>Ga0247610_10001906_pt1 | contig 25018 bp, 35 predicted proteins | sample 174DNAGHGhighgp2_FD_193483 | JGI IMG/M metagenome (GOLD analysis project Ga0247610, IMG submission 193483) | Sheep rumen microbial communities from Palmerston North, Manawatu-Wanganui, New Zealand - 1742 DNA GHGhigh gp2 | ecosystem: Host-associated > Mammals > Digestive system > Stomach > Rumen...
CAAAGATTAGTAGTACCACCACCCTTTGTCTTAAACTCGTAAGTAACAACAACGTTGCTAATATTACCAGCAATCTCCCAGCTATAACGATGATACTCAAGTTGAGATGTCATCTTACCAGGTCCCATAGTATTCATACGGTTACCCTTAGAATACGAAGCACTGATAGTAGGAGCAGTCATTGTCCAATACTTACCTGCAGCAAGGTTCTCAAGAGCTACAGAACTATTAGGATTAGGACTAGTAAGCTTAAGGCGATAAAGGAAACCACCATGAGGGCCTTCACCCATATCCTTCATAATACGAACTTGAGTAACACCATCAGGAGCCATCAAACCATATTGCTCAATCAGCCAATGAGTAGCAAACTCAACTTCAAACATTGCGCCACCCTTACCAGGACTCTCATTAGTAGTATCAAACCAAACAACGTAATCGTTATAACGAGAACGCCCCATAGTTTTCCAAGTCCATTGTTCAGTTGTAATATCAATTACACCTGCACTACCTTGACCTTCAGTAAGGAAAGTAAGAGGGAATCTATCATCATCCATACCATACGTATACGTAAGAGTATTATTAATCTCTTCAGGATGCGTAAGCGCAAGATGTGCAATAGTTTCCTCATTTGAATAACCACGGTCATCAAAATTACCGCGAGATACTTCTCTAAGTTTGTACATAATTTAAATAATACTTAAATGAATTTAATCAGTTTAACTTAAAAGAATTTCATCGGGGTTAACTTTGCTTTGTTTTGGCTTATTGACTTTAATTGTTCTAGCATTACGCTGTTGCTTAGATTTAACGACAAGTTTACGAACCTTTTCTTCATTAACTGCCATATTTACTAAATCTTTGTAACTACCACCAGTGAACATAAGCCACGCATCAAGAAGTTCTCTGTTAAGAGCTTCTTCATTAGATAGATTATCTAAATCCCTCTGATATCCTGTCATACGAGTTCCATCTTCTCCTTCTCTAGCTACTGCAACATAGTTGTAGAAATCGTTAGGAGTAAGAGTAACTTTCTGACCATTAATATTTTTAACGAAACTTTCAGGAAGTTTATAACCACCAATAACTCTCTTATTGATAGCATCATTAACACCCTCCCAATACTTTTGAATATCTGCTGCTTCTTGTTGACGAGCTGCTTCAGCTCTTTGTTCAATTTCTTGACGATAAGCTTGGTCTTTACCTACAAGGGCTTGTAGTTGATTTTTAGCTTCATCGTACAAAGCACCAGAGTCTTGAAGATACTTAATATAACTTTCATTAAGAGAAGCATTACCGAACTCCTGTGCAGCCATGCGAATAACAGCTTTAAGTTGTTCAGGATTATCCTTATCAAGCTGAATACCTGACCTATCAGGTATATCACCAAAGCCTCTAGGAGTTCCGGTAAGTTGAACATAATCAATAAATTGTTTAAGAAGAGGATTATCATTAAACAACTTATTAATAGTACCTTGTTGAATCTCGTTAGACTTTAAAGCAATAACAGATTCTACATAACTTCTAACACCAGCAGGAGTGTTATCAAAGTCCATAGGTTTACCACTTTCGTCAGTAACATCAATTCCAACAGCTTCTCTAATAGCATCAATAGACAGTTCACCATTTTCATCTGTATCAACAGTATTATTTTCATCAAGCCAAGACTGAACATCTTTTGCTTCTTTGAAAACATTACCTTCAGAATCTACAATGTCACCATTAGTTGCTACTGTATAAGTTTGACCATCAAACTCAATTTGAGTACCAGCTTCTAAACCTGATTCTTCGTTGGCATTATCCTTCTCACCTTCATTGGCATTATCCTCAGGTTTAGTATCAGGTGCTTCTTGACCTTGATTCTCATTACTTTTACCAGTTACATCTTCGGTGCCACCACCGTCTAAAGACGTAGTATCTTCTTGATTGGCAGGATTAGTATCAGCGTTAGCTGCTGGTTGAGTTCCAGCACCGCCTTCAAAATCAATATCAGTTCCTTCCATACTTATAAGTTTGTCTTTAATTTTATTACTATATTAGCTTTAGGTACTGCAAAGATACTACTTTTATCCATACTACCAAACTTTTTAACAATATTTTAATCATTATTTTCATGCCCTGCATTATTATTATAATGTATAATATAACTACTGTTAATATTTACCCTTAGAATAGGTCTAACACTCACTAATCATTATCTTTTATGGGGGAGATACCCAGTTAAAATTGAAAATTTGATACCTAGCGTTGCGCCTGCTGCATTTTAATATGTTAGTAATATAGTTAATCATCTAGCCATATAAATACGCCCATAAAAGAAATGTGATTATTATATAAAATAAGTAGTGACTACCTTTACGATAATCACTACTTAGATGAACACCTCCTCTCTTTAACCTTCATTATCGTTATCCCATAATTCTTCCCATCGTTTAGCCATTGCAGCATTTACAGAAGAATCTATTTCTTGCTTACTTGCGTTATTACTTATTGCACTCATGTGTTGAACACCGCTTTTCTATTTACATTGGGTGATATCGTTCATTGCCTTTAGCAAAAACATCTATACCTAACATTTTCATTAAATTAATATAATTTGTATCTCCTAAGTTGTTTCTATCGAAAGCATCACGTACAGAGTCTCCTAAACCAGGTATAGCATTTCCTATAAAATAATTTAGCCAATTTGCATTAGGATTACCATATTGCAAAAAATCCACAACAGTTTTTTTACCTTCATTACTTGTCATATAAGGCTCTGTAAATTCTCTTCTAACAGCACCGCTAGGTATAAATTCTCCAAGCATGTCAGTTTCACCATGAGCTTCTGCTATAGCTCTTGTTTTAGGATTAATGTAATACAATCCGTTAGCAACAGGATATACAAATCCTCTATCATTGGTTGATGAAACTGCTCCAGAAGTTGTATCAATAGTTCTATATCTAGGTATCGAATCTTTTAAAGTACGCTTTTGTTTAAGATTTGTATTAGAAGAGTTATCAACATAAGCATTATCTAATATAGCAGTAAGTTCATCATATGTTTTACCACCAAAAGGACCTCCTGCAGGCGTTCTAACAGGTTCAGCGTTACTTTCAGGTTTACGTCTCCCTATAGATTTACCTGTAAAATTTTGAATTCTATCTACAGCAACTTCATTATCAGAAATATCTATCCAATTTTTATTTCCTTTACGCTTAGTCAAAAGTTTACCGTCTTGAATTTTATAATCCCAAACACTATCGTGATTTCTAATAATACCATCATTTTTAGGTTTATTAGATTTCTTCTTTTTAGACTTGCTACTTCTAGTTCTTGTAGGAGCAGAAGTAGCTGCTACAGTATCATTATCAACCATTGTATACATAGGTTCACTAAAAGGACCCACTGGACTAATATATTGTCCGATAATACCTGAATTAACAGGTACTATTTCATCTAAATATCTTCTAACCATGATTCCACTTTTTAGCATTAATTGCAAATATTGCTCGTTTTCTTGTTAAAGAATTTGAACTATGTGATAATTCTTCAGCAGTTTTACCAGTTCTTCGCATAGTTTCTGTAAACTTACCTCTATTCTCAGGTTTAATATGAATACCTCCATATTTTAAGCTTCTTCTTCTTTTAGGCGTTACGGTAATTGTAGGAAGCCTATAGCTTCCATTCCAATAACTAAGTTCAGGTGTACCACCAGCATCTACATTCATACCTAAATAATCATCCGTATCATCAAGATGCCTTGCCGTATAAGGACTATGTACAAATACCCAAGGACCATCAGGATATTCAACCCAAGTTCCTCCAGGTGTAGTATTGTTAGAATATTTACTTTCAGTACTAAACGTAGGATGCGTAGGTAGCTTATAAGTATCAGGAAAATGAGTACCTAAGATAGCAGCATTCCATGCTACAGCAGGAGATTCTCTATATAATCCTTTATAATCATAAGTGCCTTCTCCTATGTCATCAGTGTTCCACTTACGTTGAAGCAATTTTTTAAAAGCATCATAACCAGGAGTACCATCTAATTCTCTTCTTCGTGGCATTGTTTATACCTATTTATTATATCTTTAACTTCTTGTTTTTGTTTCATTTCATCAATAGCTTGCTGAGACATTTCTGTAGGAATACCAAACATAAATCCTATAATAGCTGCTCCAAGCTCTTCAAACGAAGCTCCTTTATCTTCTGTCATTTGATGAAGTTCTTTCATAGCTTCTTCAAAAGACTTACCTTGTTCACCGTTCCAACACATAACATTATTTAATTATAAAAACAAAAATCATGGTCATCTCGTGTTATAGTAATAACACCTACAAAATGCCATTTATTAGTATTTGTTATATGATGCCAAACTTCTCTACTTGTTAGTTTAGCCTTATAACATTTTACACGTTTAAGACGCTTAACCCATATAACTTTTATAGATAAAACTTTATTACCATAACAAATAGCAAGACTACCTAAAACCTTTGTAAAACCGTAAAGTTTCATACTTACTTGTCATATTTATTTTTATTAGTTCTAGCTATCTTTAATTGGTTCTCCATTTGCTCACGTTTAACTTGTCTATCAGCTGCTTTATTATACATATCAGCATTAAACTTATTTTGTTCAAGAGCAAGTTTCTGACGAGCAAGTTGAGTCTTATTATCTTCAGCTAATTGTTGAAGTCGCATACGAGCTGCATCATTTTCAGCACCAACAGTATCTGAATGTTGCATAAGTGCCATATTGACATCAATGTTTTTAAGTTGCATCTCGTAATAATACTTAAGTTCTTCAGTCTTTCTATCTTCTTCGCCTTTAGCTTGAATTTCAGCAATCTTAGCTTGCAACTCTTCTTGTTTCAGCATTTGTTCTGCTTGCTGCATCTGGTCTTCATGCTGACGTTTCAACTCCATGAACTTGTTTACCAAGTCTTTTATTTGAGTTACATTGTCACCAGTAATAGCTGCAATAGCCATATCAAGGTCACCATTTTGTGCAGCACTAAATGCCCATTGTTTAAGTTGTTGAAGTTTTTCAATTTCTTTTTGGTCATTCTTAACCATACAAGCATAATCACCAAAAATAAAACTATCCACATCAAGACTAATATAACGTTGCTGATACTTATCATCAAAGAAAGAAGTCTGAAGTCCATCAATATATGCAAGTTTAGCAAAATCAATGTCACGTTGATAATCACGCTTACGCATTTCATCAAACATAGTGACGATGATAACACTACCCATAGATGAACGAGTAACAGCTTCTTGTGTTACAGCATTACCTGCAGATTGTGCAATCTCACCATAACGTTGCATATTCATATCAACCATCTCACGAGCTTCAAGTTTAACTTGCTCAATAAGATTAGTTAGCTGAGTAATGTAATCACCAAGACTAGCATTAAGCATACGAATATTAGCCATCTTCTGAGAATTGGCATCTTCAGAATCATCTACAAGAAGTACACCATCAGCTGCCATCTTATAGATTTTATCTTCAGTATCACTAGCAATAAGAGATTCAGGAAGAAGAAGTACTAACATCTTGTTCTTTGCAATTACCATTTCTCTATGATATGCAAAGATATTACGCATAATTTGATAAGGAGTGATGAGTTTAATAATACTAAATTTACCCATCAAAGGAAGAACTTCTTGAATACCATTATAAGGTAACTTACCATCTCTTTGGTAAGCAATAGGTCTAGCTTTAATAGGATATACACCATTATATCTTGTACCTATACGATATCCCTCATATACTTGAGGTTCATATGCCCACTCAATATTAATATCTCCAGCTTCTGGATTAAGTTGATAGCCTTCATCAACAATACGTTGTGATTGCATACCAATCTCATTAATATAAGTAAGAATACCTTGCTTAGCTTCACCTCGCCATACTACATGCCATACTTCAAAAAGATTGTTATTATCAGCATGAATAGCAGCACTTTCTTTCTTAAATAATTCACGTTCTTCTTTAGTAAACTTTTCACAAGCATTTGGATAACTTTCAAAGTATTGATTGTATAGAAATTGGGTATGACTAGAATAACCCCTACCGTTATCATAATACTTCTCAAGAAATTCTCTATCTTCTTTATCAAGAACTTCATCAAACATATCCATTATTTGAGAATATGAAAGAAGCATACGTCTAGCAAACATATCATGGTCTTCAACAAAGAAGTTAGCATTAGGAATAGGATATGCTTCTAGAACAGGTACATGCTCTTTATAAAGTTGTTCTCCTCTAATATCAGTGTAGGTATAACACTCACCTAAAGCGCAATAATTAAAGAAGGAAGAAAGATAAAGAGTTGCATCTTGAGTTATACTACGAATAAAGTCAAGTAAATCTTGTGCTTGTTTACTCTCTTCATCAATATACTTTTCATTAAAATCTCGAATAAACTCTTCAGGGTCTGGCATAACATCCTGTGGATTAATAGGTTGTTGTTGACCATCAGGACTCTGTTGAGCTTGTTGCTGTTGCATTTCTTGCATACGTCTTTCAACTTCTGCTTTAAATGCTTGTTCAGCAAGTTGACCTATAGCTTCCCGAAGTTTAGCTTGTTTTCTAATAACAACTTCAGGATTACAAGCAGCTACAGTAAATTCGTGAACACCTTTAAAGTACTCTGAGACATAACGTCTGATAATATCAGACATAATATCAAAGTTTCGCATAGTAGCAGGAAACCTTGTAAAACGTTCATTAGCACTATTATAAGGATTCAAAGTTTTCTTATAAAACTCATTTGGTATATCACCATGAAGAATATTAAGTTGCGTTTCAGTAGCACTTCTATCATTCATGGACATTCCCATTGCAATAACATAGTCAATGCAATTTTGATACCAACTTTCTTTACGTTTCTCAGCAGCACTAACACGCTGTCTAGGAAATTCACCATTATGACCTATTATATTATAGCCTAACATATATTATTTATTTATATTCCTAAATCTACAAGCTTAATACCACTATTAATTATAGCTTCAGTCATATCTATTTCTACTAATGCCAAAGTGGTATTATTTTCCCAAGTATCGTTAAATTCTACTCCAAAAGTTCTAGCATCATCTACTTCAGGACAATGTTCTACTTGTATCATTGGATTTTCCATATTACTTATCCCATGTATTAGGACTATTATTTTTAACCATTTGATAAATTGCACAACAATAAACTATAAATGCAACACAAGCTAAAATAAACACTATAATATCTCTCAAAGAATAATTATCAAACATACTAATACCAAGGTCTTTTAAGAATATGTTTTTTATCTCCACTATCAACAACTTTCTTTCTATGAGCAAGTTCTTTAGCTGCCTCTATATCAGAAAGCTTCCATTGAAGACCTCTAATAATCATTTCTGAAACTCTATCAAAGTTACCAATACTGTTCCACTTTTTAAGTTCAAGAATAGTTTGATAATCGTAAATAGTTTGAAATAATCTTTTAGGTCTACCAAGTTCATCTTTACCAACTTCAGAATAAAGCATTTCTTTAAGCCAACGAAGACCTTCAAGTTTCTTAGGACCATCTCCGATTACAACACCATAATCAGATGTTACATCTCCTTTAAGACTAGTATCCCAAATTTGAACAGGGTCTTTCATTAGATATTTAAGTGCTTTCCATTTTCTAAAGTTACTTACAGTTTCACCACGATTGACCTCAACACCAACAGTACCAATACAATTATAATATCTAGCAAGTAAATAACAAATTCTATCAGCTTCTTCTAGTTTTTCAGGTCTACCATAGTAAGCTGCAACAAGAGCAGTTTTAAATCCATTGTAAATACAAGGATTCATCCAGACTTTAATGCTGTTGTGAGAATGTTTGTTAGTAATGAGTTTATTCTCTTTATTAACACCTACAGGGTCATAACTTATACTATACATACCTGGAGGAATTCCCATAACTTCAGCACCATTTTTATCTCTATGAAGAAACTTTTGAGGACTAAACCATTTACGAATACAACCATGATGATGTTCATGACCTTTAATAGGTACACCTTCAATCCAATCAAAGTAATCTACATTGTGTTTACCACCTTCAGCTGCTATACGGGCATTAGGCTTAAACTCAACCTTATTACCTTTATCAATCAACATACCATCAGTATAAAACTTAAAACTACTATCAGTTCTAAGTCTTTCTTCCCAAGCCATTAATTCTTCACTACTAAAAAGATTTTCAGTAGTAGAACTAAAAGACTCAGAAGGCATATTAGCATATTGACCTAGATAATTAATATAGTCAGCAAATGTTTTAGAACTTTCTCTTTTGAGTTCACGTTCATGATAAGCAACTTGAAGACCAACTTCTATATTAGAATTGCCATCTTCATCCATTGCTTTAAGTCCATCAATCTCACCTTGAAGTCCCCAACAATAGGGTTTAAAATACCCACAAAGTTCATTACGACAATCTTTATCCCAAACATTCTCAAAAGGCATAAAATGATATGACTTTGGAGAATAAAAGTTTTGTTCAAAAGTTTGCATATTACCAGCTGTAGATGTACCCCAACCAATCATATTACCTGTAACATAACTACCAGTACGCATTGCAGGTTCAGTTACAGCCATGAACTCGTCAAAGTTATCCATAGTAGAAATCTCCTCAGTCTTAACTTTCATAGCATCTTTACCAATAGCACAATTAGGATTATTCATTGCACTAACTGAAAATAAAGCACTATCCCAAGACTTTGGAGATACAATACCATTAGGAAGTTTAAATCCTAATCTAAAGTTTTCTTTATCAGTAGAGAGAATACCTCGTCTAAAGAAAGTTTTAGTTTCATAAAAACGAAGATTATCAATAGTAAAATCAGTAAGACCTCCTTTAACTGTAAGATACTTTTTATCAATAGCTACATGAATCTCAACTTTTTTAGGATTAAGATTTAAATCATTAGCACTATCTGCAGCCATAATATAAGAGAATCCACCACGACGAGTTTTATCTATAATAAGATGAAAACCATTTCGTACTACAAATTCCATTATATGAAATGTCCAAAACTGAGCATCAATAAACTTACTAAAATCATACTTCTTTTCAGCAGTAGCAGAATGTTTACTAGCCTTCATAGACTTAGTATCTGCTTGCAAAATCATAGTATAATTAAGAAAATTATAATGACTACCAGTAATTCTTACATCTTGAATTTTACCATCACGCAATAGACAAGGAGCTGTAAAACCATGTTTACGTCTATACTCTTCTCTCTTTCTTAACTGCATATGAGGAATACTATCTTCCTTGAAGTAAGTATACACTTTATTAGCCCTATAAAAATCTGCCATTTCACTAAATAAATGAACATTAACAAATTTATCATTAGGGTTAATATTGAGAAGAAAACCTCCACTCTCTCCGATAAGAAACAAATCATCAGGGTCGTCATAACCTGCATCTTTTGCATGTTTATAATGACTCTTATCTTCATTTATATATTGAAGAAAAGGATACGTTCTAATATATTCCTCTACCGAATTATTCATAACAACGCTAATATAAGCAGTATTACTAATACTCCACTAGCACCTCCTGCTACATTTCTTTGTCTTTTATATTTCTTTGCTTGTTCTGTAATAACACTATTATCTTCTCTGAGTGCCACGATAGCAATTGAATCATTCTTAATAATTTCTTTAAGACCAAGATTAATTTCTTTTTCATATTTAAGTTCAATCATCTTTGCATTTGCAGCACGAAGGTCATCAATAGCCACTAAAACAGAATCATTCGTAAGTCCCCCCGTAGAAGGAATTGATGCATTATTCTCTGACCAACTGCTTAAATAACTCAAGAGTGCTATCATTATCAAGCTTAAGTACCTTTTCAATTTCTTCATGTTTAGTACTATCTATATACTTAATAACTATTTTAATACTATCATTAGTAGTCAGCAAAGAATCCACATTTACAACATCTGTATTACTTTGTGCTACTTTTTGTTCTTGTTTAGCTATAAACATTACTACTAAGAATAATATTATCAAAGCAATAACGCCTTTAGCTAACTCCTTCCAAGTAACATTTGTGTCACTCATCTTACATCACTTTCATTAAGTAAGGTATAAGTAAAACTATTACCATAAAGTTCTCTTTGTTTTTCACAAAGACTTATAAACTTTTTAAAATCATTAGGGTCTGCAAAAACTTGACAACCAGCAGAATAGGAATTGACAAAAGTAGTTTTAATAAATTCATTAGAACGATGTATATTGATGCCAAAAACCCCACTATCAATGCGAGTGGAATCCATATCATATATATCATCTTTGTTCCCATCTCTGTAAACTTTAATAGGTTTCTTTTGAACTAATGCTTTGTATTTACCTTGATGTTTTCCTAATTCCCAACAACCTCTATACTGCCCAGGAACAACAATACTTGTTCCTTTAGGATTAAGAAGTTTCTTTGTCATGTAATAAAGACCAGGCTCTGTAGTAATATTATAAGTAACTCTTTTCCAAACATCTCTAGGGTCCTTATAAATAACTACCAACAAATCATCAAATAAATTAGTTACTTTATTTTTGTTATCTGACCGAATACCAATAATATTTAAATTATAATCGCCACGAGTAAAATAGGCATAACCTTTTCTTTTAAATATTTTCTCGTAATCGGCATAAGTACAAATACTATTAAAATTAGGTTTAATCATTACCAAATATACTCAACTGTTTATCTTTTTTAGCTTCTAATGCTCTAACCTCTAAACGTCTATCTTCAAAAACAGCATCAGCTTCATTACGTAAATAATTTATTCTGTGCCATGTTACACTTTCTTTACCATTAGGATCTACATGATATCCCTCTGCATCTCTAAAAGGTTGTCCCCAACCATTAAGAACAAATGGACTTGCAATATGGCAAAGACCTAACCCTATACAAGGTACTTCTAGAATATATTCAGTCATTCTAGCATAAATACTAAGTTGCATAGTGTAATGAGAACCATTACATTCAGGAAGATGATTAAGAGGAGGAAGCATCTTATTATACGTTCTTACCCATTCATCTGTTAATTGATTAGGAATAGTAGTTTTATCTTTCTTAAAATAACCACTTTCAAATTGTAAACCACCACGATTAGTTTTATAGTCAAGAACTACAAAATCAGTCGGGCGATAACATAACAAATCAATAGTACCAGACAAAAGAATATCAGGCATGAAAACACCAATCTCGGAATAGATTGTATAGCCTTTTTGTATATAGAAGTCAAATACTCTGTAGATTTCATCATATCTATTACCTGTAGCCTCTTTAAATTTATCAATGTCTAAAGGCTTAGGAATCATGTTAGGAATATCAGCAACAGTTATGCAACGACCTTCAGTTTGTTGAAGGTATTTTATTGCTTCTTTAAACTGACTTACATCTTTGAGAGCGTCCTCAAGTCCATTGTGTGTAGCAGTACCACGATCACAAGCTTCGTTCTTAATTCTATCCCATTGACGCATAATCTCTTTTTCACTGACACCTTGCTCTCTAGCTTTTTTATGTGCCCAATACTTTGCATCAAATTTAGGACAATATTTACCAATAAGAGTAGTAACAGAAGTATATTCATTACCTCTGCTATCGGTATATTTGTGAGGACCTTCATCAAAATAAAGGTAAGTATTTTGATATATCTCTTTCATTTACTCAAATGCTATATTTTTAGCTAAAACTTTTCCAGCTTGTTTTGCAAGAATTGCATTATTTTCGATAGTAGCTAGTGACTGTGAATCAAGCGTTACATAAATTCTACGTATATGATGACAATCGTGAACTTTTTCTGTTGATATAGGAATAATACTATTACTTATTTCTTCTATTATTCCGTGTACAAAATATTTCATACTACCACTAGCTTCTACGACAACCATGTTACTATTGCTAGCTTTAGCATTATCTACATCTTCCTGATTATAAACAGGTTGTTGAACTGAAAGACATAATTCTTCTCCTACGCTACAATGTATAATACATGGATACTCGGTATTAAATACACTAGCATTTTTAATAATAATACAAGTTTTTTCTTTCATATCAGCTTTGATAATTTTCTGCATCCATACTGCTAGAAACAATTCCACCACCTCTAGACAATTCAGTTTCTTTCTCATACATGAGATTTTCTTTAGCATCTTCAAGTCTTTTAATTAATGCTGGAAGTTCTTTACTCTGAGTATTTACTGCACTTATAAGTCCTAAAATAGTATCAACATCATCTAAAGTCACAGTAGAATTTAGTTTTTGATTCAATAAACTATTCAAAGTACTAATACTAAGATTAATATTATGAATACCTTGTAGAATATTCTCAACAGCTCTACCAGCTTCTGTGATGTTTTCTTCATAATATCTCTTAATAAGTCTAATAACAAGTGAATCTGGAATATAATCCTTTGGTAAATCAGCTTGTCCAATAGCCATTTTAAGAGCTTCAGGATCACTAAGACCACTTTGACGAGCAGGTGATTTAGGGTCCCCAAGATAATAAATCACAATACATTCTTGAACATATTTAGATTTATCTTTTGTTTTATCTCTATTATACAACTCTCTAATATCCCTGTCAAGTAATTGACGGACACTAGGAGCCGTAGGCATACCATTATCGTCTATAGTTATAAGACTATCTATTATAAGATTTTTCCTACTCATAAGTACTATACTTATCTGGAATAGTCATAATCCTAAGAGTAAAACAAATGGCTCTAGCTAAATTATCACCATGAATAGAAGACAGTTTTCTAAATACTCCTAAGTTCTTTCCAATGAATTTACTAAGTTCATATTTATAATATCTTTCAAAATCTTGACGTTTAACTGCATCAGTTGCAAATTCTTTTCTAAATAAAAGATATTTATTATGGTCAAGATTTTCTTTAGCTTCAGCCATTAATTTTTGAGTATCTTCAGACAAGAAAGTCTGAACAATTTTAGGAATACGAATATTACCTAAAAATGGTATACCAGCCCAACGACCTTCCTTAAGGAAGTTAGTTGCATCAATTTCACATCTTCTAACAATTTCTAAAGCTATTTCTTTATCAATGATATTTTCATCAATACACTTTAGAACATCTTGTTTACGAAGAAGTGTAACCTGATAACCTTCAGGTGGAAATTTTCTACTTTCTGGCATTGTATGCTTAATGTTACTATTAATAGCTCCCCCGTAGAAGAGATTGCATTAACAATCCCCCTCACCTCTTAATGTTGTTTCAACATATTGAGTACTATCAACATCTACAGCTTGTTTATAGATGCCCTTGATTTCATTATTAGGAATAATTTTGAACTCAACAAAGAAACAATGTTCATTACCATAGTTGTTGTCATATCTTTTAGCCAGACTATTATCGCCATCAATAGCTCTAATAAAATAATCAAGACTTAAAACATTCTTAGGTGCTGCAACATGATAGCCAAGACTTAAAGAAGTACTGGGAATAATAAGTTTATCTCTACATTCTGCAGTCTTAATAAAATCACTATCGGTTTTACCAGCCTTAATAAAGATAGGTACTACACCAGCAGTAAGACCTTTTTGATTACGTTTACGAGAAACAATAATATCAAATAATTTCTCATGATAGACAATACCAATAAGAGTGTGATGTTCTGCAACATTTACATTTTCAGTAACTGCTTTAAGATAATCAACACTAATCTCCTCAAGACTTGTAGGGAAGTGAAAGTTAAAATTAACTTTTGTACCTTGAACTAAAAAATCCTTCATAATTGTAATTTTAAAATGATTAATATTATTAATAACATCTAGATTATCATTATTACTTGCGCCACCAAAGTTTCTGAAATATGAAAAGAAACAAAGTGTGGTACTGATACTGGGTGCAAAGGTACAATAAATAATGTACCTGTACATTATAATAGGGTTTAAAAATGTTAAAATTAAGGATATTTAACCAAAGTTCCACTACTAGCAAGAAGTACTAGAACAACTCCAACACGAATAGCATCAATTTCTTCTACGGGGGGACTAGTGACACTAGTCGTATCTCTATCAGTAGTACTATTAGCCGTAATCAACGGAATATAAAAATTTATAAAGTTTGTTAAAACATTTGGAGAATTGGCGGAAATTGCAGTAAATTTGCAGTCCAAACGGGTGGTCAGGCTCGTGATGATGCTGGTGCTCGTGGTGATAGTGCGTGAAATCGACGTGAGTATCTAGTATATAATATTAATTATATTATTAATATTTAATAAATTAAAATTAATAATAATAATATTAATAAATAAATAATTAATTAAATATATAATAATAAATATAATATAAACAATAAACTTAATAATTAAACTAATATTAATATTTGGGTTGTTAATCATAATTAAACTTTAGATTTTAGACATAGTAAAATATATAGTAATACTATAGTTCGTGATGATAACATAGAGCTAAATGTAAAGTGAGAACTTAGATGTTTATTTGTTAATATTTAGATTAATTTTTAAGGTGTTAAGGGTTCTATTAGTTGGGAAACTAGTAGACCTTTTTATTTTAGTGTAATTCGAGTGTTATCGTGAGTCCCCCCGTAAAAGAAATCATGCATAATGTGAGGGAGTTGTTCTTGATAGTATTAGAAGAGAGAAAGAAGTGAGGAAGATAAAATAATTGGTGAGAGATAATAAATTGAAAAAAAAGAAGTAATTAAGAAAGTAGAGATAATAAATTTTGAGAAAAGGGAAATTATAAATGAGAGGGAGAAGGTTAAAAAGAAAAAGTTTATAAAACTAAGAATGAAGGTTGATAAGATATAATATATGATTTTGAAAAATGGGACTTTAATTGTGAGAGGGAGAAGCTATATACACGACACCCCCGCCAAGAAGTATAGAAGTCAATAGCCCCCGTCATGTCGCTCATCCCCAAACAACTCAAGCTCATCCTCATCAAACTTTCATAAATGAAAGTTCTCTTCGTCGAGATACTAATGCCCAAACAAATCAAGTTTTGCAGTTGGTAGTGACTTTACTCACTCAACCACACTAACTGTAACCGCTGCAAGCAGTGGCTGAGCAATTAACCGCAGTAATGTTGGGAGAAGTATTACTGTTATAGTCAAACGCCTTTAAATCCCTATAATCATGGCAAAGACTAACAAGGAGATTTGCGCTGAACTCCGCAAAAATGGCGCCAAGAGTGTTACTAGCAGTATCAATCGTGCATCTGTGCAAGTGTTGGCAGATTGGACTCGTGTTCGTATTGAACTTGATGCTAAGGTTCCTGCTTACATTCGTCAAGATGATGATTCCTACCAGTTGGGCGAGGACAATGTCCTGTTCATCTCGCTCTATGGTCTGCTCAATGGTCTGCGTGACACCGAGTATGATGTTCTCATCGACCACCTGAAGAACAATCCCAAGGCTGTGAACATTCTGTTCAAGGATGCCAAGGCTGTGTTCATTCCCCAGATGGTGAAGGAAGGTGATGTTGATGCTGATGGCAACGCTGCTGACCACGATGCTATCTATTGGCACTGCGAGAGTGTGTCTTTCAGTGGTGTTGGCGAGCAATGGGCACAAAAGACTGTGCTTGGCGTTCTTGGTATTCTCTGATGTTGAACTCGTGGGAGTGGTGACAGCACTCCCACACAATTCATTACTACTATGCTAGTTGGAATATTCACCATTGATGATTGGCATCTTGCCAACGGCATCCATTGTCCTAATTTTCTGACTTGGACTGCTGATGATATTGACACTCTTATTGATAAGATGTGGAATAGAGTTTACGATTGTGTTGCATACGATTGGAAAACTGGCGTTCATACTCAAGTTACTCGAGAGTTTATCAAGGCTGAATTTGCTAATGAAAAATACGGCAATTTGAGAATTCATTTTACAAAGCCTCGTGAAGGTTATATTGGTATTGTTGATACTGACAAATGTTAATATTATATTGTTATGGCTACCGCACTTAATGAAACAGAAGTTGTACTTCGTGGTCTTGGCTACAACGACAGCGAAGTTAAAAGGATTTCTCAACTGTGTTTTCACCTGTACTTAATACCCTTGTCAGAGCAGAAAGAAATACTTGATGTTATAATGTGGCAGTTTTCTCGCTTACAAGACAAAGAGTTAGTGAAGAAATACGACAAGGTGTTCATGGAGAATAACAAGTAACATCATTGATATAGACAGTAGTGGTGACCTTCGGGTTGCTGCTACTGTTTGTGTTTCATCTTGCTCATGCCCAAACAAAACAAGTTTGGCTAATTCCCAAACAAAACAAGAATTGCGTTCCCATCGAAATAGCACTTTAAGTGTTATAAGTGTTTAAAGTGGTTAGTGCACTTAAAGTAGATTATAAATGTTTTTCAAAGAAAGGAGATAATATGTTTACAGTTCTCAAACATCGTCGTATTGACACTCATCTTGAGTATGTAATCAATGTTTACAGTTTAACTCAGCCTAAGATGAATAATCCTTATAAGCAAAAAACGGTTAAACATCTTGATGAAGCTGTTAAAATCATTGAAGAGTATAAAGACCAATATTGCAAAATTGGCGAATATGCTTTATTTGTTGATATTGCTACTTATATTCATACTACCCGCGTTAGAGTTGAAGCATTTTGGGTAGATAATTGAAGTAATGTAAGTGATAGTGGTAGTGCCACTGCTCCTCTTCCTCTTATTTCTCTCACCTTTGCTCAAACTAATAACTTCATTAGTCCTACTTCTACTGCCAGTAATCTCACTTTCAGCCTTGCTAGTTCTCATACTATGCTTAATTGTGATAGACTACTGGCAGTCTTTTAATTACTGCTAAACAATTTAACTTAAAAGACCTTTTGGTGTACAGGTTAACCATATTTCTATTCATATTTCTATTAACAATCTAATTATTAATTATTATGACTAACAAGGAAATTGCCGAGCAGCTTGTAAAGAATGGCTGTAATCTGGTGAAGTGCACCGTGAAGAATGTGACTGTAACTGTATTGGAGACTTACACTCGTCTTGGTCTTACCATTGATAAGGAAATCGATGGTTATGTATCTAAAGATGATGGTGCTACTTATGAGCCTGCAAAAGTTAGAACTGTATTTGTAAGTGCTTACTCTATTGGTTCTCTTATGAAGGATAAAGATGATACGGCTTTTGCTGCTAATCATCTTATGGAGAACCCTGCTGGTCTTGCTATTATTCTTAGTCGTGCTAAGATTAATGTAGTTCAGCAGAAGGTTAAGGAGGGTGAGTCTTATAAGAACCCGTTCAGTGAAACTGCTGAAGCTGTTACATTTGACCATGACACTATCATCAATTATGTGACTTCTATTGAACTGAGTGAATTTGGTTTGAAGAAGCTCGACAAGTTGGCTGATAAGATGTTGGGGTTCTAACTCATCTTTGTGATTGTTGTGAGAGTACTGTAGGGGGTGCTCTCACAACTTTCATTTTTATTTACTTTAATACAGATATAAATATGAAAACTTTTAATATAATTGTTAATCTTATTGCTGGTATTTGCTTGCTAATTGTTGCAAGTCTTGCTATACTTAAACTTCCTCAATCTAAAGATGATGTTGATTTATGTCTTCTTTTATTTTGTGGATTAAGTACTCTTTTTGGAGGTTTAGCGTTTATTGGTGAAGGAATTGAAAGACTTAATAAAAAATAAATTATAACAGCTCCTATAGCTCAGTAGGTTAGAGCAGGACACTCATAATGTCAAGGTCGGGGGTTCAAGTCCCTCTGGGAGCACTATTGTTGTTAATAATCTAAATAATAACTTTAATACATTTATAATTATGCTTAAAATTTATTTCTTTACTTCTACTAAGAAGTGTGATAATGTTACACAAATTAGTATTCTCAGTGTTACAAAAGAGCGTGCTATTGCACTTGCAGGTAAGTATTTTAATAAGCAAGGGTATAAAGGAGTACCCAAAATGTTAGCTGTATGAGAGTCAATATTCTTACAAGTGATAGTATCAAACATAAACAAAAATATGTTGTTGAAAACTATGACTCCGCTATTGACATTATTAAAGATTACGCTAAAGAAAATAATCTTGAATATGAAGGTTTAGAAAATGTTGAAGCATCGATATATACTAATGATGAAATTTTGTTATTAGGTATTGTTTATTTCTTTAAACATACTAATGGTGTTAAACATTTTGAAGGTTGTGCTTATATTTGGAGTAAGTAAGTTAAATGTGTGCATCATCATCTCTTCTACGGGGGAGATAGATGGTGTACCTTTAAATATGCTATTATTGAAGAATTAAATTACAGAGAATAAGAAGAACTATAATATGATTTAAATCATGCTATATATTAATAAGTCTAATTATGGCCAAGGTGATATAGTTGAAATTAAAAATACAATATATGCAAATATAAAAGCTGTAGTTGCTATTATTGGTGCTAATGAGTTAGTACGAAAATATACAGATAATACAGTAGATAAAGTAACTACAACTGTTATTATATTAAGAGATAAAGACAATAACGTTTACTTTGGTATGACTTCTGACTATACTGATGAAGAATATATTGGAATAGTTGAAATTCCTTCATGGAGTGATGCTTGTACTAATATATTAAATGAGCCAATCGTTATTTCACAAACTAAACAAACTATATTATGAAAAAGGTTTTAATTATGCTGCTTCTTGCAGTAATGTCAATTAATTGTGTTGCTCAAACCTATACAGTTAAAGGTAACACTTATACTAGTGTAAAGAAAAGTTCTCAAGTTAAAGGTAAGAAAACTATTTATCTTTATACTTGCCCTGATGGTGTAGATAGACCTGTTTACATTCGTGAAGATGGTCGATGCTATTGTATTCGTGTATCTGGTACAACTGGAAAGGAATATAAATATTTTATTCCTGAAGATGTTGCAAAAGATATTGCGAAGAAATGTGGTGTAAATTATTCTTATGTAAAGAAACCAAAGAAGAAATAAGTAGTTGTAAGTGTATTTATAAGTTTGGGGAGTAATAGTTAAAATTAGTTAATTATTACTCCCCTTTAAAAGAAATGTGTATATTTGCACAAAACTTATAAATATGGCTAATTGTACTATTTCTACTACTCTTGAAGATATTGATGCTTATACTATTGATATGGATTCTGCTTGTATAAGTGTTGATTATGATGTCGCTGATGATATTCAGTATCAACTTGAACAAATTGAAAAAGAAGATACTGATATTCAATTTGAATAACGTTATTTAATTATTAAAACTAGTTTTAATTATGAATCCAAACAAAATGAAAAAGCCAGAGTTGGTAACTGAAGTAGTGGCTCTTCGTGAAAAAGTAACCCAACAACAACAAACTATTGATGACCAGACTAAAGCTATTGCTAATTTCAAAAGTGTAGTAGCACAACAGGAAGAAGTTATCAATAATAAAGATAAACAGCTAACTGAAGTCAAAGAACAACTTGATTTATATAAAAATGATGTTGTTCAAAAGACTAAAGAAATTCAGGCTCTTAGAACTCAAGTAGCTAATGTTAAAAATGATGCACAAGGTATGGAAAGCAGAATTGCTGAACTTACTAATGCTAATGCTAAAGTTAATCTTTGGAAATATGTTGCAGTAGGTGTTTCCATTTTGCTTCTGATTGCTATTTGTGTAATGGTTGCCTAAATTTGCTCTTGTGGTTAATTGTGCTTGCATATCTTTTCAAGAATGATTAACTATATAGCTAGCAAATAGACGTGCTTAGGTTTGATTTTAAAATATAAAACAAACCATAATATTAAAAGAGGAGGAGAAGATTATAAATTTCCTAATGTTAATTTCTTTCATGTTTCTACGTATCTGCCTGCTTCTCCTCCTCATATTACTCCCTTGTAGTGTAATGGTAACACAACGGTTTTTGGTGCCGCATTTCCTAGTTCGAGTCTGGGCAAGGGAACAACTAGTAGTCGTATTAGTAATAATTTAAATTTTTTCATAACTTGGGTTGATAATAGGTTGGATAAAAATGAGTGAGTTGCGACTACTAGTATTCGGTGTCATGGAGCAATGGTAGCTCGTTAGCCTTTCACGCTAGAGGTTGTGGGTTCGAATCCCACTGGCACTACAAGATTTGGTTTTCATAGTATTCATTGTGTTATACATATTGAGGTTTGTGAAAATAGTAGGTATGTTTCCATTTTTTGGGGTTAACAATATTGTGTGATAATTTGTTCATACTGTTTTTTATGGTTTACGATAATGGTGAAACTTGTGAAAGAAGTAGCCATTATTTTATTCTGCTTATAATAATAATTAAAATATTGGTTCTATAGCTCAATGGATAGAGCAACAGCCTTCTAAGCTGTGGGTTGTGGGTTCGAGTCCCACTAGAATCACAATTAATGTTTATTCTTATATTTATTAATTTGTTGTAAAGTGTAATATTATGGTACATGACGAAAACAATGATGTAAGGCTTCTTAGCCGTATTGCGAAAATTAATCCTGCTACTAAGACTATTTCTATTCCTATGCATCAGCAAATTGGAAATAAGAGATGGGGTAGAATTGATTTCCTTACTCGTTATCGTGGCTATCATTTGGTTAGACCAGATGGTACTATTATGAGCAATTCTCCTGCTGCTGAAGAACGTCGTAAAAAGCGTACTAAAGAAGAGAAGAGAGAAGAAGTTTATAATCGTAAACGTAAAGATAAAGCGTCAAGACGATGAGTAAGCCTATTACTGGTTTAGTCTTTAAAATGGCTGAACCTAAGAAGAAAAGACAAAGTAAAGGTACTGTTTTAAGTAAAACAGTAATGTGTATATGTACTAAATCCGAAGATGGTGAATTTAAAGCTAATCTTCGGATTGTTAGTACTACACAACGTGCTACAAATCTTTTAATTCCTTTTACAACTAAAAGTTATAATTGTAAAGGTAGATTAAAAGTATTTACTAAAAAACCTGATAAAACAGGTAAATATGTATTACATTGGCGTACTGTTGAACAAGCTAAAATTGCTCCTAAACAATCTATTCTTTATACTCCTTTGTGTGAAAATTGGGTATATAGTGGGCATATTGTTCAAGTTAATGGTAAATGTCAATTTGATATTACTGAAGCTATTTGGCATAAGGATTTTTATCTTAAATCTTTAGATATTGATGAAACTGATATTAAAATATGAATGTTAAACTTAATATGGCTAATGGTAGAGACCCTGTTTCTACCATTAGCTTTACTGATGACCAAAGAAAAGCATATAATGCTCTTATTGAGTTTATAAATGCTGATTATGATGAGAAAAATTATAAAAGAGCTTTAGTTGGTCCTGCTGGTACAGGTAAAACTTATCTTGTAAAAGCTCTTATTAAAAATTGTAATCTTTCTTATTCTGTTATAGGTCTTGCTGCTCCTACTCATAAAGCTTGTAGAGTTCTTCAAGAAAGTATTAGTCTACCTAACATTAAAGCTAATACTCTTGGTTCTGATTTAGGATTAAAACCTAATTATAACCTAGAAAACTTTGATGTAAATAAAATTCCTTTTGACCCTCGTGGTAGAATTAAGATTGGAGATTATAAGCTTTATATTGTAGATGAAGCATCTATGATACCTAGAAGTCTAGCAATGTTACTTGAGGATACTGCTAAAACTAATAAATGTAAGATTATATATATTGGTGATAGTAGTCAGTTGCCACCTGTGAATGAAAAGTATTCATCTTCTTTACGGGGGGTTGTAACATATAGTCTGAAACAAATTGTTAGACAAGAAGATGATAATCCTATGAGATATTTACTTGATTTACTTAGATATGATATTCAACATAAAACTTTTAGATTTCTTGAATATATTTCTAAAAATCGAGAAAAATTTGATAGTGGTTATACTAAAGGGTATCAAGCATGTACTAGTAATGAATTTAATAATATAGTTTATAATAACTTTAATGATGAACAAATAACTAAAAACGTAGATTATTGTCGAATCATTGCTTATACCAACGCTTGTGTTTCTGGTTGGAATAAGTTTATTCGTAATAGTATTGTTATTGGTTCAAATAAAGCTATTATTACTAAAAATGATTTATTTACTAGTTATGTTACATTAGTGGATTCTTTTAATGATACTATTATTAAGAATAGTGAAGAATATATCGTAAATGATATTGTTAACTATACTCATCCTAAGTATGAGTTTAAAGGATTTATGGTAAGATTTCAAGCTATTCATGGTGGTAGTATAAGTAATCCTCTATTTGTTCTGGACCATACTGATATGTTTAGTGTTCAAAAGTATGTTGATGTAGCTAATAAGCTAATTAATGATGCTAAGAGCACTACTAATAGTTCTGTGAGAAGTGAAAAGTGGAAAGAATTTTATAGGTTTAAAGAAACTTGTCTTTTACTTATAGATTTTAAAAGACCAGATGATACTCTTCTATATAAAAGAGATATTGATTATGGTTTTGCTTTAACTGCTCATAAATCTCAAGGTTCAACCTTTGATACGGTATTTGTCGATGTTATGGATATTGTTTACAATAGACATGGACAACCATATCGTAATGCTGAAGAAATTAATCGTCGTTTATATGTAGCTTGTTCAAGAGCTAGAAACAAATTATATTTGAAATATGGATAAAGATATTAATGTAGAAATTCAGAGAGAAGATTTAGGTCAACCTACTATTCCTTTAAAGAAGTGTAATAAATGTGGTAAGATGCTTCCTTTAGACCATTTTGCAAAGTATGGTCATGGGCATCGTGCACCTTGTGAACTTTGTCGAAGAGAATCTGCAGGCATAAGTGAGAAATTTAAAGATTTTACTTCTCGTGAACTTCTTGATGAACTTAAATCTCGTGGTTATAAAGGTAAGCTTACTAGAGTAATTACAGAAGAAACTGTATTATGATAGTTTCTAAAGCAATGGATGTTGAAATCTTCATCAACCTATTCAGTGTAATATTCGTAGACCTTAAGGACTATTTAAGAATATTTGCTGATTGTGTTGATGAAGATGGACATCCTGTACCTTTAACTGAAAAACTTACTGTAGCTGAAATTAATCGTCGTCTAGATACTGTTCAATGTGATACATTTTATATATCTGATACCGATGATAGTCAATTACTTGAACTTGTAGCTTATTTGAATAAAATGCAAGCTCATTATGATACTTTCATTGACGCAGATGGAAATGTACAACAAACTCCTATTAGGACTGATTTGTACGGTTTTAATAATTATGGATATGATGATTTAATCATTAAAGCCTATTTAATGTATTTTAATCAATATGATAATACTGCTGCTCTAATAAGAAAACTTAAAGAGTTAAGTAATAAGATTATTGATTTACAAAATGATAAAGATGCTTTCTTTGCAGATAAAGAGATTGAACGTATTCGTAATTATAGACTTCCTTATGCTACAGTAGATGTTCAACAAATATACGGGCTTCATTCAGCTGGTGTAAATGTTGATAAAGATACTGGAGAACGAGTAAAATTTGGTAAAGGTCTTAAACAAACTTCTATTAATCTTAAATGGCATCAATTACTTGATTTTACTCTTCCGCCTATTGACCAAGAAGAATTTGATGTTTATTGGAGTAAATTTCCTAGATATAAGACATTTACTCTTAAACAAATGAATTCTCTTATCACAAATGATTTTGAAAGATATGTTCTACCTAAATATGTACCTGATATGTTGCATTATAATAAGAATGATGTCTTTATTGTTTGTGAAATGGTTAGACAAAAGCCTGATGAAGTAAAACTTCGATATAGTATTACAAATGCATTCAAAGTAAATGTGTTATGTAGTGCTAGAGCTAATATTGCTGATAAACTTACAATAAAGTTTTATTCTGATATGAGCGGTCTTCGACCTGATGCTTTTAAAAAGCTAAGAACTGAAAGACATAGAATGAGTTTTAGTAAAATCATTTTTCCTCATATTAAGTTTAAGACTAAACAACTTCAAGATTTACTTGAAGATATGAAGACTGTGAGTGTATATCGGACAAATAAAGATGCTTTTAGTAGAACTGTTAATTTTTATGGTACTACTTATACTTTAGCTTGTGGTGGTATTCATACACAAGATGTTCCTGCAATTTTAGTATCTGATGATAAGTATGAGTATAAACATTTTGATTATAATTCATATTATCCCAGTATAATAATTAGTTATAATGTGGCTCCTAAACATCTCAATGAAAAAGTATTCGTTAAGATGGTTAAATATTTCAGAGATACTAGAGTTCAATGCAAACATACTAAAGATTCTGAAGGATATGTTATTCCTGGAGTACCTAATAAAATTGCAGCTGAAGCTTTAAAAATTGTTATTAATTCCATTTATGGTAAATTTGGTAGTGAGTTATTCTTTTTATATGACCAAGTTGCTAAACTTAAAGTTACTATTAATGGACAATTAATGACAATGACCTTAGTTGAAGAACTTGAATTAAATGGTATTCATGTTGTTAGTGCCAATACTGATGGTATTGTTATAAAACTTCCAAGAGATAAAGAAGATGTATTTAATGAAATTGTCAAGAATTGGAATGAAACTAATAAAATGGGTGCTGATAGTGAAGACTATAAAGCATATTATTGTCGTGATGTTAATAATTATTTTGCAATATGGCTAGATGGTGAAGTTGATGCTAAAGGCGCATTGGACCCTAAACAATATATTAAAGATTTGAAAAAGGGTTATGACATGCCTATTGTTGCTGAAGCTGTTTTCAATTATTTTGTTCATAATATTCCAGTAATGGATACATTAAAGAATCATAAAAACATTCTTGATTTTTGTAAAACTCAGAATGTAGGAAGACAATTTGATGTAATTTATGGAAAAGTAATTGATAATGTTCCTACTGAAGTTAAAAGTCAAAGACATGTAAGATTTTATGTTTCTAATACAGGTGTTAGAATACAAAAGAAACATACTGTTACTGGTAAAACATCTAATCTTGCTTCAGGTCTACCTGTTACTTTGCTTAACAATT
>Ga0247610_10001908_pt1 | contig 24978 bp, 26 predicted proteins | sample 174DNAGHGhighgp2_FD_193483 | JGI IMG/M metagenome (GOLD analysis project Ga0247610, IMG submission 193483) | Sheep rumen microbial communities from Palmerston North, Manawatu-Wanganui, New Zealand - 1742 DNA GHGhigh gp2 | ecosystem: Host-associated > Mammals > Digestive system > Stomach > Rumen...
TGAAGAGACGGGAAATCCGTTCTCCTTGTATATCTTGTCCCTTTCGAGGTGGTGCTTCCAAAGGTAGTTCTGACGGAGCTGAGGCTTCTCCTTGGCTGCCTCGTCGTCCCCATACTTCAGGTCGTCGCAGATGTCGAATATAATGACCTTGTCCTTGCCCTTGTAGCGGCGCATGCCTCGTCCGAGCATCTGACGGACAATGAACTCCGACTTTACGCTCTGAGCGAGTATGATGTTCCAAAGGTTGGCGACATCGATACCCTCGGAGAACACACCGAGCGAACCGACGATAATCGTCCTTCCCGAGGTATCCGACTCCATCTGAGACTTGTAGTAGTCACGAGTCTCGGTATCCGTGTTTCCGTCGGCATAGTAGACGTTCCTGTCCGTGATGTCCTTCAGGAAGTCCGCTATCTTCCTTCCGTATCCCTTTCCGTCCTTCACGTCATTGAAGAGGATGAGGGTGTTGTTCTTGCATCGGCATGCAAGACGGCTGATGTACCTCAGGCGGTTCTCGTCGGCGTTGACCATCTCCTGTTCGAGCTTCAGTATCCTCGCACCCGCCTGCGGGTCCTCCTTCGCCTTGTCCCTCCTGAGCTCGTACAGTGCCTTCACGTTTTCGATGGGCATGTAGTTCTTCAATACCATGTCGAAGATGAAGATAGGGGTGGCGAAGTTCTCCTTGTTGATGAGGTCGAAGGATGTCAGACGGTAGCACAGCGGGCCGATGAAGGACTCAAGCTGATAACGCTCGTAGGTGTTCTCCTTCATCATGGTACCCGTCATTCCGAACACGTACTTGGCATGGACGGTCTTCCTGAATATGCTCTTGATGCTGTCCGTTCCGCCGTGGTGAGCCTCGTCGCAGAACACAACGTCGAAATCCTTGAAGAAGTCGGCGTTCTTGTTACACAGGCTTTGGAACGTACCGAAGAGGATGGTGCATTTGTCCACCATCTCCTTCTGAGCCTTCCTCATCTGACTCATCAGAACGCCCGAGGTCCACTCGTGTCTTCCCTTTATCCATCCCTCGTATTGGTCGTACTTCTCGACGGACTGAGTGGCGAGGTTCTTGTTGGGGACGATGTACAGCATCCTCCTGATTTTCTTCACGTCCAACAGGAACTTGAACAGGATGTATGACATCAGGGTCTTTCCGCCCGAGGTGGAGACCTCCGCACAGGCTCTTCGGCAATAGAGCATGTTGTACACGCCTTTGAGCTGATAGGGCATGGGAGTGACGGGCTCTCCCTTGTCGTTGACGGCATCCATGAAGATGGTCCTGACGTATCCGTAGAAGTCCTCCTGAGTGAGCCTCACGTCAAAGAGTTCCGAGAACGACTGTGTGAACGTCAACGGGAATCCGTACTGACGGCAGACCTCGATGAGCTCCTGCCAAAGACCCACGGGAAGCAATCCGAACTGATTGAAGAACTCGGTATGAGTGACCGAGTACGCATTGGTCTTCTGCTTAATCCATGCATCCTTGGGTTCCTTGGTGAAACTCAGCCTAAGTTGGTCTATCTCCAACTGAGTCATGTTCGTCATATGGAGGAAAAGCCTCCCGTTCAATTCCTTGACATCCGCCGTCATATCCTGTATTTTTCTTTTGTTTTGCTTGACTCCTTACCGATGAGATTTCCGTTCAAAAGGGAATGTTCCTTTCTAAGGTTATAGTCCGCCCGGCATAAAAGGTTTACGTATACACGCATATAAAGCAAGCATCGCATCCTTCGGACGGGATACGATGCCGTAACTCCTTCAACGCTTGGTCGATGAGCTAATCCATGAACGGAAGCCGAAGGGAACTACTTCCCTCCCTTCCTGCGCTCCATCTCGTTCTTGTATACGATTTCGAGAATCTTTATCTCGCGCTGCAATACGTCGATGAGGGTAGGGATGTCGTCGGGGGCGCACTTGGTAACAACACTGCCTATCGCCTTGAACAAAGCACCGCTGACGTATTCGGGCTTGGTGGCTTCCATGAGGAACAGGCTTTCGTTGAGGCGGTCTTTCACCTGAGGGCGGTTTGTCCTCATTGCCTTGCCTACGGACTTGATGTAGCGGTCAACGCCTTCATTGACCATGCGTATAATGTCGCTCTTTCGGATTGCATTATTCTCTGCCATATCTCCGTGTATCTTCCTTATTGTGTCTTTTCCGGGTTTCCGTATTTATCGTTCCGGGAAAGGAAAAGCCACTGATACAGGATAATAGCCGTTTTTGTAAAGATTTATTATTTCAAAAGGATTTATATCATAAATTTAACACTTCTGTAAATATTTGAAAATCAACAACTTGCAAAATATTTTTGTAAAAATTTCGAAAAAACGTAAACTTGACCCAAAAATACGACTATTACCTTAAAGAGGGATAATTGAAAAATTTAAGAATATGGGTCGGTAAAAACTTTTGACAAAATACTATGTAAGAAAAAACGAAAATAACCCAAAAATCTACAGTATTACCCGGAAAGAAATGTTGTTTATTATATAGAATATATAATAAACATCCATATAGAAGAGAGTCAGAATCCGAGAGTGAATCCGCAGTATTAGCTACAAGACTCCTGACCTGACGAGGCGAAGCCGAGTGATGCCCGGAGTGGAGCTCCGAATGTCAGTTTCCTCAGATGCCTGTTTCTTGGAGTGAATCCGCAGTATTAGATACAAGACCTGAGAGACTGATTCCACGGATGTCCGGGGAGACCGAAAGCGAACTTTGGAAAACGGGTGAGGTCCGAGACCCCCGGAGGGAACAGTCACGGTTGGGATGTCAGTTGCAGATGTGTCCGATGGAAGGATGAGGTGTTCACTGTTTCCTCGGTGTTCATGGAAACTGAACGTTCACGAATTCCTGAACACTTCCCGTTTCGTGAACAAAACTTAAAATGTCTTAAAGACTATAACCTTGGAAAAGGGGAGGATGTCATGGAGATGAGTCCTCTACGTCAAGAAGGAGATTAGATTTTCAATGTCCAACGAATCCAAGACGAGGGTTCTCCTCGGTTTCGATTACAGCCTTAACAAGCCCGCAGCCACCTTGGTGGTCGGAAGCCATGCACCGAAGTTCTTCATTTGGCCGCTGTCCCTGAGCGCACCCGAGAGGGAGAAGTGGGGAATCCTTTCGGATGTAAGCCTCCATGAGAGGAACCTCCCTCCCATCTCGAAGGGCAAGCTCGTGGAGAGCGACCTCACGCTAATCCACACCCGTCGCTCGCTCGACCTCGCCCGCTACGTCGTTCAGGACGTGCGTGAGCATATACATGCGTGCGGATGCACGGACACGGGCATCGCGATGTACGTGTGCTCGGAGGGATACAGCTTCGCCTCCAAGGGAAACGCCACCCTCGACCTCGCCACCTACAAGGGAGTCCTGCTGTCGGAGATATACAGGGAGTTCACGGATGTCATCGAGTGGTTCGGTACGTACTCGCCTATCAGCATCAAGTCCGTAGCCGGGTGCGCCACCAAGGAGATGAGGGGAGTGAAGGAAGGGATGATTAACGCCTTCACGAAGGAAATCCTCCCGTCGCCGTCGGCTTTCCAAAAGGCAGTCGTAACGGAGACCTGAAAGCCAAGAAGAACTACATCCCCTGCGTGGACGACGTGGTGGACAGCTATTGGGCATTACGGACGATGTGCGTGAAGGAGCACCTTCCTTGGATAACCGATAAATAGCCGAGACCCTGTCCGTAGGGGTCATTTGAACCGTCCGCAGGGATACAGAGCAGATGAAGAACAGACCCGTCGTCAAGGGAGTGATAAGTGATTCCTTTAAGTCCTTCAAGCAGAAGGCCGTGGAGGCATGGAACGAACTCAGGAGGCAGTTCGACGAGCAGAAGGAGATGCTCATGCGCCTGAATCCCTTGGGGTCCGAGAACCTCTGCAATACCGTCTCTTCCATAGCGAGCTCCTTGGAGGATGTCATCAACACTCAGATAGAGGCACAGACGGGTCTCAGCATCCAAAGGCTGCGTTACATGCAGCTCAGGGGATACACCCTTTGGCAGGACTACATTCAGTACCGTGACAGGGGGGAGGCCAAGAAGAAGCTCGGGGAGTGGCTCGACGAGCAGGACGACGTGGTCTACAACGCCTTCTTCTGCATTCAGGTTATCCCCATGCTCAAGCAGTTCGGGATGATAGCCAAGCAGCAGTGGACCGCGGGGACGGACATCATCAGGAAGGCGACCTCCGACCTCAACGACCTGAAGGACATATTCGACTACTCTTACAAGCCGAAGGAGGAGCGGGAGAAGCCCGAGCCGACGACGATAGAGGACGACGGGGACGACGAGCTCCACCGCCTCATCAAGCAGAACAGGACGGAGGAGACGGAGGATGTCAAGGACGGTACCCACAAGCTGTTGGACTTCCTGAAACTCCTTCTTGGTCTCATAGACCTGCTGCTTCCCGTGCTCGCGATGCTCGCCGTCCTGTTCCAAAACAGGATAGACAATGCGGCATTCTGCCGTCAGACGGGAGACATGCATGTCGGGAAGCAGTTCCTCGACAACGGGAAGACCTCGGGAATAACGGACACCGTCCCCGTGAAGTCGGAAAGGGTCGCCGAGGGTAACCCGGAGAGAAAGCTCCCCGCCGTCGCCGAGGGTGAGCCTGCGAGGATAGACAACCTCGCCGACCCCGGTGTGGCTGACGGGTTCAGGACGGTGAAGCTCCTTCCCGAGTGCGACTTTATGCTTGTCAGCGACAGGGACGAGCTCCCTTCGGAACTTGATAGGATGAGGCGTGACATCGACGAGGCGGCGAAGGACTGTATGGTTGACCCCGCCCATCCGCTAATAAGTCTGTCCACCCACTCGGACGGCGGACGGTGCGTGAACCTCAGGTACCAAGGATGGACGAAGTATGAGATAATAGATGCTGTGGAGGCATATAACGGAGGAAAGAGACTCTAAATGGCACAGGTATTCGAAGACGAGCACTTGAACAGGCTCACGGTGGTGACCGACGAGGCAGTACCCGACTCTCAGAGGGTGTTGGATGCTTCGTCGTTCTTCGCCTGTGACATCCCCGACGACCTCGACTTCCTGTTGCAGGATGCCGACGTTCCCAAGTTCAACTTCCCGGGCATGCCGGGTGATGAGTACACCCCTCAGGAGGTATCGGACAAGTTGGACGACATCATAAAGACCATTTCCGATGCCGTGGATAACATGGATTCCATAGACGACATCATGAAGGGCGAGGAGCCGTATGACGGAAGCTACTATCAGCACTCCAAGGACCCCGAGAAGGAGAAGGAGGATGAGAAGGAGAAGAACGACGGTCGGCCGAACGAGCAGGATAATGAGGATGGCAAGGGAGATATACCCGAGCCCGCCGAGAGTGCCATCATAGAGTTCGCGGCGGACTGCATCAAGGCGGATGCGGAGCCCCATATATGGATTTCAAAGGCGGGAGACCCCATAGACAACGAGACCGTCATTGCACGCTGCAAGCAGGACGATGTCATGAAGCCCGTCAAGTCAATCTTCAAGACGGGGGTTGTCAGGAAGGACCCGTCGGACGGAAGCTTCGGCCGCCTGTTCAAGACCGTCTGCTCGAGGCATATCATCATAGACGGCATAAAGGATGGGAAGAAGCACTTCCTCGCGGCGGACTTCGACAGTTCGTACCTACTTCAGTTGGAGTCTTCCCTCGGATACAACATGGAGTGCTTCGACCTGTTCACCGAGCAGATGCCTTACCTCCTGTACCCGAAGATACTGTCTCAGCGGACCATGAAGAAGCCGAGGGACGCATCCTCGCTTGAACTCAGGCCTTTTGTCAGCCCGAGGGAGCAGTTCGAGAAGTTCATCGACGGATTCCTTGCCATACAGGACAAGTACAAGAAGGAGATATGCGAGCTCGACAGTGAGGATAGCATAAAGGGGGCGGGTCTCGACCCCGGGAAGCAGAAGGACTTGGGACAGGGAATCCTCGACAAGAGGGAGGAGTACCTTGATGCCGTCATGGAGTACTGCGATAAGTGGGAGGATGTCGTGGAAGTCTGCGACACTGTCTCCGAGGAGCATCCCGAGAGGTTTTCCTTCGACGGTCCCGTTGACGTTGAGGTGTGGGACGTTTCTGAGGGTACGAGGGAGATGCTCATAACCGATGCGGGACAGGGAATGGACGTGTACTATGACAAGATGCTGAGGAAGGTCGTCGGGACTCCCCATGACGAGGAAGGAGACCTGATGAAGCAGTACAGGTCCATGATAACGTCCTTCCTCGACAGGAGGCGGAAAATAGCATCATCGAATCACGCCGATGTCATCAAGGAGTATGGGGATGGTTCCCGGCTCGTTTTGCAGGAGACTGCTGAGATAGAGGAGTTCTTCGCGAAGATGAAGACCGTCTATGTGACGACATCGCCTTCGAAGTGCATGGAGGCCATCGAGAAGATGAAGGGCAAGAACATCTATGCCGAGTGGCCCGAGTACACTGAGTACGAGTACAAGGGTCAGTTGTACAGGCACTACACCTTCCTGAACATCGACGAGTACCGCGACAGGCTTAAGGTGGAGGACGACGACAAGGACGAGGTGTTCCCGGAGGACAGGGACTTCGACATATCCTCCATAAAGTATCCGCTCGGTGAGGACGGGTTGGTTGACGACCGCCTCGCTCAGGAGATGCTCGACGGCGCGGGACACGCTGAGGGCTCTGCTCCCGCGTCGGCCCCGGAGGATGACAGGGAAGGAGACGACGAGCCCATCCGACCGAATGAGTTCGACGACGACCTTTCCGTGGACACGGACATCCCACACAGCGAGCTGAAGTATTGGAGGAGGTACTGCTCCGTGGCTACTCTCGTGACACTGCCTTACCTCGCGACGGGTCTTGTGATTTCGGGTGTCGGGATACCTCTTCCGTGCATCTATACGCCTCTGACGGTGATGAGCGCACCCGAGATAGGCTCTCTTGTGGTCGTCGGTTTGGGTATAAGGGGGGTCATGGTGCTTCCGATGGTCATCTACGTGAACTATGACGACAAGATGAGCACGTCGGTTCTCGGTGTCCTCCTCGCCTTCGATGCCGTGAAGAACGCCTTCAACATGTCCTTGGACAAACTCGACGCGGTCGTCCCGAACGTGGCTAACGTCCTGATTGAGTCGTTCAAGTCCAACAACGATGCGCTCCTCAGGGAGAATCAGAAGATAAGGGTGCAGCAGGGAGAAATGGAGAAGCTCATCAAGCAGATACCCAATTGGTCAACCATCAAGAAGAACTGCCGAAAGCTCGTCGGTTACGAGGCGAGGAACGTCATCACGAGGATAGACGACAAGATAAACGCAGCAGGTCTCGAGGTTGAGAACCTCATCGAGGACGTAGAGGGCAATACCTTGGCTATACAGGATGAGCTACAGGGAAGGGATATGGTCAACCATAGCCACAAGGAGTATGGAAGGTCGTGATTTTTTGATTTATATTCTTCTTCCGACTTCCAATACTAAGGCGAAAATCGAAATTAGGTTATAGGATATTGCTTCTTCGCGTATGCCATGTAGAGATACCTGAGGTAAGTCCTTGCGAACATCAGGTCCTGTTGGGTGGTCAGCTTCTCGGAGTGTCCCGTTGACGGGATTTCCAAGACTGACAGGGGTCTGTTTCCTGCGTTTCTCGTAAACATCCCTACGACGGGTCTGAGGACGGGGCATTTCTCCCATACTCTCTCACAGAAGTTCAATCCGTCACTTGAGTCATCGTTTGTGAATACGACGAAAAGGTTCGGTGTCATGTCGTACACCTGATTGATGTTGTCGTAGGATGTGTTGGACAGGCAGATATAGCCTCCGTTGAGTTCGGGTATCGATACCTTGATGGATACACCGTCCCGGCACTCGACGATGAAGTTCATCGGACTCTTTCCGTAGTAGAGGTTGTAGGTTTCCTGAATGCTGAGCTTGGGAAGCGAGAGTTCACAGGTCTCGATGTTATTGCAGTAGTTGAAAAGGGTAAGCCTCTTGTCCTCGCCTTTTGGTTTAAGGGAAGGGAATCTCAGGGAAACATGGCGCAGGTCTTCGCAGTACTTGAACAGGTCGTCGGCGTATACGAACTTCGAGACGTTGAGGTTATCCATTGTGACTGAAGTGACTCCCCGCATGTTCTTGAAGGATACGTAGCTGTTCTTGTTCCTGAAACCCGAGATGTCATAGTGTGCAAGGACCTTGTTCGCATCGGAGGACTGAGCGAGACCCTGCTCAAGTCTCGTTATCTCCCAAAAGTCCCCGTCGGTCAGATGTATGGTATTATTCCTTCCCATGGCTTCCTTATTTATCCCTTCCAATCCATAAATACAGGGACATGGACTATTTCAGGCTAATAGCTGACGACAGTATCCGCAGGGAGTACACGGAACTCGCCTACAGGAGCATCGTGACCGACCTGTTCTTCAGGAACATCCGGGGAAAGGAACGCTCGGTTGACCTTGACTTCCACGAGATGGAGGACGGCCTAAACGACGTGTCCCCGATGATACCCGGCTGCTTCTATATATTCTCTTACAGGGAACAGGAGGTCGTTCCTTCCTCCGACGGAACGTTGGAGTACCATGACAGGGTTCCCGTTCTGCTGTGCTTGGGTATAGGGGCATTGAATGACGGAAGGAAGTTCGTTGCGGGACTTAACGTCAACCTCCTTCCCGTACCTCAGCGTGCCGCAGTCCTACAGACCCTGTACAATATGGACAAACCGTTCTATGACGAGAGGATAGACGATGCTGCCATCCGTGGGACATACGCCGTATCAGATACGGTCATGAAGGCATTGGGACGTGACGGCGGAGACGCGCTGATGGACTACCTTTCCCGCAAGTACAGGGTCAGGAAGGACACATGGGCGTGGCGGAGGTACTTCATTGACAAGATAGACCGCCTGAGGCTCATCGACTATTGGCAGTGGAAGTACATACCGTTCCTTGACTACGGTGAGGGTGTCCGTGGGGCTAACATAAAGGATTTGCAGAGGAAGAACATATCATGAGCGATTTTGACAGGAATCCGAAGTACTACGTCGAGGACATCTGCATAGATGAGGACGGTCTTGGGTATTCGTCGTTCAACATACAGACGAAGGATGACATGACGGCTTTCATAGCCAACGCGAGCCCTTCAGTAAGGCGCATGTTGGACGGACGTTGTGAGTACTTTTTCAAAATCCACTACAACCTGTCGGAGTCCGACTATTCGGAGAGCCCTTGGATACAGGTGGTCTTTCAGGCACAGGAATCGAGGTTCGGGAGTCCTGAGGAGTACGAGGAGTTCATGGTGGATTGTGAGAACCACAACTATTCCTATGAAGGAGAGTACTTCGAGTCTTCCGTAAGCGACCCGAAGGTGTTCAGTGAACTGTTCAGGGTCAATCCCGAACTCTATGTCTTCGCCTGTGGCGAGATGTTCGACGACTGTGTTCAGTCGAGCGTATTGGCTGACTTTGCGGGGGATATAGGTCGCGGTTACTTAAACAATGTTAAATCTTTAACTAAAAATGCAACTGTTCTGAAAGAAAGTACTACCTTTGCTGACATGGAACTGAGAGAGGTTTACAAAGCATTGTCTGAAGGAGTCGTTCCCCTGTATCCCATGAGTGAGGGTATAAACATATCCAAGGACGGGGAAGGACGTAAGGTTGTCCGCCTGACGGATGACCATGACCGGGGTGTCAGGATGGGAGACCGGGATATGAAGACCATGTTCCATATAGGGAAGTTCGACAGGGACATTGAACTGTATTCGGTATTCCTTCGTAACTCTCAGATGGAGACTGATGGAAATCCCCTCATATACGCCTTGAAGAATGAAAACGGATGGTATATCTCCGACGAGGACCGCCGGGAAGTCATCCAAAGGGTTACTTCCCATATTGAGGAGATGAAGGGGAAGGCAGATGTCATCGTGATGATGCCGAGCAGCAACAAACTCAACAGAGAGATAGCCGAAGCGGTCGCGAAGGTGTTGGATATTCCGATACTGAAGGACAAGTTCTTCATGAAGTTCACAAAGGATTCGTTCTTTACGACCATGCCGTTCGATGAGAAGGAGCTTAAGAGGGACGGCATCGACCCCGGGTGGTTCCTGAACAAGTGCTTGGAGTGGGAGAGGAAGTCCGATACGGATTTCTTCCGTTATCATGACATACCGCCGAAGTACAGGAAGTACATCACCAAGCAGCCTTTCTACTTCTTCGAGGAGGATATGGTAGAGATAGCCCCGATGCTCAACGGTAAGAGGGTCATGGTGATAGACGACACTGTCACGACGGGAATGAGCCTGAAGGAAGCCTGTGAGGTAATCGTCGGAACCTTCGACATCAGGAAACTGATGTATGTCACCCTGATGTCACCGCTTGATGCGAAGCCTGTTCCCATTGTACCGAAGGGAAAGGAAGTCACAATCCATATGATAGAGTTCCGAAAGGACCTGAAATACTGAAGTATAAAAGAAGGCTGTCGAAACTGACAGCCTTTCCTTTTATCCTTCTGTGAGGGGGGATGAAACGTCTCCCATCTGAACGTTCTCGTCAATCGGTGGGTTGAAGTCCGTGGGTGCCTGTTCCAAGTCCACGGTGTCCTTACCTACCTCAGGGCGGGCCTCGTTGAGGCTCTCGTCCTTCCTGTACTCCTGCTGTAGGTTCTCCTTTACAGGGCTTTCCTTGATGTCTGCCATATTGTTATTTCCTTATATTGTAAATATGTTTCTTATTTTTTGTGTTATATGTAACGTATAATATATTATCATTTACGATACGAAAACGGACTTAAAGTATAATATATTGTATGTTACGTATCAGTCGTGTCGGATGTCTCTGTTAAGAAAATTCGTACCTTTGTTGATGGTATCGACATAGTCCGCATCCGCAGCAGCCCTCATTTTCTCGAAGAAAGCGACGTTTTCCTTTGGCATGACGAACGGACAGTCTTGACGGTAGATGTTCTCCGTCCCTCTCGGACCCGGCTGTTCGACGTTCCTGACTCCGTACGGATTGTTTCCCTGCATCATTGCCTGTTCCTCCTCTGCCTGTTCCACTGAGCCTTCCGCTCATTGTAAGGTATGTATCTCTCGTTCTTGTAGAACTCCCTGAGTATCTTGAAAGCCTCGGTGCCTTTCAGCATGTCCATGAAGTACTCAATGAGCACCCATGAGACCTTATCCGAAGGAACATAGGTCCTGTTCCTCTTCAACAGGATATAGAATGGTCTCAGGAGCGTGTCGGTGTCCCTTGGGAGTATGATTTGCTGATAGTAATGGTCCTTGTAGGAAGCATCACTTCCGATACTCCGCAGGTATACGCCGTTGTCCTCATCGTAAAGCATCTGACGGTCGTCGATGTCCATGCCAAGGTATTTCAGGTACAGAGGACCGCGGTGGACCTCATTGCCCGGTATCTCCTCTAAGAGGGAGGCGTATGCCGTATGCTCTCCTAACTCGTTGTCCCAACGTATCTCCAAGAGGTATCTGTGACCTTCGAGCGGATGGCCCTTCGGAAAGGGACATCTCTTGGTCTGTATCTTATTCAATGGTCTTGTCCAAATGCTCATTTCCTGAGTCCTCCGTATCGCGCATCGTTGAAGTATTCGAGAAGCACGTTCATGTACTTGATGTCGATGGTCGCCTTCCACAGCGTGCAGTAGAACACCCTTATCAGCGGCTCGAACCTTTCGAGTGCCTCTGTGTCGTTGAAGTCGAAGTCGCAGTAGGCCTTGTCGTCTTCATTGTATGGAAGGAACGGTATCGTCGCCGTGAAGTATGGGGAGACTTCGCCTACGGATGTGTAGTGGAGGTTGTAGCGGTTGTAGTGCTCTTGGTTGACCTCCGTCCGCATGATGTAGCATCCGTTCTTCCTGACCACGTCGTCCTTTGCGCTCAGGCGGATGTATATATAGAACGGACACCAACCTCTCTTCACCCTGTGGCGGTTGAAGCCGAACTCGATGTAGTCTCCGCAGACGTTCATCGGATTGTCCACAGGGATGCGCTGTACCATCCCCTTGATGTAATCCTCCGTGAGCAGTTTGTCAAGCCAAGTCATTACATCATGCCTCCGCCCATGTCAGGTGAAGCACCTGTGTCGGCGGTCATCCCGCCTGATGGGGCACCCATTCCTCCGCCCATGTCAGCGGTCATACCGCCTCCCATGTCGGTGCCCATTCCTCCGCCGAGACCCGAGTCCATTCCCATGCCTCCGCCCATTCCCATGTCGGTGCCCATACTGCCCGTTGATGCGGACATTCCTGCCTGTGCATCCGCTGCAGCGTCAATGGCGTTCATGGCTTCCTTGAGCTTGTAGTCTTGGTTCAGGCGTATCTCCTCTTCGGTCAGTCCCATGAACTTCTCGATGAGGAACCTCGCGGCGAAGTAAGGCTTGCCGTCTGCTTCCTTGATGCCCATTGCCTGTGTGATGGTTTGTATGCTCTTTTCGAACATCTCCCTCTTCTTGGCGAGCTCGAAGACGTTCTCCTGATTGTAGGTGAGTCCGATACAGGACTTGATGAGCTCGTTCTGTGCGTAGAGCGGGAACTGTAGGCAGAACTGTATCCAAATGGGCTTCAGGAGGATTTCCTTGAAGATGCTCTGTATCCTCTTGATGAAGCGCGTGAAGGTGTACTCCTCGCGTGTGATGCTGCTCTCTCCCGTGACTGAGTTGTTCGGTGCGCTCGTGGGGTCGAGGGTGAATCGGTTCGCGGGTATCTTGGTCTCGAGGATGAACCTCCTCCACCAATATTTCAGCTGCTCCACGGAGTTCAGGTCGTATCCGTCAACACCCATCTCGGAGATTTCCGTGGAGACTCCTTCCTTTGCGGGGAACAGGTAGGTCTTCATGAACGAGAACTTCGGCATTCCGTTTACGGTCAGCTCACCGCTAAGGTCGTCCATCTGAACGTCCTCGGTGTACTGAGCGCGGAGCTCGTTCAGGTGTGCCCTTGCGCGGTCCTCGGTCATCGCTCCTATGGGGACGACAATCTTGATGCGCTTCTGAGAGTTCTGAACGTTCCATATGACACGGGAGTTCTCCATCTGACGGAGCATGTTGAACGTCCTCGTCAGTCCTTCGAGGTACGAAATCCTCGAAGAGAAGCTTCCCTTCGCCCAAGAGATGTAGATGAGGTTGCTGTCGGGAATGACGCGCTCCTTCTCGGGGTCGTCCTTGTATTGGTACCATACCTTCATGTCGCGGCCCGATGCGGTATCGCGTACGATGGAGGGCTCGAGGGTCGTCGGGTCGAGTTCCTTGAATCCTATGATGTTCTTTGCCTGCTTGTTGCCGTCGTACTCGAAAAGGATTTCGAAGGACAGGAATCCGTCCGTCAGGAGCTTCTTCAAGTATTCCCACGCATCGTTGGACTCGGACCATCCGTACATCTGATAGACGCGGTTGTATGCGGAATGCAGTCCCTCGGTGATGTCCGTGGTGACCTTGCTGTCGTCCTTCAGGCGGGCCTCCAACTGAGAGAGGTCGAGGTAGGCGAAGAAGTTGTTCTCGTCAATGACGATGGTCTCGTCGGCTATGGTGTCGAGGACGGAGTTGATTTCCCCGTTCTGAGCGAAGTTCCTCAGGTAGTCGCGCCTCAGGGGGTAGTCCCGGTCGAAGAACGCTATGTAGTCGTTGTTGATGCGGGTGATGTCCTGAGTCTTGTAGTACAGGCTGTCGTAGTACCTCGAGTCCGTGATACTGTTGATGCCTATCCCTTCCTCCTTGTTCGACTCCGTCGTTCCCATCGCGAGGGAAGAGCGGATGAGACTCCTGTCCCAATTCAGGTCGATGGCAGACAGGTTGAACAGGTTGGACTGCACGACCTTCCTGTTCATGTAGTTTGCGGGACTGAACGACCGCAGTTGGAAATTATCGCCTCTTGCCATTCGGTTTTCTTCTTATTGACTTCTGCTGTTATTGTGGTATTTATCCGTTTATATGGTTCTTCCCCTCATGAGGATGATGTCCTTGACGAACTCATAGTATACGTCATAGACAGTTAGTTCATTTTGGAGAGGCGTTCCCTCATCCTCTTTGAACAGATACATGTTCTCATCCCCGAAATTGGTATTCATGCAGTATATTCGGAGAGCGGGGAAATCCGACCATATTTTATCCTTCGGCAGACCGCATTTACCCTCGGAGTCTATCTTGAACCTCGTTCCCGCGTAGGTGTCCCATTCATTGTCTCCGGGATTAAGGTGACGGAACTCGACGGATATGTCGGAATTAATCTTTCCGTACCAAGGTGTATTGTTCATCTGAGCCATAATGGGTGTTAAATCTTCTTGCTGATGAACTCCGCCCCCGGAACTTTGATGTGACCTTTGATGATGTCCTCGTACAGTTCCCATTCCACGCGGATTAGGGTCTTTATCTGCTCATGGGGGAGGTTGACCTTGTGGATGCTTTCGAAAGGGAATGGGTCGAATATGAAAGGTACGAACTCCTTAGGCATCGCATCCCATATGGGACGCATGTTCCTGTAGTAATAGGGGTTCTTTACCTTCGGCGTTCCCGGACTCCTCCAATCCGTGGTGGTGGCTTGGTGGTCGTTGAACCTGACCTCCTTGAAGTACTTGGTCGTCGAGCCTCCCGCGGGGAAAGGGAGCTTCCCTCCGTTTCCGAAGGTCTTCGCGGAGCCGTACAGCCATAGGAAACCGTAGTCCTCTCCTTCGGACAGGGAGGGTATCAGGATGAATGCCTTGAACTTTCCGTTATTGGAAGGTGTTTGGTTGGGCTGATGGACAATGTCAACATCGAGGTTTTTCTTTACCTGTATGGCGGTTATGTCTCTCGTTCCTCCGCGTTTCATATGTTCCTTATCTCCTTATAGGGCGGAGCCACTTCTCGTACTTGATGATGTCCTGCATATACTCGGAAAGGAAGGCCTCGTTCTCGGGTGTCTCGTCGAAACTCGCCACGTCGTATTCGGATTTGAGTTTCTTCAGCGTTCCCAAGATTGGAATCAGACCCGGGATGTCCATGAGCTGCCTGATGAGCTCGGGTTCACCGCCGAAGTACATGCCGTCGTGCCTTATATCACTGTCCAAGGCAGATGAGGTATTCTCGTAGTTCAGGGAGTTCATGTCGTTCTTAATCTTTAAGAGGGTTGACATGGAGGCCCCGTTGTTGTGGAAGAATGTTATCAGACCTATACTGAAGATACTGTCGGAATAGTCGGTGGGGTTTCCTGTAGGGAAATAGGTGACCTGTACGCCTATGTAATAATGCTCATCCTTCCACTTCGCCCTCGTGTACTTGATGTCCAAGGGGAAGAATACTGACCATTCGTTGACTTTATTGCCGTATTTTGAGTATACCATGACGGGATATTTATCAAGTCGAATATATAGAGTAGAAATCAGGCAAAAGGAAAGATTATGGAAGGTTACAAGAACATCAAGTCACTCGGTGTCGGCATCATCGCCTTTGATGCCACGGAGCATCTGTACAACATCATATCGGAGTTCAGGAGTCTTGTGGACTACGTGGTCGTTGCCGTACAGAAGGTTTCCTACCACGGAAGACCCATGGACCCCACCGACCTCTATGAAATAAAGAGGCTTAAAGAGGAGGGTCTCATCGACAAGATACTGTACTGCAAGCTCGACACGGCGAAGTTCCCGCGGGTACAGGAGACCATCAAGCGGAACCTGCTCCTGAGGGACATGACCAATCACGGATGCACCCATGCCCTCGTCATGGACAGCGACGAGTTCTATACCCATGACGGATTCGAGAGTGCGTTGAGGAAGATAGACGAGAACGATTACGAGATGACGTACTGCCGTTACGTGAACTACTACCATGACTACGGCCACTATCTGCTCTATCCGTTCAAGGAAGGAAACTACGTCCCGTTCGTTGCGAAGGTCAAGTACCATTTCGGATGGAAGTGCGGCGACTTCCCGAAGCCGTCCGACCCCACACGCCGTTTCATCCGTCCGAAGATTATGAGGAAGAACCTCCTGACGGGCGAGGAGTATCCCGAGTATCAGGCGGACTATTATGAGTTCGGATGGGACGAACTCCGTATGCACCATCTGTCGTGGCTGAGGGCTGATATCAGGAAGAAGATGAACGATTGGTCGTCCTCTACCTATTTCGGGGACAGGCTTGCCATCATAGACAAGGCGGTGGAGCGTTTCTCGCACTTCGACGATGGGAACATGCAGGAACAGGCGACTATCCTCTTCAATACCCCGGGCAACAAGGTATCCATCGGTAAGTTCGAGAAGCAGTACATATTCCCGAAGGTGGACTATCATGACAGGGTAACGCCTCAGCCGCGCAGGAAGACCCTCCTCGTGCTCGTACACCTCACGGAGGAACAGGTTCCACTCAGGGAGTGCATCCTCGACACGTGGGCATCCGAACTTCCCGAGGGAACGGAGGTCATATTCTACTCCGTCTCCGACTTCGGAAAGGATGCCAAGCAGCAGTTCAAGTTCGATTACGACGTACGTCATCTCAGGCTGTCGGAGGAATACGTGAAGGACGGCTTTGAACTCACGGATGCCGTATTTCGTATAATCCATGAGTCCATGGAGAAGGCGACGAAGCTGACCTTCAAGCCCGAGTACATCCTTAAGGCGGAGGTCAGCCAATACGTATGGGTTGACAAGGTGCATGAACTGCTTGATGTCGTCAGTGATGACAGTACGATATTCGTCGGCGGACTGAAGATGTCGGAGAGGACGGATATGAGCCTCGCGCCGTTCGACGGATGGTGTCTGATGTCATGGAACAGCATGGAGAAGATGCTTTCCGTCGTCTCCAAGAGCGTTGCGGGTACTCCGAGGAAGGACGACCTGTCTGAACTCTTCAAGCTCCTTGACGTTCATTATTTCGATGCCAACGGACTGACGATGTTCAACTACCTGAGTATCGTTCCGACGGACAACGACGACCTCCTCGACGGAGACGATATAAGGAAGCCTTCATTGCATGGTATCGTCAAGAACTGTACGGTTACGGATACGCTTGGTCGCCCGGTGAACGATGTGAACCTCCTTACGACGTATAAGATGCGAAACGTACATGAACTCGCCAAGAAGGGAACCTACGGAGACGGCTACGAGTATCACCCGTCTCCTGCGAAGGTCGGTGACGGAACATCGGTGTATGTCTTGGACGGTCCCGAGGGTAGGAATGCCGAGGACAGGCTGTACATGCTCGTCAATGAAATCCCGTCTCGTCAGCTGTATTCCCTGAAGGACAGGATGTTCAGGATGAAGTACTGCGGAGGACGGAAGAAAGGTTAAAAAGATTGAAAGACCCCGACCTTATGTGGAAAATGGACTATAACCTTATAAACGTAAGGTTCTCGTTTGGACTATTAGGAAACAAGAGATAAGAATTATGGCAAAGAAGACAAAAGAGGCAGAGAGCTCAACGCTTGACATTTTCAAGTTGGTGCAGTCCGTGGACAATGAGGCGGAGATTATATCCAAGTCGGCGTACTCGAACATCAAGGAGTGGATACCTACGGGTAACTATATACTGAATGCCTGTATGAGCGGTGACTTGTTCAAGGGTGTTCCTACGGGTCGTGTGACCACGTTCGCGGGGCCGTCTTCGACGGGTAAGTCCTATTTGGCGGTCAGTGTCTGTCGGGAGGCTCAGAAGTTGGGATACATGCCTATCTACCTCGACAGTGAGGGAGCGATTGACACAGCGTTCGTTACCCGTCTCGGATGTGACGGCGAGAAGTTTATCATCAAACAGGTCAACTCCATCAAGGAGGTGTCTCAGTTCGTGTTGAATATCTGCGAGCAGTTCCAAAAGGCAAAGGAAGAAGGCAAGGAGGTCAAGGTAATCTTGGTCCTCGACAGCCTCGGTAACCTGACATCCGAGAAGGAGCGCGATGACCTCATAAAAGGCGAGAGCAAGCAGGACTTCACAAAGGCGAAGGACGTTAAGGCCATGTTCAGGACCTGTGCAGTCCCCCTTTCGAAATTGCAGATACCTTGGATAGTGAACAACCATGTGTACAACACCATGAGCTTCATTCCGGGACAGGAGATGAGCGGCGGATGCCTGCTTCCCGAGGAGAAAGTACGAATCAAGGACGACGCAGAGGAAATAGGAGTCCCTATCAAGAACGTTCTCATCGGAGATTATGTCCTGTCGCATGACGGTGACTATCACCGGGTCGTCAACGTATGGGAATACGACAAGGAGTGCTATCGTTTCAGGTTCGAGGACGGAAGCGAGATAGGATGCTCGGAGAATCACCGTTTCCTCGTGGAGATAGATAATCCGCTTGATGAGAAAATTCCCGAGACCGCTTGGAAGACCGCGACAGACCTTCAAGAGGGCGACGAGGTGTACAGCCTCTTGGAGCACAATGTCTACAAGAAACTGAAAGTCATCATCAAGCGTCCGTTGGGTATGCGTCATGTGCATGACCTGTCCGTGGAGAAGACCCATAACTACGTGACGGTGAACGGCGTCATCAATCATAACTCGGGTATTGTCTATAACAGTTCCGTCACCTTGTTCCTCTCTGCGGCCAAGTTGGAGGACAAGGAGAATGATGCCAACGCGGCCAAGAGGCTCGGTGCGAACGCCACGAAGAAGAAGGGTGTCCTTATTACCGCCACTCCCGATAAGTCTCGTTTCTGCATACCTCAGAAGGTCAAGTTCCAAATCCCTTACTTCAAGGAGCCTAATCCGTATGTTGGTCTGCAGGACTATATGACATGGGAGAACTCGGGATGTGTACGAGGGAACTGCTATGACGAGGCATCCTACCTGAAACTAAAGCCTGCCGAGCAGGCGGCGTGTCTGCCTTTCACATACAACGGTACGCAGATGTACTGTATGCCGAAGGATACCGCGAGGGGGATGGTCGTCGCACATCTCGGAAGACAGGTCAGCATGATGGATTTCTTCTCGCCGATGGTGTTCACGGACGAGTTCCTCAGGAAACTCAATGAAGAGGTCATCCATAAGGAATTCGAACTCCCGACGAGGGACAGCTTCTCGGATATCAAGGAGATAGAGGATTCCCTCGGTATCTCTGAGGAGGAAGAAACAACAGAAGAATAGCATATGGATAATCCGCAGTTTTATAACCCGACCCAAACCCCCGGATACGCCGGGGGTTATCCTCTTCAGGGTGGGCAGCCGTTTACGCATCAGGTACCTCCTGTCAGTCAGAGCATCCCGCAGATGCAGCAGCCGCTCACTCCCGGAGAGCCTCGAGTTCCGTTCGGAGGACAGCAGACATTCCAACAGCCTGTTTCGCCTCAGTCGCAGACTTATACGAACCAAGAACAGCAGGACGAGAACTTGGAGGATAAGTTCCTCAAGAAACAGGAAGAGGTCACCAATGAAATCGTCAAACTCAATGAGAACCTGAAGGACGGAGTCTCCATGCACGACCTCCTGAACGTCATCTACGGAGTCCGTCAACGGCATGTGGAGTACCACCACACACTCATGGGACTTATGGCGAAGCTCAGCACGAAATACAAGAAGAGGCATGCCGAGCTGTTCAATTTCTATAAGACGCAGTCACAGATAAAGTACACCGACACCGCTATCAACATTCAGTGTGATGCCTGCCTGTCGGACATGCTTCAGAACTCCGCCTTGCTGAACACCCACATCAAGTTCATGGAACAGTCCATCAAGACCATCGACCACATGATATACGGCGTGTCACAGAAGATAGAGCTCCTGAAGCTCATGAATGGCGTGAAGTTCTGATTTTTCGGTTTTGATAAATAGGAAAAGCGCGGTCAGCCGTGTGCATATCATTATTAGAATCAATATAAAACTATGTCCAAGAACGCCATTAAGTACAGTGAACTCCTCAGGATGGTAAACGCTGAGGTGGATAAGCGGGACCGCCGGGTCGTCAACGAGGCACTCGCCCGTCTGAGGAAAGGTGAGTACCGTCCCCTGAACGAAAGTCAGATGATGCGGAAGCTCAACGAGGGAGAGGAAGCTCAGAACGATGAGAAGGAACTATTTAACCTCTTGATGGATTATCTCATCAACAAGCACAAGGTTCTGTCCCGTATCTTCAATGTGCCTGAGAAGAGGGCTATTGCCGAAATCATGGCACGTAACTTCATTGAAATCTACAAGGACAAGGGTATGGTTCAGGTCGAGCTTCAGAAGCTCCGTCAGGGTCAGCCCATGGATGAGTCTTGGATAGCCGAGAAGATGGATGAGTATGTACGTCTCATCACCGAGAGCGCAAGGGTTCTCCGGGGAACCGACATGGTATAAGTAGAATCGACATTTGACATTTTAATAGCCGTCCGTCACGCTGAGAAGCATCGCGGACGGTATTTTTTATCAATACATATCTAAAAAGGAGACGATATAATATGAAAAAGTTTTTGTTTATGGTGTTGGGTGTCATCTTGTGCCTGACATCCTGTATAAAAGGAGACATTCCTGAACCTCAGGAACAGAAAGCCTCCAAGGAAGATATAGATGCCAATGTCATGAAGGTGTTCGGCGTGACGTTCGCATCCGACCATGATTGGTGTACGACAGTCAGCGGTAAGGTCCGCGTTAATGTTGACAAGGAAGGTTTCGGACGGATAAAGACCCTTAGGATACTTACTTGTTCGCCTTTCGGTGCGAAGGATGCAAACGGCTCGGCCGTCCTCAATGAAGTGTCTGTAAAGAACGGTTATGTCGTGGATGTCGTGTATGATGCACCCATGACTTCCACAAGACTCTATGCTGCCTTGGTGAACGAGGAAGGCGAATACTTCGTCCGTGGCTTTGTTCACGGACAGGAGAGTGTTTCATTCAAGGAAGATAAAACGTCAGCCGTGACTCGGGGAGCAAACGGTACTGATGATGGTTTCCTGTTGGCTTCTTCTTTCAAGTCCTACGGTAATGAGAGGAAATGGTCGGGTTTCAGCGGTGAGATGTTGTACAGGATGTCGGATGCGGATGAAATCTCTCAGTGTCAGTATTCCGCCGACTACGGTACGGAGACAAAGGCAGACATCCGTGACATTATCTTCACCTATCTTCCGAACGGAAGGAAGTTCGACAATATCACGAAGATAAAGGAAAGCGATTATTATAACGAGAACAGCTATCCTATCACCACGGGAGAAAAGCCCATCAAGGTGAGTCCTGTCTACAGGAATGATGGAACATCAGAGGAAGTATCCAACTCATCCTTGTACTACTATTACTTCAAGGAAAGTGACCTCGCGGGGAAGACCGAGGACGAGAAGGTGCTATACCTGAAAAGCCTTCCGAAGTACATGGCTGTCAAGATAAGCCGTTCCATGTGGGACAACGATGTCCTGAAGAAGCAGGATACCTATACCCTCATCTATTGGGGCGATGGGACTCCCGTAGTCGGCGAGACCGTCGGGACGTACAACTTCCCTCCGGGATACAAGATTGGCTTCATGCTCCGATGTGAGCATCCCAAGAACAACAAGAGGGGTGAGGTATACGGAGACGGTCGTCTGAACGACGGCATCAACGGCTATGGAGACTTCAAGTCTTCCAAGATGGACCCGACGGATGCACGTATGGCGTGGCTCGGTGCGAACGGCATGAACTTCCTTTGTATAGAGTCGGGTACGGACAGGGACATCAACGACCTTATAGTTGAGGTGGAGGGAGGCATCGTCCCCATCGGCATCGTCCCCGAACTTCCGGGTAATGTGTACACGTTCTGCTTCGAGGATACCGAGTTGGGGGACTACGACCTCAATGACCTCGTCATCAAGGCACTGAGGGTCGATGAGACTCATGTAAGGTATTGGTTGGTCGCGTGCGGTGCCCATGACGAACTCTTCGTCAGGAACATAGACGGCACGAATATCAACGGAGGAACGGAAGTGCATGCCTTGTTCGGGACGACGGTGAAGTTCATCAATACCGTGAAGGGAGAGACGTTGCCTTATGTGTATGATGTGGTATCCGTTCCAAAGACGTTCAGTTTCTTGGACAGGGATACACAGCCCTATCTCTACGACAAGACCACTAACAAGACCATAAGGATAGCGGAGAAGGGTCAGGACCCGCATGGTATCCTAATCCCTTACGACTTCCGTCATCCTTTGGAGAGGGTATGTGTGAAGGATGCCTATCTGTTGTTCAATAATTGGGGACAGGACAAAGTGACCGATACTGATTGGTATCTCTGTCCCGAACCCGACAAAGTGTTCTGAAAAAAGAAATTTCTTATAGAAACAGAAACCTACGGCTTTTATAGAAATCAGCCGTAGGTTTTTGTTATTTCCAATCGCTTATCTTCTCGATTGCCCTGTAGGTCTCGTAGCACATCGTTCCCTTGGTCCGTCGGAAATCCTGTGTGAACTCTCCGATGACGTTTATCTGTGTTTCCGTCGGAACGATATTCACCTGTGACGGCTGTTCGGGGTTGGAGAAGCAGAACAGTACCCTCAACAGTGGGTTCATGCGGAAAATGTTATTAGCGTATACGTCTGTGATGACGACGTTGTTCTTCGGTGTGTAGTTCGGTGCCGTGCAGATGCTGCCCATCTCGAGGTCGGAGGAGAACCGTATGAAAATGTAATTCTGACCTCCTATATGGGTGGCTGCATGGAGAGGCAATCCTCCGAACAGGAACACGCCGGGTATTCCATCCACGTATTTCTTATGTCTTGAACCTTTCTTACCACTTGCCATCGGGACATCCTCCTATGCTCTTTCCTTCATTATCCACCGGGTATTCCGAACAGACCTTCGCGGGTATCCAACACCCGCATTCCGTACATACGTTCCTCTTCATCTTGGGACATCCCTTGCAGACATTGTTCCTTTCCTTATATAATGGAGAACCGAATCCCATCTTGCTGAGGATGAGATTGACGTATCCCGAGAGGATATAGTAGATGTCGATGAATATTTCCTTTAGATACCACATTGGCTATTTCTCTGTTTCTGACGGGGATTCGTCCTCTTTCTTATACAGACGGTTCTTGTAGGCTTCGTCCATGATTTTCGTGAACTCGTCATTGGACATGTCCAAGTTCCTTTCCAATTCGTTTATAAGACGCGGGTCGTGTCCCGTGTTCTTGATGAACAGGATGAATGCCCGGGTCTGATGCCTGTGGATGAGAATGAGACCTTGGTTGATGGATTTCAGGACATCAATCTCCTGTTGGAGCGTCCGAACGTCTTCGGTCTTTTTCTCCAATTGATGGAGTCTCTCGGTCGCTTCCTCCAAGTTCTTGTGGAGGTAGTTGAGTTCCTTGTTCTCCTTGAAGTAGACTATCTGCTTCTGTATGAAACCGAAGTACAGCACCCCTGCGGTGACCGCCAACATGAGGGTCACCTTCAACCATTTCGGCATGGCCTTGAAACTGTTGAGCAGTTCGGTGAAGAACTGCTCCTTTATGTTCGGAGGTACTATGTTGTCGAAATTCATTTTTATCTATACCTTCGGTTCATGTGCGTTGTATGTTCGTTTCAGCTTAAGCAGCCTTGTGTACTTGTGGATATCCATGTGGTACTCCCACATCATCTGTTCTTGTATCGTGCCGTCTTTTTGGAAATGCGTGTATCCGCGATAGAAGTACGGTATTATCTGAGGGAACATTTTTAGCAGCCAATCGAAGAACTCTCCGTCCTCCTTCTTGGAGATTATGTCCAACCCGTACACGAGGAAGCTTCCCTTGTATCCGTCCATGGCTCTCGGGTTGTATCGGTATACCGAGAACGTCAGGTCACCGCCCGATGCGTAGTCTATAAGACTCCTGATGTAATAAACGTTCTTGTATCGGTTCTCACGGCATATGTAGGGTTCCTTGGGGACAAGGATTATCTCGCTCTCGTAGTACTTCACGATGCACCGTCCTCCGTTTCCCCTTCGCCGAACCTTCTCGGACGCTCATCGAACAGCATGTCATCCCCGGGTGACGGGTTCGGTCCTCCTCCCTCGGACTTGACCTTGTTCTTGGAGGCGGATACTTTGTGGGTGTTCTCACCGCGCTTCCAAATACCCGTCACGGAGTCGATACCAAGCAGGGAGGTTGATGCGATGATGATGCTGTCCACCACCATGGGAGCTTCCACGTTCTTCACGGTACACCACATGGCACAGAACAGGCATACGACCCATCCGAGGAAGCCGCAGAGACCCTTGCCTCCGACCTCCTTGAAGAATCCGACCGTCTTTGTGATGTAGTTAGCCATAGCGGTTGTGCCTCCTTTGGTTCTTTTTATTTATCGGACGGAATAAAATATCCCCGGCTCTTGGTAGACACCTGTGGAGCCGGGGAATGAAACCGGGTTAAAAGATTTTATGTCTTCCTATTTATCGGCCTACACGGAGAGTGTTTTTATCTCCGACTTGCGGAGCTTTCCGGGAAGGTAGTTATCGCCGTTCTTGTAGAGGACATCGATGCGGTCGTCATCATTGGTGGATGTCGCGTAGGCGTTCGCATCGACGAGGATGTTCCTGTCCGCCTCACCGTCGAGGTTCAGCTTGACTGCCTCTACGTAGTCGTCGAGGTTCACCTCGGACTTGGAGGGGATGTCCGTCAGCAGCACGAGGTTGTCCTTCTGTGCGGAGAATTGGTTGTTACTCTCGGTCAGAACCGTCAGATATCCGTCGTTGCGGGTCTTCATGTAGCTTCCGTAGGTGACGAAGCACTTCTCGGAGTTGAACTTCGTTCCCGCGAGCAGGATGTCACAGGGGATGAGGGCACTCTCGTCAATGAGCTTCAGTGTCTTGTTGTCGAACATCATTGGGCTCTGAACAGTATCCACCTTGTCAACGAAGGAAATATCCGACGGCTTTACATCGATGGTGGCATTGCCGTCTCCCATGATGGTGATGGTGTCGTCCTTGTTGATGTGGAGGATATTGGTCCTCCTTCCCTTGAAAATCACTTGGTCGCCGGGCTGAGGTATCATCATACTCTCGTTGAGGCTGTCCTTCTGACCCTTCCTCACGAGACGTGCATGGTGACCGAAGTTGGTATGCAGGCTCTCACCCATCATACCGCCTCCCTGACCGCCTCCTTGG
>Ga0247610_10001910_pt1 | contig 24956 bp, 19 predicted proteins | sample 174DNAGHGhighgp2_FD_193483 | JGI IMG/M metagenome (GOLD analysis project Ga0247610, IMG submission 193483) | Sheep rumen microbial communities from Palmerston North, Manawatu-Wanganui, New Zealand - 1742 DNA GHGhigh gp2 | ecosystem: Host-associated > Mammals > Digestive system > Stomach > Rumen...
GGAGGTCCTTTTTTTATATTCAAACAACCCCATAAATTTAAAGTTGGTATCCACGTTAGTTTAGAGTTGGATATCATCCTCGTTAATTTATAGTTTCTTATATAATCCCTATTAATTTAATTATCTAGAAAAATGGCTTTGTTAAGCCATTTTTTTGATGTATGTCAATTTCATCCAAAATGAAATGTAATTTTTTGGTACTTTATTAAGCTTCCTTTATGAAGGCAATATATCCTAAATATGCTTCATAAACATCAACCTTTGATACTACCTCACATGGAGCGTGCATTGAAAGTACTGGCACACCTGCATCAATAACATTCATATTTTGGTTACCCATGATGTAGGCGATTGTTCCACCTCCACCAATGTCAACTTTGCCAAGCTCTGCAGTTTGATAGTAGATGTTATTATCATCCATTATCTTTCTTACTTTAGCCATATATTCAGGCATTGCATCATTACAGCCTGATTTACCTCTAGCACCAGTATATTTATTAAATGTTATACCTTGTCCTAAGAAGCTAGCATTTTTCTTTTCAAATACACTAGGATATAGTGGATCAAAGCCTGCAGATACATCGCTTGATAGCATGAATGTATTTGTAAGTGCTCTTCTTAATAATAAATCATTATAATTATTATTTTGTAAATTAATTAATTCAGCTAATACATTTTGGAACCAAATAGATTGAGCACCAGTAGCACCAACAGAACCAATTTCTTCCTTATCAACTAAATAAGCACAAGTAGTTCTTTTACATTTACCTGCATCTAATACAGCACGTAAAGAAGTATAAGCACATACTCTATCATCATGACCATAGCCTAAAATCATTGATCTATCTAATCCTAAATCACGAGCTTTTCCTTCTGGTACAATTTCAAATTCAGCAGATACGAAATCTTCCTCTTCAATATCATAGATATCTTTTAATAATTTTAAGATTGCCTTCTTTACTGATTCCTTTTCTTCACCATCAAGTCCCATAGAACCAACAGTGATATCTAAATCCTCACCATCAATTACCTTAGCACCTGATTTTTGCATTTTATCTGCAGCAAGGTGAGGAAGTAAATCTGTAATTACTAATACAGGATCCTCTGGATTTTCACCAATTACTACATTCAAAGTAGTACCATCCTTTTTACAAACAACACCATGTATCGCAAGCTTAATAGTTACCCATTGATATTTTACAATACCACCATAGTAGTGAGCATCTAGCATCGCAAATCCATTTGATTCATATAAAGGATTTTGTTTAATATCAATTCTTGGTGAATCAATATGTGCACCAAGTACATTAATACCATTTTCAATTGGTTCATCACCAATTACAAATACACAAATATTTTTATCTTTATTTGTAGCATATACCTTATCGCCAGCCTTTAAAGATTTTAAATCCTTATAATTTTTAAAACCTAGCTTTTCAATTTCTTTGATTGTGTATGCTACACATTCTCTTTCTGTTTTACAAGTAGAAATAAAGTCTTTGTAATCTTCACAAAAAGACATTAATTCATTTAATTCTTTGGCTTCGTATTTAGCCCATGCATTTTTCTTATACATAAAATAATACCTCCGGAAGGTATTATACCATAAGTCGCATAAAATCGATATAATTTATTAATAAATTAATATTATTCTAATACTTCAATATTTTTTTTATTCTTATTATCTTTTAATATCAATATGCATGAAATACCAGTTAATATATTAAATGAAACAAAGCCATCTATCATTAATACGATAAAAAGCCATTTTTTTCTAACGACAAGAGCTATTATAATAAAGACGATTTCTGCAGCTTGGGCGCATATTGGTACAATAGTTATAATAAATAATAATGCTACTAATAAAATTCCCATAAATATTAATGGGATTATTAATCCAAGTAATGCAGCTCCCTGTTCATCTGACCATTTTCTAATTCCGTCAAGTAATGAACTCCACCATGGAACAAGAACGTTTATTGATAAAATAATCCAACAAATGATTAAAATAATAGATAATACCATAGATAAAATTAACATTATAAGTCTATTTTGTTTTAATTCGATATCCATAATTTTTCTCCCTCAACATTTATATTATAACAATAAAATATAATGAAAGTAAAATAATTAATTCTTTTTTGTAAACATATAATATGGTATAATATTTACGTATTGTTTTATAGGTAAGGTGATTGTCGTGGATGATAATAAAGAAAGATTACAAAAGGTTATGGCAGCATGTGGTGTTGCCTCAAGAAGAAAATGCGAAGAAATAATTAAAGAAGGAAGAGTTAAGGTGAATGATACAGTTGTTACAGAGCTTGGAACAAAGGTATCAAAAAATGACAAAATTGTTGTTGATAATGTTGAATTATCACGTCAACAACATGTTTATTATGCTCTAAATAAGCCAACAGGCTATATTACTGCAGTAAGTGATAAAATTGGAAGAAGAACAGTAATGGATTTAATAGATCCTGAAACCAAAAAAACTAGGATATTCCCTGTAGGTAGATTAGATTATGATACATCTGGTCTATTACTTTTAACTAATGATGGTGAATTATCTTATAAATTAACCAGAAGTGAAAAAGAAGTTGAGAAGATTTATCAGGTAAGAGTTGATGGAATTATTAATCAAACTGCAGTAACACAGCTAATTAGAGGTGTAGTTATTGATGGTATTAAAACTAAGCCTGCTCATGTTGAAATTATAAGCTTTGATAAGGAGCATAATTCTACATTGATTCATATAGGTATTACTGAGGGCAGAAATCGTCAAGTAAGAAAAATGTGTGAAACAGTAGGATTTGAGGTTAAAAAATTAAAAAGATTATCCTTTGCAGGCATTACTTTAGAAGGACTTGCAGTAGGAGAATATAGAGAATTAAAACCACATGAGGTTAAGAAATTATATAGTTTGTAAAAAAACTATAATTGTAGTATAATATACATTAATGAGGTGTACTGTTATGGAAAAATTTATCGTGGCTATTGATGGGCCAGCAGGTAGCGGAAAATCATCAATTTCATCTCTTATCGCAGAGAAAGAGGGCTTCACGCATATTGATACAGGTGCAATGTATCGTGCGGTAACGCTTGAAGCACTGACTAGAAAAATTAATTTAGAAAATGAAGAGGAATATAAATTCGTTAATGATATTGAAGTCATCTACAAGGATGGTAAAACTTTATTAAACGGAAAAGATGTTTCTAAGGAGATTAGATCTGAAGAGGTAACTAATAATGCTTCTTTAGTATCTAAATTTAAAATTGTTAGAGATAGAATGGTTTATTTCCAAAGGGAATCTGCAAAGGAAGGAAAGGTAATAATGGATGGCAGGGATATCGGTTCTGTTGTATTACCTAATGCAGATTTAAAAATCTATCTAACAGCTAAGGCAAGTGAAAGAGCTAAACGCCGTTGCTTAGAAAATAAGGAAAAAGGAATTGAATCAGATTACGATACAATATTAGCTGAAATAAAGGCAAGAGATTATAAGGATTCACATCGTGAAATCTCACCTTTAAAAATAGCTGATGGTGCAATTTTTATTGACACAACAAATTTGACAATTGATGAGGTTGTAAATAAGATTATAAGTTTGATAAATGAGAGGGATAGTAAAATGTCAAAGGAACCAAGTTTTGAAGAATTATTAAATAATTATGATGCAAAGCCAAATGTAAGAGTTGGTGATGTAGTAGAAGGTACAGTTGTATCTATTCCTGATGATAAAACATTATTATTAGATATTAAGAGCTTTACAGAGGGAACATTACATTTAAATTATTTTACAAAGGATCAAAGTATTACATCATTTAAGGGTCTTGTAAAAGTAGGAGATAAATTAACTTGTAAAATTACAAAAATCGAAAATGGTCAAGGAAGAAATGATCATAGCTTAATTATGCTATCAAGATTAGATCAATTAAAGACTGAAGCATTTGATAATATTGTAAAAGCAAAAGAAAATAATGAAGAATTAAATGTTCATGTCCTAAAGGAAGTAAATAGTGGATTCTTATGTGTATATAATGGAATTGAATTATTTATGCCTAAGAGTCAATCTTTAAAGGATACTAAGGCTAAGGATGATGTATTAGTTAAGGTTATCGAAATAGAAGAAAAAAGAAGAAGAGCAGTTGTTTCAGCTAAGGTTATCGAGCATGAAAAATATATTGAAACAAGAAATGCAGAATTAGATAATATCAACGTTGGTGACATCCTAGATGGTGTTATTACTAAGGTTGAAAAATATGCTGCCTTTGTTAAAATTGGAAATGTTACAGGAATAGTTAAAGCTCGTGAGGTAGCTCATGAATTTGTTGATATCACTACTGTATTAAATGCAGGTGATTCAATAAAGGTAAAGGTTTTAGCAAAAGAAAATGGTAAGCTCCAATTATCAAGAAAAGCATTATTAAAAACTGCATATCAAGAATTTAAAGAAAACCATAAGGTTTCAGATAAAATTGTTGGTAGAGTTACTAATAAGCAACCAGGCTATTTACTACTTGAAATAGCTCCTAACCTAAAGGGCTTATTACATCAAAGTGAATATTCATGGAATCCAAACGATAATTTTAATAATTGTGTTGTTATTGGCGATGAGGTAGAAGTTGCAATTATCCAAATGAACGACGAAAAGGAAAATATTAGATTATCAAGAAAGGCTTTAATCGATAATCCATGGGATAAGGTTGAAGCAAAGGTTGGAGATACTGTTGATATTAAAATAAAAGAAATTAAAAACAGTGGTTTAATTGTTGAAGCATGTGGTGTTGATGGATTTGTTCCTTATAGCGAAACAATGGTTGAAGGAAAGAAGAATTTATCAGATTATTATGCAGTAGGCGATGAAGCAAAGGCTATAGTTATTGAAGTAAATAAGAAAGAATGGAAGCTTAAATTATCTATTAAAAAGCTTTTAAATAAAGAAGAAAGAGCTGAATTTGAAAAGTATTTAGAGAATGAAGAAGCTTCAACTTCAATTGGAGATCAATTTAAAGAAGTTTTAGAAAAATAATTAAATGAATTTTGGTGGTGAATAATTATGTTACCTAAGGTGGCGATTGTAGGTAGACCTAATGTTGGTAAATCTACGTTATTTAATCGTATCATCGGTGAAAGATTATCCATTACAGACGATCAACCAGGTGTAACTAGAGATAGAATTTACTCTAAGGCATCTTGGCTATCAAAAGAATTCTTTTTGATTGATACTGGGGGCATCGAATTAGGCAATGCTCCCTTTTTGACAGAAATAAAGGCCCAAGCGGAAATTGCTATGGAAGAGGCTGATGTTATTATTTTTGTTGTTGATTGTCGTAGTGGCTTAACTAATGATGATACTTATGTTGCAAAGCTTTTATATAAAGCAGATAAACCCGTTTTACTAGCTGTAAATAAGGTTGATGATCAAAAATTTAGAGAAAATGCATATGAATTCTATTCATTAGGCTTTGGTGAGCCAATTGTTGTTTCATCAAGCCATGGTGTAGGTGTTGGTAATTTATTAGACGAGGTTATCAAGCACTTTCCTAAGCAGGAAGCTGTGTTTGATGATGGAGCAATTCATTTCTCAATCATTGGTAGACCTAATGTTGGTAAATCAAGCTTAACAAACGCATTATTAAACGAGAATAGAGATATTGTATCTGATGTCGAAGGTACAACTAGAGATTCTATTGATACTAGATTTAAAGCCTATGATAAAGAATATGTAGTTATTGATACTGCAGGTTTAAGAAAACGTGGAAAGATTTATGAGAATGTTGAAAAATATTCTGTAATTAGAAGCGTTGATGCGATTGGAAGAAGTGATTTAGTATTACTATTAATTGATGCATCTGTAGGAATAATTGATCAAGATCTACATGTAGGTCAATATGTTGATGAATTTAGAAAGCCTTGTATCATTGTTGTTAATAAATGGGATTTAGTAGATAAAGATTCTAAAACAATGAAGAAATTTGAACAAGATATTAGAGAAAAATTTAAATATTTAGATTACGCTCCTATCGTTTTCTTATCAGCAAAAGAAAATAAACGTGTTCAAACATTATTCCCTGCAATTAACCAAGCATATGAAGCATATCATAAGCATATTAAAACATCTGTATTAAATGATGTTATTATGGATGCTCAAGCAATGTTCCCTGCATCAGATTTTAATGGTGGTAAATTAAAAATATATTATGCACAACAGGTTGGAGAACTACCTCCTACATTTACATTATTCGTAAATGATCCTCAATTCTTACATTTTTCATATTATAGATACTTAGAAAATCAAATTAGAAAGAATTTTGATTTCTTCGCAACACCTATAAAGATTGAATTCAGAAAGAGGGACTAATTATGAATATATCAGTAATTGGTGGTGGAGCTTGGGGTACAACTCTAGCTCAGCTTTTAGCAGATAATGGTAATAATGTATTAATTAGAGATATTAATCCTGATTTTGTTAAAAAAATAAATGAAAATCACCTTCATCCATTTTTTGATTTAGAAATTCCTTCATCAATTAAAGCTACTCTTTCATTAGAAGAAGCATGTGATTTTTCAGATGTATTAGTACTTTGTGTACCTACAAAGGCAATGAGAATGGTATTATCTGAAATCAATAAATGCATTAAAAATAAGAAATTATTTGTTAATGTATCTAAAGGTATTGAACCAGATACTTCGTTTAGAGTAAGCCAAATAGTAGATGAAGAAATCGCAAAGGATAAATTTGAAGCCTATGTAGTCTTATCAGGTCCAAGCCATGCTGAAGAGGTTATTTTAAGAAAGGTAACATCACTAGTTGCTGCATCAAATAATATGGATGCTGCAATAAAAGTTCAAAATATATTCTCAAATGATAAATATTTAAGAGTATATTCATCTGATGATGTAATTGGTGTTGAAACTGGTGGAGCAATGAAAAATGCTATTGCAATAGTTTCAGGTATAGCATCAGGTATGGGACTAGGTGAAAATGCAAGAGCGTTTCTAATTAGTCGTGGTATAAAAGAAATCGTATCAATAGTTACAGCATTAGGTGGTAATATCGAAACAGCCTATGGCTTATCTGGTGTTGGTGATTTAATTGTTACAGCATCATCTATGAATTCAAGAAATTTCCAATGTGGATTAAAAATAGGCCAAGGTATGTCAGTAGAGGATGCGGTAGGCTCATCTGCTCAAACAGTTGAAGGTATTAGGGCAATTATTGCTGGAAACGAAATTGGTATTAAATACAATTTAGAGCTTCCCATTATATCTACAGCATATTTAGTTGTTAATGGTAAAATAAGTGCTAAAGAAGCATTACAAATGTTATTAGCTAGAAGCTTAAAATCAGAAAAATATTGGTAATTAAAAATTTATTATCTTCATTACTTTACATATTTTAAAAGTAGTGATACAATAAAAACATAAATTTATATTAGAGGTAGCAATGCAAATGAGTATTATGGGAAGAAGGCGTTCTATGAACCATAAGAAAGGTAACCATTGCCGAACATATTCTATAGGCATATAGTTTATGTGGGGATATAGGAAATACTTATATCACTCCTACAATGAAGTAGTGGCGCTAATTTATATTATTATATTATGATATCTAAAGGTGCCCATTTGGCACCTTTAATTTTTTATAGAAGAGAGGAGATTATTATGAAAATATCAGGCGTAGATGTTAATGAATTAAAAAAAGAATATGGAACACCATTATATATTTATGATGCAGCCATGCTAAAAAATAATATGAGATTATATAAAAATAATTTCAAATCAAATGAATTTGAAACTGAAGTATTGTTTGCATCTAAAGCATTTAATGTAAAAGAAATGGTAAGATTAGTAGACCAAGAAGGATTATCACTTGACTGTGTATCAGTAGGTGAATTCTATACAGCATTAAATGTAGGCTATGATCCTAATAAGGTATATTTCCATGGAAATAATAAATCTCCTGATGACTTAAGATTTATTATTATGAATAATGTAGGAACAATAGTAGTAGATAATCTAATGGAATTAGTAGCACTTGATATGATTACTAAGGAATTAAAGAAAAATGTAAATATTATCATTAGATTAAATGTAGGTGTTTCTGCCCATACTCATAAATTTATTGTTACAGCACATGTTGATTCAAAATTTGGTGTAGCATATAAATCTGATGATTATAATACAATGCTTGAGGTAATTGAAAAATCTGAATATATTAATTTCTTAGGCTTCCATTCTCATATTGGCTCTCAAATCTTTGATTTAAAGGCCTTTGATGCAGCCCTAGAGAAATTAATTACTTATTGTAAGGATTTTGATAAGCCATTAGTATTAAATATTGGTGGTGGCTTTGGTGTACATTATACTGATGAAGATCAGCCAATTCCTTTTGATGTTGTATCTAAAAATTTAATTGAAACATGTGAAGCATCATTAAAGAAAAATAATGTTAAAATTAAGAAATTATGTATTGAACCAGGTCGTTCAATTGTTGGTGAAGCTGGATATACATTATATACAATAGGCTTTACCAAAAAGACACCAAATAAGGAATATTATTTCATTGATGGTGGTATGACTGATAATATTAGACCAGCCTTATACCAAGCAAAATATGATTGTAATATAGTAGGTAAAGAAGACCTACCAAGAAATCACAAGGTTACAATCGCTGGTAAGTGCTGTGAAAGTGGAGATTTAATCATTGAAGATTATGACCTACCAGAGGCAAAGCCAGGTGACCTACTTATCACTTATACAACAGGTGCTTATGGCTATTCAATGTCTTCAAATTATAATAAGGCATTAACTCCAGCAGTTGTTTTTGTTGAAAACGGAAAAACAAAGCTAGCTGTTAGAAGAATGACATTAGATGAATTAATTGAAAGAGAAGAATAATGAAATTTACAAAAATGTATGTATGTGATGAGGATTTTCTTATTACTATGTATGAAAGTAATATAGATTATCCTAATGTCGCAATTAAAGTATTAAATAGAATAAAAGGTATAGGAGCTAATGGTTTAATAGTTGTTAAAACTAATCCTTTAGAAATGCTTGTTTTTGATAAGGACGGAAAAAGAGAGGTATTTAATACTAACGCTTTAGTATGCTTTTCTAAATATGTTTTTGATAATGAAATATCAAGAACAAAAGAGATGTCTATTCTTACAGGTGCAGGTAGAACTAAAATTGAGGTAGCATCTGAGATACCATTTTATGCAAGATTAAATTTAGATAAGCCTAATTTCAATAATCGTATGATTTATGTTACTGATTCTATGGATTCCTTTGGAAGAGTAATTAGAATGAATGATACATTATTAACTATTTATTCATTTAATCTTTTAGGTGTTAATACAATCATTTTTGTAGATGATATAGATGATAAAAATATTTTAGATTTAGCACCAATGGTTGCTAACCATAAAATATTTAGTAGAAAAACAGATGTTATATTTGTTAAGGTAATTGATAAAAAGCATTTAAGAGTAAAATGCTATAAGCCAAATCTAGGATTCGTTAACAATACAGCATCTGCATGTGGTGCTGCACTTGTTGCAGCATCAAAACAAGGATTAATTAGAGGAAAGGTTACATGTATCCTAGACGATGGAGAAATTAATCCTGAAATAGATAAAAAAGGTAATGTGTTTGTAGAAATATCTGCAAATAAAATATGTGAATGTAATTATAGTGAGGAGGAATAATATCATGTTAAAAGGAAGTATAGTTGCATTAGTTACGCCATTCAATGAAGATGGCTCTGTTAATTTGGAAAAATTAGGTGAATTATTAGAATATCATATTGCTAATAAGTCTGGTGGTATTGTTATTTTAGGTACAACAGGTGAAGCTTCAACATTATCATTTGATGAAGAAGCTGAAATTGTAAAATATAGTGTTAAAAAGGTAAATAAGAGAGTACCTTTAATTGTAGGTTCAGGTTCAAATGAAACTGAAAAGGCTGTAACTATGTCTCGTAAGTATTCTGAAATGGGTGCTGATTACGTTTTAGTTATTACTCCTTATTATAATAAGACAAATGAAAGTGGCTTAATTAAGCACTTTACTGCAGTAGCTGATGCATCACTTTGCCCAGTTATTATGTATAATGTACCAGGTAGAACTGGTATGAATATGTCTTATCATGCAGTTGAAGTATTATCAAAGCATCCAAATATTTATGGTATTAAGGAAGCATCTGGTAATTTAAGCTATGCAATGAAAATATCTAAATTATTAAATGATAATTTTATTATGCTATCAGGTAATGATGATATTATCGTTCCAATGATGGCTTGTGGTGCTAAAGGTGTAATATCTGTTTTAGCTAATATAGCACCACAAAATACAGCTAAGATTTGTGATTTATGCTTCCAAAATAAATATGCTGAAGCATTAAAGCTAGCAGATAGCTTATTAACATTTACAAATGATCTATTCCTAGAGGTAAATCCAATTCCTATTAAGGAAGCAATGAATTATTTTGGATTTAATGTAGGTGGCTATAGAGCACCACTTGATACAATGAGTGAAGCAAATGCTAAAATCTTAAAAGCAGAAATGGATAATGTAAAGGAGCTAATTAAATAATGAAGGCTGTAGTAGTAGGATATGGAGCTATGGGTAAGCTTTTATCACAAATGCTAGGTGATGAATTAGCTTCTGTAGTAGCAATCGAATGTGAAAATAAAAAAATAGATGATGTAAAAGAGGATTTTGATGTAATTATTGATTTTTCAAATCCAGCAAATCTAGATATGATTTGTGACTATGTATCTAAAACAAAAAAGCCAGTTGTTTTTGCAACAACAGGATATACAGAAGAACAACTTAAGAAGATTGATGATTTATCAAAAGTAGCTCCAGTACTTAGAAGTGCAAATTTTTCTTTAGGTGTAATTTTATTAAATAGATTAGTTAAAGAGGTAACACCTATTTTAAAGGATCAATTTGATATTGAAGTAATTGAAGCACATCATAATAAGAAAAAGGATGCTCCATCAGGAACAGCTAAAATGCTAGTTAATACAATTGTTGAAGAAACTGGCTTTAAGGTAAATGAAGGTAGATCTGGAATTTGCCCAAGAGAAAAAAAAGAAGTTGGTGTTTCAGCAATTAGAGGTGGAACAATTGTTGGTGAGCATGAGGTAATGTATTGTGGTGAAGATGAAATCTTAACTTTAAAGCATTCTGCTCATTCTAAAAAGATTTTTGCTAATGGCGCAATTGTTGCAGCTAGATGGTTAACTAATAAGCCAGCTGGCTTCTATGATATGGATGATGTATTATTTGGAAATAAATAATAATTATAAAATGAATGAACTGTGGATGAAAATTCACAGTTTTTTCAATTTTTTGCCATAATATGCACATTTTTATACAAAAAGCAGATAAAAATGCATAAATTTTATTGAATTATAATATTCCATATGATAGAATATGTTGGTTTTTAAAAAAATTTTTAAGAGAATAAAGGAGAGATTATTTATGAAAAAGTTAAAAAAGATTTTTTTATCTGCACTTTTAGTTGCACCTGCGTTTACAATTGCTGCATGTGATAATACTTCAAGTGGAAATTCAACTGATTTATCAGTTAGTGAATCAACTTCAAATCCAGTAAATGTTACTACTGAAGAAAACCAAAATTCAAATACTGAAAACACAAACACAAATATTAATACTGGAGCTGAAGGCGAAGGCCAAGGCGTAAACGAAAAAGAAGGTGAAGGCCAAGGTCAAGGTGAAGGCCAAGGCGAAGGACAAGGTCAAGGCGAAGGACAAGGTCAAGGTGAAGGACAAGGTCAAGGTGAAGGCCAAGGCGAAGCTACAAAAGAACAAACATTAGCTGATGTTGTTAATATGATTAATGAAGCTTTAAATGGTAAGAGCTTTAATGCATCATTAAATATTTTTGAAGAATCTTCATCTAAAACATATGAACAAAATACTGAATTCGAATTATCTTTTGAAGATTTAATTCCAAGCTTCTATGCATTCAGTAATACAGAAATAGATTATGCTGATAATACAACTAATCAAGATTCAATTACTAAGAATTATTCAATGTTTAAGAACTTCGTTTTAAGTAATTTAATTGAAGGCGAATACAGTGAAACTGATGTTGAAGAAATGTTAAATTATCAATATGGTATATCTTTAGAACAAATCTTTGGCTTATTAACAAATCAAGAATTCTTAGAATTCGCTGATGCAAAGATTAAAGGTATTGCTAGTACTGAAATTAATATGAATGATGTTTCTGACAAAGCAATGGAATTTGCAATGGATATTGTAAGACCATTCTTAGAAAAGAAATTAATTACATCTAATTTCGATTTTGAAAAAGGTTCTATTACTTTTGAATTAAATTCTAAAAATATTGGTGAATACTTTGCTGGCTTTAGTGCTGATGCAACTATCGAAGATGTATTAGTTGATTTATATGGTGAACCAGCTGTAGATTCATTAAAATATGCTATCAATAATGTTGTTGAAACATTAGATATGATTTATTACAGAATTAATGGACCTATAAAAGCTAAAAAAGTACTTAAGGTTGCTGCAGAGGATGAAATTATAGTTAAAGAATTAGCTGTAAAAGCTTCTTTTGAAGATACATATGCTGATTATATTTTATCTAAGAAAATACCTACAGGTTTAATTAATATAATTTCTAATGGCACATTAAAGTTTGTATCAAGCCAATATAAAACTACATTTGATATGAATTTTGAAACTGATACTGATAAATATTATGTATCTTATGTTTCAGTTCCAGCAGCAGGTATCACTACTTTAGATGCAACAGTTAAAGTGGGTGATATTAATTATGATGTAAGATTCAAGAGTGAAGCAGATGAAACTGGCACAACTGTTGTAGGTAGCTATAGAATGTATGCTGTAGAAAATAATACAAGCTATGACATTAATAAATTAACATTTAATTATACTAATGATGGTATTAATGCAGAATTCAATTTAGAAAGCTATAAAGATGGCTTAACTAAAATAGCTAACCTAACAAAAACTGAAGATGTAGAAACAGGTGCTTTAAATATTACGGGCTATCTAGATAGTTCATATAAGAATGGTTCAGAGGATGTTGTATTAAGCTTTGCAGGATTAGATTATGAAAGAACTGTAGATGGAGCTAAATTAACTGTATACTCTAGAAATAGAAATCCATATTCATCTGTAATAGTTGATGGTGAATATAAGAATTTATTTGAACAAAATAATAGATTTGTATATGAAAGAACAGCATCATCTATTACAATGGATTATGATTTAGTAAATTATTATTACTTAGATGAATCAGATAAGTCAACTAAAAAGACTCAAACTAACCATATTTTTGATTTAGAATATAATTTTGATGAAGAATCAAAGAATTTATATGTTCAATCAAAGGATGTACACTATAATTATGATCAAGAAAGTGGTAATTTTGCATTTAATACAGAGCAAGCATTCACTTTAGATGCAAATTATACTAAGACTGAAACAGAAGAATATGCATATGTTGATTTTGTAAAGAATAACATTGGTATATATAGTGGTGAAACTGGAAGTATTGCATTAGATATGGAATATATCTTTGCATACAATTCAACTGAAGCATCTAAAGAAATCATTGCTAAACAAAATATTGTTAAAGCTAATGGAGAAGTATTTGATGTATTAGAAGATACTTATGTTAAAGTATTTACAGAAGCAGATGAAGAAAATGCTTATGATAAATTAGTTGTTTACTCAGATGGTAAATTAACTTATTTAACTATAGCTAAGGATGTTACAACTTCTGAAGTTTCATCTATTAAGCTAGCATTATCAAATGTAGAAGTAGAAAATGAAGTTTCAATTATTGAAAATGATGATTTTGCAAAATACTTTATGATTCCTGATTTTGATACAGCTACAATTAATACTTATACAACTATTGTATTAACAAATGATAAAGAAAATAATGCGATATTATTAAATGCTGTATCAGGTGATAAAGAAATTGAAGGCTCTTTAGTAAAAACTGAAATTGGCTTTGTAGTTACAGGTGAGGAATTCTTAAATGTTTCTGAAGCAGAAAAGAAAACAACTGGTACACTAAAAGGTGAATTCGCTATCATGGAAAATGGCTTTGCTGTATCATTCAATAAAGAGTCAAATGGAAATACTACTGAAGTTGAATTTGAATTTACTGTAAATAGTGCATCAAAGATTGCAAAAAAAGTAGAAGATACACTTACTAAAGCAAAAGCAAAGAATGAAGTTTGCTAATTAAAGTATAATAATTACAAAGGTTGTTATTAATTTAACAGCCTTTTTATTTTGTGCAACTCTATGTCTTATATTAGGTTTTAATCCTTGAGTTATTTGCAATAAACTTATAAAGTGATATAATAATTATAATATAAATATTCGAAGGGAGATTATAGTAATGAAACAATTAAAAAGAATATTTTTATCAGCTCTATTAGTTGCACCTGTTTTTACAGTTGCAGCATGTAATTCAGCTACAGGTGTAACTAGCTTAACAGGAAGTACACCTATAACTGATAATGGTACTACACCATCTAATAACACTGATGGTAACACAAACACAGGTGGTAATACTAGTACTGGTACTACTAATAATACTGGTGAGGGAGGAAATGAAAATAATCCTGAAAATAAAAAGCTTCCTCAAACTATGGAGGAGTTAGTTGACTTTATTAATGATTCTATTGTTGGTAATTCAATTTATACTAATACTAAAGTAACAACTGAGTATACTGATCATAAATATATTTCTGAAAGTGAAACAGAATTAGTATTAGGTGATTTAATCACTTCAATTCCAGCATTATATCAAATTAACACTAACACTACATCAGCTACAGGAAAAGATGATGTTGTTAATACATCATATTTAATGTTTAAAGATTTAGTTGTAAAGCTATTATCTTCTACAGGTGATTATACAAGCTATGATTTAAATGAAATGGTTGAAAGTGAATTTGGCTTTGATCTAGATACTATTATTGAAAAAATGTTAGATCCTAGCATTATTTCAAGTATCCAAGGTGGCATATCAGGCGATACTAGTACAATTAAAGTAGATGATATATTTGCAGAATTAGCAGGAAAATATTTATCTCCAATTATTGCTAAAGGCTTTATAAAATTTGAACTTACAAGTTCAAATACTAAAATTACATTAAATAAAGAAGCAATTAAGAATTTCTTTGATGGATTTGAAACTGAACCAACTGTTGGAGAAGTATTAGTTAAAATTTATGATGAAGCTACATATAAAGAAATAGTAGATGCTATTAATACTGCTGAATCTGCAGCAACAACTGTTTCAGAATTTATTTCTAAAATGAGTCCTGCAAATGATGAACCAGCTCCATTAATTGAAGGCCCTACTGCTGAACCAGTAGCTGAAATTAGTTATGCTGAATATCTTTTAGGTAAGCAATTCCCAACTGAGTTAGTTGATATGCTACTAGCTGATGATTCAACATTCGCATTTATATCTAATGCAGAAGGTCAAACATTCGATTTGAATTTTGCAAATGCATATGTTGTTCATTATGAGTCAAATAGTGAAGAAACACAATTTAGTGCAAATCTAATGCTAGGTATGTATTCTGCAAGTATTGAATATTCACAAGCAGTAGTAGAAGGTGTTGAAACTATTAATGCGGCATTAAATGTATCACAATTTAATGGCGTATCTGAAACACCTGAAGAAGCTTTAACACCTATGTTTAATTTAGAATTGTTAAGTACAAATGATACAGTAAATAAAACATCAAATGTTGTTGGCAATGCTAATCTAAAGGGAATGTATAATGTTCTATTTACAGCTGCTTCAACTGAAAATAGTGCTGCTGGACAATTAATAGTAAATATGTCATCAGGTAGTGATGAAGTACCTGATATGAATCTTGCTTCATTTGATTATACTATTGAACAAGGTGAAGATTCATTTGATGCTAATGCAAAATTTAGTATGGTAGATAGTTCAATACTTGAATATGGTGAATCAAAGGATTATTATAGAGTCTATGGACAAAATGATACTTATACTGATTATAATGTATCAAAAATGGGATTAGAATTTAATTATCATACTGATGCTGAAGGAACTATTTTTGATGTTAATGCATTAAATTATTATGCAAATCCAAATTATGTTGTTTCTGATGAACCATCAGATGGTGAAGCTGAACCTGAATTATTATATGGTACTGATACATTATTAAATATTACATATTCAAATGATGATACAAATATTGAAAAGATTCTTTCATTTGTATTAAATGTTCCTGGTAGTAATGATATTGGTGCATCAGGCGATAATAAGTATTTATTCCAAACAAGAAAAGCATTAGAAGGTACTGCATTAATTGCTTCAAATGTTAAAGACGCAAAAGCTGACTCTTATGAAAACTATAATTATGCATATTTAGATATAAATAAATATAATTTAGATAACGGTAAAAAATCAGGCGAATTAACATTTGGTTATATTAATGACTTAGATACAGCTGAATTTATTTTTAATGAATATAGATATAATAATGAAGCACGTGAATTAGGTGGATATATTTATTTTAAAACTTCAAATGAAGTACAAGATGATACTTTAGTTTCAGATTTTGTTATTGATTATAATACAAAATATATCAACACAACAGTTTATAGAGATTTACAAGGAAACTTCAAGGAAGTAGCATATCATCAAGCTGATATAACAAATGATGAAAATGCACATAAGGATATTTTTGCTGACGAAGAAATTAAGCAAATTTTCACAGTTCCTTATTATTATAATGAATCAGTATTTAATAAAGAAGTTAAAGCTTCATTAACATATGATAAGGCTAAGGAAACTTTAGATTTTGAATTAACTCAAAATAAGGGTATGGATGTATTTAAAACATCATTAACTAAGACTGATACAGGCTTTGAATTTAATGGCTCTTCAGATACAGTAAGCGATGGTAAAGGCTCAATTGATGGTAGCTTAGTATTTGATGATAATAAGATTACAATTACAGCTGTACAAAAGAGTGATGCAACTACTAATATTGATATTGTTATTGAAATCAATGAAGCACCAAAGATTGCGAATAAGGTAGAAGAAGCATTTAATAATATTCCTGTTGGTGATGCAGTAGTAGTAGGATCTCCATCTTAATATTATCTAAATGTTCTAAATTAATTAAATAATTTTAAATGTAGGATAATGTCTATGGATATTTATCCTACATTTTTATTTATAACAAAATGATAAAAAAGACATAAAGCCCTTACATGTTTAGATTGTTCGCACAAAAAATACAAATGTTCGCGAAAAATGAATTTTTCACTTGCATTACTAATTAATTAGTAATATAATAGACTCATATTTATTTAATAATAAATGAAATTGGTTATGGTAAGGAGATATTAATATGAAAAAATATAATGTCGGTGTTTTAGGTGCTACAGGTGCTGTAGGACGTGAAATGTTAAAAATTTTAGAAGAAAGAAACTTCCCAGTTAATGAACTAAGATTATTAGCTAGTGAAAGATCAGTTGGTAAGAAAGTACCATTTAATGGTAAGGATGTTGAAATTAAGCTAGCTTGTCATGAAGCATTTGCTGGATTAGATATAGTTTTAGGTGCTGCATCAAATGCAGTAGCAAAAGAATTTGCTGATGATATCGTTAAAGCTGGTGCTGTATTCATTGATAACTCAAGTGCATTTAGAATGGATGAAAATGTACCACTAGTTGTACCTGAAATAAATGGTGATGATGTATTTAAGAATAAGGGTATTATTTCTAACCCTAACTGTTCAACAATCATTACTTTAGTTGCAGTAAATGCAATTAATAAATTATCAAAGATTAAAGCAATGAATGCTTCAACATATCAAGCAACATCTGGTGCAGGTGCTGCAGGTCCTGTTGAATTAATGGAACAAATGTCAATGCTTGCTGATACTTATAAGAAGGATGGCAAGATTTTAAATAAGGGTGATTTCGAATCTAAGGTATTCCAATATCAAATTGCTGGTAATGTAATTCCTCATATCGGTTCATTCTTAGATAATGGTTATACAACAGAAGAAATGAAGATGCAAAATGAAGGTAGAAAGATTATGCATCTACCTGAATTAAATGTAACTTGTACTTGTGTTCGTGTTCCAGTTGTTAGAAGCCACTCAATTTCAGTAACAGTAGTAACTGAAAATAAGCTTGAATTAGATGCAGTTAGAAATGCAATCGCTAACTCTAAGGGCTGTAAGCTATTTGATGATGGTGCTAATAAACAATACCCAATGCCAATTGTAACATCAGATCAAGATATCGTTTATGTAGGACGTATTAGACGTGATTTAGTCAACGAAAATGGTATTACATTATGGTGCTGTGGTGACCAAGTAAGAAAGGGTGCAGCAACTAACGCAGTACAAATTGCATTAAAACTAGTTGGTTTAGATTACTAGTTATTACCAGGAGGTTTTTATGGTAACAGTAACAAAGTTTGGTGGTAGCTCATTATCTTGTGCTACACAATTTGCTAAAGTAAAAAATATTGTTTTATCTGATCCTAAAAGAAAAATAGTAGTATGTAGTGCTTTAGGAAAAAGAGATAAGAACGATACAAAAATCACAGATTTATTATATATTTTACATGCTCACCTAAAATATTCAGTTCCTTATGAGGATATTTGGGATATGTTATATACAAGATTTGTTGGTGTAAGAGATGAGCTTGGAATTGATTATAATATTGAAAAGGATTTAGAAGCATTAAAGGCTGAATTAAATAAGAACATTAGCCAAGATTATTTAGTAAGCCGTGGTGAATATTTAACATCAATTTTAATGTCTAAATATTTAAATTATAAATTTGTTGATGCAAGAGATTTATTAAGATTTAATTATGATGGTAAGCTAGATGAAAAATTAACTGAATCTAATGTTAAGGCAGCATTTAATGCATATGGTCAAATGGTAGTACCAGGATTCTATGGTTCATATCCTAATGCTACAATTAAGCTATTATCAAGAGGTGGATCAGATGTTACAGGTTCAATACTAGCTAAATGCGTTAATGCATCAGTTTATGAAAACTGGACAGATGTTTCTGGTATTTTAGCAGCTGACCCTAAGCTAGTTTCTAATCCAAAGGCTATTAAAGAAATTACTTATGCAGAATTAAGAGAATTATCATATATGGGAGCTTCAGTTTTACATGAAGAAACTGTATTCCCAGTTCAAAGCTTAAATATTCCTATTAATTTAAAGAATACAAATGAGCCTGATAATCCAGGTACATTTATCCAAAATGAATGTACTGATACATCTAATATCGTAACAGGTATTGCTGGTAAGAAGGATTTCTTATCATTCAATATTCAAAAGGATCATATGTCAAATGAAGTAGGCTTCTTAAGAAAAGCATTATCAGTATTTGAAAAATATGATGTATCTATTGAACACGTACCTTCTGGAATTGATTCATTCTCAGTTGTAGTAGGTGCAGCATCTGTTGAAAAATGTAGATATGAATTAGTTACTGAGCTTAAAAAAGAATTAGGCGCTACAGTATCTATTAATGATAATATCGCATTAGTTGCAGTAGTAGGTCGTAATATGGCTAAAAGAAGTGGTGTTTGTGCTAAGATATTCGAAACTCTAGGTGCAAAGAAAATCAACGTTAAGCTTTTAGCTCAAGGTCCTTCTGAATTAAACATCATCATTGGTGTTGATGCAAAGGATTATGAAGAAACAATTAAAGCTTTATATGAAGCATTAGTCAGATAATTTTTAAAAAGAGTCCATTTTGGACTCTTTATATTTTGACATTAAATGATTTAAGTGGTATTAATATCATTGAGGATAAAATTATGGAAAAGGTAAGAAAAAATGATATGACCAAGGGTAATATCGTTAAATCCATGTTAATATATACAATTCCCTTAATTATTGCGAATGTATTTCAATTATTATATTCAACAATTGATACAGCAATAATTGGTAATTATACAGATACATTAAGTGTCGATAGTGTAGGTGCAGCAACACCTATTATTAATCTTGTATCTTTTTTAATTATTGGTTTATGTAATGGAGCATCCATATTAATGAGTGAATTTTATGGTGCTAAAAATAAAGAAATGGTAAAAAAAGAAATTGGACTTTGTGTTACTGTATTTTCTATTTTTGCTTTAGTAGTATCTATATTTATAATGATTGTATCAGGACCATTATTAATAGCAACTAATGTTCATACTGAATTACTAGATGGTGCTAAAACATATTTAATTATATCAATGATAGGAATAATATTTTTAACAATATATACAATAATATTTACAGCACTAAGAAGTATGGGTGATTCGTTAAGTCCATTAATTATATTAATTATTAGCTGTTTAATTAATGTTGGACTAGACTTTTGGTTTGTTGCAGGTGCTAAAATGGGAATATTTGGAGCAGCATTAGCAACAATTATTGCCCAGGGTGCAACAATGGTTACAGCAATAATTTATGCAGTAATAAAAAATGAGCATTTTAGATTAAAAATCTCAGATTTCTTTGTTCAAAAGGAATTATTTATTAGAACAATGAGATATTCAATCGCATCTGCATTACAACAGGTTGTATTATATATTGGTAAAGCTTTAGTTCAAACACAAATTAATACCCTAGATTTTAATGAACAAGCAGGATATACATTTGGTACAAAAATAGATGATTATGCATTAGAACCATCTAAATGCATGGGACAAGCAGTAGCTGTCTTTATAGCTCAAAATAGAGGAGCTAAGCAAGGAAAGAGAGCTAAAAGAGGATATATTTATGGATTAATACTTCAGTGGAGTATGGCTATATTTATATCAATAATTGTTTTAACATTTAGACAAAATATAGTAAAAATATTTACAGATAATCCTGAAAATCAAAAATATGCAGCAATTTATTTAAGCGTAATGGGATTCATATATTTAATGCCTGGAACAACTAATGGAATTCAATCATATTTTAGAGGAATAGGTAACTTATTAATTGTATTCTTGTCTACAACTGTACAAATTATTTTTAGAGTTTCAGCTGCCTTTATTTTTATACCAATGTATCATGTAAGAGGCAGTGCCTTTTCTACATTTACAGGCTGGGTATTTATGATATTATTTGAACTTCCTATATTAATTTATTTCTGGAAGAAAAATTTAAGAATGCCTATAGAAGAAGATAATAACAATATTGAAATTGTTAATGAATAATAATTATGGTAGAATAAAGTAAAGGAGGGTTCTGAAACATGACAAATTTTGAAGTGTATAAAAAAACATTATCATTTTCATTTATTGGCTTTTTAGTTGATTTATTATCATTAGTTATCTTTTTTGGATTATGCGTTGCTGGATTCTTTATTTTCAATAAATCTACTGATATGGCTTTATTGGGCTTATTAATCGGAGCACTTGTTTCGATACCATTTTTAGTTTTAATCAGTATATTTATTTCTAATAGAATTAAAGCAGCTCAAATTTCAATGATGACTTATGGAGTTGTTGATGGTAAATTACCAGATAATACATTTAAAGCTGGCTTTGCTGAAATAAAAGGAAGATTTGGTAAGATTACAACATTCTTTCTAATTACTCATTTAATTAAATCAGTATTTAATCAATTAAGTAGAGCAATCAATCGTGTAGGTACAGCTATTGGCGGAGATGCAGGTAATGCAATTACATCTACAATAGATACGGCAATACAAATATTAATTGGCTATTTATGTGATTGTTGTTTAGGATGGGTATTATATCGCAAGGAAGTAAATGGATTTAAAGCTGGATGCGAAGGTGCAGTAATATTCTTTAAGCATGGTAAAACATTAATTAGAAATATTGGAAGAATCTTTGGAATGGGTGCCCTATCACTAGTTGTTATTGGTGGTGCATTCTTTGGAATTACTTATTTAATTTCAAATCAATTCCCACAATTCTTTGATACTTTCGCTGCAGAAATCACTGAATTTGTTACAAGAAATAATTTTGAGAATTTCCCAGCTGCATTACAAGATCCTAAAATCTTAATTTTAGTTTTCTCAGGTGTAATTGGAGTAGTCATTTGGGGCATGATTCATAGTGTGCTAATTAGACCATTTATTCTAGTTGGCGTATTAAGAAACTTCATGGCTGCTGGTATAGCTGATATTCCAACAGAAGAACAATTTGCAGAGCTTGAAAAGCTTTCACCTAGATTTACTAAGATGAGAAATAAAGCAAATGCATAAAATAAAAAAAAGTATTCGTTAAATTTGCGAATACTTTTTTTGATAGTTTTTATTTTTTTGCAGAAACCATTTCTTTAAATTTTTCTAAATCCTCTAAGAATTCAAATCTTGCAATAAAGAATTCATTTCCCATAGCTCCTGCTAAAACATCAGAATTTCTTCCATGCATTTGAATGAATGGATAGGCTTGCTTAATTTGTTCATATGTATACTTATATTCTAATCTATCACGTCTACCATAGTAGAAGCAATAATATTTAGGATGTGTCATATCAACATGAACATTTTTGTTATAGCACATTACATCAGCCCAAATTTGATATGAGTCAACTGATTGACCAAAGTTAATCATATCAGGAGTAAATCCTCCTGGTGGACGCATATTAACCTCTAAGGCTACAATATCTCCAGCCTTACCAAGACCATGCTTATCAGTTCTTAATTTAAAGAATTCAAGATGGAAATATCTACTCTTAATTCCAAAGGCTTTGATAACCTTTGAACCAACTTCGTAAACCTTATCTGGAACTTCCTTGTTTACATAATAAGACATTTCTAGGTTTTCATTTACAATATCCATAATTGATGGTGGGAAAACTTCATTATCACAGAAAACAATCTTAGAAGAAGAATCACAAATACCATCAAATGAAATGATATCTCCTAAAATATATTCTTCCATAATGTATGGAACATTAAATCCTCTATTATGGAATTGCTTTAACTCATCCTCATTTTCAATTCTATAAGTTGCAGCTGCACCAACACCTACATCTGGTTTAACTATAACTGGAAATCCTACCTCTTTAACAAATTCCATATCTTCTTTAAAGTTAGTACAGAATTTATATCTAGCTACTGGGACTCCAGCCTTCTTATAAAATTCTTTCATGTTACTCTTAGAAGTGAAATTTAATACATCATCTGATTTAGCACCTGTGATATTAAAATCAGTTCTAAGCTTAGCATCTTGTCTTAACCAATATTCATTGTTAGACTCTAGGAAATCAATCTTTCCATATTTAAATGAAAAATATGCTACAGCTCTAAATACTTCGTCATAGCTTTCTAGTGAATTAACCTTATAATATTCAGTTAATGAAGATTTAACATTATCATTAAGCTCATTATATGGTGTATCACCAATACCTAATACATTTACACCGTTTTTCTTTAATCTATCACAGAAATTGTAATAATTTGTTGGAAAAGCGGGAGATATAAAAATAAAATTCATATCATCAACTCCTTATAATAAAAATTATACCATTATTTTAATAAAATTAATATATATTAAACTTTTAAAAACGTTAACATTAAGGTATAATTAAAATCGAGGTGTATCTTATGGGAAAGAAAAATAAAAATAAAGATATAATCAAAGATGAGATTATAGAAAATGATGAAGCTTCTAATGATACAAATGAAGTAGAAAAAACTGCTACTGATATGGTAGAAGTAAAGGAAGAAAAGGTTGATTCTAAAAAAGAAGCAAAAGAAAAAGCAAAGCAAGAAAAGCTAAATGCCAAAAAAGAAGCTAAAGCTCAAAAAAAGGCAGAGAATAAAGAAAAGAGAGCAGAAACATTTAATGCAGTTAAAACTACATTTAATGTATATGCATTCGTTGTTAAAATTGTTGCTGCTGTAATATTAATCGCATTTGCAATTATTATTTTAGTACAACAAAATCAAGCATATTTTGCAATTTTTATTATAACTGCTGGTGTATCATTAATTACTGCAATAATTAGATTAATTAGTACTGCAGTAAAGAAGGATGAAAAACCACAAGTTAAGAAAGTAACACTTGTTGTTTCATTAATTCATGCAATTATTTCTGTTTATTTAATAGTTGCAGCAATTGTATTTAAAAATGAAATTGATTCAAACTCAAGTAGGTCTGGATTTACTCAATTTAATTTAGATAATTATCCAATATTCTTGGCAGCTATTTTATATAGTGAAGCAGTTGCATACTTTATGAATACTGTATTATATAAAGTTGAGTCTGGTAAATTCATGTTCTGGTTGCACATTACATTTATCACATTAGCTGTTGTTATATTATCATTTGGAAATAATTTAAATGCAGAAAAGATAGTTATTGCTCTAGCAATTATTTCACTTATTTGTGCATTATTTGTTGGTGGAGAAGCAATTATTGGCTATTTCAAATATAGAAATGGAAAGAAAGCTGAGGTAGCTGATAGAGAAAAAGATACTAAGGATGAAAAAACTGGTATTGAAGCTCCAACTAACAGACAGGATGAACCATTAATTGATCCAAATATCATTGATAGAAAAGATGATAATGATTCAGCAATTATTCAATAGGTGTTAATATGTTACCAAAGGATCCTGTAATTCTATTAAGTGTTATAAATACAAAATTAAGGGATTTTTATGATAGTTTAGATTCACTATGTGATGATTTAGATGAATCAAAAGAAGAAATTGAAAAAATATTATTAGGCTATGGTTATATTTATGACCCTAGCCTTAATCAATTTATAATGAAGTAATTTCTTCATATAAAAATTTCTTTACTTATTTTGTAATTATGATATAATTAAAAAGACGATTTTAATAGGGAATTTGAGATGAAATGTAAAATAGTATGATGGAGGAACAGACGTCCCTGAAATATCTCAGTCTGTA
>Ga0247610_10001911_pt1 | contig 24937 bp, 31 predicted proteins | sample 174DNAGHGhighgp2_FD_193483 | JGI IMG/M metagenome (GOLD analysis project Ga0247610, IMG submission 193483) | Sheep rumen microbial communities from Palmerston North, Manawatu-Wanganui, New Zealand - 1742 DNA GHGhigh gp2 | ecosystem: Host-associated > Mammals > Digestive system > Stomach > Rumen...
ATGATTTGAATGTTTGCCATTATCTATCTGTCTGTTCGATAAATTGGAATTTATGTTATTGTTTCTTGAAAAAGGGACAACGGGTTCCAATACATTGATTGTTCTGTTTATAGTGCTCACATACCACGATTGGCTTTTCCATTTCCACATTGAAATGCTCTTTGACATAATCTATGGCAGACAAAATGGACAGGTAGGAATCGCGCTTACAACAACGAGGCCCGCCGATATTGCCAATTTCAGTCAAAGACTTTGCCGTCATCTTGTGAGACAAAGCAAACGGTTCCTTTGTCAATGGTGTGGATTTGGAGATGATAGAGATGAACATACCTGAGCTGATTCCTGCACCGCAAGCCCCCCAGAAGCCACAAGCCCCGCCCGGCACACTCTTTCCACGATTCATCATTTCAGGGAGTGCCTGTTGAAGGTCTATCTGCCCTCCTGCATTCTTGTAGGCTGTCAACAAGGCGGCACCTACCATAACGTGATGTTCAGGGCCATGTATATGACAGAACGGCAAGGCCATCATCTGCTTGATGATATGGACAGGGTCTTTCGATGTCTCTTTGAGGCAAAGGCCAACAATGGTGTCAAGTCCTGCTGTATGGCAGTCGTTGCAGACATAATGGCCTTTAACGCAACGAGTCTTGCTATTCTCTTTTTTATGGCAGATGGCACACTCCATCAGTTCATCGACTTCCAGATATTCCAACTGCGCCTTGCATATCAAACATTCCTCTTTCATGAATTCCGATTAGTTGTTATTTATTGAGTGTCTTTTTTGTCAATTACCCATTGTCCCGTTTTGCTGGAGCCCTCGTAGCGCAGACCATATTGCTTCCTCAGGGTGCGCAGGTCATTTTGTATGGTTGTATGCCCGACACCAACGGACTTGGCTATTTCCTCACGAGTAATCAGAGGATTATCTTTGATGATGGCGATAATCATATCTAATCGCGCTTGAGGGGTCAATTTTTTGGGGTCACTTTTGGGGTCACTTTTGGGGACAGTGCCCTCAAACCGTTGGATTGGGAGCATCAATGCGACCTCGTCCACTTCCAGACGGTTTTTCAGTTCCGGTTCGCCCCAGCCAGCCTGTTTCCAGGCATCGAGTATCATGGGAAAGCCAGATCCGAGGTTCTCCCCGTAACCAATCATCCTCAGCATATTCTGCATTTTGGGGTTGCGCGCTTTCGACACACCGCCTTCGTAAATTTCCTTCAGGGGTAGCATCAGCAAGCCGGGAAAATTTTTGATTATTCCTATTGCACTTGTGTGAAAAAGGAATTGTGTTGTCCCTGCTGCCGGACAGACAGAGCGAAGAGAATATAGTATCAATCTATTTCCCAAATTACTTTGACAATATCGTACAACAATTTGTTTCTTTGCTCAAGTGCAGTTTTGTCAAAAGTGGAGATAGGATTGATTTTATTGCCGCACTTTGACCATAACTCGTTATTAAATGATTCCAGGTTTGTGTTTATATGGTGGTAATCATCGCAAAGGGTATGTCCCCATACAAGCCCTGCACTGTATGTTTTTAGCTTGTCAACATATTCCTCGTTGCCAGAACTGATGTTGTCCGCATCTTTTAATAACAGCAGGCCCCCTAATTGGTTTCTATTGATTTCAAATTCTTCTTCCGAATCAAAAAAATTGCGGTTTGTCTCATTATGGCTTAATATATGTTCAATGTGATAGCCTGTTTTATGACCGGTTTTGGTTGATATATATTCAACAGAATCTTGCATTCGTTGCTTAAGACCATCACACAGAAATTTTTCAACACGTGCGAGGAAATATCGCAATGCCCTTTTCTCGATGTTATGGTATCCCATGGATTTGAAAGTGGTATAATCCAATAATGAAGATATGTTTTCTTTGTTTCTTCGCTCGCCAATGGCATTTTTCAGGACATTATTGAATATCTCCCGATACTGTTCAATGGGTTTCCCGTGTATTTCATTGTTTAAGTTCAATGAAATTTCTTGGAAAGAGTTGCTGTCGTATGCACCATTTAGCCTTAACAACATATAAAGTCTGTCATATTCAAATGCGATTGTACTGATTTTCTCATTTTCCTGAACATCATTGATTTCACAAGCTGATAGTATAATAGAATATTGCCCCTTCACATCATGAACATTGCCAATATATGCCATAAATTCATCGTGGATTTCATTGTTGCGTATTTTTGCATATAATCCACTATAGTACACTAAGTCTTGTTCTATAAATCTTTTTACATTCTCGATTTGATGCTTGTCTGTTTTCCTGAATGCCAAACTTTGTCCTATTTCGTTGTTCTCAAAAATATACCTGTGATATGTATTGTTGATGGCACTTTCAATCTTTGAGTTTCGCTTGAAAATAAAGCGAGAACGAATGTAATCTACAAAAAAGTCATCTTCCATGTTGAACAAACTGGAAAGGGACTTGTCCCATAAATCAGAATATTTCTCCGTATCGTTCTTGTCCAACGCGCCTACAAGTTTGCCTTTGAGAATTTCAAACGGTTTCAACGCCTCTCCTCTATCATTTATTACTTCGAAAATCATAGGGGTGTCATCTTTTGTGATAGTAAGTTCTACAAGAACCAGACGCTCCAGAAAGTAATTGATGAAAGTATCAATCTTTTTGGAATCCATATCTTTGTCGTTGATATATTTGGAAATATCAATGTATCTATACCACAAAGTCTCCTCTGTTTTATTTTTAAATGAAGATGGTGCTTCAGAATCTCCATTAAGAATTTTCTCCATAATAGAGTGTCGCTTCTCGTGGTCTAAACGGAAAATGTTTCCTTTCCACTTGTCTTGCCCATAAATACAATCTTTTAATGTGTTTTTCAGTAAACCATTTGTTGTAAGATGGTATAATTTTGTCGCTATAAGCGTTAAAGTGGATAATCGTTGTTGTCCATCAACAATATAAACCTTTCCATTTATGTTGTTGGTAATAAAAATGTTAAGGTAATACCAATTGAATTTTTCCAGTATCTCTTGTGACAATTCTGCATCTTTGTATTCCTCATAGGATAATTCAAAAGCATAAAAAATATCCCTCAAAAGAATCTCCACCGTTTCTTTTGACCATACATATTCTCTTTGATAGAAATCAATGTAGTATGATTTATTTTTCAAACAGATTTCCACAGTCTGCTTTTCTGGTGTAATAGTTTGTTGCATAATATTTTGTGTTAATTACTTTCTCAACTGTTCAATCTCTTTTCGAATCTCCTCAACAACTTCTTTGTTCGCTATCTCCCCATCCAAACTGAAAACAATAAACACTTTGCCACCGAATTGGTTGGTGAATTCGTTGAAATTTGTTCTCATCCTCTCAGAAGGCGAATAATTCCCAAAATTAGCTTTAGCGGTAGTGGGTTTGATCTGTATGCCTATTGCTTTATCCCCCACATAGGCGATATAGTCGATGTCGCCCGCATGGTCAAGCTCTGGGTCACTTTCTTCAAAAGTGATTTCTGGGAACAATCGAGCTAATCCGTCATTTACTACTGATTTCTCACGAATGTATCCGTCATATGTACGGTTAATAGTTAAGTTGAAGATATAGTCAATGCAGTCCTGTTCAGTTAGTTGTGAAAACGCGTCTTGCCATTCGGGGATAACAACCTCGGTGATTTTTGCATACAATCTTTCACCGAGTTCTGTAAGGCTTTCTTTGGTTATTTTGTAATTGTTTTTGCCGGCAGTTTCTGCATTTTCAAAATACCAACTTTCCCATTCTTCGATTGTTTGGGGCTGACATTCACGGATCAGTGCCATTACGGCACCTACTTTATTCGGACGTGACAATTGATACGTTTGACAAGCATAGTTCAAGACTTTTTCTTTCTTGCCAAATTCCATTGAATATTTTTTCATAATTGATATGGCTCAATTTGTTGTAATGCTTGGACTTTCTTATTCCTATCAACCCAGTTAATGGCTATTTGCCGTTCCTCTATTGTTGTAAAAATGAAATAACCATTCCTGCAACTTCCTATTGGAAGCATTTCATTCACTACCATATTTGTTATAACAGCTCGAAAATCATCGTTATTAGTTCCATAATTGTCATAACCACATGCATTAGCTATTGTTGCTACATTTTGCACGTTATTAATTCCTACGCAATTAGCGGTCATGTAATCCCAAATCCTTTGTTGTTCGTCAGTCATACTTTATAATGTTCTAAATTTATCTTTATGCTTAAAATCAATGCTATCATCCACTAATGCTAATCCATTTTTCAACAGATGAGCATTAATGAAAGTCTTGTTTTCCAAATACATATAAACCATAAGATGGTTGTCGGCATCGTATTTTATAGTATCGTATCTCAAAAACACTTTATTTCCTTTAAATTTTGACAACAAAAACTCTATGGCTTTGCCATTGATTTGCGGATTCTGTTTTATCCCTATCAATCTTACGGTTAATCCATTGCTCAAAGAAATCAATTCGGGAGAAACAACTTGTTTTACGCTGAACAATTCTTCTCTTTCTGTTGAACTGTCTTTGTCTATTTTAGAACCGAATTGCAACTTCTTGACATCTATTTTTTTATCTGTTTTATGAACGTCAATAAATCGATATGGCAATTTGCCTATTTCTTCGTTAACGTCAATGGTTTTGTTTTGCGTGAATTCTTTTATTTGAGCATCTTCTAAGAGATTAGAACATATTCTGTTTTTTATCAAGGGGATAAAATCACCGTTGATTTCGTACCCAATTGAGTTACGCCCCAATGCCTTCGCAACTGCGGCAGTGGTTCCACTTCCCATAAATGGGTCTAATACGGTTTCTTGCGGAAACGAAAACATCTTTATCAATCGTTTAGGCAATTCTTCCGGAAACATTGCCAAGTGTTTGTCTTGCTTGGCACCATTGAAATACCAATGACCATTGAAGTAAGTGTTCCATTCCTCGTTCGTCATTGCAGATTGAGCTTTCTGGTCCGCCGTAGGCTTCGGAGCATAGCCTTGTTTTTTGAAAAGCAGAATATACTCAAAATCAAGCTTTACGATACCATTGCGAGGGTATGGGAAACTTCCCATCACAGCACCGCCGCCAGTTGTGTTCATTGTGGTGGTTTTCTGCCAAATAATTTGTCCCATAAAATCAAATCCAATTGTTTCGCAAAATCTTATGATTTCCGAATGAATAGGAATAACTTTGTATCGACCATAATACACAGAACGCGCGAATTGGTCGCCAATATTGATGCACAAACGGCAACCATCATGCAAAACGCGGAAGCACTCTTTCCAAACCAAATTCAAATTATTGATATACTGTTCATAGCTATCATTAAATCCGATTTGATTGTCATTGCCATAATCTTTCAATTGCCAATATGGCGGTGAAGTAATAATCAGATGAACACTCTTGTCTTGTAGTTCACTCATGTTTCGGCAGTCGCCGTTGATGATAATATGTTGAGTTTTTGCCATTTACTGTTCTTGTAATATTAACGATTGTTTCTGCAAAGATACTAAAAATACCATTATCATTTATGGTTGTGTGATGCTGATTTTTGTGTTCTCGAAACACCATACGGCACCGCCCCGTATCTCCCTGCAATGTAATTCTTCTCGTAGTTAGCGTCGTTGCGGGGTTTGGTGCCGTCGGGCAGCACAATGTCCGTCAGACAGTACAGATCCGTCTGCTCCGACCGGTTCTTCTCGGTGAACCAGATCTGGTCGCGGCGGAGCATCTTGGTGGACAACAGGTGCGTGTCGTGCGTGGTGAAAATCAGTTGCGCATTATGAGGGTTGGTGACCGAATTGTTGAACAAACGAATGATATGCTGGGAAATCAGCGGGTGCATCTTCGCATCCAACTCGTCCACCACGAGTACAGTCCCTTTTTCCAACGTGTCGAAAATCGGCCCCGACATGTCGAACAGCTTGCGGGTTCCCGACGACTCGTTTTCGTCGAAGGGGAAGCTGACCGAACCGCAGACCGTGCCGTTCTTGTCATACAAATGGTGGACGGATTCCATCTCTATCCGCTTTTTGCCAGCCATCTCCTTGGTCAGCAGGGGGAGAATCTCTTTCGGCATATCATCCGGAATGGAGATTTCCTCTTTGTGGGTTGAAATCTCGTCAAAGCCCAACTGAAGAGTTTTGAAGAAATCCAAGGCCTTATGGCTGGTTTCCTTACGTTGATGGAACTGCATTTGTGAAAACAGACGGTATTCCTGATTGTTCAGGCCGGAAACCACGTGGAAATCTTTCTCGAACCATGAAATCACACGGCTGGAAATCTCGCCACCCAATTGTGCGCAAAGGGAGAGAAACAGGCGGTTTCCGTTCAACTTGGACTCCAATCCGACTCCATCAGGAAATTTATCATCCTCAAAGGCAATGCCGTCGCTGTTCCGGATGAAAAGCACCTGCTCCTTCGAACGTTTCGTGGTCTTGCGGAACAGCCATTCTTCAACAATTTCTGTCCGTGTGTATGAAAAACCATACCGATAGCAAAAACCATCTTTCAAAAACACGACCTCGAACAGCGTGGGTTTGGTGTTGTTTTTCAAAAGCAGGAACGGGGTGTAGGGGAGCGGATCGTTGGGATTCAACTTTACAGAAGAAAGCACGCAGAGAATCATGACTTGCAGGGCGTCAACCAAATTCGACTTGCCGCTGGAATTGGCCCCGTAAATGGCAAGGGTCTTTAAAATGTCGTACGACAACTCTTGGGCTACATTCTCTTTGGCCTCTTCGCTCAATTTGCGGGATTGCAGGTCAAGCGTTTTCCTGTCGTAAAACGAGCGATGGTTTTCTACTGTAAATTCGTGTAGCATAACTATTTATGTTAAATTGAAGATTCTATATCCTGAGATGCAAATATACAAATAAAAACAATGTAATGTGTATATTTGAGAAATTTTCTCAAATATACACATTAAAAACGCACTTTACGCCTTATTAAACTTCTCCTTCCCCTGTTTACATCTCGGGCACTTCCAGTCTTCCGGCAGGTCCTCGAAGGTCACGCCGTCGTGCTCGGCGGGATCATACACGTAGCCGCAGATGGAGCAGACGTATTTGCCGGAGGCCTCCTGTTTGGAGAAATCCACTTCGGCCAGGACGGTCGGCACGGGGTGGTCGAGGTCCATCACACGCTTGGCCTCCAAGTTCTCGTAACCCTGCGGGGTGTGGGTGCCGCAATAGACGGTGGGATGGTTGCGCACGAACTCGCGGATGCGGTCCTGCGTCTCGCGGGCGGCGGACAGGTCGTCATACACCACCGAGAGCTTGTCCTCGTAGAGGGCTTCGTCCACGTAGGTGATGTCGCCGTGAATCATATAGAAGAGGCCGTCCATCTCCACCACGATAATGCTGTTGCCCTTGGTGTGACCCTTGGCCTTGATGAGGTAGATGCCGTCGTGGATTTTCTGGCTCTCGGGAAAGTTGTAATACGGGCCGTCGGTGAAGGTGACGGGGACGAGATTTCCAAGCCCCTGGAGCTCGGCAGCGTCCATCTCGTCGGCATTGACATAGACCTTGGCGTTGGGAAAGCTTTTCAGCTCGCCGCTGTGGTCGGCGTGTTTGTGGGTGAGCAGGATCTTGGTCACCTGCTCGGGCTTGTAGCCGAGGGCCGCGAAGGCCTCCATGTAGCTGCAGATGTCCTTGCCGGTGAAGGCCAACGAGTTCTCATCGGGTGCTTCCTCGGGCGTGCCGGCGGGAAGTCCTGTATCCACTAGAATCACCTCGCTGCCGGTGTCGATGAGGTAGTTTTGCAAGCTGCCACGATAGCGGATGTTGCGGTCGAATTTGTCAGGGCCTTCTTCGCCGCCCATGACGAAAGGCTGGGTGTAGAAACCCTCTTTTCTGAATTTTACTGCTTTGATTTCCATAATCTTATATTATTGTGATGGATCAATTTATATGTCAAATATTCTTGATAGATAACAAATCATAATTTCCTCAAAACCGTCGGGGATTTCTTTGGAAAAACCGCAACCCAAGCCTTTGCCTGAGTGGACATACTACATCAGCGAATTACTGTTTTCACGAAGCATCCACAAACGGAAAACCGGGTCGGCAATAGTTACCTTGCGGCCAGATTTCTCTATCAGTTCTTTTTTTATTAGTGTTTCCTGTATCCTGCTAATGTTTGATTTAGACCCCAAGTTGTACTTCTTTAGAATTGCTGCCGATGTGAAATCACTAGTCTCACCCGCTGCAAGTGCCTTGAGGAAATTCATCTGGTAGGAGGACAGACCTTCCGTCTGCTGCAGAAAAAGCGTTGAATTCTGGTCAATTAGATCGTTCACGGCATCTTCCATTGCCGCATTGCAGACCACCTCGTCGCTATACAGCATCACTTCCCATGCCAGCTGCTGCACATACGAGGACTGAAATTCCACCGTTTCGCAAATCCTTGTAACCTGTTCATCACTGATAGACTGTCCGTTTGTTTCGAATTTGTCACGAATGAAGGGAATCCAATCGTCTAAAGCTATGGGTTGAAGGAAGCGAATATCCCCAAACTGATAGAACGGCATGCGTTTGCTTTGGAACAATTTGGACAGCATGTGTTTTTTGCTTCCGTAAAGGCAATAGGACACCTCCTGTTGCAATTGCCACACGCCGCGAATCCGCTTCTGCACCTCTAATGAGTCGGGGAGATTACCAATCTGCTGAAACTCATCAATGCACACGACAATGTGTTTTCCCATTTTGTGCGCTATCTTTTCCGGCAATTGTAATATTTCCTCTGGAGAATAATCCTCCGGGGCGATGCCCAACGACACCGACATTTCGTTGGCAGGATCTACGCTGAATGAAATTTTGGGAGTCAGCCGCATCAGAAATTCCTTGATATTGCGGAGCATAAGCTCCCCTTTCCCTGAGGTCTGTTTCAGCACTGCCGTCGCCAGTTTGTTGTAGAATTCATATTCCGTTCGGCAATCGTAGATGTCGAGGTGTACAACAGCTATCTTGGTGGTATCTACCTGCGAAATCACCCGTCGCACTAGCGAGGTTTTTCCCATACGGCGCGGGGAAATCAGCACTACATTTTGACCGTTTTCGAAATCCCGCTTCAGTCGTTTGGTTTCCATGGTACGGTCTGTGAAATTCTCACCTTCAACGGCTACGCCATATACAAAAGCTTTTTTCATTGTCCTGAGAATATTATTTTTTTCAGGTGCAAAGATACAACATTTCCGAAAGTTCACAACTTTGTGGACCACAAAATTGTGAACTTTCGGTTTTTAATTATGGATTGAATTGATAATTAGTGATTTATATTGAGATATTAAAATTTCCGCAACCTAAGCCATCGCCCGAGTTGCGGATTCACTTTTACAAAAGCGAAATAATAATATTTTTTCACTTTTAGAAAAGTGAATACAGACACGGCTATATGGATAGCAGTTTCCCCTCCGCCACCACTGCTGCCGTGCCGCCGACATAGATTGTGCCGTCGGCAGTGACGCGCGTGGCAACCACCGAAGGCCGTCCCATCGCCTCGCCTTGCAGGAAGGAGAAATCGCCAGTTGCAGGAATACACCCGTTCTGCTGGAGATAATGGGTCAAGGAGGCGTTGGCGGTGCCGGTGGCCGACTCCTCGGGAATGCCGTACAGCGGCCCGAAATCGCGAACATGGGCGGTGATGGAAAGTTGAGGGTTGAGAGTTGAAAGTTGAGAGTTGGAGTATGTCGGGGAGGGCATGGCGAAGACGTGGAAACTGACCGCCTCGTATTTTTCAGTTATTTCGCTGATGGCCTCCATGTTGGGCTGCAGGCGGTTGAGCGTTTCAACATCGCCGACCTGAATCATGAAGTCGGGCAGCCCAGTCGAGACTATCATCACCGGCAGGGTAGGGGTGTAGTTGCAAATGCCAAGTGCACGATAGACCTCCTCAGTGTCTTCAATGGTTTTCAGAACTTCAGACGGGGTCATCTGCATCAACACCCGCGGTCCCGCCTCAACAAAGATGTCACCCGCCTTGGTGTGGCAGAGGCATCGGCCTGTGATGCCGAGCTCCAGATGCAGCAGGGCAAACGTGGCGATGGTGGCATGTCCGCACAGCTCCACCTCCGCCATCGGAGTGAAATAGCGAATGGTGAACTCCTTCCCGGAATCCCGCCTCACAAAGGCCGTCTCCGAGTAGCGCAGCTCGGCGGCGATTTGCAGCATCAGCCTCTCGTTCGGGAAGCTGTTCCCGTCGAGGAGCACTACCCCGGCGGGGTTTCCACCAAAAGGCTGGTCGGTGAAAGCGTCAACAATGTAGTATTGCATGTCTCGTTTTTGTTTGTTTTTTTGTGAAATTGGAATTCAGTTGATATGTACCCCAGAAAAATTCTAATTGTTTAGATTACAGTATCTCAAATAGTTGACAATAGCCATTTTACTCGTCATTTCAGAATTTTATTGATTTGTTTTTCTGAGGCGTTTGGCAACAGTTGTGAAAGATGTTTCACCATGCGTTGATACGATTCTTCAGGTGTCCGGTCGCACCGACAGGCCTCCTTGCCCAACAACCGTTCGGGGGTGGTGAGCAACGACCAGCCAAAGCCATATTTCTGTCCGTGCTTGTCGGTGGGATAGACGAAATCCTCAGTGACGATATAGGTGGCCATTTGCATACGGCTCACATAATTGTCGAACTTCGATCGCATGTTCTTTCCTGTCAAGTCGCAGGCAGCGCGCAGCTCGCGTGCTATCATACTGCCATGCACGCGCAATATTGCCAAGATAACATCCTCAATGCTGTTTTCTTCTGGCATGGGATTCTGGCTTCGCCTCCAGTTGCAGAAATCAGGCCACCACTCGCGGCTGATAAAACCTGCCTTGCCGGCGAAGAACTTGCCATAGACGCAATCACCTTCACGCACCACGGAACCTTTCCACTGCCAAAGCGGCCACTCCCAGGTTCCATCCTCAAACTGCGTGAAGCGGCACTCCTCGGCCATCAGACTCTCTGCGGAATAGCCACGAATGCCGCTTTCCAATAGAGGCAAAAAACCTACCTGCTGAACGCACTCTATCAGTTCCGGGCAAGAATGGATATAACCAATGACACCGTTGTGATTCTGGATGTTCTTAAAATACTCTACGAACGCATTCATGTTTCCCGACTTGTTCGTGTGTTATCAATGTGTTGATTTGATTCTTTTTAAGATTGTTTCAGGTAATAACTACATATTCTTGTTGAAAAAGGCCGCCAGCGTGTCCCAGGGGATGTAGTTGCCCTCGCCGCCGTCATAGAGGTCGCAGTGGGTGGCACCGGGGATGATGAGCAACTGCTTGTTGTCGGGATTGGGATTCGGTTTGCCGATGAAGTTGTAACCTTCGGCCTTGCCATCCACCATGTAGTGGTAGGCGGCCTCGCCGAAGTAGCGGCTGTGGGCCTTCTCGCCGTGCATCACGAGAACGGCGGAGCGTATCTCATTGATATAGTAGAGGAAACGGCTGTTAGCAAAGGCCTGTGTGCCGATGACGCGCCAGCCGTCGTTGCTGTTGCCGCTGCGCTTGTGGTAGCCGCGCGGAGTCTTGTAGTAGGCGTGGTAGTCCTTCACAAACTGCGGGGCATCGTCGGGCAGCGGGTCGATGACACCGCCGGCCATGGCCAATGGGTCGGCGAGACGCTGCTTGGCCATTGCCTCGCGGGCGGCGTGACGGGCCTCCTCGTTGCTGTCGCTGTCGTAGTAGCCGTTGCCGCTGATGCGGGTCATGTCGTACATCGTGCTGGCCACGGTGGCCTTGATGCGCGGGTCGGCAGCGGCGGCGTTGAGAGCGATGCCACCCCAGCCGCAGATGCCGATGATGCCGATGCGCTCGGGATCCACATTCTCTAACTGCGAGAGGAAATCAACGGCGGCCATGAAGTCCTCGGTGTTGATGTCGGGCGAGGCCGTGCGACGGGGCTCGCCGCTGCTCTCACCGGTATAGGACGGGTCGAAGGCCAATGCCACGAAACCGCGCTCTGCCATTCGCATGGCATAGAGGCCACTGCTCTGCTCCTTGACGGCGCCGAATGGCCCGCTTACGGCAATGGCCGCCATCTTGCCGTTGGCATCTTTCGGCGTGTAGAGGTCTGCGGCCAAGGTCAGGCCGTACTGTGTTTCAAACGTCACCTTGCGGTGGTTTACTTTGTCGCTGAGGGGGAACACCTTGTCCCACTCCTTCGTGAGGTTCAATTCCTGTTTCATATTCTCGTTATTTTTAGTTTCTTGTTTGTTGTTGCAGGCGGCCAGTATCAGCGCCGCGACTGCGAGGATGATGAGTTTTTTCATTGTTATTATTGATTTAATTCTTTCCTTATCTCTCTTATCACTTTCGCTGGGCTCCCCGCCACCACCATATTGTCGGGCACATCCTTGGTGACCACGCTGCCGGCGGCCACGATGGCGTTTTCGCCGATGGTGACGCCGGCCAGCACTTTCACGTCGGCACCGAGCCAGGCGTTGCGTTTTACCACGATGGGCTTGGTGAGCAGCGTGTGACGAGTGTCGGGGGCCTCGGGATGGTATTCGGTGGCTAATACACAGTGCGGTCCGATGAAAACGTCATCCTCAATGGTAATGCCGCCGATGGCTAACAACGTGCAGCCGAAGTTGAGGAAGCAGTCGTTGCCGAAACGCACGCCCGGTCCGTAGTTGATGTTGAGCGGCGGGAATACGCGCACGGTGTCGGGCACTTCGCTGCGGGTAATCTCGCGCAGGTAATTGCGCACCTCGGCCTCCGTGTGGTAGCCGCTGTTCATCTCGGCGCAGAGCCGCATGGTGCGCTGCACGTCGGCGTAGAGGTCGTCGCTGCCGACATAGTCTTTTCCTGTGGGTTTGTCGTTCATGGCGTTATCGGATAAAATTGGTGAATACCGCTTCTTCCGCCTCGGGCAGACCGTTGCGCTCCTTCTCCGCAGCGATGGCCTTGACGAGGAAGGCAATGTTGCGGCCGAGGATGCGCATACACTGCACGCCCTCCGCATCCTGCATCACATCTTCGGCACTGTGACCGTGTACCATGTTCCAGTAGCGGGTACTTGCGACAGGCATCTCGCTGATGGTGAAGTACTTGTTCAGCTGGTCGAAGGTGGCGGTGGTGCCGGCGCGTCGGGCTGAGCAAACCGCGGCGCCCACTTTCATGCACTTCCGGAAGTGCGTGCTGAAGAAGAGGCGGTCGAGGAAGGATTTCATCGTGCCAGCAATGCCTGCGTAATAAACCGGCGAGCCGATGATCAGCGCATTGGCTTGTTCGAATTTCGGGGCGACTTCGTTCACGATGTCATCGAAGATGCATCTGCCTGTTTCATAGCATTTTCCGCAGCTTATGCAGCCGTGGATGTTCTTGTGTCCCACGTGGACGATTTCGGCTTCCACGCCGTTTTTCTGTAATTCTTCCGCCACGATGCTCAGGGCGGTGAAGGTGCAGCCCTTCGCGTTGGGGCTGCCGTTGATAAGGAGTGCTTTCATATCTTTAAAGTGAATGTTGATTATTTCATGTTAATTATTTCATGTTGGTGACTTCGTGTTTTTTACTTCGTGTTGGTGAGTGAATGTTGATGAGTAATGTTAACAGCGAAGCTAACTAACAGCCGTAGGCTAACCTACATGAAGTCATTTCAGCTCCAGCCGCAACACCCTGATAGGTCTGTCTTTGCCTTGATACTGGGTCTCGTCGATGCAGGTTTCCCCGGTAGGTTTGAATCCACATTTCTCCATCACACGGCCGGAGGCGGGATTGTCAACGAAATGTCCGCTGATGAGCGATCGGATGTCCGTCGTTCGGCGGATATAGTCTAACATCGTTTGCAGCGCTTCCGTGCAGATGCCTTGGTTCCAGTACGGTTTGGCCACCCAATAGCCGCAGAGGGGCTCTCCATCGCGGGCGGGGAGATTGCACTCGCACGAAGGACCGTAGCCGATGGCCCCGATGGCTTCTCCCGTCACGTTGAGTTCGATGGCCCAGTTGGAGTCGTTATGGAATACCGTGCGGATTATCTCCAGGCTTTCCTCCACGCTGTTGTGCGGTGGCCAGCCCGCACGGGGCCCCACGTCCGGGTCGGAGGCGTATTTGAACAAGGAGTCGGCGTCGCTCTCAAACCAGGGACGAAGCGTCAGCCTCTCGGTCCGCAGCATCAGCTTGGCCTTTTCAGCGAAGGGTGTGCGCGTGAGGTTCTCCACCTCGCGATAATCTTCGGGTTGCTCAAGTCGGATTGTCATAGTTTCTATTTCATTTATCGGGTAAAATTCATTCAAGTGAATGTTGGTGAGTGAATGTTAACACGAAGTCGTTAACAGCCGTAGGCTCATCAACAGCCGAAGGCTAATTAACAGCGTGAGGGTCATTCTAATTTACTGTCTATAAATTGCTTGAAATGCAGTATCTGCGCGCTGCGCAAAGGGTTGAAAAGCAGATGTTCGAAGTCTTTCTGCTTCAGGACAAGGTCTGTCGTGTCCAGTTTTTCGCACAAAGCCATTTTCAACGCTTCTGGGGTGTCGATTCCACATCGTTGGTGAAGGAAGCCGTAGTCGGGGTCGGTTTGTTGCCAAAGGAAGATGGTGTCGTAGAAGTCGCGTCCTTTGGCCCGGGCCAGCAGTGCCGCAAGCTTCATGGAGAGCATGGTACTCTTGGCCGGAACCGCCACGGGGAAAAAGAAGCCGTTGCGACTGACCATCGCCGTTTGCGGAGTGTAGTCCACCCCTTGGTCCTGGGCTTCGATTTTCATCAAAAACCTTTCCTCCCGATGACCGGTGAGATTTAGGTCGAACAACAGTTCCGGGAAGTAGATGTTGCGGCGGAAAGCCGTCAACTGGGGATTCTCCTTGTCGCGCAGCTCCACGCGCAAACCGTTGAGCCGCAAGTGCTCGACCAGCGCATCGGTCATCAAGACAAACTCGTCTGCCGTCAGTCGCTTGCAATCGAAATCCAAATCTTCGGAGAAACGGTCTAATCCGAGGACAAGACGCAGGTTGGTCCCGCTGATGAACACCAATTTGGGTGCGTAGGGCGATTGCGAAAGATGCTCTAGCGCCAACAATTCAATGTATTCCTTCAAGATGTGCTTGTGGAATGCGGCGTTCGTCGCAAGTTGCGGCGGATAGTAGGCCAATATAGACTGTAAATCAATCATCTGAATAAGTTTTCATCAACAATTGTATTCGTTCTTGCAGCGCCTTGTTGCCGCTTTGCGTCGCGTAAGCCGCCAGTCGATCCTTGTCCAGCTCCTCCCGCATCCACCATTCGTCGAAGCGCAGCTCCAACATAGCCTCGTCAGTGTTGTATTGTGGGTAGAGGTAGAGCAGGTCGAGGATGGCCTTCTCGGGTAAAGCCAGCAGATAGCTGCCCTGCGGCGAAACGGGCATCTGGCGGAATCCGAAAAAAAGATCGGGCTTGACGGTCTGGTAGCTGAAGCGGCCGAAGTCGTTGTGGTAAGCTGTGGTGCGGTTGGAGGTGACGCAGGTGATGTCTGTCACCGCCTCGGGGATGATGCCGTAGAACGACAGGGCGTAGTGCAGGCTGATGTACGACGGCGTGTAGATGCGCTGCGCTATGAAACGTGCCATCTCGGGAGTGCCCTTCAGGTCGCTGAAAGCATACCAGTCCTGCCGCAGTTTCGACAGATAGCCCCGCTTCACCCAGCGTGTGAGGTTGCTTCGGTCGAATCCCGGCTCCCACGCACGGATCTGATAGATGTTGAAACATCCCATCCCGTGCCACTGCTCCCTGAACTCCAAGTAGGTCATTATCTCATTTTTATTCAAAAAACGCTGCAAAGATACAACTTTTCTTGAATGAAATGGAAAGCTGGTGACTTCGTGTTGATTATTTCATGTTGATTATTTCATGTTAACACGAAGTAATTAACAGCCGAAGGCTAATCAACAGCGAAGCTCACAGCGCTCCCACCACCTCGTGCGCTTTGTAGGGTTCTTCGAGGTAGGCGGCGTCTTCGTCGCTGAGGTCGAGATCCAGTGCGCGGACCGCGTCGTTGAAGTGCGGCACTTTCGTGGCTCCCACGATGGGCGCGGCGACACCTCGCTTCAGCAGCCAGGCCAACGCAACTTCCGTCATCGTCACGCCGAGACGATCCGCCACCTCCGCCACACGGGCAACAATCTGCATGTCGTTCTCCATGGCGTGGTCGTATTTGCTGTGCATCACCTTGTCGGTCTCGTTGCGCTTCGACGCGCTGTTCCACTCCTTGCGGGTGAGGTGTCCGCTGGCGAGGGGAGAATAAGGGATGAGCGACACACCGTACTGCTTCGCCACGGGAATCAGCTCACGCTCGTCCTCGCGATAGAGGAGGTTGTAGTGGTTTTGCAGCGTGGAGAACAACGTCCAGCCGTTGCGCTCGGCGCAGATCTGCATATTGTGGAACTGGTAGCCGTACATCGCCGAGGCCCCGATGGCCCGCACTTTGCCGTTCCGCACCAACTCGTGCAGCGCTTGCATCGTCTCCTCAATGGGCGTGCCATAGTCGAAACGGTGGATCTGGTAGAGGTCGAGATAGTCGGTGCCGAGACGCTGCAGCGTGCCGTCGATCTCGCGACGGATGGCCGCGGCGGAGAGCTTGCCCTCGTTGAAATAGACTTTCGAGGCGAGCACCACCTGGTCGCGGGCGACGCCGAGGTCTTTCAGCGCTTTGCCCAGGAACTCCTCGCTGGTGCCGTGCGAATAGCCATTGGCGGTGTCGAAGAAGTTCACCCCGAGGTCGAGGGCGTGCTTGATCATCTTCGTGGTCTCCTCTTGGTCAAGAGTCCACAGGTGGAAGTCCTCCGAGGGCTTACCATACGACATGCAGCCGACGCAGATGCGGCTGACTTCAATGTTCGTGTTTCCTAATTTGGTGTATTTCATAATTTCAGGATGATTTTGCGATTATCTGAGCCCTTTTAACCACTTCTCCACCTTCGCCTTGCCGCCGCGCACCTCGTGGCCGTAGATGCTGAACTCGCCCGTGACGTTGGCCTTCGGGAAGGCTTTCCGAACGTCCTTGGCGCAAGAGGCCAGACCGCTGCCCTCGTGGGTGGTGAAGGGGATGACGGTCTTGCCGTCGAGGTTGATGTCCTTGAACAGCGTGAACATGATCTGCGGGTAGGTGCCCCACCACACGGGACCGCCGATATAGACCGTGTCGTAGCCGCTGAGGTCCGGAGCGGTGCCCTCGTAGGGCGGCAGTTCGCCCGCGGCAGCCTCCTTCTTGGCCAGCTCGATGAGCGGTGTGTAGGCCATGCCGTCGTATTTGTGGGTGACGATCTCGAACTGGTCGGCGCCCGTGATTTCACTGATGTAGTCGGCCACGATTTTGGTGTTGCCCGTGTCGATGACGCCGACGGAATAGTTGTCCCCCGCGTGGGAGAAGAAAATGACGATGGATTTGCTCATATTTTCGGGATTTGAGGTTTGTTGAGACGCACGGCCATGCGTCTCTGCGTTGTTTTTATTCTGTCCGTTGCAGCCTGTGGCGAAAACCACGGCGAGGACTGCGACGAGGATGTTTTTGATGTTCATACTTTTCTTTTTTAAACTAACCCACGCCATCCCATGAACATTTTGGTCACCTCGCCATCGTGGTGGTCGAAGAAGAGACTTTTGCCTGTATCAAGGGTCTGGATTTGCGCCATATCGTTGGCGGTGAGCTCGAAATCGAAGATGTTGAGATTCTCTGCCATCCGTTCCTTATGCGTTGACTTCGGGATGATGATGACCCCGCGCTGTAGCAGCCAGCGCAAAGCCACCTGCGGAATGCTCTTCCCGTACTTCTTGCCAATCTCGCCGAGCAATTCGTTGGAGAAGAAACCGTTGCGGCCCTCGGCCAACGGTCCCCACGACATAATGCGGCAGTCAAGTTCGTCCATATACTTTTGGGCCTCCACCTGTTGGTCAAACACGTGCGTCTCCACTTGGTTGACCATCGGCTTCACTTCCACGTTCGAAGCTAAGTCGATGAGGTGGTCGGGATAGAAGTTGCTCACGCCGATGGCGCGTAATTTGCCTTCGCGGTAGGCTTCCTCCAATGCGCGGTAGGCACCATAGCGGTCGCAGAAGGGCTGGTGCAGCAGCATCAGGTCGATGTACTCCGTCTGTAGTTTGCGCAAACTCTCGTCGATGCTGGTTTTTGCCTTCTCGTAACCATAGTTCGATATCCAGACCTTCGACACGATGAAAACCTCATCTCGGGCTATACCACTCTTTTTCACCGCGTTTCCCACACCCTCTTCGTTGGCGTAAGCCTGCGCCGTGTCAATCATACGGTATCCGACACTCAATGCGTCACTCACGCAACGTTCACACTCTTCAGGTGTTACCTGATAAACGCCATACCCCAATTGAGGCATTTCAACTCCATTAGATAATTTGATGATTTTCATAACTATTAACTTTTAACTATTAATTCTTAATTTCCCTAATCACCTTCGCCGGATTCCCTCCCACAATGGTATTCGGGGCCACGTCCTTGGTCACCACGGCGCCGGCAGCCACCACGGCGTTGTCGCCGACGGTCACGCCAGGCAGGATGGTGGCGCCCGCCCCGATCCAGGCGTTCTTGCCGATGTGGACGGGTTTGCAGATGAGCAGCATCCGATCGTGGAGATCGTGGTTGTTGGAGATGAGCTGCGCGTTGGCGGCGACCATCGCGTGGTCGTCGATGGTGATGCCGCCGCGGGCCATCATCAGGCAGTTGTTCATGATCATAACGCCATTGCCCAATTTCACACGGTCGAAACAGACACCCGTCAGTCCGGGCATCACGAAGCCGCCGTCGGCAAACACATCGTGGCCAAACAGTTCCTTGGCGAGCGCATTGTACTCATCGGTGTAAGGCATCGTGTGGTTGAGTTTGAATAAGGTCTGCGCCTGACGCATTCCTTTCGCCAATTCCTCGGGCGTGCTTTGTCTCGGGTCAACGATAAATTCTTGCATAATGTATTGGTTTTCTTTGTTTTATAACATCCTTATTGTTTTTGCCAATTTGACGAGACAAAAATACAATGTTTCCCATTGTGAAAGTTTCACAAAAAGTATTAGTGTTTTCACAAATTGAAGAAAAAAATGTACTTTTGCGCTATGAAACCTGACTTCCTCTATTCCACCGATTTTCTCGCGATGAACGCGCCCGAGTTGAGCCACACCTGCATGCACCTGCTCTGCACGGCGGGGGAGGGAAGTTTCGTGTTCAACGAGAAATGTTACCACATAGCGAAAAACGACCTGGTGGTGATGCCGAACCCCAGCCGGGCGAAGAACCTTGCTGCTGCCCCGGGAATGCGGGTCGAGTGGTTCGCCGCCGACAACAAATATCTCGGCGGACTGCTGCCGTCAAACAACTACAGCATCGGGGGCAGCATCAGCCTTAACCAGAACCCCGTCATCAAGGCCGATGACCGTCAGGCGGAAATCCTACTGGAGGACCTTCACCGCCTGCGCGACCGCCTCAACGACCGCCACCTGCTTTTCTACCGCGAGATGATGGGGAGTCTCTGTCTGACAATGATGTACGACATCTTCGAGCTCCACGCCCGCCGTGAGGCCACCGATACCCACAGCGACCGCACCGCCTATATCGTCCGACAGCTGACCGACCTGCTCGCCACCGGCATCAGCCGCACCGAGCGCGAGGTGAGCTACTATGCCGAGCGACTGCACGTGTCGCCGAAGTACCTCTCCGCCACCATCAAGCGTGTCACCGGCCACAGTGTCAGCAGCTTTATCGACCGCCACACGGTGCCCATCCTGAAGAAATACCTCAATGACGAACGGCTTTCGCTCACACAAATCGCCGACCGCATGAACTTCACCTCACTTTCCTATTTTAGCCGCTACTGCACCAAGCATCTCGGCCAGTCGCCGAGCGAGTATCGGCGGAGTTTGCAACCGCGCGTGTGGCGTCAATAATTCTTTTTGCAAAACTTTTCCCTCATGGTGTAGTTTTTGGCGTGCTTTTTGCGTTATTACAATTGTGAGACCGAAGGATCCTTTTGAAGCCATGCTCCACCGTCATCGGGGGTTGCTCTTCTCGCTCTGCCGACACTACAGTCGGCGGGGTTTGGAGGTTGATGACCTGTTGCAGGAAATCACGGTGGCGCTGTGGCGCGACCACGAGCGGTTGCTTTCCCTTTCGGCAGTGCCACAGACGGCATTGATTTGGAAGATAGGACGAAACAAAATCATCGACTGCTTGCGGCGGGAGAAAGAGACCGAAACGCTGCCCGAAGGATATGAGATGGTTGAGGAAGACCGTTCCTTGCTTCGTGAATTGCACGAGCGGATTGCTTTGTTGGATGAGCCCGACTGCACCATAGTGCGTTTGCAATTAGAAGGTTACAACTATCAAGAAATTGGTGAACAAGTGGGCATATCGGAGAAAAATGTGAGTGTCCGGTTAGTGAGAATAAAAGAGAAATTAAGAAAATCAATGGATATATGACAGAAAACGAATTTGACAAATTATGGCAACGAGCCGAGGCCGAGAGCTATAGCCGGCAGTTGGCGATGGAGTATCCTGCCTGGCGGCAGAAACAACGCCGTACATTTAGTGTGGTGGCGGCTCTTTTGATAGTGGTGACGACAACAGTGGTATTGTTCACTACCCAGTTGCGTCAACCACGGAATTATGAAAAAGTGTATTGTAACCGTGTTGGCACCACGGATGTTCAATGGGCCAATTTGGCCGCAGAAATGCTGATGGAATAATGAAAAAGTTATTGATTTTACTAATGTTGCTGCTCCCGATTGCAGTCATGTCGCAAAGCGCGCTGTACAAGCAATACGCTTCGCGACAGGAACTCACCGTGGCTCAGGTGAGCGGATTTAAGCTCAACGAAAGCCAACGGGTTGATGTGGTAATTGTGGTGGCCGACGATGACGCCGGGTGGCAGAGATTGACAAAAGAATTGAATATCAAAGGAGAAAACAGCGTGGTGAGTTGGTTGGGCGATACCCGGAAACCGGCGCAGCGTGTGAAGTGGACGGGGGCGCCTGTCTTGCGCGTGGTGGCCTCCCATACCCGCCGGACCTTGGCATTCTATCGCGTCAATACCGAGGCACAGTACGATGCCTTGTTGGATTATCAGCTGAATAATATGAAACAATCTAAATAGAACCAGGATATGAAAAAAACATTGAGATTTACCGCTTTACTGGCGGTTGTGATGCTTGCCTTTTCGGCATGTGACAGACACCACATAGAACCGGACGGCAGCGAACCGAACAACGACCCTAAAGAACGGGTGGTTGTTTTTACGGTAGGGCAAAGCGAAACCCGGCTTACGCTGAAAACCGAAGGAGAATGGGATGCTTTGCTGGATGTGCTCTGTAGCGAAGCACAGACTGGTCAAACAGTTACATTCTACAACATGAGTCCGACGACCTACCTTCAAAAGAAAGGTGCCGTGACTGCTAAAGGTGCGATAACCTTCACCACCTCCAATCGTGAGGAAATGAAGGCCTGGATGAAGGCAAGGGAGAAAGAGGGACTCACCGTGGAAGTTACCTACAGCAACGGTTCCTGGCATGGTATGGCGTACGCTTCCGCACCTCCTACGAATACTTCGGCGGATATCGTTGGCACTTGGCATTTTGTATGCTCGGTGGTGAACTACATGGATCAGAACGGTGCTTTAACGAACAGTGACCTCTATGTTCCGGAAGAAGACGGCGGATCTATGTTTTACACCTTCTATAATGACGGTACCATAACATTGACTTTCAACAGTCAGGACGGCACTACAGCCACGGAAAATTCTACTTGGACCCTTAGCGGAGATGGTGAACTCTGCTGCGAACTCCTGCCGAATACCAGTTGCTGGAATGTGAACTGGATTACAGGTAACACTATGATCATCTCCCATCCAGAGTTTGGTGACGAAGAAGGAGACATCCTCTATCAACTGCAATTCGAGAAAGAATAAAAAAAAAATTCGTTGTTGTAGTTTTTCGTTTCGTTTGTTCGTTCTTACAACAAAAACAATCCAATAATTAATCAAAAAAAAATTAAAAAGTATGAAGAAAAACATTTTTGCAATTGCATTCATTGCTATCGCACTTTGCGTAACCTCTTGTGAAAGACAACCAGTCACTCCTAGCGACAATCCTCAGAACACTCCCAGAGTAACAACAACTTCCGATCTCATCGGCACTGATTGGACAGCCAACATTTCTCTTGGAGATCTTGTTTATGCTTTGACGGGCATGCAAATCAGCGACTATGCTTGCCAATACCCCGAAGGTTTTGATTCCACTATGGTATTCCATCTTAACTTTGACAACGAATATGCTCATTTCACCTTCGGCGACAATATGAGTGTTTACGGCTTGACTGAGTTGGCAGGCGAATATACAATGGAGGAAATTCAGCAGATGGATCTCGCCTATGTCTATGACGCTGCTACCCACACAGGTACTTTGACGGCTGTTGGAACAGATGATAACGGTGATCCTATCAACTATCAGATTGTCTTCACCTACGATGACAACGCAGATACCATCACCATCAACCTGATGTTCGCTAACGCAGAGGATGAAAGCACTACTATCAGTTTCCCGTTGGTGTTCCACCGCGACGGAGTAACCGCTTAGTTTTTCAATTTAGATTTTCAAATTATTACTGCGCCCGCAAATTTGCGGGCGCTTTTTTTCGTATTTTTGCACATCAAAAATCGAGTATAATATGAATGCAAGAGTCAGTATCATAATGGGAAGTACTTCCGACCTGCCGGTGATGGAAGCAGCTTGTAAGTTTTTGGATAACAATGAGATTCCGTTTGAGGTGTTGGCGCTGTCAGCGCACCGCACACCCGATGAGGTGGCGGAATATGCGAAGAATGCGCACAACTGTGGCATTGAGGTGATTATCGCCGCTGCCGGTATGGCCGCACACCTGCCGGGCGTGATTGCCGCCATGACCCCGCTGCCTGTGATTGGCGTGCCCATCAAGTCTTCCCTTGAAGGAATGGATGCGTTGCTGGCCATGATACAGATGCCCCCGGGCATACCTGTGGCTACCGTGGCTATCAACGGCGCACAAAATGCCGCTATTCTGGCAATGCAGATCCTGGCTGCCGGTGACCCCGCCCTGCGCGAGAAGGTGATCCTGCACAAACAGAACTTAAAGCAGAAGATTGTGAAGGCCAATGCCGACTTGGCAGAAGTCAGCTATAAGTTCAAAACGAACTAAACTTACTTTTTTTGTCCTTTTACGGCTTTGGTAATCTGGCCTACCGCATCCTTGACATCTTTGTCTTTGGAGATTTTTTGGACCGCTGATTTGAGATCCTTGTCTTTTTTCAGCTGGTTGAACGCCTCTTTTACATCCTCGTCTTTCGTTATCTTATTGATAGCGTTTTTTACGTCTTTGTTTCCCGCAATGTTTTTTACGGCATTGGTGATTTTTGATAAGTCCATAGTTTTTATTTAAAAAGATAGTTGAGTAATTGTTTTTTTACTGATGAAAATATTACTTGGTGTGAATCACAACTTCCTTGTAACCAAATGTTTTGAATAGTTCCGTAAGTTTGGTCACGCCCAGTTCGGTGGCTTTTTCCAACAGTCCGTCGCTGATGGCGTCTTTCCGGATTTTGTTCATCGCCTTGTTTTCCACTTTGGTCACCTGCTCGTGACTCCAAGTGCCGTCTTCAACATAAACATCAAAACCGGAAGGATTTACAATAACCTCAAAGATTTCGGCTTTCGGAAGGGTGACTTCTAGCACGGAGTCGCGTATAACAATGTCTTTCTCAGACAGTTTTGACAAGTCGAAGCCCGCGCGTACATTGCCGCTGGCTACAATTACAATCTCGTCCTCCAAAATGGGTTTGTCTTTTTTGCTGAAGCTGTTCACCACTTTGCCGCCGAGACTTTCGTTGGCCTTCTTGTCTTTCAAAATCACATCTTCGTAATAACAGGCGCTGGTGAACTGGGCAATCTTCCGAATCTCCGTCACCACATTGGCGGTCTCATCAATCTTCAGCCCTTCGTCTTTGGGTTTCAGTTTGAGCCAGAGGAGGGCGGCGGCCACCAGCACCAGCACGGTGACGGCCAAAACGGGAATATAGCGTATGATGTTGTTCTGTTTCATCTTCAGGCGAATTTAATGGTGATACTCTCAAAGCCCATTTGCGAGAGCAGGGATTTGAAAAACGCGGCCGCATTCTTTTCGGCGTCCTGTAAGATGCCCAGGGTGGGCACATTGTCCAGAATCTCCTTCTCGCCCTGTTGCAACAGCAAGTTCCGCTCGCGGGCGGAGAAGTCGAAGCGGGTGATGGCCACTTTCTCATAGACCATCTTGGCCGACTCGGGCGGCAAGTTGAACGAAAGCAACTCGGCTTTGGGAAGCGTGAGCACGATGGATTTCTCCTCCTCGTTGACTTTAATTTTCGAGGGGTCGAACTTGTTGAGGTCCACGCCCGCTTTCAGGATGGCGGTGCACTGGAACAGGATTTTGCGGTCGCCAAACTGGTACCACTTGGCGTCATCGGAGGCCTTGATCACTTTGGTGACCTTGTATTCCACGGTACCAAGCTCGTTCATTTCGGTCAGTTCGCTGACCTTGGCGTTCATTTTCTCGCGGAGTGTCAGGTTTGTTATGACATCCTGCTTACAGGAGATGCACAACAAAAGCAGCACAACGGGAATCCAAAAATGTTTTTTCATTTCAGTGAAATTTGCACGGCAAAGGTACGGAAAAAAACAATATGCTGTTGGCCTTTGACGATTGGTCCTTGGCGATTGGTCCTTGATTTCACGTCTCACATCCCACATCTCACGTCTATAATCCCCCTTCCACTGCCTCGTAGCCTCCGGTCTTGTTGGAGCCCACATGCCGGATGAGTCCCTGCTTCTTGAGTTTGGCGATATATTTGGCCACGGAACTGCGGGACAGGCTGGTGTGTTGCATGATATCCTTTTCGGAACAACCGGGATTGTCCGTAATAAAAGTTTGTATGAGGGTCTGCTGTCGGTTGTTTTTTC
>Ga0247610_10001912_pt1 | contig 24914 bp, 52 predicted proteins | sample 174DNAGHGhighgp2_FD_193483 | JGI IMG/M metagenome (GOLD analysis project Ga0247610, IMG submission 193483) | Sheep rumen microbial communities from Palmerston North, Manawatu-Wanganui, New Zealand - 1742 DNA GHGhigh gp2 | ecosystem: Host-associated > Mammals > Digestive system > Stomach > Rumen...
AGAACTATTTGTTGCGCTAAACAAAATTTCGCCTCTGCCTAATGCATCCCATGCATTCTTCTTATATTTCTCAATACGATCAGCTGATTGACTCGCCGCGGAACTTTCTTGCAGACTTTCTAAATCAGTATCACCAAAAGTGGTTAATACATCAACGGTATCAGTATCTTTTAGCATCTATGCAACTGATGCGTGAATGTCAGCAACTTCATCTAATTGGAAAACTAATTCGCCATTACTTCCAATTGGCATTTTTTGAATTAATAATTTATATAGTTCATTTTCATCCCGTTTTTCTTCACGCCCTACCGCATTTTCTAATTTCTTTAGCTAAGGAATACTAGCTACTAACAATGGAGTCTGGTCATGCGCAAAGCAAAAACATACTCCGCCAAATTCAGGAGTAATAGCAACCCATTCATCACTAACTCTACCACCGGTTTTCCGCCAAGCTTTTTGTACAATAGATGGGAAAGTTCGAATAACTTCTTCACGTTGCTTGTCATCACGTATAGTCAAAAAATACGCTAAATTAAACTCTAAAATATTTAAATTATTAAAGTCCTTAAAACGTGTGCGGCAATATTCAATTGGTAAATCTTGTAATACAACTTTGTTGTCATTAGTCCTTAAAATACCATAATAAATACCAGTAATTAACCACTATGTGGTAACATGTGCTAAGGTATTTGGTAAATCAAGTTTATCTATAAAATCACACGCGGAATAGAATGCTTTTAAGATTTGTGCTTCTGAACCCTTACCTTCTTGGAACACTGGTACTACAACGCTATCATATAATGGTAAATGCGCGAGAAAATCAATGTTATTTCTATAACTACCATTAACACGATAGTAATAACGTGATAATTCTCGTAGAGATGCTAAATCGCCAGAACGAATGATGCGTAAAATTTCTTCAATTGTAAAATCCTACGCAACAGGGTCATTAGTATATCCATATCTACCATAATAGGAGCGATGACCATTTATAGGGGTGCGATTACGCTAAAGCTATACACGGAATTGCTTAAAATTTCGTTTTACATTTTCTTCTCCCAAAATTATCACCCCCTCTTTTTCTTAGGACTAAAGAATATATACTAACTAAAATTTTTCTTTTTCTTACGGTAAGTTTCTTTATCCTCATAGTATTTAACTCGATATAATAAATACTATAAAGCACTAAATCTATCTTTTTCAATTGAGCGAGAAATTCTATCTATTTTAAATTGGTTTTTCTATCCGGTGGGTTTTAATTTTAAATTATTTAATTCATCAATTAAACGTGATGTCATTTCATAAGGTAATAAAAATACACGTCTGTCATAAAGAGTCATTTTTTGGCCTTTCTTTGTAGCTAATAGTTTGTCTTTTACAATACGTTCATGTGCCAATAATGACACAGCGCCACTATTAATTTGTGAAAAGAAATTAGAATGTATAATATCATCATTACCTATTCCCGCTTTAATATCATAAATAATTGCATTATATTCTACTTTGGGCTAATCACTAGGACTTTTCATTTCTGGCGGTAAATGATGATCATTATTAAATACATAATATGCTGGAAATGTTTCGCCCGTCTTTAAATCCACAGAAGGTAAAGCCATAGCATCAAGTAGGCCAATTCCGGGTCCATTTCCGTCTATGACTATTTCCCGAGGATGATATAACTATACTAATTTTTTAATTCGTGGTGCTTGCTAAGTAATATAATTGGCACCATGAATAACTTCTGTATAAACAATATGCTTTTTAAAACCATTATTTGTAGGCAAAATTTTTCCTACCATGACAGCAGTATTTGCTGAATAGCGTGCAACATCAACACCTATCACATAGAACGTGTTAGGATTAACAGGGTTCTATTGCGCTTTTCGCTCACATTTTAATAAATTTCTTCGTTTATTTAAAATCTTTGAATCAAGCCATGCCTACTTATTATTCCCAGTCCAAATACTAAGATTTTCACGTGAAAAAGAATCATCACTTACAGTAGAAGAATAACGCTGATCTAATAATGTAGATTTATCAAGAAGCCCATAATGTAAGGGTACTTCGTAACTCATACCCCAAGAAAAATACTACTTTGGCCGCAAAACCGCATTAACAGTTATTTCAATTAATCTACTATACATATATACGGTGCGTTCACGCGCGGTTGTAATAAATGTTTGTGGAGAACTAGGCTCATCAGGATTAATAGTCCCATCCACTTCTCTTCGCTTTACGTTCATTTGCGGTAATAATACTTCGGTATATGGTTCTTCTTCAATTGTCGCCGCCTCTTCTAATATAGCTGCCGTAGCACGTAATCCACGGGAAGTATCTTTAGAAACAACGGTTATTATGCTGCCATTTTTAAAATATAATTCATAATAGTTATTACTTGATTTAATACCAGTTTTTCCGTCATCTGCCCTAGTTGATAATTCTTTTCGTAGTAAAGGCCAATGCCGAAAAATTTCTTCAAATTTAGCTTCTGCAATTTTAATAACTGTACCTTTAACATCAGAAGCAATCATGATATTAGAGCCTGGTAATAATACAGCTCGGCATACTGAACTTAGATATGCGGTAAATGATTTAGATGTTGCACGGGTTGACGTCCAGAAATGATAGCGATATCGCATACTTGCCCGTAAAGCAATACGCTGATAAGGTAAAAGGTGAAAATGTTTCGCATCCTAGGAGTCTTGAATTGTATCTAAAAAAGCATCAGGATATAATATCCAAAAATTTAGATACTTAGTAAATAACTATTGATTATGGTCTAAAAACTATCTAGTTAATACAATACCTTTCTATATCGGAATCCCGTTTCTTAATACTACCTCATTCATCTAATTCCTCCTCTAATTCATCTCCCCCCTAATATTCAATATTATCACTGCCGTCATCTTCTAGTGCTTCATTTTCAATTTCTTCTAAGCGCTACGTCATATTATAACGTGCTTTTTTGTCTTCAACTTGTTCAGCAAAATTGCCTTCATTGCGCACTAGTCGCTGTAAATAATTTTGAATATTTTCCATCATAAAATCAATTGAATCTTGAGGTTCCGTATGCCAATTAGGATGCCAACCTTTTTTACCATAGTAAACCATGAGCTAGCCCACAGACTCAAAATCCGCCGCAGATTTCGCATTAGAGGCTTCGAATTTCGCAATTTTAATAATATTATCGCGCGCGTCCATATCCTTTTTTACATCCATATTTTCGCGCAGACCTTTTTTAATACGTAATTCAATTTCGCAAAGGTCGCGTGCGTAATTTTGGAGAATGGGAGTTGATACATTTTGAGTCGCTACAATTTGATTGTAATAATTATCTAACCATAATAGCTATTCTTTTTTATAAGAAGGCGACCAATCTTTCTTTAATTGCTTTAATTTAGCCGCACCTAATGCTTCAATTTCTTCATCAATTGTTTGCTATTTTTGCGCAAGATGCCAGCGCTCATTTTCATCTGCCCATTGCAAGGCTTGATAATGGTCATCTAACAATAAGTTCAAATAGGCCGTTAATGTATGATCTTTATGTATCTCATATAATGATGTCCATTTATTTAAATCAAACGGCACATCTAAGTAGCGGCATAATCTATCTACTTCGCCAAGACTATCTTGCGCCACCATTGTTTCTAAACAATTAATACAAATTAAAGAATGATGTTGAGGGAAAAATTTGCTAGGAGTTCGCGCAAAATCACTTAACGGTTTTGTTTGCTTGCATTTTAGGCATTTCCTAGATATTGTCTTTTCTTCTTCTATCATATAATGTTTGTCCTCCTTTAGCAATTCGTCTTAATCTTTCACATTCTTTACAATTAGAGGCCCAACCATCTCGTCTTCCGGCATTGCGCCCAAAGAATAACGGGTCACGTGGTAACATTTTCCCGCAGCGGAAACACCTCTTTAATCGTGAGTCGGGTGTCTAAGCAATAATACGGGCTTTTTTCGCGGCAACCGCAATTAATTTAGGAATAGTACGTGCCATAATAGAACTTATATGATTTTCATTATACTCAATATTAAAACGCGTTCTTAATTCCTATAATATATTACAATAGGGGATATGCTGTATTTTTCTAGTTAATAAAAATTCTTGTACTTGTGTTAAATTAGCTAAACTACGATAACGTTCAAAGTCGAAAATAAAAGTGCGGCCATATGTATTAATTTTGTCTCTAAATGTATCATATAATAAATCATAATTATTTATTAAAGCCGCAACATGTGCTGGATTCTACCAGTCAAAGGTATGTTGCCGCACAACCCATTTAACATAAACTCCATTATTAGTTACTTTAGACTCATAATCATCAATATTTTTAGAAATTGAATGTAAAAGTGCTTTATCTACACGTTCTTGCCATTTTTCATATGGTATCCAATACGCGCAATCTTGTGACCAATCAATAAATTGAGCATGAGGATGTGCGATGGCTAAGAAATGTAAAGTAGGCTTATATGCATCTTTTAAATAGTATTGGTGCCGCCGCAGGTCAATTAACCAATGCTTTAATTGATATAAACGATAATCACTGGCCAATTCAGGGGTATCTTCGGTGGGCGCAATTTCGCCCTTATAGGCCGCAATAATTTTTTCTAAATTATCAATAGAGTCCCATAGTTCTGTCATTCCCGGTATATCACTATCGCCTGCGTCAATTAATTCGCCTGTTTTTTTATCATAACGAGGTCGCGCAATAGTAGGTTTAGGCACTGTATAAGTACGTTTTTCCGTAATATGCTTAAGCCCCATTTGATCCGCGCCTGGACTTTCTAAAATTTCATCTAATGAAATATTTTTATCTTCTTTTTTGCGGTAGCTTTGGTATCGTGTATTATTGGTCATTATTTCGCCACGCTTTGCGGCGTTAAGACCTTCTTCATCTTTGCCGTATAATATGTAAGACCCCATTTGCTATAATTCAGTAGGTGCGGGATTATACTATAATTTGTCTAATATATCTGTAACAGCGGCGACTCGATCTACGTCGCGCTAAATTGAATAATCTAAAGAATAGGTTTTTTTCATTATTAAGTTATCACCTCGAGGTTATAGAATCCCTTCAGATATATGGTAACATATTTTTTAATTTTTGTCAAGTATTTGAGTAGGTCAAATAAAATAAAATAAAATAAAAATAAAAATAAAAATAAAAAATTGGTGGAAAATGGGGATATACGCTCACTTTGATGTACAATTTGGTACAGAAACCTACATCCAACCGCCCCACTTTAACACACTAAAGCGTAAAAGTGTCCGAGCGCACTTTATCACACTAAAGTGCTAAAGTAAAAACAGAAAAATGATGATGTAAAATCTGGCCAATATATGGCCTATTTTTACATGGGGCCGGTTTGAATTGTTCATAATTTGTTCATAATTTATTCACAGTTTATTCACAAAAAAGGGTTGACATACGGCCCGGCCGGGTGTATAATGAATGCGTCAAGAGGTCAAGGACAGACCGAAAAACCGGGAGGACGACACAATGACAATGCAGGAAATGGTCAGGATTTATCACAAGCATAGCGCAAGCCATAAGTATATTGTGGGCTTTATCCGTGATGGTAAAGTGTACTATGTGACCATTACATTCGATAAGTTGAGCGCCATGCTAAAAGCTTGCAAGGCGTCCAGCAAGCGCGGAGGATTCAACAAAGTCCGCGTGTACGTGAGCGCCAACCAGCAAAAAGCTATGGTCAGCAACGGCGAAGCGGTTGAAATTTGCACGATGGAAGATTTGGTAGCCGAAAAGTACAATAAAGGCGAGCTGTTCGAGAAAGTCATCACTGAGAAGCTCACTGGTGAAAAGTGGGAGAAAGACAGCCTTCCCTTCTATGAAGGCGGAGACATCGTCCTGAACGGCGAAAACGTCCAGGTCAAGCTGAACGGCGCGGAGCTCACGAACGAAAAGTGCTTAGAGAACATGCTGAGGAAGATGGGGAAGGTGGCATGAGCCACCTTGCCCAAAGCAAGAAAAAAGTTGTTGACAAGCAAGAGCAAGTGTGGTATAATACAAGGGAAGAAGCAAGGGGAGGACGAAACAATGGCAACGAAACAGATTATCTTTTGTGCAATCATGGGACTTTGGGCGCTGGATGCGCTGGCAATGATTCTGACCTGCAAAAAAGATGGCGTAAACTGGTTTGGATTTATCTTTATCGGATTTGTGCCTTTCATTCCTTTCATTGCAAAGCTTTGTGGGTTATCTTAAAATGCAAGCTACAAGCGCGGAAATGCGCTTGTAAAATTGCCAGCAAAAATTTCTCAAAAAAAATTTTCAAAAACCTATTGACAAGCTATTAAAACGATGATATAATTAAACCATCAAATGAAGGAGATCATTATAATGACTGTAAAAGAACTGATAAAAAAACTGGCAAAGATGAATCCTGACATGAAGGTGTGCTTCCCTGATACTTATGAACAGAATGAAGGCTGGGGTCAATATCCTGAGTATTGTATCGTTGGTGGTGCCGAAGTAGAGGATGAGCGCGTGATGCTATGGACAAGTGAAGACACTGCACACGAAGAAGAATATAATGACATCGAATAAAAAATAAAAAAAGTATTGACAAACTAAAATAAGTATGCTATAATACATACAGAAATCAAGAGGAGGACGAACCCATGAAGTATGAAGAACTGAAAGTGATGTTCAAAGGTTATGAAGATTATGTAGAAATTAATAAAGATAACACTTTGCAGGTTCATTGACTTTATGGGCTTTGATGAAGACTGGGACGAAGTTGAAATTGACTTGCCTGCCATTGTTATGGAACGTTTAAGCGTATGTGAATTAATGGGCATCAAAGTATCTTATGATAGCGCAGATATTTAATAGAGGAGAGTAATTATGAAAAAATTGATGGCTTTAATTGTTAGCTTTATTTTATTCCTTGTAATAGGCTATCAGATAGGTATAAAACACGCAACAACTGCTGAAGGATGGATAGAAAATAATTCCTTCTTATTAGATGTAGATGGGCAGGTGTATGAATGGATTATTGACGATTGTGGTGAATAACCACAATCGCCGGCAAATAAAAATGTTAATAAAATTGTAATACTTCTGTTATTGATTTGTAACAAATCTATGATATACTAAGTATGTAAGAGATAAAGGGAACATCTAAAAACCAGGAAGGAAGAAAAAATGAAGACTATTGAAATCATCAAGATGCCCAAAGGTTATTATGTGAAAAAAATTTATGGCGCGAACGTCCAAATGCAGTTCGTAAAGACAAAGAAAGAAGCAGAAGAAATTTGCAAGGCTTGGAAAGCGTAAAGCCTTCCAAATTTTTCGCCGGCAAATTTTCAATAAAAAATTTTTTTAAACCACTTGACAAACAAACATAAATCGGTTATAATATAAGAGAAGTAAGGAAAGGAAGGTATCCAACAATGACGAACAAAGAAAAGGCGATTGAAATCGTAACGAATATGGTAAAAAATGGTTACTATTTATTCGATGAAACCATTGAAGCATTTGCTCAGCGTATGAACTATGATGTAGAATTATTGGAAATGTTTAGCAAAAAGTTTAATGAATATAGAAGGAAGTGAGCGCAAAAAGCACCGGCAAATTTCTAATAAAGGAAAAATTTTTGGAAACTACTTGACAAGGAAGCATAAATCTGTTATAATATAAGAGAAGAAACGAAAGGAAGGCACAAGACAATGACGAGCAAAGAAAAGGCAATCGCAATCGTAAAGGAAATGGTAGCAAACGGATATTCTCTTTTTAATAAAACGATTGAAGAATTCACTCAGCGCATGAATTATGATATTAATTTGTTAGAAATGTCCAAAACCAGGTTCACAAAATATATTGCTAAGTAAGTACGAAATGTACTTGCCGGCAAAAATTACGCCGACGGTGACGAAAAATTTTTTCATAAAGTACTTGACAATAATTTATATAGGTGCTATAATATAGGTGTACTAAGAAGAAAGGAAGACAAGACACCATGAAGAAGATGCTTCAAGCACTTAAAGAAAATGATGGATTGACTCTCAAAGGATACAAAGCAATCATGTATAAGACAGGTTATCAGATTGCGGATTATGGCACAGAGTGCAAGACGATAGAGGAAGCGCTTAAAGCGATTGAATCCATGAATGGCGATTGTGGCGTGTGGCATAGTGACAAGACTTATTATGTTGACCACAGCTTTCGCGTCGATACAAAGAAAGAAGCGCTTACTATTGGACGTAAGCATAACCAGATTTCCGTACTTGATTGGAAAACAATGAAATTAATTTACTGCTAAGTATTGACAAGTATATAATATTATGATATAATATAGGCATCAAAGGAAGGGAGAAACACCATGTACCAGTTAATTACAGCGTATACTGATTGCACTTCTAAAACTGAAATCGCAGATTTGCCCAGCATTATGCGTGCACTTGCTATTTATTATGAAGAACCTGATTTTTTCACAGCGCACATTATCAATTTAACAACACAAGAAACTATTGCGACGTTCACAAAGGATTGAAATGCCAATCCTTTTTTCATTTTAAAAATTCACCGACGAATTTGAAATTTCAATCCCAAAATAAAATTCAATTTTCTCCGGCGCGGTTTCATCCTAAAGCCCAAAACGACAATTAGAAAAATTTTCTATTGACAAAATCCTAAAACTATAATATAATTTATTTGAAATCAAGAAAGGTGGCATTTCAAAATGAAAATCTATTATTGGATGAACAAAATGTTTGGTTATATCATTCCCGAAACTCAACTTAAAGAAGACGCGTTTGATCAAGGCTATGAAGATATTCTCGATCCTTGCTCAGCAGATTATGGCAATTTTAATTTGCATTATGAAAAATTAAATGATTATGAAATTGTAGAATAATATCCTAAAACCTTATCAATTTTATTTTAGTTTGTATTTTCTAATACAAGAAAAATTCACCGGCGCAAATTCCCAAAACCACAATTTAATTTTCAAATTAAAATACAAAAATGTTTTTAAAATCTATTGACAGATTCCTAAAACCATGATATAATTAAACCATCAAATGAAGGAGGCCAAGACGATGCTGGCATGGTACGTAGTAGATGAATTTGGTTTTGTTTTTGATGGTGCATTTTCTACCTTTGAAGAAGCCGAAGAATCCCGAAAGGCTACAGAAAATGATAAAGATGCAAAAGAATGGAACTTAAAATATACAGTAGAACTCAGGGAATATTAATTCCCTGAGTTTCATTTTGTGCCGGCGCAAAATTTTTTTATATAAAACCTATTGACAATTTCCTATAACCATGCTATAATACAAGAGAAGAAAGCGAAGGAGACGAAGCAATGAAGAAAGAAATTTGGTTTGATATGGATGGCACAATCGCAAATTTTTATGGTGTAAAAAATTGGCTTGAATATCTTATGGAAGAAAGCACATATCCCTATGATATGGCTAAACCCATGCACAATTTCAGTTTACTTGCTCGTTATTTAAATCGTTTGCAGGCGCAAGGTTGGAAAATTGGAATCATCTCCTGGACTTCTAAAAATGGTTCTGATTTGTATAATGGACAGGTTGCGCTTTCTAAAATGTGTTGGTTGCATAAGCACTTGAAAAGTGTACAGTGGGACGAAATTCGTATTGTCAAATATGGTACCAACAAATACAATGAATGTGGTGGTGGCATCTTGTTTGATGATGAAGAAGGAAATCGTGATGCATGGCACGATGAAGCTTACACGCCTGAGACTATTTTCTCTATATTGTCAAGTCTTTTGGCTTGACAAAAATTCACCGGCGCAAATTTGAGAAAAAGTCAAGAGAAAATTGTAGAAAAAATCACAAAAAATTTTCTGAAAAAGTATTGACAAGCGCAAAAATTTGCTGTATAATAATAATGTACCAAGCAAGAGAGAGCAAGCAAGACCAAACAAAAAACTTGAAAAAAGTTAAAAAAAGTCTTGACAAACCTCTGAAAGTATGGTATAATAAAAATGTAAAAAGGACAAGGAAAAGTCCTAAAAACCAGAAAGGTATCACTATGAAGAAGAACACTATGATGACTCTCGTCAACTACTTCGCGTTCCAGAATGGTCTGCCCTCTGATGTTGCTGATGCTGTCGATGAGCTGAAAGCTGAACTGAATCGTGGCGCTGAGAAAGCTCAGAAGAATCGTGAGCTGTATGAAAGCGTTAAGCCCATTGTGTTTGAAGGACTGAAGGTCGCAGGAGTCCCTGTGACTATCTCTGAACTGTATGAGGAAATCAAGGACGCACTGCCTGAGGGCTTTGGCAAGTCTAAGGTTCAGTATGCTGTGACTCGTCTGTGGATTGATGAACTCGTTAAGACTGAGGGTAAGGTCAACACTTATTCTCTGAGGGTGGAGTAATCCACCCTCTTTTTTTCAGCGCATAAATGTAGGACAAATCGCGCCGGCAAAAAATTTTTTTAAAAAACTATTGACATTTTATCTTACTTATGTTATACTGTTCATGCAGGTGAGGGAAGGAAGGCAACCCTGAGTGGGCAGCTCGCAAGTTGAACGCGTAAGACCTTTCTGATAAAGTCCCACCACCGCGAGGCTCTCAACATCGCGGTATATAAATGTGCACCAAAGCCCTAAGTGGTTGGAATAGGCAAAAGGGCATACATTGTTGTAGAGGTTACCACACAAAACAAGGCTTAAGCCTTGTTTTTTTATTTGCCGGCGCGTTTCAAAATTTTTCAAAAACTTTTTAAAAAACTATTGACAAGCTATATTTCTCATGCTATAATAAGTACATAAGAGATGAAGGAAAACATCAGAAAACCAGAAAGGTTGTTACTATGTCTAAGATGATGAATGTTACTGTGAACTCTTATCTGTCCACTGAGATTCCTACTAAGAAAGCCATTGCACGTATTAAGGTTGCAAATAAACTGATTGAAATTTTGGAAGATCGCGTTCCTCGTAGTCTGAAAGAAATTGAAGCTATTATTCTTGAAAATATGACCGAAGACTATTTGAGTTCTACAAGTGTAAAGAGTATTCTTCAATGGTTTGAACTTTCCAATTTAGTTACAACTGAAATTCGCAAAGAAGAATTTATTACTGTTAAAACCAAAGATTATGTTTATCGTGATGCTAATAATAATATCATCCCACAAAAAGTCACAGTTACATATAATGGGTATGAAGTTCGTATTGATAATCCTGAACTTAAAAAGCATCGTTTTGATGGAGAGTGGGAAGAAATTGAAAAACAAGTACAAGTACAGCGCAAATATTACACTTGGGTGGCGTAAGCCACTTTTGCGCCGGCGCGAGTTAGACGTGTCTAACTAAATTTAGAAAAAATTTTTTAATTTTCTTAAAAAAATACTTGACAAGAAATAAAAATTATAGTATAATAATAGTGTCCCAAGAGGAAAGGGACAGTCAAGGCCAGGTTGCCAACAGCAAACAGAAACAATACGCATGGAAAACAGAAACTGTCATTGGCCACTAAGAAAAAATGTGCGAAAAATTTTCTGAAACCCCTTGACAAGCCCCAAGCGCAGTGCTATAATATAAGAGAACCAAGGGAAGGAAAACCCTTCAAACCAGAAAGGAATTACATTATGACTAATACTGCTTTGAACACCAATCTGCGCAATAGCATCCTGAAAGACCTTATTGAATTTATTGCTACCAAGTATGAAACTGATGCTATTTCTGTCGCTTCTGGTACTGTTGCGATTCCTGTTGTAGATGAGGAAGGCAATGAAAAGTATGCCAAGATTGTGGTTTCCATTCCTCGTGGTACTCGTGATGGTCAGGGTGGCTATAACGAATATAATGCCTATGATGAACAGAAGCTTTATGAAGAAGATATTAAAAAGAAAGAAGCCAAGCGCAAGGCAAGTGAAGCCAAGAAGGAAGCCAAACGCAAGGCTGATGAAGAAAAACGCGCCACTAAAAAGGCACTCAAAAATCTTGAAAATGCGATTAGCGAAAGCTAATCGCCTTTTTATTAGAATAAGTTAGTTTCAACTAACCGCGCCGGCGAATTTTTAAAGTTAATACTTTTGTAATAATTTTCTTATTGACATCCCCTTAAAGATATGATATACTATATACGTACCAAGGAGGTAAGGAACATGAGCAAGAAAAAGAAAACTAAACCTCGTAATTCTTATGAAGTAAATAGAAGTATAAGAAGAGATTGGGGTAATATTTCTCCTGTAACTAAAATTATCCCCGATAAAAGGAATAAGAAAGAAAAGTATAGGAAAGGTTGGGATGAGGAATGAATATCAATTATGAAAGCATGAAGGAATTAATGAAACTTTTAGACAAGTACGATATTAATTATTCTTTTGGCAACTACTATTCCCCTGATGGCAGTGATGTAATTGTTGGACATTGGCTTGAAATCAATGCAGATTTATATACTGATGAAATTGATAATACAGATAAAGAATATAATAATAATTGAAAGGATAAGATAAAAATGATAGAAGAATTAAATAATCAGATTGAAGGTATGATTGAACACTATTTAGATGAGTTTCTTGACGCTTATCAATGCCAAGATTGGGGCATTAGTGCAGTAACATTCGCAACTTATCTTTCAAATAGGTTTAGTAAAAGAGTAATTGATTTCGCGCGCGATGTAGACGCAAGCCTTGAGGAGGATGAATAATGTGGCCTGAAGATTTCATTAAAGTATTTAAGTATCTAACAGCAACAGGGCATCGGAATCATTTAGTAGAAAAGATTGAAAACAACGTAATTACATTTACTAACTTTGAAAAAATGTCATTTCAAGAATTAGTTAAAGCATATGATGAAAACTTTGGGGAGGAAGACGATGACTGAAAAGCAAGCCCTTCTAATTGCTTATAACATTCTCAATGATGAACTTGATAATTGTGAAGATACCTTCTTTGTAGATGATGACTACAAAGCAGAAATCCAAAGCGCGATTGAGACTATTAAAAAAATGTATGACGCGCGCCCTTAAACGCACCGGCAAAATGTAGGACATTTTGATAAAATTTTTTTCAAAAAACTTTCAAAAAACTATTGACAACATTTCAAATTTGATGTATAATAAAGATGTTCCAAGGGACAAGACGAGAAACCAGCGCACTCGTCAGCGTGGGTGGCCTCAGAGTCCTGTGCAAGATGACAACTTGCACATGGAACAAAAATAAAAAAACTCTTGACAAACTACAAAATCCGTGATATAATAAATACGTAATCAAGAGAAGGAAAACTCTTAAAAACCAGAAAGGAAATCCACTATGAAGAAGTCCTCTTACGAAACCATCTATGCCACTCTGTCCTCTATCAACTTTGACAATGCTGAAATCATGGAAGAAATCCAGCGTGAGATCCATCGTAATGATGAAGTTAAGGCTAAGAAAGCGCAGTCTTATGACGCTCTGCATGACATCATCGTAAACGCTCTTGATGAAACGCCTATCACTTGTGGCGAACTTTATGAGAGCATTGAGGACAAGTTGCCCTCTGGTGCTACTCGTGGCAAGGTGCAGTATGCTCTGACGCATCTGTGGAAGGATGAAATCGTCACTATCGTTGGCAAGCCCAACACCTATTGCAAGGCATAAGGCCTTGCAAGGCCACGTTAGTGGCCTTTTATTTTATTCGCCAGTTAGTCAAAACTAACTCGCGCCGGCAATTTCAATTTGTAATAAAATTGTAATAATTTACTTATTGACATGAAGAATATTTCCTGATATAATGATTACAACAGATGAAGGAAAACATCTTAAACCAGAAAGGGTATCTTATGAAAATTACTGTTGAAACTGAACTATCTCTCTACACTATTACGCTTGTTTATACTGAAAATGACAGATTCACAGGCACAGGATGTTTTGGTATCTTCTCAACTTATGACAACGCGCGAAATACCCTTGAAAATATTTTTAAAGACTTTGGTGAAAAGTTAGTAGATAAAGAAGACATTCCTACTGGTCGTAGATACTTCACAGACTTTGGCACTTGGGAACTTGAAAAATTCAAGGTAGATGATTTGGTGCTGTAATGCACCATTTCATTTTCGCCGGCGCAATTTTATTTTGTAATAAAATTGTAACATTTGATCTATTGACTTTTTTACATTTTCCTGATATAATAATTTTGAAAGATGAAGGGAAACATCTAAAACCAGAAAGAAAATAAAATGATTACTAACAAAAAACATTTTAGAAAAGACCACGGCTTCTTCTATGTTGGTGTTAATTCTTCTCCTCGCAAATATGGTAGGGGTAAAATTGGTACTTCTGAGCAAGAAAATCTTAATAATCGTATTAGTGTAATTAAAAATAAAGACAAAGATTTTACACTATGTGCTTTTATTAGAATTGAAAATTGCACAAAAGCAGAATTAGAATATATAGAATCTTACACACGTATGATGCTTGAAAAACAATATCAGCATACACAAAATGACCATTTTGAATTTGAAATGAAAAAGAAATCAGAGGGATATAATAGTTATATAGCCAACTCATTGCAATATGCCACTGATGCTTGTAATATGCAAAATTTTATTTATAAAGTAGTTTATGTCAAAATTTTTGGTAAGCATATAAATGATGCAGATTTATTTCTTGCTGAAAAGTGGATGCGATAAAAATTCGCCGAGAAAATTTTTAAAAAACTATTGACATCCCTTATAAATTCTGTTATAATAATAACTGTCAAGAGGTAAGAGATTGCCCTCCCACCTCAGTTGTGGATGTTAGGAAACACCTCAAAAAACTGAAAAAAAGTTTGAAAAACCTCTTGACAAACTTCAAAACTCATGATATAATGAGTATGTAAAACAGAGGAAGGAAAACCTCAATAAACCAGAAAGGACTACACTATGAAGAACTCCACCATGAACACTATCTACACCACTCTGAGCACCATCAACTTTGAAGGCAAGGAAGAGGTTATGCAGGAACTGTATAACGAACTCCATCGCAATGATCGTGTGAAGGAAGAAAAGGCTAACGCCTATGCTATGGCTTGGGAAACTATCAAGACAACCATCAACGACCTTGGTGCTCCCACCCTTAGTGAAATTTGGGATTGTTGCAAAGAAAGTCTCCCTGATGGTTTCACGAAGAGCAAGGTGTCTTATGGCCTCACGCATTATTGGAAGGATTACGTCAATAAGATTGAAGGTAAGGTAAATATGTATCAGTTGAAAGAGGGGATTTAATCCCCTCTTTTTTCGCGCCGGAAATTTTTTACAAAAACACTTGACATTTCAGATATTTATGATATAATATAATAGAAAGTTGAAGGAAACAACGCAAACCAGAAAGGCAATTATTATGAGACACTTTATCTTTGATGTAGAAGCAACCAACTGCCCTCGTTTAGATAATGGGAAACTTGATACAGACAATAGCCAAGCATATGATTTAGGTGGAATGGTAATTGATGATGAGGGCAATGACTATAAACATATTTCTCTTGTAAATGGTGACGTATTTTTTGATATGAAAGAAGCAATGAAAGAAGCATATTTTGCAAATAAAATTCCTCAGTATATGCAAGATATTTGGACAAAAGAAAAACAAGTAGTAAATACTTGGGAAATGTGGTCTATTGTAAATAATATTTTAAAAGAATATGATATTCATAGTATTATTGGCCACAATGTTTGGTTTGATATTAATACTCTTAATTCAACTATGAGATATCAAACTAAATCTAAAAAGCGTTATTTCTTCCCCTATGATATTAAAGTTATTGATACTATGGTGCTCGCGCGTAAAACTATCTGTAAAGATGAAAAATATATTCAATTCTGTCAAGAAAATGGATATATGACAAATCATCCCACGCCTCAGCCAAGACGCACAGCAGAAATTTTATGGCGTTATCTTACTAATAATAATTCATTTGAAGAAGAACATACAGGTTTAGCAGATGTAGAAAATGAAAGAAAAATTTATGCAGAATGTATGAGAAGAAGCGCCTAAGCGCTTTTTCGCCGGCGAATAAAATTGTTCATACTTTTGTAACAATTTTCTTATTGACTTTCTTCAAATATTGATGTATAATAATTATGAAAGTGAGGGATGACAAGATGACGAATCTCATTGGCATCATTGGGGCATGTTTCACAGGATGTGGTTTAACCTTTGGTATTATATTTCCTCATTGGATTTGGCTAAGTGTTATGGGCTTAGCATTATGTGGGCTATACTTTTATATTAAGAAAGGGGAACATTAATATGAAACTGTACTACACACGCACGTGGGAAGCAGAAATTAGTGAAAAAGATATCCTGAATGAATGTAGACCTTATTTTAATATCAATTTTTCTTCTGGTACTCGTGAACAAAAAAATCATATTATAGATATTATCACTGATCACATTATTAACAAATATACTTCTTATGAGTTTTCAAAACTGCCAAGGGCTTTTCTTCAGCCTTTAAAAGCACAAGTGAAACAGTATTTAGAATCTTTTTCTGCAATGGTAGAATTGATGAAAGAAGGAGAATTTTAAAATGAAAATTTATATTGTCTATCGTATGGGTGATTATGCAATCCCGCAAGCCATTTCTTTAAATCGCAAGGAAGCAGAAAAATTTATGAAGATTCTTAAAAGACATGATAAATATGTAACAGATTATTGGATTGAAGAAAAAATTATTACAAATGATGTAACTGAAATTTAATAAATGATAAGCGCTTTGTGTGCTTTTCGCCGGTGCATTTAACAAAATTGTAATAGTTTCGTTATTGTTTTGTAACAATTCTATGTTATAATAAGTATGTACCAAGGGAAAGGAAGGGATGCCCCATGTATGGTAACAAGTGGCCAGTGGTTGCGAGAGAGGACACTTGCGCAAGACCTTAATGCTCTCGCTAAAAAAAATTTTAAAAAGTACTTGACAAACCTCAAAACTTATGTTATAATAAGTATGTAAGAAACAAGAGAACGAAACTCTTAAAAACGAGAAAGGAAACAATTATGACTTACACTAAGAACGTTGTTGATGCTGATCTGCGTACTCGTGTATTTGATGATCTTATGAACTTTGATTCAAGTTACTCCGAGATTGAATATAAGAAAATCAATGATCGTCAGTATGGTTGCATCCTGGCTGATAAGAATGGCCACAAACGTTATGTACGCCTTGGGGTTATCGTAGCAGAAGAACGTGAGGACATGAGCGCAGAAGAACTCATGGCAAGTGAGGTTGCTAAGTACAACGAAGCGCAGGAAAAGAAAGCAGAAAAGAAGCGCAAGAGCGAAGAAAAGGCCAAACGTGACAAGGCCATGCGTGAAAAGAAAGCAAAAGAAAAGGCAGAAGAGGTGGCGTGATAACGCCACCCTTTTCGCGCCGGCGCCATAAAAAATTTTTATAAAAGTATTGACATCATAGAACATCAGCAGTATAATAGACACATAAAGAAGTGAAGGAAACACTAAAAAAACCAGAAAGGCTAAATTCTATGTACAATGAGACTAATTATTTTGTAGACACTGAAACCACTGGCACTTTTGAAGAGCCAATTGTCTATGATTTTGGTGGAGAATCACTTAATGGTGATAATACAATCAATAATGTAATTTATGAGACTTTTTATAAGATGCCTGAACTGATGAAACAAGCATATTTTGCAGATAAAATTCCCACATATGACAATGATATTTGGCAGAGTGAAAGATTTGTACAAGATTTTTTTGAACTTCGTCATAATATTCATAAAATGTATAAAGAAGGAAAGATTAAAAGAATTTTCGCTCACAATGCTTCATTTGATGTTCGTGCACTTAATAATACTTGTAAAGTGCTTTCTAATAATAAAATCAAATATTTCTTCCCCTATGGGATGGAAATTTGTGATACTTTAAAAATGGCCCATAAAGTGCTTGGGCACGATAACGAATATGTCTCATGGTGCCAGGAAAATGGATACATGACTAAACATGATACTCCTCGCCCTCGTCTTACTGCTGAAATTATTTATAGATACATTACAAAAAATTATGATTTTAATGAAGAACATACAGGGCTTGCAGATGTAAGAATTGAAAAGCAAATCTATGAATATTTATACAACAGGAATCCTAACGCGAATGCCACGCTTTATCCCAGTAAAGCGTGAAAGCGTGCCGGACAAAAAATTCTTAATAAAATTGTAACAATTTTCTTCTTGACTTTCCTTTTATTGTAGTTTATAATATAAATGTACCAAACGAAAGGAGACACAAAATGTATCAGGTTACGTATTACATTGATAAAATCCCTCACCACTATGAATTTATCTTTAATTCTCTGTGGGGCGCCATGTTCAAGGCTCGTGCTATCTTTGAAGAACATGGCCTTGCTACTGATATTATGAATACTCACACTGGTGAAATCCTTGCTATTTTTGAACCTAACAAAGTATGGACAAACAACGATTTGGAAACTGACTTGCAAGTCCTTGCACACAAATCCATTAAATAAATACAAATAATCTTAAAATTATACTTGACAACAATACAAATATGTGATATACTTATTTTAGAAAAGACAAGGAAGTCTTTAAAACCAGAAAGGGAAAAGTATGAATTATAAAGCGCACGAAACATTTGCAAAATTAGTTATCGCCATTACTCTTGTATTTGAACTTATTCTATTCCTGTGGGCATACTTCAATTGATCTTTTGTTATCTTACGCTATTACTCAGAAAGGTAGTTACTATGCGCGCGATTATTTTGATTCTGATTTGTTTTGTCCTTTGCTTTGCTGTTTATTATGCTCATATTTCTTTAAACGTTTCCGCACGTGAACAAATTACAAACGCAACTATCACTAAAAAGTTGGACTTCTATTTTCCTGACCCTTTTCATACAGGTTATGGCCCTGACCATAATATGCATTATCAAATTATGGTAGAAGATGATAATCACTTTACTGCGATGTATGAAGTTTCAGAACAGACATATAACACTTTTCATGTAGGAGAATATGTTACAAATGTCAATGAAGCCTTTCGATGAAGGCTTTTTCTTTTGCCGGCGCAAAAAATTTTTAAAAACTATTGACAAACTTGCATCAAGGCGTTATAATAATATTGTTCCAAGGGGATAGAAAGGAAGTAAGTAGTATGAGCAAGAAAGATTGGGAAACTGATGGTAAACATAATGGCGAGCCTGTTTTCTGTACTGTTAATGCTTATGGTGATTGTCCTTATTGCGATGAATTTAATAGATGTCACATTGCAGACCCAATTGAAGAATGTGATGACTTTGCATCCTTCTTTGAATCTTGGGAAGACTGGGAAGGATGTGACGATATTCCTGACGATGTAGACGAAACAGGCTATGATCCCTATCTTGGATGTTATACAGATGATTGTTAAAATTTTCTCTTGACAAACGCGCAAATCTATGCTATACTATTTATGAAAGTGAGGGATAGCCCAATGATTGATAAAATTAGAAGCAAGTATCAAGCAAAGAACTATGAAGAAATTGAATACGAACTTGAAGAAATTGTTTGTCATAAATGCGATAGACCTTATATGATTGATACTCGTTACTGCCAAACAGTAACACAAGATGATGAAGATTGGGAAATAAAGATTTGCCCTTATTGTGGTTATAAATGGAAAGTGTGCATCTAAAATTCGCCGGCACAAATAAAAACTTAATACTTTTGTAACAATTTTTTACTTGCTTTTCGCGCAACTACATGTTATAATAAATATGTACCAAGGAAAGAAAGAGGTTGGGAATTATGAAGTCTAACTACATTGTACGCGCGAAAAAGTTCGTTCCTATTGTAGATGAAATCATATATAATTGTCACAATATTGAATCAGAAGTCAATCGTTTTAACTTTTTGCATAAACGCAAAGTTATTTTTGCGCATGGTTTAACACGTTACGCATTTATTACATCTGACTATGTTATTAAAGTAGATTATGATGATTCTGAAATTGCACGCTTTGGTGGTTGCGAAGATGAATTAGAATTATATGAACAAGCCAAATCAGATAATATGGAATATCTTTTTGCTGAAATTACTAAGTATGAATATAATGGCCATGATTATTATATTATGCCACGTATTTATGGTATAGGTAGAACAGAAGAAAATGCAGAAGAATATATGACGCAAGAAGAAATGGATTGGTGTGACGATCATGAATTAACAGATTTACATTATTTGAATTATGGTTGGAGAAATAAACATATCTGTATTATAGATTATAGCGCTCGTTATTGAGCGCTAAAATTTTCGCCGGCGCGTTTAAAAAAATTTTTATATAAAACTCTTGACAATCATATTATTTTATGATATACTCTTATCAAGAAGTCAAGGAAAAGACTTAAAAACCAGAAAGGGATTTAAAATGACTATTACGAAAATTACTAAAGAAACCTATGAGATTAATGAAGTAAGATTGAAAGAAATTATTAATGAGATGATTGCTTGTACTCATTCATTTCCTTGTGGTTCTAAAGAATTCGTTAAAGCCATTACTCATAAAGCAATTATAGAATATAGAATATGGCATGATGAAACTTATAAACAATTTATCCCACCATATCGTTATATTACAGACCCAATGAAAGCTTATATAAATGAATATCTTACTACCCTTGTGCCGTAAGGCACTTCAATAATTTAGATGTTAAACATCTAACAATCATTCAAAAGAATTAAAAAAATATGTTGACAAGTTTCAAATCTTGTGCTATACTATATTCAGAAAGTGAAGGAAAACACTAACAAAACCAGAAAGGAAACAATTATGAAACGTATTAATCAGACAATCTCTAACTCTCGTTTTCTTACTTTACTTTGCGCTGAAACATTAGAGCGATTTGATTATAATATGACAATTTATAAATATTATCCCGCACCTTACAAGAATAAAATACGCGCATTAAAAAATCTTAAACGATGGAAAAATAATCCTAATTCATTTTATAATCAATTATTTACAAAGCATAAGTATTATATTAACCATGTTAAAAATTTTAAAGAGGAGTTTTAATCCCTTATTAATTTAGATGTATAACATCTAAATTATTTACTTGACTTTTTATAAATACTATGATATACTTTCATCACAAGGTCAAGGAATAAGACCTAAAAACCAGAAAGGAGAAGATAAAATGAAATGTGAAATTTGCAGAAAGAAAACTACTATTGATGAATCCGTTGGATATGAAGAATTTATCGTATGTAACCATTGCTTTAACATTCTCACCAAGGCAAGCAACGAGAAAAGAATTGATGCGCTTGACCATACTATGAATTTCATCTTCAAATGTGGTATGATCAGAAAAGAAAATGGATACATGCGCATTATTAAATGAGCGCCTCGCGCGCTTATTTTTTTCGCCGGCATAAAATTTGCCGGCGTCAATTTTAAATCTCTCCCACCACTACCATATTATCACGAATTTGTCAAATTGTCAATAGGGAAATTGTTACAAAAGTATTAATTTTTGTTACAAATTTATTACAAAAGTATTACGAAATTGTTACAAGTTAGGCGCAGCTAACTACTTGACGCAAGATGTAAATTATGGTATAATAAAAGTACATCAGGAGGAAGAGGTATAAATTACACGTATCCGCCCGCATGGTGCAAGGGAGCTGGAAAGCTGCATCAGAAGCTGAAAGCTGCGTCAAATACTTGACAAGCTGGAAGCTGGGTTTATCTAATATGCAGCTGCTAAATATTTGACAAATTTTTTAATTTATATTATAATATAATGGGATATTATATAAAAAATTTTATTTTAAAATAAAATCTAATTTTATTATAACATAATTTATATTATTTGTCAAGCTGGAAATAATTTTTATTTTATTTTAAATAATTATTTGATTTATTTTAAAATTTATGATATAATTAAATTAAAAATAAATTTTATTTATTTTTTTAAAAACTAATTTTATTATAACATATTTTAAATTATTTGTCAAGTAATAAGCTGCCCGCGCATACGAGCTGGGTACGATAATTGCTACAACGAAATACTTGACGAAAAGCTGGGAGTGTAATTCTTAATTATTAATTAATATTTGACTTATATATAAAATTATAGTATAATAAAAATAAAAGAAAAATTTTTTAAATGAAGTACAAAATATAATAATTTTCTAATAATAATACTATTACAATTCCATTGAGGTGACTCATATGACAAAACAAGAAAAATAGCTGCTAATTAAAAGATTAGCATAATTTAAAATTAACTATAATTTTACAAGCAAATAGTTAGCACAAAAAATAGAAACTACAAAAGCTACGCTCAGTAATTGGTTTCGCGGCCACAGTTTACCACGCCCAGAGAAAGTAACACGGATTAAAAAATTATTTAAACAATTTTGTATTCCCGGAATAATTCGGCTGCCAAAAAATTCTCATTGGCGCGCATCATTTTTTTATTCGTGTAGAAGATATAAAAGATACATATAATACCTGGATTGATGACGGTTGGACAGGAGAAACGCCAGCAACATTTTCACAGTGGATATCTGAATGGGCGACAACCTTTCCTAATCCAACAATTTATCGGCAATATCCACCTATGACAGACCCCACTATTTGTCACTTAGATTTATTAAATCTTAATACAACAATTTAGTTTAGGGATTGTTTTATTGGACATATATTATGAGAAAATACTTGACATGGAGCTGGAATTGTGGTATAATAAAAATGAAATAAAAGAAAACTATAATAAGGAGCAATAAATATAATGATTGCAAAAGTGCTTACAAAAGCTGCGCAGAAATTAACATTACAAGAAATTAATAATTTTACAGCTGGTGTTCTATCTGCTTGTTGTGATTTACATATAATGATATATGGTTTTTATTATGAACCAAATGTTGGTATCTACACATTTGCTCCTCGCGAAGAACTTACTAAATTAAATAATACCAATATCGAAGATTTTGATGTCGAAAAATATTTAGATGAAACTGATAATTACATTTGGCTAGTCAATTGGGAAAACCCAAATAAACCAGAATTGAAATTATATGCACCACCGACATTAAATAAAAATTAAATATATGTATTTATATAAATTAAAAAAAGAAGCCAGCTTTTAAGAAGCTGGCTTTATTCTATATTGAACTGTGCGTGCGCGTCCGTATTTACGTTGTTCAAATAAATCAGGATACTATTTTTTAACCGCTTCAAAAGTGGTTAATTTTTTTAATTTAGTATCCTTACTAAATATTGGATGTTGTTCTAATAATTCACGAAGCTCGTCTAAATTATGCCATTGATAATACTCCGCGGAAAAACCATTCTGAACAAATTCTACCCAGCCTTGTGTACCTTCAAGTAAGTAACGTCGCTCAGGCGCAAATCGTGCGCGATTGCTTTGAACGATTTCTTCATACTCTTTTGAATTACATATCCAATCTTGTATACTGGTATCATAAATATCTACACCACGCCCTAATACACCAGTAGTCACAATAAAGTTATATGGCTATGGGACATAATGTAAGTTCTTTATAATAGCTGTTACATCAGCTTTCTCTTTTGTATATTGATGCTTATAAGTATCATTACCTTCTGACCAAAGTGCAATAGTAGTAAAATTATGTGCTCGCGCCATAGCTTCCACAGCAAGAGCTTCATGTACATATTTAGTATAGCACCAATAGCGACGTCCATCCTATGAAGAAAATGTGCCATCTTTAATCGCGCTACAAACGTCGTGTATAAAATATGTTGCCTTAGCGTCATATGCACATTCTAATTTGCCTGTTAAAATATAATTAAGATATTCACTAAAATAACTTGCAGCAAATTCAGGTGTTGCTGAAACAGCGATTAAACGAATTTTTCCAGGATCAAGAATAATCGTTTTTATTTGATAAATAAAATTAACAACGGAAGTGGGTTTACCTTCTTGTAATAAAGCAATAAGTTTTTCACGCGAAAAATTTGGTAGAATCTTTTTAATCACTTCAATCTATTTTTCATAATAACCACGAAAGTCATCAAACTAATCCCAGACAATCAAATCAATATCATCTAACCAATCAATGCCTTCATTGCGCAATAAAGCTGCAAAAGTTTGATAGCACATTACATGCACGAAATCTTCATCCTATTCACCGCACCATACGCCACGTCCTTGTCTACGCTTATCAAACCAACCATTATAGTTATTATCAACAAAGACACGTGCTTTATCCGCATGATTAGCCGCGATAAAATCTCTCGTTACACGATTATGAATTAGATATAACACATGCTTTTTGGCGCGCGAAAATTTTAAAATTCGATCATCAAACATAAATGTCGTTTTGCCGCTACCACACGGAGCTTTTAAAACATTAAACTGACCTGGTTGTATACTATCCAACTACTATTGTGTAATTATATTAGACAAATATTGCTACATATCTTTTTCACCTCCCTTTTATTATATCATAAGTTCTATGTAGAGTCAAATGTTTATTTTTGCCCCACAGAACCTGTCTCATAGAGTATGTATTATAAGTAAATAAAATCTTCTACATTTTGTGCTTTTGAAGATTAAAAATGTAGAAAAAAAATGTAGAAGATTTTGGGTCCTCAAAGGGGGTCCTTATTACTAGGGTCAAAAAATTCTACATTTTTTTACTACAAAATTTTTTATATATATTTAAATAAGCTGCAATTTCAATTTCAATTTCATTTTAAAATTTCAATTTACAATTTCATTTTCAAATGTCCCGAAAATTTCCCCGATTATACATGCAATTTCATTTCCTAAAACAAAATTGTAATAGTTAAATACTTGACAAGAGTTGAAAATTATGCGCACACCCCTATTTCACCCCTATTTTCTAGTGAATGTCCCTCCCACACGATATCGTCCACTAATTTTTTTTACCCTGTCCTCTCCCCATATTTATTTTTTTGCTTGATGTTTTTCTTATTTCTTTTA
>Ga0247610_10001913_pt1 | contig 24910 bp, 21 predicted proteins | sample 174DNAGHGhighgp2_FD_193483 | JGI IMG/M metagenome (GOLD analysis project Ga0247610, IMG submission 193483) | Sheep rumen microbial communities from Palmerston North, Manawatu-Wanganui, New Zealand - 1742 DNA GHGhigh gp2 | ecosystem: Host-associated > Mammals > Digestive system > Stomach > Rumen...
GGTGGCAAGGGCAAATGCGGCTCCTCCTACGACTGCGCGGGTGGCGGCGGCAAGTGCAGCACGTCATACTCTTGTACGGGCCAAGGTGCCGACGGCAAGGGCAAGTGCGGCTCCTCCTACGACTGCGCGGGTGGCGGCGGCAAGTGCAGCACGTCATACGCTTGTACGGGTAATTGAAAGGTTCCATGAAACTACTGTTGCCTTCCACCGTCCAACGGATAGACGAAGGAGAGAAAACCATCTTCTTCAATCCCGACGTGCCTTCATGGGTTGTCACCGACAGAAACGGTGCCTTGCTGCTCTCCCTTTGCAACGGTTCCTTGACGCAAGAGGATATGGTAGGATTGCTTGAGGAGGAATATGGCGGGGAGGCTGCCGACATGGTGGACAGGTTCTTCCGCCATGCCATTGAGTCAAGGTTGTTTGACACCCCTTCTCCCGGTGAAACTCCCATCCTCAGGAACGAGGGAAGGCTGAGCATCGTGCAGTTTTCCATTTCCCCGTCTTGCAACCTCAACTGCCGATACTGCTATGCCACCGACAGGGAGGAGAGTGGTCATCCAAGAATGACGCTGGATGACTACAGGCGCGTGGTGGACGAGTTGTGCGAGATGTCGGACATGGTGAAGTTCACCTTGACGGGCGGAGAACCCTTGCTCAACAAAGACTGCCTCGACATCGCGAGGTACATCAAGGGCAAGGGGCATTACGTAGACCTGTTGACAAATGCCACGTTGGTGGACAGTCGCAATGTGGGGCGTATAGCCGAGGTGTTCGACATGGTGACCGTGAGCGTGGATGGCAGCAGCGAGGAGTTGCATGAGGCTTTTCGCGGCAAAGGGTCGTTCAAGCGGACGGAGCGCGCCATCGACTTGATGGTGGCGAATGGCATCGACACAAGGTTGTCGATGACCGTCAACCGCCTGAACATCCACGACGTGGCGGCGATGGCTCGAAAATATGGCAGCCGCTTGAGTTTCGCTCCACTCTTTCCCGCTGGGAATGCGAAGAAGGATCAAGACATCTCCATCACCGGTGCAGAATATTATGAGGCGCTGCGCCACGCTGAAGGGGTGAATCCCCTTTCGTATTGTGAGTCGTCTCTCGACGAGGCAAGGCATTGTCGCAGCTGCAAGTGCGCCGTGGGCGACAGCGAACTGAGTTTCTCTGCCACCGGGGATGTCTATCCCTGCCAGTTGTTGCACTATCCGGAATTTCTTCTTGGCAACATACACGAGAGAGGTGTGCGGGAGATGTATGAGCAGTCGCCCGTCGTGGAGATGTGCCGGCGTCTCACCGTTGACAACATCGAGGGGTGCGCCACGTGTTTCCTGAAATACGTGTGTGGCGGGGCTTGCCGTGCCCGTGCCTTCCATGAGTGTGGCGACATCTGGCAGTCGGGACGTTTCTGCGAATACGAGCGGCGTGCTTTCATCGATGGCATCATCGACATCTATTCCCAAAACGTGCTTTGAACTTTTCAGCTTAGCAAGCAAACTGTCGTGCCGCAAAAAGAAACCCACATCGCCAATTGGTTGACACCTTATTATTATATATGCCAAGGAAACTTCATTTGCTTTTTTTGATTTGACTATTAAAAAAAGTCATTTTTTCTTGCAGAAATAAAAAATAATATCTATCTTTGCCACGAAAACAAGTGTATCTCCCCGCCGGAGATACACTTGTTTTTGAGTTTTTCCGCAACCACCTGGCATTGTCTCAAGTGATGGTTGCTTCCATTCACATTCTATTTTGCAAAGATAGCAAATATATGGTACAACTCCAAATTTTCTTTCCAAAAATGTTGGCAATTTCTTTTATTTATGACATTTTATTTATTTGGAATCGACAACTAATCCTTCTTGTCTTTTAGTAAATTGATTATTCTCTCATTTTCATTATGTATTCTTGTTTCATCAATTGATTTCAAATAAACCTTTGTCATATTTTCTGATGAATGACCTAAAGCTTCGCTGATGACACTGACAGGAATGTCAATGGATTTGGCTATGCTTGCCCATGAATGACGTGCCACATACAAGGTGAGTTTTTGTTGGATGCTTAGACGGATGCCTATGGTAACAAGATTTTTATTCACTATATATTGAACATGTCGGTATTGATTGCGTTCTCCTTTGCCAACGGTATGGATGATGGGAAGCAAATAGGTGTCGTTAAATGCCTCATAGCTATCTACAATTTGTTGCATGGCGGGCTCCCATTTGACAGAGAGATTTTGTCCTGTTTTTTTTCTGGAATAATACAAGATCCCGTTATTGATGTCGCTTTTTTTCAAATATGCCATATCTACAAAAGCCATTCCCCGAGTATAGAAACTGAACAGAAACAAGTCGCGCGCCAATTGCTCCTGCTTGTTTCCTGGGATATAATCTTTGATTTTGCGTATGTCTTGTTGCGAAAGTGCACGTTTCTGGGTTTTTGCCATACCCGTGTAAACATGTTCGAAGGGGTGATTGTCTGTTGCCAGTTTTTGTCGGACGGCCCGGAGGTAAGTCGCCTTCAAGATTCTCATATAAAACGATATGGTATTCCAGCATACCTTGTTGTTTTTCAAGTATTCCTGATAGTTTATCATCAAGGAATCATTGAAATCCTCAAACAGCAAGGTTTTGCTTTTTAGGAACCGGTTAAAACTGTGGAATGTGGTGCGATAGGTCTCGGCTGTCCGTTGTCTTCCATTTTGTTTTTTCTCCTTGATCAAAACCTCCATGAAATCTTGGAATGATTGTTTCTCAATGGTTGCAGATGAAGCACAGGTTCCCTCCTCTTTTGTGTTGTCTGTGATACATCTTGCTTCATTCTTTTCGGAGTCGACGAAAATTTTGACAGATTCTTGACTTGTGGGAATGTTGATTGTAAGTTCGATTTTCATATCTATGAGTTAATTATTAAATAGAAATAGTGTTTGAAAATTAAACTAACAAAGTTGAAAAATATTATACATGTAAACTTAATGGATACACTTTTCGTTTTATTACATCTATTATTGTTGGGAACGTATTATCGTACCGCCCTCAAAATAGTCATAGCTACTCTATCTTCTAGTTATGTAGGCTCAAGTGTTGTGCAAATGTTGCACATCCACCTGAACATTCCAAAACCCTATATTCAAAAGAGCAACGTCATTATAAAAACAAAATTGAATCCAAATGCGTTGTCATTGCACAACACATGGTTTACAAGTCACATCTCCGTATGAAAGCCAATGGGCTATCTTGCAAATCATAGCTAACAAGTTATACATATGCTTTTTCAATAAATAATTAGAACTATACATTTGCTGGGAATAATAATATTTCAGAAGTACTCAACCAATATGTGGTTTCTTCAAGGAAGTCTTCTTGGGCATCGATGAATGCCAGACAGTAGTTATGGCAAATCCATTCCTTCTTATTGATTCAAATCCATAAGGTCTAAGATGCTGATAAATAATTGCCTTTTGTCGCTCCACTCTTTATTGCGGAAAGCAAAGCGATGATTGTTGCCGTATTCTAGTAGGAAAGGTTTTTCGGCAGAGAAAAGCTGGCGCAACTGACTTCTGGTCAGCTTGAAACGTATTCGATTGACATAACCTTTTTTACCCAATTCGCGAAAAAGGAACTCTCCTTGGGATGAGATGGCAACACCTTCAGCGGGTATAACAGTAACAAGGCTGTCTGTGATGGGAGTGGTGGAATGTATGGTAGCCGTTAGAGACACAGTGTCTGTAGTGACCAGGCATGATAGGTCGAAAACCAGATTCTTCAAAGCCTTGCTGTCGGATGTCTTGGCCATCTTTTGCGGCATAATGAAATAGACCATGCCCTCAGCAGTGAGGTGGGTCTTGTATTTTTTGTGTATTTTTGGGATATTTCCCGAAAAGGAGGAGATACACGACAACTGTATGATGGCCAGTAACAATAACCTGAACTTTACCATAGCGATAGGAAGGAAAGGAAATGCAGGTGGGCGGACAAATCCACCCACCTTTTGTTAAGAGATTACTAGAAAAAGATTACTCACCATAGACGATGGTGGTGTGCTTGGCATAAATGCCTAAGATGTTGGACGTCTCGTAGTCTACGTGGCTGACCTTTTTTATACCACCAGCTTTGGCTGCTGCGTTGATACTGGCGTCACCCGTGGAAACGATGCCCAAGATAGAGGTTGCCTCGGCTGTACCTACTTTGGAACCCAGGGTGTTGCTCGTTACCATACCAGGGCTTTTTTGTGACTGATAGACATAGCCCACTTGAACAGCCTGGTTATTCATAGCACAACTTGTAAAGAGCAGTGCACAAGCGGCACATGCAACACTAATCAATTTTTTCTTCATAGTTTTGAAAATTAGCATATCCATAGACCTCTTATGGATTGGTTGATAAATAGAACGCTCGTAAGGTCAATGCGTATGCACACGGACGTTATAGAATTGGACTTAAAAAATATCCTGTTGTGTTCAGATACGACCTATTTTGATACCGGGCGAACCGTAGGTCCGCCACAGAATCGGCCGCTATTGCTCCAATTCACGCTGCTTGAACTGAAATCCAACAAATAAGCGCATACCGGATTGGTTTGGTGCTGCGTGGATGACCAGTAGTAGCCTTTGTCACCTTCACCGCTAAGATTGGCACCTGAGCGGACACCTGCAGCGGGTAGGAAGATGCTACCGCCACTCGGGCCGACAAACTTCCTGCCATCGACACCGTTGAGAGTGGTATATTCACTTGTGCAGTTTTCTACAAGTTCCTTGTTTTGGTCTAATGTTGGCATCTGCCAGGTACCACCCCATTTTACTGTTGCCACATCGTATTGCGTACCAGCAATGTCACTCCCAAGGTTGTGGCACGTGTCCTCTGAACCATCGCAATGGATGTAGGTGGTCCAGTCATAAACATCTTTCTGCGCCAACTCTCCCCATGCATAGTGACCACCATACTCTTCCGGTGCGTCAGCACCCATATTGCAGCATGACCATTTCGTCCCAGAGGGTAGCCCTAAGTCAATCATATGGGGATGGTTGGAGTCGGGACAGGCAAGATAGGTTTGTGGTGTTGGAGGGTCTGAGTTTTGTTTGATGAAAGTGAGGTTGTCATATCCATCCGTCCCGGTGAATTCTGTTGGGGAGACGATGGTGATGGTGAAAACCAACGGGTCGTCTTCTTCTCCTTCCAAATAGATGACAAGCGTATTATTCGAAAAAGAATAGGTCATCTTGTCCACATGACCAAAATTGCCTTCACTGAAATCTTCTATGGAACCTGTGTGGTCGTCGTTGAACACCCATATGGCGTCAATCTCATGCCTGCCTGCCTCATACGCATACCAAACGCCGATGATGGAGAAATCTTCCGGGTTAGGATTCTCTCCACTTGTCTTTTCACGGAAAAAGGTACATGAAATGTCTTCGGTGTCAACGACGATTTGGGTGCCGTCGACCTTTTCCACGACCATCTCATACTTTTTCTGCCCTTGACAAAAAGAGGCAGAAATCCATAACATGAAAAAGAGCAATGATATTTTTTTCATAATTGTTGTTTTTGACGATGCTACTTGTTAACTACTTTGAAACTGTTTTTTACAGCATGGATGATGTAAGTGCCTTTGGGAAGGTCTCGAAAGTTGAAAGACACCGACCCCATGCCATCGGCAACAATGGCCATTATGGCCTTGCCATCAATGGTGCAAACATGGATTTTGGAACCTTGTGGCAAGTCGTTGATGGAAACCTGCCCGTTGGAATAATATGGCAGGCTGGGCTTTTCCTTGACATCTGATGTGCTGGATACGCCATAGTGGTCGATATCTGCTATAGGGAATGAGAAGTTGGCATCATCATTCCGCACATTCAAATACTCCCCGTCAAATGTGATGACAGGATTTGAGTCAAGGGATAGGACGGTTTCATTGCCCGTCTTCAGCTTGATGACCAAATTGGTCACATTGTCGGCACGAGTTACGATGGTTGTGGCCATCAAAGCCATGATTAATAGTATTCGTTTCAACATTGTTTACATGGGTTGAGGACGTTTATTCTGCACTGCTGATTACTTATTATTTGTCATATGGCTACGACTTTCATTCAGCAGCCACATTGGCGAATCCTAGTTGCTTGTATTGATTGAGGACATTTGGCGAAATATCTGATGGAAGTGTCAAGCGACCTTCCTTGAGTGTCTGATAGCAGAAGGTGTTAGCTTGAAAGCTAATGAAATGCATTGACGACAGCGTTACCTCCAACAAGTTGGGGCAGTCATAGAAGGCAAAATCGCCGATGGATTCCAAATGATGTGGAAACACCACTGATTTCAAATGGTGGCAACCATTGAATGCACCTATTCCTACCTGGGTGAGTGCAGGAGGCAAATCCACTTTCTCCAAACCGTCGCATTTGAAAAACGCATATGCTCCAATGTTGCTCACATTGTCAGGAATGTGAAAAGAAGTTGCTTTCTTGGCTCGTGGAAAATGGAGCAAGGTTTGTCGGTCGGCGGAATAGAGCACCCCATCTGCACCACAATAGATGGGGTTGCTTTCTGAAACAAGGATTTGTTCCAACTTTGAGCAATAATTGAAGGCTGAGACGGCTATGGACTTGACAGTTGTGGGGATTTCTATTGTTTTGAGATAGGTGCATCGTTTGAAAGCAAGATTTGAGATGGATACCACTTGATAAGCGGCATCCTGCCATATCACCTGTTCGGGGATGGTAAAATGTTCCCCTTCATACCAACATTCTATCAGGCGCACTGTATTTTTGGAGTTGTCAACAATTTCATAACAGGTCGCGTCGGAAACGATGTTGTAGGCATTTGATTTAGAGATAATACATATGGCCAAAGCCAGCAATATCATTTTTCTCATACGGTTTGCTTTTTTAAAAACTGGGATGTCAAATACGCTTATCTGACACCCAGTGTAAATACTGATTTCAAAGGTGGAAATGCTTTCGCAAGACTCCTGAAAAACAGAATCCATGTGGAATTATTCCCACAAACAAACACAGCCCATCCACTGCCCTGTCATTTACTAATACTATATTAGATCAGATCATACTTAATGATGGAATTGGACAGTGGTGGGTGTGCCATTTGTCGTGCTTTCCATGGAGCACATGGTGAGCTAGTTTTTTAGACTAGTGTTGCATCATGAGAGGGACGGACGTGTATCACTACATGATCCGCCCCTTATTGATTATAAGCCGTTATGAAATAAAGACTATAATAGTACGGACATAGTACATATACTGTCTTTTGTTAATTATGGAATGTATACACATAGGGACTATATTTCATTTTATGAGTATCTTCCGGCCATTGATGATGTAAAGACCACGACGCAGTCCTCGGAGGGCTTTTTCTGGGTCTTTTTCATCGCGTGCTAGCATACCTTGCGCGTTATAGACACGTACACGGTCTTTGTTTTGGGATGCGTTGGCATATTGGGCAGTTGTTACGGCGGGATCGAAATTGATTTCAATAACCAACTCCTTTTCGTAAAGGACATCATTCATGAGAAGGATACTGTCTGGGATATGAAGCAGATAAGTACCCTTTGACAATTTGGGTTGTATGCTATCCACTTCAAGAGCGGTGTTGGTGGTACCCAATTTCAAGAATGCCGTTGCCACTTCATTGTTCAAGGTGTCTGTGAGTGTGACTTCATAACCTATGTGATGATCATTGTCCACTAATCCCACCCAATAGAAATGATTGAATGTCAACAAAATGCTTTTCAAGGTCTCATCTTGATCTGGCATAGTCATAATGGTGACATCATAGGCATAGTCAGGTAAGCCAAGAACTGTATAGTAGAAAGACATTTCACTGGATATGTCCTCTTCATAATCTCCCAAAAAGAATGAACCATATGGATAATGCACAGTATATTCCCCAGGTTCCGTTATCGGAGTATATAATTTGACATGGCATTTTTTGTTGTCCTCATCATTTTTATCTTTATAGGCATAGGCAGTAGCAATTGTGTCACCTTTTTCGTTGGTGATAGTGATACCTTCCTCATTGAAATAATTGGGATAAACAGGTCTGTCAAAAGTTATGCTGATTTCCGACAAGGTCATCACTTCGCTTCCATCGGCAGGATCCATCTCCTGTATGCCAAATGTTTTTTCTCGGTTAGTAATTTCATACAAGATGGTCGTCTTCTTGTTGTCAAGCATTTTTTTGCCGATGGAGAAAGTTCCTTCGGGTATGACCAATTGGTATGTACCGATTTCATTCAATGGTTGTTCCAAAGTATAGGAATAAGACGCTTCGTCGGAATCAAGAGTCAAATCACCTGCTCTGAATGAGCGAACCACCTCGCCATTGGAGGAATTAGACAATTGGATGATATTTTCTTCATTATAAAGGACAATTCCTTCTTCATTAGAAAATACGAATTTCTTTAGTGAAGTATACCTTCTATCAGAAGGATAGACAGAAATAACGGGATAACCAAATTCGCAATTATATTTAAGCTCATAATAAGAATTCTCCCCTTTCCCTTTGTTACCTTTGATAGTCCTGCCGCCGAGATCTTTAGCATAGACACGCAATATCACATAGGAAGTACTCCTCAGCAAAACAGCTCGAGGTATGTGCATCATCTGTTCATACAGATGTCCTTCAACAGGAGTGAAATTTACAAAGTCGTAACTATTGCCATCCTCATCAAAGACTTTACTTCTTTCTCTATCGATTATAGCATCACCTGTAAACTCTACGATGGTGAAATCAATATCAACATCTGTAAAACCAACATTTTCACTAGGACTGAATGACAAATATTTGATGTTGCTGTATTCATAATCGTCATCATCATCCTGTTGGGAAGTTCCACTTCCCACATAATTGACTTGGACTTTTCCTATAACAGGACTTTTTGAGTCTGCCACTTCATGACCAACAATCTCCAAAGTGTAGGTATGTCCCTTTGCGAGAGTGACATCATTATAGAATTTCAAAAGCCATGACCCACTGTCTGTCTTGATACTGTTGAACGCGTCATAGATGATGTTTTTGGTATCATCCTCAATCAATCTCTCATGGAATCCACCGCAGATGGAGTCGAAACTTGTCTTGAACAATATCGAATCTCCCTTGGAGAATCCTTCCAATACACTGTTGTTTTGGGGGAAGACAACAACAGAAGGGTTTTCTTCACCCGATTCTTGAGCAAAAACGGATGAGGAAAATGCTGCAAATAAGATTAAAAGCAAAAAATGGATGTAACGGCTCATAATAGTATAATTATGTGTATGATGGGTTATTGCTCGAATTTTTTAGGTTGTATCGTGAGATACCATTTCCCGTCTATACGGAAAGGATGCAGCGACCCCTTGACTGTGCCTGGTATTTTACTTTCTACACTGTCAGGAAACATTCTGGTGGTGTATCTCACCTCAGAATCGCTGTCACTATACAAGATGATGGCATCAAGCGTGTAGCTTTCAACAGGAAATGCTTTCAAGGTGCTTCTCAAATCATTCCTTTGAGATGCTGTCAAAGGTTTGGCCTCTTGGTGCTCAACATCATAGAGTTGGTCTAACGCGCCTTCCACATCCTTTTGTTTCAGGGTTTCAAGGAATTGAGTGGCCATTTCCATAACGGCAATAGTATCCTCATGGCTCCTTTGCATACCAAAATCGGTTCGAGGATTCTCAGGAATGGTCAAATTCCTGTTTTTGGGTTCATCCTTGCATGCCACCAACAACAAAGCAGATAAAAATAGAATGATAAAACCTTTTGTTTTCATATCTTTTTAAAATAGGGAGTGCCCCAATTACATTTAGGGCACTCCCCGAAGTAGTTAAATTAGATAATGTTCTTTAAACCATGATTATTGTCCAGGAAGTTCTCCGTGCGGATATACCCATCCATAGACCCATGTGCTGATCGAGCCCCATCCATAAGAGACGGTAACAGGAATTGCAACTCTAACCCTGGCTTCAACGTTGGAACCTCCATTGTTGTAGAAATAGATGTAGTTTCCAACTTGTTTGAAGGAGATGGCGATGTTACCATTGGTCTTTAGTCTCAATTGACCTGATGTCATACCACCGACTGCAGGATCGATGTTGTTGTCGATGACTATATTGCCATTGGCATCCTCCTTGAAAGAGAACTTCGCATCGTCACAAGCGAAGACAGGATCTTGAACTTGGTAGTAATCCCACAAGCTCTGTGTCCACATCAACTGTTCGTCTGTAGATGACACAGATCCATCAGGAACATTCTTGACCAAATAGCCGCGGAAGTCGGTCAGAGTGAAGAAAGATCTCCATTGACGAGGACAACCAGAAACCTCACCATCCTGCCAATTAGCCTCTGTTTCTATATGCATGTTGACACGCAGAGGAGCAACCAAATAAGCTTTGTAGCTCCAAACCGGAATGTAGTTCCAGGGGTTCAATGCACCCCAGACGTTGATGCCGACAGGCTTGGTATGAGTGCGCAACGGCTGTCTTGTTCCATCAGGACCGATGATATCATTGGCTGGATTATTATCCAATGCATTCAGATAAGCACTGTTGACGGCAGTAATGTCTGCAGCAGAAAGAGTGGCACGATCCAAACGTGCATAAGTATTCTTTGCTGAGTTATCCCAAGCCTTATGGGTGCTTGCCACGTCATGCAAGTTGTAATTGCCATTTGCTGCATAGTTGTCTTGCCACCATGTCATGGTCAGCAAGCCCCTCTTGTAGCCTGCAAAGTTCTGCCAATTAATAAGGGAAAGTGGTAATTCACTATTATAGAAATATCTGGTATCCACATGCTTGCCACCACTCAGAGATATTCTTGAGCCATTTCCTGTGTCATAAATATCAGAAGTTGTAAGCGTACCATAGTTCTGTTCAAACTGGATATCCCATGAGCCACATGGTGAAGGAATGTTCTTGACAATTCTATTATTCTCATATTTAAAGACGTTCATCAAGTCATTGTCATAGAAGCAGTAGTTCTTACCATGGGCAGCCCACCATTCCTGAAGTTCAGATTTGAACTGCAGCGGAAGGATGTCATGCTCCTGATGGGCATTGCTCAACCAATATTGGTCATAGAATGCAGTGATGGACGGCAGAGGTTTCGGCAGCGAGATGGTGAATTTCCAATTGAAATACACATTAGGATAACGCGGGTCATTGGACTGGAAGAGCACTTTGGCTGTAAATGTCTTCGTGTCATTCTCCGAGTTGCAATAGATAGTCTTGATCTGACTAGGTGTCAAATCCCAAGAGGCTATGATGGCATCACCATGGAGGTTGGTAGTTTCCGAAACAACAGGCAAAGCGAGTGGATCTGTAATTCTATCCAAATGATTCGGTGCGGAAGTCAATGAAGCATAATTACTTGGCCAGTTGGTCTTCCATGAGCCAGAAACCAATATCGGTTTTGATGTTTCGGTCATATATATTTCACGGAACATCTGCTCTGAAATACCTGCCAATGCGGAGTGATGCTCAATCGCTGCATAAACTTGAGTGATGAATTCCCTCCAAGTAATAGGGGTAGCTGAGGCACCACCGCAAGGATCAAGAGTGGCAGAGCTTTCTTTTTCAAACAGAAGTGTATCGGCAAGTTCTGGCTGAGGATCTGGACCTGGGTCTTTCTTGTCAGTCCATTTAATCTTCAAATAGCGCCTGTCAACGACATGACCCTGAACTGTGTCTACCAATTCTACACGGACGATAGGCTCTTTACCAATACAAGCCTTGTTGTCTGTCACACCATTAGGAATACATGATTTAATGATACCATCGGGAGTGACGGTAGCAAACTCTTGCTGGTTGGTTCTGTGTGGAGCATCGTTGAAATAATCACGATTCATCATATGGAAGCGGAAAGCCATACCATATTGCTTCAGTTGAGCAGGTGTGATGGTGGTTTCGCAAACGCAAGCTGGGTCACGATAGCTCCCATTATACTTGCAACCCGTGATAAGCTTTTTCAAATCATAAGTTTCCCTATAATAAACCAATTTGGAAACAAGCTTCAAGGGATTATCATCAACACGTGAATTTAAGACTGTCAAAGAGTCACTGAAATGACGAGGCCTATACAAATCAACAAGTCTTCCTGATGGATTATCAACATTGTCATAGAAAGTTTCTTGACCAGACCAATCTCTATTAATTAATGCTACAAAATTAGCATTGTTCTCTTGTGCACGTGCAGCAATCCTTGGGAAGTAGAAATTCTCCACCAAGCGGGAGTTCTCGGAAATGATGTCAGCTGGCTCATACAAGTTAGGATTACGTGGAACCTTCAAAGCCACAATGGTGATAGGATTGACATCGTCATCACCAAGGTAAACATTCTTGACTTTCTTGATTTTCACCGTCATCAATCCATTATGGAAATCCTTGATTCCGTTGAAAGCAATAGGAGACTCGACTTCAACGGCACGTGTATCAGCAGTAGCAGCCAGGAAGTTGATGTTCGCCACGTCGATGCCACTTTCTTGCACGGTAGTAGGATTCAGACGATAAGTTGCCTCTGTCTCACCAGTGCTGACAAGGTAAGAAGCACCTGTAGGAACGGTGTCATTTGGCATGAATGCATTATACTTGAGAGAAGTAAACTCGATTGCCTCAATACCTTTGATAAAGAGTTGGGGAACAAGGGAGATGCTGTTGAGCATGCGCTCCACCAGAACTTCCAAGGCTGAAAGGTTGGCGTTCACATTGACAATCATCTGCTCCAGATTAGTCATTTGAGATCTCATCACCGAGATTTCTTGGTTTGTCTGAATCTCGCCGATGGCGGCTTTCAGCTGATCAATCTGCTCTTGCAAATTGGCATCATTAAACTCGTCCATGAATTTCTGGAGAGCTTCCATTTGGATTCTCAAGTTGGCCTCCACAGCTTCGCGAGCCTTAGCCTCATCCTTCAATTGTCCTGTCAAAGCAGCAAGGTCGGCAATAACACCATCCACAGTTGATTGGTCGGCCTTTTGGTCGATTCTGCCAATAGCGTCATAAGCGGCCTCGATTTGTGATGTCAGCACGGCCATTCTGGCGGCATAGTCTTTCTCCATGCTATCCAGTTTGGTTTTCAGTTCATCCACAGTCGATTGGTCTGCCTTATTGCTGATGGCAGACTCCAACTGAGCCTTGAGAGCAGCGATTTGCGTCTCATAAGCGGACTTCTCCGTATTCAGACTTTGCTCCAAATTAGTCTTGACCGTCAGCAATTCTGAGCGAAGTGCCACAATCTCGGCCTTATTGGATTTAATGTCATCATCGTAGTCCTTACAAGACGTAAACAAACTCATAGATGCCAAGAAGCAGGCACCCAAGAGCAGCATACTAAAAAGTTTCTTTTTCATACGATAACAATTTAAAGATTAATAAAAAACAAATGATATGTTAGTTCTTATAATTCTCATTATTTCATTGACAGGGTAGTTATTATAGTACACGTTTTAGTATCTCCGGCGGGGAGATACAGAGTTGTTGGATTGTCTATGAAATATTTTTACAATATTAAATTCTAATAGCTAATGATAATACGATTTTCAGTATCTGACATTGACCCAAAAGTTGATATGGCAAGCGTTTTAATCATTTCCAATGAAATGGTGCATAGTGCAAGCTTCTACTACAATTTTGCAAATTGGAGAGCATTTTTAAAGGACTGTTCTCAGATTATAGTTGAGAAGGGAAAGATTGGTTCAGTTCTGAAAATGAAAGGATGCTCATATCGAGCGTACTATGAGAGAGTAATAAAGTAGGTTTAACCAATAAATATTAAAGAAAATGAGAACAAAACTTTTTACATTGTTCCTATTGATGATAGGAATGGCTCTCATCGTTTCATGTAGCAAAGACGATGATGATGATGACAATGGTGGTTCACAAGTTCAAAATCAATTTGAAAAGAACTACTTTTCCGTGGATGACGGCACGTTCGTCAATGAAGATTATCCCGAGTCGAACCTTAACGATGTTATCTCTGATGTCAGCACAAACAACCAAGCGTTGTCTGGTGGTATGAATTACATCACCATCATTACCGAAAGGGCTTACAGAAAGTTCTTTATTGCCGTACAAGGCCAGCCGGGGTATTGGGTGTATTATCCCAAGGGCGTTTATTCCGATGGTGGCGTTTATACCTATATCATTGTCTTGAGGTATAGTGTGGATTATAGGTCGAATTGTATTCTCATAGTCGGTGGCGAATATGAAGATGGTGGCATTCCAAGGTATGATAAAATTCCTGTCAACTATGTCACCAGCAAGTCGGGAGACCTTAATATCAACCTTACCTTCAGCAACGAGAAGGATGTGGACCTGCATCTTTGGACACCAAGTGGAAGACATATTTGGTATTACAATAGAGGAACATCATTCTATGGTCTGGACCATGACTCGAATGCAGGCTGTGAAATTGATAGGTTGAATAATGAAAATATTTATATTCCTTCGGATTACATAGAAGATGGTACCTATACCGTGGGCGTTGCCCTCTATGCGAATTGTGACCGAAGCATTTCCACCAGGTGGTCGATTGTGGCGCGTTACAAAGGTGACATCATCAGACCCTCATCAGGAAAGAATCCCGCTTCGGGCATGTATCCTGTGGGAGCATACAGCGAAGGTGATGAAGCCATGGGCGTGATGACCTTTGAAATCAAGAATTCGGGGAATTCCGCTAGCAAGGTGAAAGCTTATATGCTTCCTGAGTATGTGCCCACTGATATGGATGAAATGAAGCACGAAGAGTCTGAATGGATGAAACTTGACAAAAGACATTGATGATTAATCAAAGAGGCCTTCGTGTGACACTGTGGCCAAACGAAGACCTTGGCTTAACCAAAAAGTTTACAAATGATGAGAAAAACACTTTTATTATCGCTTTTGCTGCTTTTGCCTTGGATGGGAAAAGCATCAATTATAACCGTGAACAATGGTTACATTTACTTGATATTGGATACTTCAACCAAGAAGGCAAAACTGGCAAGCAATCCCAATAAATACAGTGGAGATTTGACCATCCCTGAAACCATCACCTATAATAATGACATTTACACTGTTGTGGCAATTGGATGGCGTTCACTGCAAAATTGCACCGGACTCACCTCTGTCAACATACCTAACAGCGTCACCACAATAGAAGATGAGGCGTTCAGCGGTTGCAAGGGCCTTGTTTCCATGGAGATACCCGGCTGCATTACAACGCTCGGCAGTTCTGTTTTTTCTGGTTGCACTGGTTTGACAACATTCACTATCCCCGCCAACATAACCTCTCTTGGCGACGGTTTGTTATCTAATTGTACTGGTTTGACACAAGTTACTATTTTAAGCAACGCACAAGGTGGTGCAAATACTTTTCACGGCTGCTCGAATCTGAAGGATGTCATATTCGACTGTGAAAATGCATATCCTTATTTCAAAAGTAATACTGTAATAGAAAAGGTCACTTTTGGCGATCATGTAAAGTCAATCAGCGATAAAGCCTTTTATTATTGCTCTAATCTTAAGACCGTGAATCTGTCAAATAGCGTTGAACGAATCGGGAGCAATGCCTTTTACGATTGTGAGGGGTTGACTACAATAACGATTCCAAATGGAATAAGTTTTATCGGGAAAGATGCCTTTTCATATTGCAATTCTCTTTCAGAAGTATGCATCTCGGATTTGACGGCATGGTGCAATATCGTCTTTGAGAATCCTTGGGCATGCCCCTTGGTGTGCGGGAAGAAATTGGTGTTGAATGGAGAAGAGATTATCAACTTGGTCATCCCTGACGGTGTGACGACCATTCATATTGGTGCATTCGCCAATGGTGTCAATTTCCAATCCATAACAATACCCGGTAGCGTCAATACCATTTCCGACTATGCTTTCGATGGATGTGAGAAGGTGAAGTCTTTGGCTCTTCCCGAGGGTGTGACAACTATCGGCTCCTATGCTTTCGAAGATTGCAGTGCTCTTGAGACCATCACCATGCCCGCCAGTTTGACGTCGATAGGTAGTAAGGCTTTTAATAATTGCAAATCTTTGAAACGTGTCAATGTTGCAGACATAGGTGCTTGGAGTGAGATACAATTCGGAGACGAGTATGCCAATCCATTCTATTATACCAAATCTTTCTATTTCAACAATGAATTGGTCAATGAATTGGTGATCCCCGAGGGAGTGAAAGTAATCAAAGGCTATGCTTTTGAACGGTGTCAAGACCTTGTTTCCATTACTTTTCCAAGCAGTCTTACCGAGATAGAAAACTATGCGTTCCTGTATGATGAAAAAATAGCTGAGATCATCTGCTTTGCTGACATTCCACCTGCTATGTCCCAACACTCCTTTTATGGAGTTAGCAAATATATGATTGACCTTTACGTACATGAATCTGCCAAGGAAAGCTACCTCAATGATTATTGGTGGAAAAGTATGAATATACATTCCATACCCGACAGCACACCTGCAAAATGCGCCAAGCCAACAATCAGCTATGAAAATGGCAAGTTTGTCTTTGAGTGTGAGACTGAAGGTGTTGAATTCATTTCTCAAGTAATGGATGCCAATGTCAAGGCACACGCTTCAAGCAGGATTTCCCTTGAGCCTGTATATGTTGTCAGTGTGTTTGCCCGATTGAAGGGAAGTGAAGACTCTGACGTGACAACAGCAGAATTCAGGTGGGAAAACAACAACCCAAAAATCACCTATGTCAAATAAATTCCGGACGATATGAAAACAAGATTTTTTATACAAGCCATTCTTTTGTTTTCACTGAATGTTTCAGTCGCTGCATACACAGGAACGCAAGAAATAGATGGCATCTATTATGAATTGGTTACAAAGTCAAAGAAAGCGACGGTGGTCAGAGGCTCCAACAAATATGAAGGTGATGTCGTCATACCTTCCACTGTAACCTTTGATGGTACGGTTTGCAATGTTGTTGGCATAGAGAAGCAAGCTTTCTACAGGTGTGAGGATTTGCTCTCTGTCACCATTCCTGCCAGTGTCGTTTCCATCGGAGAATTTGCCTTCGAACGTTGCGGAAAATTGCTGAAGGTTGTTTTTGAAGGAGACGGGTTGACAACCATGGGGCAATATGTTTTCAGTGAATGCACCAGTCTCTCAAAAATCAATATTCCCAACACGCTCACCAAAATCCCAGAGGCATCATTCCATAAATGCATTAGTCTTAACAATGTCGTTATTCCCAACAGCGTTGCCGACATCGGTGATGCGGCTTTTTTTGGCTGTACCTCTCTCTTTTCAATTTCAATTCCTGAAAGTGTGACAAACATGGGAGAGTCTGTCTTTGAAGGATGTACAAGTCTGAGAAGTTTCAGACTTCCAAGAAGCTGGACGAAAATACCTTCAGGTGCATTTGCTGAATGCACCTCATTAAGTTACTTGGTCATTCCTGAAGGGATCAGGGAATTGGGGGATGGCGCCTTTCGTGATTGCAGTGGCGTTGAAGAGTTGTACATTCCCAGCAGTTTGACAGATGTTGGAGATGACGCTCTAAGTGGCTTTAAAAACCTTCAACACTTGGATATACCTGATGTCAAGACATGGAGCCAAATTTATTTTGGATTGTATGAAGACAATCCTTCCTTGTGGGCAAAGGAGTTTTGTGTGAATGGAGAAGTGATTGAAAATCTTGTCATTCCCGATGGGGTGACCAGGATAGAAGAGGATGTCTTTCCTATTTGCAGGGAACTCAAGACCATTACAATTCCAAATAGTGTGAAAACAATCGGAAGCGAAGCCTTCTATCTTTGTCCTCAACTTACAACCGTGGTCATCGGCAACGGAGTGCAGAAAATATGGGATGAGGCATTTGGAAGATGTGGGGAATTGCTGGATGTCTATTGCTATGCTGAAAAAGTCCCGGAAAATTGGTCTGCGTTTAAGGATTCCTATATCGAAGAAGCGACATTGCATGTGCCAGCTGCATCAGTAAATGCATATAAGGATGATTATAAATGGGGACAGTTCGGTACGATCGTGGCCATTAAGGATGGTGACCCGAAGGCAGAACTTCCCAAATGTGCCAAGCCCAAAATCAGTTATGAAAACGGAGAATTGGTCTTTACGTCTGACACACCTGACGTGACATTCAAATCTATTATTCTTGACACGGATATGGGGGAGCGATGCACCAATGAGTTTGATATTGACGTTTCATACATCGTCAAGGTGATGGCAACGCGTGAAGGATATGAGCCAAGCGATGTCAGCATTGCTGAGATTTATTGGCTTGAGAACGGAACACAAGATGACATTGAAGTCATTGAAGTGGATCCCGTCAGCCTCGTCAACGCCGGTAATGGCGGCATCTACAACCTCGCTGGTCAGAAAGTTTCTGACAGTTATAAGGGAGTGGTTGTCATCAATGGCAAAAAGGTACTCAAAAAGTAGGAAAACGATCACTTCTTTTTCAAGTAAACTCTTGGTTGCTGATGCAAAAATGACAAGTCCATTCTTCTCTGGCAACATGTCTCACGTCGTTTCACGCATGTCCAACGCTTGTCTTCACAGAATAGCTTGGAGCCAGTGGCTTGGATTCTTGGCCATTGCCTTCCTTATGTCTTGCCATGAGCATCACACCGATGTTCCTGAACCTCCCGAGCCGCATGTCTCACGACAAACCGTCATCATATTCATGCCTTGGTCAACCAATATGAAGGAAATGTTTGATGAGAACATCGCGGATTTCGAAAAAGCCATCGGCGAGGGAATCTTGCAGGACGACCGGGTGATGGTTTGCATCGCCACCAGCGTGGATAGGGCTTGCATCATCGAACTACGTTTAGAAAATGGGAGGAGCGTGCGCGACACCCTGCAAACCATAGACCACCCTTACTTCACCAACAGCAGCCAAATCACCCGGATGCTCAACGACATCAAGGCCATCGCCCCCGCCCGCCGCTATTCCATGGTGGCGGGCGGGCATGGCATGGCTTGGCTTCCTGTGAATGCCACCCGCTCTTTTGCCGCTCCTCCCTTTCCCGACAAGCCTGTCACCCGGTTTTTCGGCGGTCTCACCCCATTGTATCAAATAGAGGTGTCGGCATTGGCTCAAGGCATAGCAGACGCTGGCTTGCATATGGAGTACATCCTCTTCGACGACTGCTATATGGCCTCTGTGGAAGTGGCTTACCAACTCCGCCATGTCACCGACTATGTCATAGGGTGCCCCACGGAAGTCATGGCCTACGGCTTTCCATACCACCTCTGTGCGAAAATGTTGGTGGGTGACATTGACTACCAAGGCGTCTGTGATGTCTTCCATCAATTCTATAGCAATTATCATATGCCGTATGGGACAGTGGCGGTCATCGATTGCAGTGAACTGGAGCGATTGGCCGACCTTGCCTACGCCATTCACGCCCGTTATCTGTCCGACTTCGACCCCGACAGTGACATTCAGTCGATGGATGGATATACGCCACCCTTGTTCCTTGACATGGGCGACACCTACGACCATATCTGCAAGGACAGTGTGATGCTGGCCTCCTTCCACGAGCAATTGGAGCGCACCGTGCCAAGCAAGTCATACACCTACACTTATTACTCAGCCATAGACGGCCGCCATGAGATACGTCATTTCTCTGGCATCACGTGTTCGGAAGCGAGTACCAACCCGCAAGCCATCGACTCATATAAGATGACGGAGTGGTACAAGGCCACGCATTGAGATTTTTATTAACCAAAACAATACTAAAATGAAAAAGCTACTCTTCACCTTCTCATTAACACTCGTGGGATTAACGTGTAATGCACAGTTGGTAATCAACGGAGACTTGAACTATGACGGTGAACTGAACATCACCGACATAGTTAAAATAGTTGACATTGTTCTTGGTAATTCGCCAATGAGTTACCTCACTTGCCCCGACGACCATCACCCTCATCTTATTGACCTTGGGCTGCCGTCAGGCACGAAGTGGGCTTGTTGCAACGTGGGAGCAACGGCACCTGAGGACTATGGCGAGTACTACGCTTGGGGTGAAACGGAGGAAAAAGCAGTGTATGACCGGAGCACTTATGAGTATTACCAGAATGATAGCTATTTGGATATTGGCAACGATATCGCTGGAACGCAATACGATGTAGCTTATGTGAAATGGGGTGGTTATTGGGTGATGCCGTCAATAGAACAAATCAAGGAGTTGGAAGAAGAATGCCAAACTCAATGGACAACGAAAAACGGCATCACAGGATGGCTTTTCACGGGTAAAAATGGTTCTACCATCTTTTTGCCTGCAGCGGGTGGATATTGGGGGGAAGTCTTAAGAGGATCTCGCGGCAACGGTTACTACTGGTCGTCCATACAGAAAATTACCGATTGGACGTCGGACACCGTATGCGCCTGCTGCATTTTTTTCAACTCGTACCAACTCTCCTGGTACGGCTCTGAGCGTTCGGGAGGACAGTCGGTTCGCCCCGTTTCAAGCAAATAGTGCATCCTTGCTACTAAGCATCCCACATTCGACGTACCTCTCTAAAGACTCGCTGCACCAAGCCTTGATGGCTTGATGCCGCGAGTTCCATTATCCTTGTCGTCGTTTTTTTACTGGTTCTTCATCTGTCCTGCAATTGAGCGACAAAGCTGGAAGAACATTCGGGAGCAAGTTACATCACTTGCCTTGTTTTGAGCCTGGAGTGCTTGGCTCCACCGACACCTCCTTGGCGCTTATTTGGAAACCGGGCGGATGCTCAGACCGAAACTACGGCCGTAGTTGCCGTTGCCACATTTTGCACCATCCGAATTGAATTCGAGGAAGTATGCGCTGTGCGCGTACGATGGGATTTGCGTTGATGTCCATAAGTAGCCGGTGCAGCCAACGTAGTTGGGGTAGTCTCCCCATTTGTTGCCTGCAGCAGGCAAGAATATGCTGGCTCCATTTTTCTTGCTGGTGAACTTTCCCCCGTTGACACCATTGCATATTGTCCACTCGTATGTGCAGTTGTCGAGCAATTCCTTGAGTTGGTTGAAGGTAGGCATGCGCCATGAGCTGCCCCATTTCACGTGGGCAACATCGTATTGTTTGCCTGATATTTCAGAACCTATGTTTTGGCATGTCGATGGAGAGCCTTCGCAAAGGGTGTATGTTGTCCAATTGTACGTGGCTTTCTCATTGGTCTCACCCCAGGAAAAGTATCCTCCCTTATCCTCGGGCTTGTCGGCATCCACGTTGCAGCAGGCCCATTTTGTTTTGGAGGGAAGTCCGAGGTCGATCATGTGCGGGTGGTTGGCATCCGGACATTCTTTGTAACTCTTTGGTGATCCCTGTTTGGTTTCCTGCTGTGCGGGTTGTTTTCCTGCACGTTGCCCTGAACTTTGTGCGTTGGCGCAGAGGGTGAAGGAAAGCAGGATGGAAAGGATTGTCATTGTTCTTTTCATAATGATTGGTTTTGATTTCCATCCTGCCTCTGTCAGGCAAGGGGAGGGAATGGTTTCTGTATTGCAAATAGGGATGACGGAGAGATTGCTTGTCTCAATTGAAGAAGTTCCACGATAGTCCGAAGCGGAAGATGCGCTCGTTGATGGGGTAGTGGGGTGTGAGGAAGTAGTTGCCTCCGTCGCCGGAATGGTTGACATGGCTGAGCATGGCGAAGAAGCGGGTGTGCTTCAGGAAGAAGTTGGCGTAGAGGTTGACGATGGGGTAGTTGCCCACTTTCACACGGTTTTCCGGGATTTCCTGCACGGCATATTGCCCGATGCCCGGCACATAGTCGGGTGCATTGTATTTGGTGAAATACCTTGCGTCGAGTCCCAGGTCGCAGTCGAGCACGTGTGCGATTTTGAACCTGAGGAAGAGGTTGACGTAGGCGTTGAAGTCGGGTAGGGGTATGATGTCGTCCTTGCTCGACTTCTGGTAGGTGAGCTGTGCCTCCAGGTTGGCGATGCCGAAGGTGAGTTTCTGGTCGAGTGTGGCAGTGAGGATGCTGATGTTTCCGCTGCATTGCCTGACGGCGGCGGTGTTCTGCAGTCTGTAGGCGTTGTCGCCGCTGTTGGCCACCTGGTATGATGTGCCGAAATAGGTGTAGTTGCTTATGTTGTCCACGGCCACGCGCAGGTTGGTGCGCGTGCGTTTGAGGGAGAACATGCCTTGTATTCGCGTGTGCGTGGTCTTTTTCATATCCTCGTTGTCCCACCAGAAGTGCTTGGCATGGAAGTGTTCCTGATAGAAGGATGGTGCGTTGAGGTGGAAGAAACCGCTTGCGGCGAGTTGGATGGTGTCGCTCAGGAGCCTGAAATTGAGGTCTGCCTCTCCGTCGATGTTGATGTCGCCGATGCGTCCTCCTGCCACGTCCACTTCACCCGTGACGTTGTAGTGCAAGGTCTGGCCCTCCGTCTTGCTGATTTGTCCTCCAACGTAGAGTTCGTTGTCGCTGTATGACTTGGAGCGTGTGGTGGAGTCGGGCAGGGTGTAGTGCATGAACCTGTGTGTGACATACGCTTTCAGTCCTGCCTTGGCATATTTGTTGAAGCCTTCGAGCAGTGCCACGGCCAATGTGTTGTGCAGCTCATAGTGCTTGGTCTCGTCGTAGATGGAGTCGCCACTGAGTTTCGAGATGGTGTTGTAGGTGTCGGCATAGTAGTTTCTGGGGGTGGAGTATGCTTGGTAGATGCGGCGGTAATGGTCTAAGCCGACGGTGTGTATGAAACTGGTCACGGGCACGTATTCGTCTTTCATCCATGTGGTGTCCACCGATGCCTCGTCGCTCCCGGCATTGGGCGCGCTGGCCGCCAACTGCAGCTGCCGCTCGTATTCCATCTCGTCGAAAGTCCCTCCGTCCTTCTCGGCATCTTTCCTTGCCTTTTCCTTCGCCTTTTGTGCGGCATTGTCCTTTTGCGACTCGATGGCGAATTTTCTCGCCTTGATTTCCTCTTCGGTCATGGGCACCTTCCTGTTGAACCCCACGCTGTATCGATGGGTGAAGAAGAGGTGGAGATTGTCGTTGCGGTTCCAGTTGGAGGCTAGCATGGTGGGGATTTCATTCTCCATGTAGTCGTCGTCGTGGCTTTCGGGATGTGTGATGTAGTCGTCGTTGGTGATGCCGCCATTCTCGGCTTGTTTCATATGGTTGTTGCTTGCCAGCAGGTGTGCCTGGTATCGGTCGCCGAGGTAGGAGCCATAGATGGTGGAGTTGAAGAGCGATGCGCTGTTCTCTTGGTAGTACCCCCTTCCGTAGAGGTAGTCGAACTTGAATCCGAATCCGATGCGCTTTCCGGCATTGATGGCGAAGAGTGCCTTGAAGTCGTCCTCGCCGTTGGTGCGGTTGCCGCAGGAGTTGAAGGTGAGGTTGGTGATGGGTGAGTAGGTGTTGGTGAAATGAAACTCCTCCACAGGTTTGATGAAGTGGTGGAAGGGGGTGGTGAAAATGAATTCGTCTCCTTCGTCCCTGTCGGTGAAGATGCGGTTTTGCCGTGGTGCTCCGAGGTTGCCTGTGGTGTTGTATTGTCCGAAAAGTCCTGTGGTGAAGGTCTTGTTCATGAACATGTACGACACGGTGTCGAGTTCCGCTGGTGTGATGTCTCCGAACTTTGAGTCCACGGTCCACACCTTGATGCCTCTCGGTATTTCCGTCTTTTTGTTGGTGGAGTCGGTTCGGTTCCTGTTGGCCGTTCTGATGTTGCCCTCTGGGTCGATGGAATTGTAATCCTGTGCGATGCCTTCAGTGAGCATCGCCATCAGGAATAACACTATGGTGGTGAGTCGTTTCATTCGCTGGTCGCGTCAGTGCAGCATCCTCAGGCAGCATTCCACCATCTTCAGCACGATGGCACCGATGATGATGTATACGCCGATGGTGTTGTCTTCGGCAACGAGGTATATGATTACCCCGATGACGGCGAGCACCATGAAGATGATGTTGAGTATGTTTCGCAGTGCGAAGAACGGGTCTTCGGAAGCCGGTCTGCGATGTCTTCTGCTGCGTGTGGGTTGGTCTTGGTTGGTGATGGGTTCTTCCATGAGTAGATGCTTTGTCTATTGTGCCAGGATGCCTGATCCGATATGGTCGAAGATGTCTTGTACGCGGTCCACGGTTTTCACACGGAACTTGCCGGAGATCTTGGCCAGTTTCGTGCGTTTCTTGTTCAATGCGTTCTCGTCGGTGATCCATTCCTCCGCCTTGAAACGCGACCCACCGTTGCGTTGTTCCTCATACCAATAGTTGATGCGGAAGATGGTCACCTTCACCTGTTGGTTCTTGCATTCCGCCATGAGTGTGTAGATGAAGCGTGTGCGGTCGAGGGCGAGGAAGGTGTTCTTGAAGGTCAGCCATTCCTCGAAGTGGCATACGATTTTGCGTTCTTCCCTGTTGACCAGCGATACAACGCTTTCTTTCAGTTGTCTTTCGTCTTTCGTCATGGCAGTGAGGAGGTCGAGCATGGCGGCGTAGTTTTCGTCGGCGGTCTTGCTGTTGTTGAAGGTCTTCTCCCATCTCACTTCCCCGTTGACCACGGGGACGACATCCCCCAGGTAATAGGCATACTGATATGTGTTCTCGTTGGCTTTGGCCTTGTTCACTTGTTGTTGCTCGGGTCTTTCCCAAGTGCCTTGTGCGATGGCTGGCAGGGTGCCCAGCATCATGATGGCTATGATGAATTGTCTCATATCGGGTGTGTGGATTGGTTTGAGATTGCAAAAGTAAGCATTCTTGTCGAAAAAAGCGAAAGTTTTGCGAAGATTAACGCATCTGTGTGTCAGAGTAACCATTCAGCGAATATTGTTTTCAACACGAATTATCACGAATTAACTTAAGTTTCGGAAGTGAAAATGCCTTACAAAACTGTAATTTATCTTGTGTGGCAACCGGTTGTGAAGTGAAGCCCGAAGGGCTGGGACGACCACAGGCAGGTGGTGGAGCGAAGCGTAACCCCTGCTTGACGATGATATGAAATCAACAACCCCGAAGGGGTGACAGAGCAACGAT
>Ga0247610_10001914_pt1 | contig 24900 bp, 24 predicted proteins | sample 174DNAGHGhighgp2_FD_193483 | JGI IMG/M metagenome (GOLD analysis project Ga0247610, IMG submission 193483) | Sheep rumen microbial communities from Palmerston North, Manawatu-Wanganui, New Zealand - 1742 DNA GHGhigh gp2 | ecosystem: Host-associated > Mammals > Digestive system > Stomach > Rumen...
GCTGAAATATCACTAGTATTCAATGTCTGATTTAATGACCAATCATCATTATAGAAGTTGATATACTGTGGAGCTAATTCTACAGCACCTCTTGCACCATTGCCAGCAGAACCAGAAACAATAAAATATGTACGGCCACCACCAGCACTAGTAAGCCAACTGTTACCTGCAGTATCAAATACTTCCATTCCACGTGGACCAAATGAAGCATATCCCCATTGATTCCAGAATCTTAATCTTTCAGAACCTAATTGCCATACTTTAGAAGCTTCATCATCTTCAAACGATGTTAATGCAGAATTAGCAGAACGATAAACTAAAGCTCCATTACCTAAAGAAATTGCAGCAGTAGTTCCATCAGAATAGCTAGAATGCGAATTAGGACCAATAATTCCAGAATTCCAGTTCATCTGTAATAAACCACCGCCTGCACCATCTATTTCAGCCCAGAATGATTTATTACCACTATAATTCTGACCTACCTGTAAATGAGCTTCATTCTCATTTTCCTTATTCTTGTTATACATTTCAGTCCAGCCAGAAGTAGAAGTAACTCTAATTCCACTAGATACATTATAAACAGTAGTTCCAGAATCACCTGTGCTTATGCTAGCATAAGGAATGTATTTACCAGTAGCGTTTGCCGTAGCCTGGTTATAAGCATAGCTAGAAGCTCCAGTAATAGTATTTGTCCAATCTTTACCAGAAACTGTATAAGTAGATCCGGCTGTAGTAACGTTTATATTATTACCTGCAGCAACATTGTAATTAGAACTCATACCAATAAGAACAGTGTCACCAACTTTTTCAATAGAAATACCAGAAACACCACTTACAGGAACTTGAGGATTAGAACCACCAGCATTAATAGCCGTACCATTATAGCCAGTAATCTTACCGTTTGCAGTTTCCCAACCACCAGTTACAATAGCTGCAGTCTGAGAAGATATAGCACCATTTGCAGAAGTAGAAGATACAGCATAACGGCTACGTTCAGAAGACAATGCAGAACCGTTATATCCAGTGATATAACCATTGCCAAAGTTCAAAGCACTTTCATACATGACTCCTTCAACTTGTGGCAAGCCACTAATACCAATAACAGTAGAAGCAGAAGTATCTTCAACGAAATAGAGTGGTGATTGCACTCCAAGTCTTGCTGTTTGCGCAGAAATGGTTCCTGTGGTCGTAGAATTGTCAACGACTATTGGAGATATACCTGTGTAAATTTTGCCTTCAGAAGGTGTTTCTGCATGAAATGCGGAACCACTATAACCAGTTATTTCATTGCTTGCATTATACTCCCAACCATTAGCTACATAATTTGCACTTTCTGCCACATAAGTATAGTTTGCAGTTTCAGCAGTGAATGCACCTTCAGCAGAAACAGCATAGATAGCGTCACCAGAAATACTGGAAACAAGATGACCACCTGGAGTGTAATCCAAAGCAGAATTTTCCACATAAGGAAGTCCTGTTACAGCAGGAATCTGAGCTGTAGCTTGGTCATATGCATAGCTTGAAGCACTCTGAATATCATCAGTCCAATCCTTACCACTTACAACATGGTCAGTAATGTCTATATTTGCTCCAGCAGTATATTCAACCTCGGCAGTCAAATATGTAGATGTAATTTCTCGTCCAAGATTATCGTATGTAGCAGAATCTGCAGAGTTTACTGCAGTTATATTGTTAATAGCTTCATTATAAGCATTAGCAGAAGCTGCAGTAATATCGTCAGTCCAATCTTTTCCAGAAATATGTAAAAGACCACCAGAAATATAGCTAGTTACAATATCTGGAGTTATATTGTCCACACCAGATGGATATCCTTGCATTTGGCTAATAGCTTCACTTAAAGCATAACTAGAAGCATTATTGATTTCAGGATTCCAATCTTTTCCAGAAATAACATGGTCAGTAATATCAATATTAGATCCAGCTGAATAGAAAGCTGTATCTCCCTGCTCATAAGAAGTAATATCTAATTTTTCATTAAGTTCTGGAGTCCAATCTTTACCACTTATAATATGGTTTTCGACAGAAATATTTTCACCTGCAGAATAAGGCTGTCCATCGCCACTAAATGAAATAACTGTCTGTGTTGGAGTATCTACAGAGAAATACAGCGGACTCTCTACACCAAGAGCAGCTGTATTAGCCGAAATCTTATATTCTTGATTGTTTACGACAATTGGTTCAACACCTGTATAAAGATGGCCACCTTGACCACCTCCACGTAAAACTGTATGATTGCTATTTGTTGTAAGAGCCATAAATTCCTCTAATTATTTATACTATCCAGGTACACCGCCAGTTAATACACCACTAACTTGGCTTTCCGCTGTACAGCCATAAACTTTTAAATGGTCAAATTGCATTATCCAACCTTGTTCTGTATAACTACGAATTCCATTAAATATATTACCTGCAACTAATCCACCTGAACCCATTTTGATACCTTCGATAAATAATTCACATACATTTTTTGATCTATCAATGCAGAAGGTATAAGTACTGCCAGAATTAGGATCAGAAGTTTTAGAAAAATATGTATATGTATTGCCTATTCTAGTAGCTCCTGAGTAAGATGTAGTTGCAGTAAATCTAACTGCTGGGCTAGGATAATAAACAGTTCGCATTGCAGGATAATAAGTTCCTACATCCTTGCCTCTTCGTAGCCACCATGATTTATCGTTATTAGCAAAAGTATCATAACTAGCATTATTAAAAATAAAGTTTATATGTGCTGTTCCTACATTAACAGTGCCTGCACCATTTAAACGCTTAATACGAGTGTTAATTATCGTAAACGGATATTCAGAAATATCTACATTATATTGATAATTACCTGTTGTAGAAATAGTGGCAGTAGAAGTATATAATGTTTTATAAGGCACAATATTAAAATTAGCTTTTGCTGTAATATCTGAGCCAGTAAATGTAAAGCTATTACCAGTTAATGTTGCTCCTGTAATAGAATAATTTGCAAATGTATACATTTTATTTGGCGTATTACTCAAAGCAGCAGTATCACCAATAAAACCAGAGTTCTTTGTAGAAACAATACTACCATGACCGTCTGTCTGTAGAGTAACATTCTTTGCTGTCTCAAAATTTGCTTGAGCTGTAATATCAGAACCAGTAAAACTAAAATTATTTCCTGTTAAAGTAGAACCAGTCATAGAATAAGAGATGAACTTTTCATTCCATGCAGGAGTATTGCTTAATGAAGCTGTGTCGCCGATAAAACCAGAATTCTTGGTAGAATCACAGTTTATAGTCGTAACGTTCTTAGCTGTCTCATAAATAGCTTGTGCTGTAACGTCATTATTAAGAATAAAGTTATTACCAGTCAACGTTGCACCAGTAATAGAATAAGAACTGAACTTTTCATTCCAAGCAGGCTCATTAACTAGTGTAGCTTCAGTGCCCTTGTAACCAGATTCAGGAACAGAATGACATCTGTTTGCGGAGACTTCGTAAACATCTATATACCTAGACAATGCATGATGATTGTAAGGATTCGTTAAAACATGTTTTTCTTTTATCATTTAAGCTTCTCCTTAATCCACGATAAATCAGTCTGGATTTGTGCCAATTTAGTAGCTAAATCTAAAGACTTTATAGCTTCTATTTCATTTTCTAATACAGCAATCTTTGCAGCCAACTTATCGTTATCATCATCTCTTTTCTTTCCTGTAGAATTACGCTGCAAATATATTATAAGGTAAACAACAACAGCTGCTATAATAGCTGTTGCATTACCGGATTGAAATGCATTTGTCAGAAGTTCTTCCATATTAATAACCTTGCTTAAATAAATAAGAACTTATTTTTTTATCTTCAGCATCTGTTGTTGCTCTTGCTATACCTATCAATCCATAAAATCTATCTAATGCAGTTTCTGACCCTGCACCAGCCCAAAATGTAATCATTTTAGAACCCATAGCTTTTGCTGTAGTATTTGTTGTAGACCATGTATAGCCAGTAGTAAGATTTTTTGCAATATAATTATTACCAGTTATTGATACTTTATAAACATTATCAGTAGCAATAGAAAAATTTGTTGCATCAAGATTAACAGCTGAATTAAAATGAAGTTGAAACTGATTACCATTGCTTCTAATCATGTAAACATAATTATTATTATCATTATTTCGCCAAACAACAATACCACCAATTCCAGAAGTTGAATTAATTACTCTAAAGAAAAATGTATATGTTCCATTTGTTGCTTTCATTGCATTTAATCTATCTGCTGTAAGATTAGTATACAAATAATCTGATGTCGCTTTAGTTGTAGTTAGAAAACAAGATGCACCTGAACCATTTTTTGTTACAGTTCCATTTTTTATATATGACCCAACATCTGTGGTTGATATTCTATTAGGTATTTCTGTTCCATCAAAATCATTTGCAACATATATAAAATCCAAATCATCTGGTAAAATTGGATCAATCTTTATCCATCTACAAACTTGAAGCGAGCGCATTCTATTTTCATGCGTTCCTCCACCACCAACAGTAGAAGCTGTATATCTACCTGGACCATAATATTCATATACTCTATTAGAACCATTATTAATTACTTTAACTGTATCACCAGTAGAAGCAAAATCAAGTCCACCACCATTACCAGTTGTAGTAATTCCTCGACAAGAGTTTTGGTGTATATGTGCAGGATATCCTGCAGTAGCTGTGTCTGCGCCTATTATAGTTCCTAAATTACTAGAAAATGTATTATTATCCTGTCCAACTAAAATAGTTTCAGATGAATCTTTATACCAAAGTCCATCTAAAAAATCATTTGGATCTAATGAACTGTAAAGTTCAATAATACTACCAATTGGATATATGTCTGTTAAAATGCTCATTATTCTATCCTAAACCATTTGTAAACTTGATAATATGGTTGCATATTATTATGTGCACCACCACCACCAGATGAATAAAATGTTGTAGTTCCTTCACCATAATCAGTTGTTCCAGCTCTTGTGTTTATTTTATTCCATATTGCTGTTATTGTTGTATTTCCTCTGTTACCAGTTGAATTTCCAGGTTTTGTAGCTACAAGTTCACCTGTATGATTATGTGATTGCATTTGTGATAATGTTAATGTAACTGTATTTTGTCCAACATAATTACCTGGCGTTCCTGTAGTAGATATATTTGCTGCACTATCATTTACAGACGACCATGTACCTGCACTAAACAAAAAAGCTGTATTTGGATCAAATGCTGAATTGGTAGTTAAATATACGTAACCAACTGGATATATATTATTTAATGAAATCATGCTATTCTCTCCCAAAATTTTACAATCATACTTTTTTGTATGTTATTGTGAGTTCCTTTGTTTTCATTTTCTTTAGTGCTTAATCTACCATTACTAATTTTATCTAATGAACCATTACTTGAATAATAATTATTCCAGTTACTTGTTTGGCTGTCGTTATTATATGATTTATAAAGAACTCTACCAAACGAATGATTATGTGATGGACACTCATCCAATGATAATGTATGCGTCTCTTCACCACCAGTTATACTATTAGCATCAAAAAATCCAACTGGCGTTCTACCTTCAAAATTAACAGTTGTCCAAGTGCCTCCAAAAGTTACATTTGGGTCAAAATCAGCATTTAAAGTTTTATATAAAGTTCCAATTGGATAGAAATCTAAAATTGATTCAGTTTGATTATAAGCCAAATACCCATTCCAATTAGAATGAGTAAGTGTTCTACTTTGAAACTGTAATTTAAAAACTTCCGCCATTATTCACCTGCTATTCTGTTGATACCAATGATCTTCTTTACGAAAACAAAATGTCTATCAGCTGAAATTGTTGATGGATTTCCAATAGCCCACCTATTTGTCCATCCTCCAACTTTTCTATTCCATGTAGTATCTTGAACATTGTAGTATGAAGCAATACCATGATTGATTGCTGATACATTAGTGGAAGCAATGGTAGAAGGATTGTAAATGAAAGTAGTTTCAAGAACAATGTTGTTTGTAGATGAAGGTAAGAATTCGGTAAATCCAACACCCATGTCCAATGTATTTGCATCTGCTGAACCGTCTACTGAATTGTAAAATACTTTTATTCTTTCAAAATTTAATGGGCTTTCAGAAAGGTTAATAGTTCCTGAAGTATCACCATTAAATAACACAGTTTCATCTGTAGAAGCAATAAGCGTATTATCGACTAATTCGAATTTGATACCTGGTCCAGCAGAAATCGGTAATGCACTTCCACCCCATGTACCAGAATTAGCAGACACGTTATCGATTGTAGAATCGATATTTGCAGACGTAGCAGTTACATATCCGATAGCATCCGTAGCAGACTGAGGGAATTCGTCACCAGCTTTAAATGCACTACCATTATAGGCTGTAATCATTCCACCAGAATATTCAAACGAACTCTCGTTCATCGTGCCTGCAGGAACTTCAGAAATATAACCGCTTTCATTGGCAGTCGTATAGAAGTTTGCAGAATCTGCTGTAGTCAAGTAACCAGTCATGTCTGCAGTCAACTGATAGTCTGCCAGAGACTGATGAGCAGTCAAGAACGTTCCAGAAACATCGCTGAATGCAGAAGTATCAAGCTTGTTAGAAGATAAATCAGAAATTCTACTAGCTAATGTGTTAATACGTGCATGTGCCGAATTGTCATACAAAGCAGAATTGTCAATAGAACTAATAGCTGTGTCTTTGTAACCGAAAGTTAACTCATCTTGTTTAGCAGTTACACTGTTCCAAGTTGCACTATTGTCAATAACAGCTTGTTCAACTTCAGGATTACCACCTTGTGCAGTAACAGAAATAACAGTCTTCTGTTCTAAAGGATAATCTACAATAGAAATACCAGAACCAGCTGAGAGTTCAAAGTCACCACTTACTCCGCCTTGACCAGCAAATGCAGTGCCATTATATCCAGTAATTTTATTATCGGAAATTTCAAGAAGATTAGCACTCATTAAGCCATCAAGGGACTGATGGGCTGTAAGATAACCTTGTCCAGTTACCCAATCTTCAGTAGCATAACCTTCCAAGCTTTGATGTGCTGTTAAATAACCTTGTGCAGTTACCCAGTCTTCTGTAGCATATCCTTCAGGGACAGCAGTTAAGAAATTACCAGATACAGAAGCAAAGCTAGAGCTGTCAAGTTTAGAGCTAAGGCCAGACTGTAAAGTATTTTCTGTAACATATTCTGAAGGGATAGCGGTAAGAAAATCGCCAGAAACAGTTGAGAAAGCTGATACATCAAGCTTGTTACTGATGTCCTGATGTGCTGTAAGATAGCCAGATGGGTTGCTTGTTGACGGATAAAAAGCAGACTCCATGTATTCTTTCATGTAACTCTGATTTTCTACCCAATCCTGTGTAGCATAAGAGCTTAATTCGTCATGAACAACATAGTCACCAGCACTCTGATAATTGCCTGCAGGTTGAACACCAGTAACATTAATAGTATTACCGTCAATATCAACGTAAGATCCTGCTTCATAATTTAATCCCGCACTGAATGCACTTCCGTTATAGCTTGTAATCTGCCCATCTTCATAACCAAATGCACTCTCATTCATTGTGCCTTCTGGAACTGGAACGCTAGACAAAGCAATTACTAAGCCTTCATCATCATCTTGAGCAAAATATAAAGGAGCCTGAACACCAAGTGGTACATTGTCAGCAGAAATCATGTCAAGCTCATTGTTGACATCAATAGGATAAATACCACCATAAACTTTACCACCAGAAATAACCGTCAATGGGCTATTTGGCGTGCCTTTACCAGATAAAGTCTCATCATGATATACTTGTCCCATACCATCGATAGTAATATCACCATCTGATAAAGGAATAATATTTAATCTTGAGCAAACAAGGTTATTAAAGCTATCATATACATAAGCGTCATAACGATAACCAGGATCTACAAGGATAACTGCTCGACCATCAGAACCTAATGGAATCTTGAAAGGATGTCTTGTTCCATCCCAGTCAGCATAAGTAATTATCTTATTGTCAGTACCAGCTTCGAAGACTTCAACATGGCCACCTACAATCGGTTTGCCGTTAACATTTTCCCACTGAACGAAAGGATCAACTAAGTAATATAGTGCGCCAGTGTCTATAGCCATTAAATAACCTCCTTGTGAGTAGCCACTTCCGCTACGGAATATATCTGTTATTATTTATACAATAAGAAAGGTAATAAGATTTCTCTTATTACCTTTTTTACATATAGGAATAATATGTAGATTAGTTTTTAAACATAGCGAGTGTTACGAGACGCGGTTCGACTGTACCTGCAAGATAAGTGAAATCCCAGCGGCTGAAATTTTCAGCACTAACACCATCAGTCCACTGGTTGAGAGATACACGGAGACCGTCTACATCACCAACAGCAGCTTCCTTAGAGAACTTCATATCAAGCTTGTCGACCTGAGAGAAGTTGTAAGCATTCTTAGCACGGATGTATGCAAGACCGTAGTTACCATTTTCCGGAACAGTGATAGAGTCACCAGCTGCAGGAGCCTTAGAACAGTCACGAGTACCGTTAGCAGCCGTATGAATCGGCTTAACCTTGATGTCACCAGAAGCATAGGTATCTTCCTGAACGATGAAGGCATACGGAGCATTAGTTTCCATACCGATAGTATCACAAGCATAAGCACCGTCGACGAAAATCGGAGTACCAGCCTTGAGTTCACCAGTAATACCAGAAAGGGTAATAGTGTCAGCAGAAGCACCAGTTGCATAGGACTTGATACCCTGAGTTGCACCAGTAGTCAAGTTAACCTTGAGCGGCTGTAACCAACGTTCAGACTTATAGTCAACGCCCTGGAATACACCGAGCGTGCCCTTACCATAGAGAGCATCAGGAGCGCCAGTCGGAACGAACATCTGACCGTTAGCAGCTAAAACTGCCTGAGCCATCGGGTCGACGAAGCCCTGAATATCTTCAGTGGTGATAGACTGGATGTAAGCACCAGCCTTAGCGAGCGGAACGAAGCCAGAACCAACGAAGCAAGTGGTAGCTTCCTTAGTAGCCTTGCCAACTTCTTCCTTAAGAACCTTATTAACAAGGTCAGCAGCGTAGGACGGGCCGATTTCCTTTTCCCACTTCAAATCAGTAACACCTTCGAGAGCGTTGGTGCGAACAGAGTTAACCTTGTTCTTGATGGAAAGAGTAATCTTACGTTCTGTGATATCACGTGGGTCAGCAACAAGGCCATCAACCGTGTTACCAGCATCCGGGAGAATAAAGTCGAAAGACTGACCGGCCTTCATGTTGCCGTTAATCTGTGAGCCGAAATAGTCCTTAGAAGCGAGCTTCAAGAAGCCAGCATTCTTAGCAACTTCAAGTGCTACAACTGTAGCGAGCTTTTGGGTTTCAATAGTGTTGTTTGTAGAGACTGTAATAGCCATAATTAAATCCTTTTATTAACGATGTGAATTGATATAATTGATTGCGTCCTGTTTCGACCAAGGCTTAGTCCAGTTTGTTCCGTTCTCAATTACATTGTTGTTCAATGCCTTGCCAGTGTCTGGTAATGTCTTAGGCTGCGGCTGCATCTTAGCTTTATTGGCCTGAATGCGTTCATGCTGTATCATTCTGTTCTCAAGCTGTTTAAGCTCAATGAACTTGCTATAAGGATTTCTCATGGCCATAATCTTCAAAGCAGCTTCAGGTTTGTGAATGAAGTGCCTGATAAGCTTAGGAGCCATATCGCTATCCTGCAAATACTGCAATACGCTTCTGTCCTTTTCGCTAAGTAAGAAATCAGAGAACTTCTGATAGCCAATTTCAGGATGCATATTTGCGAAATTACTTTCAGCCATCTGAATGAGTTCCTGATATTTGTTTCTTTCAGTTTCATCAGGGAAACATTGCTGACATCTGTAATCTGCAAGTTCTGCAGCTTCCTGCATGTCCATCTGTCGTCTTTGGTTCTCGATTTCAGCAGACCATCTGTCTACCTGTTCCTTACCGAGACGTTGATCTACCTTATAATCCGTGTAAGCGCCCGTATCTCCCTTGAAATCTTCAAGTGTCAGGTCTTTATATTTTTCCAGCTGCTCTTTAAGCTTAGCAATTTCATCTTCCCTAGCTTTCAGCTGAGCTTCGACTTCGCGTCTTTTGTTCTTTTCTACCTTAAATGCGTGTCTCTGCTTTTCAATCGGAGTAAAAGGTTTCTTCTTTTCGACTTTGCTTTCCTCAGGTTTCTCAGGCCCTTGGTCAGTGTCCTCATTACCGGCATTGCTATCGTTTTCAGGAATTTGACTGTTTTCTTCCTCAGGATTCCCGGTATTGCCACCTGTCTCTGCTTCCTTTCCCGCTTCTTCAGGTTGAGAATCCCTGGAAAAATCAGTAAAGAAATCATCGAATTGTTTTTCGCCCTTAATTACACTTTCGGCTTCAGTCTTTGTCATATATTTTTATTTCCTTTGTCGTGATAAGCCCACGTTGCTTTATAACTATATATTTATATTAACTAAATACATTTTGTGGATTAGATCCAGTAGAGAAATCCTTATCAATGAATACATACATTATAAGCGTATAAGATGTAGCCGGGTACTTAACCCACTTGTCATTCAATGAACCGCCTACGCCTCGTTTGTTATTACCAGCACCATTCCACTGGAAAGATGGGAACGAGCCAATTTGCATACCATAAGAATACTGATTATGGACTACATTACGGCCTTCAAACGAACATTCGTATTCTGCGATACCGTCTGCATCTCTACATACACACTGAATACAACCGACCTTAGTTGCATCTGGATAATCTTCGAAGTATATAGTAGTTCCGTCAGCGGCTACTTTCTTTTGTACTTCATATGAGCCACAACCCCAGTTGAATACTGGAACGATACAGCCGTTATAGTGGTCATTATAGTCACCTTCCATAATACCGACTTCACCAGCATTACAAGAAACTTTAATCTGGCCAGAACGGCAAAGGAATCCACGGCCGACAGTAAACATTCTCCAGAAATTCTGACGCGGTACAACTGTAATAGAAAGTTCACGGTCATTCATGAACACAAAAGGAATCGTAGTCGTAGCGAAAATTCCAGTACCTGACTGACTATCTGTCCAGTGGCCAGAGTACATCTTGAAAGCCATAGGTCTATTTCTACCATTCCACTGGTCCAAATAAGGTTCAGCATTTGCTACATAAGAATAATGATGGTCAATATCCTGATATTTTAAATTAGTTCTATCGAGCCTAATCCAATGTTTATCAGAATAAGTAGAGCCATTAGAAATCCAAATACCATTAACAACACTTTCAGGCTGTGTAGCATGAACATAGTGAACACCATTGCCATGGAACATATTGCCAGATACTAAAACAGTAATAACTCCACCATAATCAGCCTGATCAACAACAGCATAAATCTGGTTATTAATCAATTCAATATTTCTGGTAGTAATTTGGCCATAAATCTCACTATTTCTTACAGTAAGCTTAGCGCCAGTTGTATTGATAGGCAAATTAATGCTAGCATTGTCAATAAGTGAAGTAGATATGAGAGTAAGGCTAGGACCAGCTAAAGATCCTCTACGTAACTGAATGTTACTTAAAGCAGTTGCAGCCCCAAATGTTAACCAAGAGTCGACCGCATTTACTGTATGGTTAGCTGTAAGGCCGTTAATTGTTAAAGATACGTTATGGAATTCGATATTGCCTGAGCTATCTGCAACAGTAATAGTTCCATAGCAGTTTTCAATTGTGCCTCCTGAGTAAACAGTAGCATTAATAGACTGTTCACCTAAGTCACCATAGTTATAGTCACCAGCTATGTTCTTCAAAATAATGTAAGTGTTAGCATCTTTACAGTTATCTAACGTAATTTTACAGTCATTATAAAGATGTAAATCGGTAATATATGCATAGTTGTCTACAAACCAGTCTGTCTTTACAACCATGTTGTAAAGAGTAACCGTATTGTTTAGAACTTTATGACCTTCAACAACTTCACAATTCCTGAGAGATAAAGGGAAGTCTACATCTACTAATTTTACCTTAGAATTTTCGATAGTCAACGGGCCATGCATATTTTCTACAATATAGCCAACCCTAGCACCTTGACATAATGCTATATTAGACCAATACCAGCCAGTGTTAATCCAGTCAGCTTCAAGTCTATAGTTACCAATTGTCTGATTGAGTTCAGGAATGAAAAGCTTATTATCACATGCCTTCATTTCATGACATGCTACCAAAGTTCCGCTAGTATTTTTCTTAACTACAAATCTAACACCATTGTCGAGAATAATATCCTTCTGAACAGATACAGTATTAGAGCCATCGAACATATAATATCCGATTGCACCACCATTAAAGCTAGGGAAATACAAATCTTTATGATATCTATTTGCAGCTGCAGCAGCATAAGCTCTAGCACCCATGTGAGTAGTAGTAGCCGATGTAGTAGAATTAGGAATATCTCCATACCATCTTACATCGATATAGCTGCCTGGAATCTTCATGATCCATGCACCTTGAGTTGTGTTATTAGATCTAATCCAAACACCACCATCATCAGCCCAGTAACCACTTTCATGCCATACATAGAATCTAGCTGGACAGTCTTCCTTAGTATAATATCCTAAGACTTCGACACAATCGCCATCCTGCATTCCATTGATATTCTTCAAGTCATCGATTGTATCAATGATAGCTCCATCTTCAATGACAGTAGTCTCACTTTCACCTTTCAAAAGTTCAGTCTTGAAAAGCTTCCAATGTTCTGGAGCTGTATCACCAACCATTATACCGTCGCCGATGTATTCGTAAAATCTTGCAGTATAATCGCCTTCAAGCATAACCTGATAATCGGTTACGCCATCTACATAAATTGGATTGTCAAGTTCTTGACCATCTACATCATAGATAGTTTTCAGTGAAGTAGTATTGGCTTCACAAAATTCAATCTTACCAACGAGCGGCTTACCGCCATTGGTGAACAAGAATTGCCAGCAGTCAATGAAATTTCTCATTACTTAATTCCTTTCCATTTTTTCCATGCTTCAAGCTCTATACCTGCGTGTGGTCTAAAGCCTGCTTTCCACATTCTTTCATTTTCTTTGATAATCCAATCCAAAGCAGAATCATATTTCTTTTGTTTTGGATCTTCTTCACTACGAAGATATTTATTTTCTTTTCGAGCAATACCTTTTTCAGCGGCTTTAGTTGCACCAACTACCGTAGGACCAATATAAGACTTAGCCTTATTTCCTTCAACCCATTTTTGGTCAAACTGCTTAAGGCCATCTGCAGTATTAGCTTCATCATAACGTTGTTTTCTAGCTTCGTTATAAGAATCTTTCATAAGATTATCTTTTTGTGCTTTAGCTTCTGCTTCCTGAGCTTTCTTAAGCATTGTCTGGTCAACAAGTTCTTTATCTTCTATAGGTAAATCAACATATTTCTTTAAAGCATCATCTGCACTTTCAGCGGGAGCTCCTTTCATTCGTGGAGAATTTTTAGCTCTACTGCGCTTTACAATTTCAGCCCATTTATCAAAAGGGAATTTATCTAAGGCTCTCTGAACAGAACCTAAGTCATTAATACCAGCTAATCCTTTAATGCCTTCGCCAAGAATAAGATTTCCACCATAGTCTAAACCAATGTCAGCTAATGCACCTTCTAAATCGTCATTAGTCAGTCTATTTGCTGCACGAATAGATGGTCCAACAAGTAAACCACCTACACCTGGTAAAGCATCAGCTCCAGCTGCAGCAATATCAGATATTCCTCTAGTTAAAATAGCATTTTCAGGTTCATCTTCAATAATAGCCCGCTTAGTACCTGGCGAAATAACAGCATCAGCCACAAAGTTTAATGCTTTGCTTATTGGATTATCAGTGTCCAAATCGAAATAAGGATATTGATAATTTTCAATAGCTGCCTTTCGTCTAGCTTTATCAGGATCAAAGCCTTCAGCTTCTTTCTTACGTTCTTCCAGCTGTTTGTTATATTCAGCTTCAGATTTGCGATAATTTTCCTTGTCTGACTCTTTATCGAAATAAGATTCAATTTGTTCTTCAGTTAATCCATGCGGAGCATTAGAAGAAACATTGTATAAGTCAAGAAAACCAGGAACTGCTTTAAGCTTTTCCTTGTTCTTGGCTATGAATTCATTTACTGGCATGAACTGAAGTTCTTTATACAATTCGCCGTAATCGTTTTCAAGCAGTTGCTCTAGTTTTTCTTCATCAATCATTATATACCTATATACTGTCTCTTAATTTTGTCCCAAACATAACCTGCTGCTTTCATTGTAGCCTTATCTGCAGTAGTTGGATAATATCCGGTAGTAGTAGATTTGGCAAGAATGTCATTTACAGACAAAGCTTCAGTAGTCTTCTTACCAGTATGAGAAGCTCTAGCACTCTGATCAGCTTCTGCGCCCAGTTGAGCTGTAGACTTAGTTCCTCTTATGCTCTTAATAAGTTCATCTTTATCTTCAGGTCTCAAATTAGAAGCAATAACTTTATCAATAGCTGCTTGCTTTTCTGCATCAGTATTGAATACGCTAGGAATAGAACCAATAGTTTCAGTTTTACCTATTTGATAAGCGTCTTCTTCTGCCTTAGCAGCATTAGCTTCTCTAAAAGAAGTTTCTAATTCAGGATATTTATTTACAAGTGCTTCCTGTTGTTTACGAATAATAACAGCTTCTTGTGGTCTTGCGTTAATAAGGTCCTTATTAAGCTTAGCCATTTCTACTCTAGCTTCTTTTAATTCTTGATTTCTGGCTTTCTGTGCTTCAGCAGCTCTAGATTCATCTTCCATTTGCTTTAGCATCTTATTATAATTTGCCTGCTCTTGTCTAGCTTTCTCAGCTTGGACATTAGCATTGTATGTCTGAAGTAATCCAGGATTTCCCCAGACATAATCATATAAGCCTAATTGAAATAATGCTTCACTCGGATCGTACATATTAAACAAGCCCCAATATTGCAAGTGAATCTAAATCATCAACGCCATAACGATGACTGTTGGCATATTGATCTCTCCAATCAGTCGTAGCATTAGGAACTGCCTTATTCCATGAATTGTTGACGATACTATTTTCAAGCATTGACAAATCTAAATCATTAGGATCGTAAATGCCTTGTTCTACATCGGCTAAATGAGCACCTTCATCATCCCACATAGCCTGGTCAGCTTGCCAATCCTTGTAATTCTGATAAGCCTTATAAGCACCTACGCCTCTGCCAAGCATTTGCATAAGGTTTCTATAAGCGTCATTCCTTTCCTTAGCTCTCTGGTCAATTCTATTCTGCTGAACTGTAGCCCAGTTAACAAAGTCAGGTGTCTGATAATCTAAATTAAATCCATAATTCATACAGTCTCCTTAAATGCTTGCAAGAGTTAATGATAAGTCATTGTTCATCTTCTGTTTATCTAAGTCCATCTGAGTCTGGAACTTAGACTGTTGCCAGTTCTGATAGTCTTCAGCAAGATTACCGTAGAGACCCATCTGATACTGTCTACCTTCTTGTAAAGCTCTGAGTCTATTCTGTGCATTTTGAATATTTGCTTGCCAAAGGTTATAGGCAAATTGTCTATCCTGGTTCCTTGCAGCCAGAGCATCTTTATAAAGATCTTCATTTTTCTCTGCAACACCAGTAGCGATTGCATTTGCTGCTCCAGTTCCTCGACCTACACCTTGACCAGCTGCTCGGCTTTGAATAGCATCAGCAGTCTTATTGATAATAGCATCCTTGTTTGCAGCATAGTAGTCTTCAACAGGCCCTACATCCTCAAACTCTGGCGCATCATAAACGAATTCATTAGGGTCATAAGTGTTTACAAGCTCTTGATATTTTTGAATATCCTCTTTACTGCCTATTGCAGCATTTTCCTTGTAATACTGTGCAGCAAGGTCCTTAAGGTTCTGTGTGCTAGTATTTAACTGCTGTGCGGCTTTTCGAAGAATCTCTTCTTTCTTCTTTTCGTCTTGTTCTTGTTCCCAAGCACTGAATAAACCAGCAGCTAATCCAACACCACCACCTATCAATGCACCCCAAGGTCCAAATGCCGAGCCAGCTGCCGCGCCAGTTCCCATTCCTTGCAGTGAGCTAGATGCATAATTAGCCATATAATCTCCTTAAATATCTCATTTATTTATACTAAGTGTTCTTAATGGTAAAGAAAAAGCATGCAATACCGTTAACAGTAACGGTATTGACGCCTTCATTAACCGTGTGAAATCCAGAATCATCATGGTAGCTAAAAGCATAATGGTCAGGTAAATCTTTAACAGTACAGCTTGCTACAGTATTAACGAAACATACATTCTTTACCATAGTCAGCTTATAAGCTCTCTGGTAATCCTTTGCGAACTTTCCCTGCATAGCTGCAGCAAGTTCTTCTGTGTTGCTGAATCTGGTTATATCGTCAATAATCATAATATATCCATCTCCTTGTACTGAATCTTTGCAGCCATAATAGCGAAATCAATCGGGTCTGAACAACTAAATTCCATAGTCATGCATGTATGAATACCTAGATTAAACCATTCAACAATAGTTCCATATTCGCCCTGTAATCCTAACAATCCGATTTCCTGATTACTCCAAGGACCACCACTTTCTGAATATCTCATCATAATTTGTGGCATTAAGTTTGCATTCTCAAAATCACCAGCATTACATATTAGCTTAATACCGTCAACAATAAACGGATTATATTCAGTCTGCATTACACCACTTCGTCTGCATCGAATCATAGGTCTTCCGTCATATTCAGTAAACTTATGAATATCCATGTAGACAATGTGATCATTTACGCCGAACAGAATTTTGCCATTATGCAATAAAGCAAATTCAGGTCTCCACTTATGATGCTTATTGGTAACTGCATCCTTGGTAGATCGTCTGTGCCATAGCTGTTCTGTTACATCATATACCAATGTGTAATCGTCATTGACAAATGATAAAGCGTAGAACAAATGGCCGTTTTCCATCCATGTTTGTCCTCTAGCGTCTTCAGGATTTTTAAAGCCTTGAATAAGTCTTTCTACGTCTGGCGTAGAACATCTGGTAAGCTGATTTCCTCTCCAGTAATAAACACCGTTTTCACCGATAGCTGAAGAACCTAGATAGAAAATATAATCACCGACAATAGCCAGAGAATCTGGTGCTTTAATACCAATAAGATTAGCGCAGTTCGACGGAGATACAAAAGGCATATCTACGTCTGAATTGTAATTAAAAATCTGTGAAGACTTTGGGCCAAATGTATAAAGCAATGTTCCATTGGAGATTAAAGCTGTAGTATTATCTGGAGCCCATTCAGAATAGGTAATGAAGCCATAGTCTTTATACTGTGTGCTATTTACCATGAAAATATCCCAGTCTATCTGGTCATATTCGTCAGTAGTTTCAAAAGGATATTGATAAGATGTATAGAACGCGTCAGTTCCTTTGTCGTTAACAATCAGATATCCATAGAGATATGCACAGTGTGTCGGCTGAATTCTCTGACTTGTACTGTCTACTCTATAAGGTAACTGAATAGAACGAATTGTAGACCTCATTTCTTCAGTAGTTAAATAAGTTCCAACACAAATTACGTTAGCTCCGTCTACTACTACAAGATATGGCTTTGTACCACCTGTCTGACAAATATGAACAGGTGCATTTATATTAGTTAAACCGTCATAGATTTCTTCTGGCTCGTTACCAGTTCTTATTACATAAAGCTTAGAACCATAGACTGCGAAAAGAAGTGGAAAACCGTCTTCGCCTTTATCGGCTTCGTATAAGCCTCTACAATATCCTGGAATATCATAAAGAGTAGTCGTTCCGCAAATACTACGAAGCATTGACTGAGCTGAAGCTCCCTGACCTTGTGTTTCAGGGAACATATTGATTGACTCAGCCAAGTTAGCAATACGGATATTGCTTTTACTCCATGGACCTACTATATTTTGTATTACACTCATATTACCCCAATAACCATTGACCAGCCTGGAATTCATTTCTTGTCATAGCATAAATTCTATGCGGGTCTCTTCCAATAAACTTTTGAATACTAGAACTAGCACGAACATTTTCTTCAAGCTCATCAAGTCTCTGCTTCAACATAGCTGTTGTAGAATCACCGAGTCTAGGATATGCCATAGCCAAATCATAAGTAAGTCCCGCAGTAAATAAAGCTATATACTGTCTAGGAATATTCAATTCTGTATCAGCATCGAATAAGAAAGGCTCAGAATAAATTACTTTAAGTTCATTGAACGGTTCTCTGAACAATAAGTCAATTTCTTCATCCGATACAGTATGAGCTGAATAGCATGTTCTGTTATAAGCTGCAAGATTATAGAAATCTTCAAAGGCAATGTAATTAAGTTCGATATAGCCTTCACCATATTTCGCAAATACCCTATCAACAGTCTGAACATCCATTTCTACATCTGGATAAACATCAAACAAGTTTTCAGGTTCAGGTATAGGAGCCCAAAAATAGTCATTCTTTCGAACTGCTCTCCTAGACTCTTTAATATAATAAATCTGTCCGTTTGGAGCTTCTGAAATATCAGGTAAATCATCTTCGTTAGCGATAATGGTAAGCCTGTCTTCAAATTCATCTTTAGGCTTAAATCTACCTAGAACAATCTTTTCCTTAGGCACAGAAATATCTACTTCTTTTTGAATGAAAGAAAGTAAATGTGTATTGGAATAACCGTCTAAGCGTCTCTGCAACATTGTATAAGCAGAAACAAATATATTTCCAGGCACCGGCTGGCTACGATTGACCAATCTAGCCTGGTCACAACTGTTTACGATAATCTCTCTTAGTGTAATCTTTGACATAAAACTCCTTATCTAAGCTTCACATAGTTATTGTAATACTGACCAAGGCTTCGGCTATTTAACCAATGTGAAAGCTTTCTAAGTGACATTGGGTACCAGTAGTCATTTCTACCAAGCCTTACAAACATTGTATTAGAGTTAGGCAAATAGCGTAAATTACGAACAAATGTAGATGAAGCTCTTTGTGGCGTGTTTGTAAATGGCTGTGTGGCATGAGCTACTCTAAACTGTAGCCTATCACCAATAGGTATAGCCCTTCTGGCATAGTTACCAGTAGGAGCTATACGCAATGAAGCCATTAAATTGGCATACGGTGTCCATCCGTTAAAGGTTGTTTGCATAATCGAATTCTCCACTTATCTGGTTAATACGATTGTTTATTTCCTTTTGCTGTTCAGCTGCAAGCTTCATCTTTTCTTTTTCAAGACTGATTAATTCCTTAGTCATCTGAACATTAGCCTGTCCCTGTTTAGAATCGATTTCAACTTGCTTTTCCTGAGCATCAAGACCGAGTTCAGTTTCTTTAAGTCTCATTTCATCTTCATGGAAAATCATATCCTTAAGAATCTGTTCCTTCTGATTGAGCAACTGAAGGTTAAGCTGGTCGATTTCTTTCTTAAGTTCGTCATTAGCCTGTAAAGCCTGTTCCAAAGCATCCTGCGTCTGGTTAAGGACATCATTCATCTGATTAAGAGTATTAACTGCAACTGGATCAGCTTTCTGTTCCATATCGCTTACCCACATAATATCTTCAGAGTTAGCAATAATATCTGGTAATATCTTGTCCTTAATATCTTCATCAAGCGTTTCAATATAGTTCTTAGCTACAATCTTCTTAGACTTGTCGTCAAGTAAATTCGTTACTGCTAAAAGCTGTTGTCTGCGCTTCTGAAGCTTAGTAATAATAGTAGGACCGTTTACAAGTTTATAAGTAGGAAGTTTTTCAATATTGAGCTCCCAGCAGAAGAGTTCACAAAGGGCCTTAGTAAAGCTGAATATTGCCTGATAAGCATTTTCATAAAGGCTGTTTACATTAGACTCACTATTAGCCTGCTGCATCAAAATTTGTGTTGCTGTCTGATCGCTCATTTGCGGCTGAATACCTTCACTAGGAACACCGATAGTAGAAGCCATCAAATCATTACAAGCCTGCATTGTTGATATAAGGTCCTGTGTCTGATAAGACTCAATAATAGGAGTAGGAGCTACATCACCATTATACAATGCAACAAGAGATTCCTTAGTCTGAAGCTTTTTATAATATTCATCAAGACCGTCAATAGCCTTAGCAGGCATAAGGAAATTAGCTTTCGGTGTTCTGTTAGCTCTTTCAAGCATAGTAGAATATGCCAAGTTAAGACCAAACTGTAAATCAGCTGTCAAGTCAACAATTCCACCATAGTCTACCTTGTTATTTCTAATAATTTCATTATAGCAGAATCTAAATATAGGAATACGAGTAATAGGAATTTCTATTTCTTCTTCAATAATCTTGTTACCGCAAGCTTTTGTAAGCGTTACTGTGCCTTTGTCATTGATTTCATAATAGGTTACAATAGGAACAGAATTGCTCGGGATAGTCCATTGTTCTCCAATACCAGTCAATACAGAACTACCATCAGAATTAACAACATTATCACCATAAAGTCTTTTAGCCTTAGTAATCGAGATATAGTCTACAATTGCAGCATATTCGCAGTCACCTGCATCAAGGTCTGTACAGTTCGGGTCAAGAGCTACATGACCAACGTCTCTAATAGCTTCAAGTTTAACTTTACCATCGATGATGTCCATGATGAAGAAGCCAGTACCTACTAAGCATGCATGTCGTAAAGCGTTAATGAAAACAAATTTAGAATTGTTATCATTTTCTACTTCATCGATTTTTTCCTGAACAGCTTTGTAAATACCTTCCGGATCTTCCAGTTCAGCATGATATGGAGATTTACTGAACGGGCTAACAATAGCATTCATAAACTTCATATACTGACTAAAATGACGACAAATACGACCTGTTCTGTCAGTCTCATCAATAAGATCTGGGCTCCAGAAATTACCAGATGCAATTTCCATATCTCTTTTCTTTCTGGAAATCAATGTGCTATAAAATGCGCTAGATTTTGATAAATTGTCTCTTATTTTTTGTAGCATATTTTCTACCTTATAATAACTATCTTTATTTATACTACCTGAACAGAGCATTCATTAACTGAGCCTGTCTTTGTGGTGTTATAGGTGTTTCTATATCAGCAAATGTCAATGCCAAAGCATCGCATGTATCTGGAGAATGACCTAAAATTTCCTTAATTTGCTCTTTAGGAACAATAGCCTTCTTACCATTAGTAGTAATTACATAAGATGTAGCCATTAGCTCATCTATAATAGTCTGAGAATCTATATAGAAACCATCATCTATGGCCTTTACAAGATTTGTATAAAGGTCTGCACGAGCATTTAAATTATACTCATTATTGCTTTTTCCGCCGAAATTTATACCGACAACATGATAACTAAGCTTTAAATAGTCTTCTACACCTGAACCCCAGCCACCTGTTGCATCAAGGAATATAGTCTCAATCTTATATTTCTGTATAAGCCTTTCAGCTTCTGCAGCAATTTTATTAGTATCTGCATGGTATAAAGGCACATTTTCTACAATATTATAGCTATTTCTAACAATAATAACAGTAGAGTCGTTACCATAACGAGCCATATCTATGCCCATTACATACTTATTGTCATTACCTTTTGACCTAGCTGGTAATGTTACATCAGCCAAAATACAGTTCTCGATAGATGTTTCCATAATTTCACCTTCGAGTTCCTGCTTTCTCATCATTGGGTCGGTTACTGAAGACTCAATTAAAGCTACTGATTCAGCAGACAACTTATAGTTATCTTTGTAACTACCAGTAAATATATCCCAGTCGCCTAAAGTCATGTGTTCTTTAAAGCGTCTATTCCAAATACTACCAATTCTAGGAGTTGTGCAAAAACGAATCCTAGGCTTAATTCCTTCACCTCTAAGACAAGGACCAACAATATCTAATAAATCTGCTGGAGCCATTGCAACTTCATCAAGAATCAATAAAGATACATCAGTCTGACCACGAGTATTTTCATAGTTCTCGTAGCTATAACCGAAAGCTCTTCCACCATTAAATTCAATAGTCATATCAGCTTTATTGTATTGTGGAACAAGCTGATCAGCAATTTCTGGATATTGAGATTGTAAAAATCTAAACCTATTTAGCACTTCAGCCATAAGGTTCTGTTTTAATGATGAATATGTCTGGCTAAAAATAATAGAACGCTCTCCCTTCATCAAGGAAAGCACAATCATCCATGATAATATGAATGTTTTACCAGTTGAACGAGAAGAAACAATTCCTGCATACTGTTTCTTAGAATGCAGGAATCGTCTCTGAATTTTCAACAAATCTTTGTCTAAATCATAAGTCAGCATCGTCGGTTACAATAATCTGGAATGTTTTGTTTTCATTATCCACATTAACCTGTGTTTGCTGTCCCTTCTTATCTTCAGCCCAATTATCTTTATATCTACGTTTAAGAATTTCTAAATCTGAATTTTTGCCATCTTTTGCATAATTGCTGCAAAATTCCATTTCTAGTCGTTCTTTTGTAGTATCAAACCATTCGTTAAACATAATCAAAGCCTGATTATCTAAATCAGAACGAGAATTAGCACTATAGCTTGTATCAAACGGTTTTAAATCTAAGTCTGGAAAAGTTTTTTTAATGTATGGCTGACATACCCTTACAAAGTCATTCCATCTACACGCGGTAGTCGGCTTAACTTCAGATACAGTATTTTTGGCTTTATAGTTCTTATAACATAATACCCAAATAAACAGCTTACCTTTCGGCGTGCTGTCTATCTTGGGCTCGTTACAATGTTCTATGATAGAAGTAACCGCAGTCCACAAATCAGTCGTGTTTGGCTTATTTGCCTTCGGTCTCTGTGCCATTAGCTAATACCTAAAGTTCCATTCTTCTTATTTTCAAGATAATTACCAATACCGTCCATGATTTCAATAAGCTTAGAGAGCTTAATGTCAAGACAGACTAAACCTTCGTAACAGTCAGCCAGGGTCTTATTGGAAAAATCTAACGGTTTTGTTTCTTCTATTTTTGTTTCTTTCTTCTTTGCCATATTATTCCTCTTTATATGTTTATTCTTCTACAGGTTCTTCAGAAATATCTTCTTCTTCGTAACCGAATTCGTCTTCGCCGCTACCTTCTACATTAGCAATAGCTTCCTGAACAGCGGAAATTTCTTCTTCAGATACACTATATTTCTTGAAAATTTCATTGAGTAAATTGATTAATTCGTTCATTTTTAACTTCCTTTATTATATATCCTTTTATTTATATCATATTCTGATTAGGTATACAGATTGCATTAAGCCATCTGTAAATATGTGGTCCAGACTGTAACCACCAACAATTCTTGTTTATGAAATCATACTGATATGCTATAATTTCTTTCCAATTCTGTTTGATATTCTCAAATACCTGGTCAAGTTGTTCTACAGTCGGATTATCTGGAACTTTACACAATGGATGTATCATTTCATAAGGACTTCCAGGAAAATCAGAACCCATCAGAATAGCACCGCAAGCAGCAGCTTCAGCAAATTTCAATGAAGACTTAGCTCTATTGAAATCATTATTCTGTAAAGGAGCAAATAAGATATCTGGCTTAATTACATTCAATTCAGCTGAATATAAAGATGTATATTGCCAAGGGTGAACCTTAATCATGTCCTTAACATCATCCAAGAAATATGGAACATTAACAAAATAATGCAAATCAACATCAGTAATATGCTTCTTCAGCCATTCTACCCACTGGCCAACATAATCACCTCGTTTACCAGCAACGCCAGCAGGAGCTTGTGGATTAATAGGCTGTGGTTCCAAAACATGTTGTGAAGCACCAGCTGAAATAAGCATTGGCTTTTCTCTAAAGAAATTCTTTCTAAAGCTTTGATATATCGAACGGTCAGCTGTATTCGGTACAATAACCGTATTCCAGAAATTGTGATGTTTATGAAGATAATCAGCTAAGAACTGTGTAGTAACAATACCGCAATCAAAATACTGTAGTTGTTCGTTTGCAATCTTTTCTATAGCATTCCAATCTCTCGGATTTAAAGAACTAGAGTTATAATCAGGAATTATAGACCAAAAGGCATCATCCACCTCGAAGCTTAATTTGTAACCAAACTTAGGTTGTAATTCCTTATAATTCTTTATCCATGGCATTGGGCTAAATGGACGCTGTACCAAAATACCTTTGCATCTAGCTAATACATTTGTATCAAATATAGGAATATGTGATACAATCACTTTTGTTTGAAATTGATTAGTCTGGTTAATATAATTAGCAAACTGTTGTATTCTTAAATTATAGCAGCCACCTGAGCTAGCCATTTCATTTGAAATAATTAAAATCAAGTCTTTATTCATTTTCTAAACTCCTCTTATGCCATTTACTAGTTTTGCAATGTACGTCTTTCTTGTGTTCTTCATAGGGAAGCCAAATTAATGCTTCAGGATTTATGTTATAATATAGTCCTTTCCTCTTTAGAGTTGTATGGGACCAATAGTTTTCTAGCCTATGGTGCAAATGCCATTTCTTAGGGTCAAAATTATCGGCTTTAGCTAAAGAGTAGTTTTCAATCAAGTCATAATTTTCTTTGCAATATCGTGTCCAGCCATTTATACGGTGGTCTTGACACCATTTTTTACTTAAATGATCATATTGTTCTTTATGTTTTTCATAACATTTTTTCTTTATTTGCTTAAACTGATTTTTATGTTGTTCTTGCCATTTTCGGCATATTAATTTATGCTGTTCCCAGGCAGCTTCGCCATATTTTAAAATGAATTCGTTTTTAGTCATAATTATCCTCGTCTATAGCTTGGCCAAAATACTCTTTACTACCAACATTACCTTCTAGTTCTTTCATAGGAACTCTGCACCACATACTGTCATTATCTAGTTGCAAATAAAG
>Ga0247610_10001916_pt1 | contig 24898 bp, 22 predicted proteins | sample 174DNAGHGhighgp2_FD_193483 | JGI IMG/M metagenome (GOLD analysis project Ga0247610, IMG submission 193483) | Sheep rumen microbial communities from Palmerston North, Manawatu-Wanganui, New Zealand - 1742 DNA GHGhigh gp2 | ecosystem: Host-associated > Mammals > Digestive system > Stomach > Rumen...
TTAAATCAGTTTTAATTATTTCTTTACCTTCGATGATTATTGCTTTGATGACTTCACTTTACATTTTTAGTGATCAAATTATTATGGCAAACTTAATTCCAAATTTTAAACCATTTGAAAATTTAGTCGGTCCTGATTATCAAAAGTTTTTAGAATATGTCACAAAGTTAAATGGTACAGGAATCGGCTTGAATCTAACACTATATAATTCGCAATTAATCGTACGAAATGCAGTTGCCAATAGTGCACCAATTACAGTATTGATTAATGCCGCGACTTTACTTGTAGCAAATGGTACTTCCACCAATTTTTCAAAAATGAATGGTAAATTGAACACCAAAGGTGCTCAAAAAGTTTGATCTATTGGTTTTTATTGCAACATTATCGTCAGTGTAATAACTATGATTTTTTTATTTTCTGTTTGTCAGTTATTAGTGCAATTAGAAAATGGTGACCCTTTAAAACAACTTACTAATGCTTCGAGTTCAATTAAACAAGCTTGTCAAATAGCCGGACTAAATTTTGATTATGTTTATCCATTAATCGAACATGTATATACTAAAGCAAATGACATGATTATGTCTTACTCTTGTAATTACTCATACATAATTATTAGTGGAGCGATGTTATCAATGTTTAGTGCTTACCTTTCGCTTCTAATTATCTCAGAAGGTAAACAAAAGATGGTAGTTATAGCAGCTGTAGTTTCCAACCTTCTCAACTTGCTTCTTGATTTTATCTTCATATACTATGCACGAATGGCGATGATTGGTGGTGCAATAGCTACTCTAATCGGATGGACGCTTAACTGTAGTTGATACTTTTTTCAAATACATTTGATGAATAAGCGAAATGAAACTGCATTAGCGTACTCAGCATTGAAAATTTGAGGACATAATTGAAACTGAAAATTAACTTGAAACATTATTTCAATTGGTTTGCCTTCTTTTTTAAGAAACTTATCAATGGGAATTGCTGTTTGATTTCAAGTGTTTATTTTGTCAACATTATTAATTCCAGCAATTAGTTCAGGCGGTGTTACAGCAAATGATTACACTAATTTTTATGGTGCTGTAAACCCAATTTACAATCTATTCTTTCCTGTGATGTTAGGAACAATTCAAGGTTCACGAATTATGTGTTCGTATTTGTATGGAGCTGAAAATTATAAACGTCTTCGTTTAACATATTCAATCGCTATGATTATCAGTTTAATATATGGAACTTTAATTTTTGCTATAGTTGGTTGTGCACTAAACAAATATATGTTATTAATTTTCCAAATTCATAACAATTCAATTGCTCAAATAATGCTAATGATTGCTACACTACAAATGTCAGTTTATGCATTTACTGTAGGTGGACAGGTTGTTTTTCAAGCTACTGGTAAGTCATTAAATGCTTCAATTTGTGCATTGATGCAAGGAATTGTATGTAACATTCCAATTACATTCATAATGTTTGGTATTTGTTTAGCAATTAGAAATGTCGAATTATTCTTGTGAAATCCAGTGATTGTTGTTTTCACTTCAAGCATTATCATTTTTGTTTGGACAGTAATTTACATCTGTAACCATTACTCACCTGATATTATAAATGAGAAAGTTAGATGATTAAAAAAGAAAGGTTACTTAAAGCCTATTAAAAAGTAAAAATTTACTTTTTATCTTCATCATTTTTTTGATTATTAGGATTGTTTTTGTTAACCTGACTTTCAATTTTGGAAATACGGTTCATAAGGTAAGCGTTACCATAGCCTTCTTTTACAAGCCCATCAACTTTGCTTTGAAGTGTATTAATCATTTTATCTTTTTCAATGACATCTGATTTTAACTTGTTGATTTTTGCTTCATAGTTTTTAACAATACCATCCATAGATTTTCGGTATTCATTAACTTTGCTAATGTAACTTATTACATCGTCAAAAAAAAGATCAACATCTTCAGGGTCATATCCACTGTGGATTTTGGATTTAAATTTTTTATTTAATATTTCCTCTAATTTTTGGTCAAAATTGAAATTCATAAATCGTAATTTGTAATTGATTATAAATATTTAATCAATACATTAAAATAATTTTCTTTGATGTTTTATTACTAACTGGCAAGAAAATAATCTATAATTTTCATATCAATAATGAAACAAAAATATAACAAAACTTTATATTCTAATCAGTTAACAAAACTTGATCTTGAAAGGGTTCTAGAATATTTAAAAAAATCAAATGCTAGTTTGAAACAAACTAATGATTTTTTCAATCAATACGAATTAAACAACAACAGTATTACTATCTACAATAATGACAAGATTGTCATTCAAGGCAAGAATATTGTTGGTTTATGTATTGAATTATCACTCCCATACATTAAATATGAAAAACCAGAAGAAGCAAAATTAATTGATATTAAATCTTATATTGGATGTGATGAGGTTGGTGTTGGTGACTATTTTGGTGGTATAGTATGTTGCAGTGTTTATGTTGACGAAACAGCAATTAAAAAATTAGCCACATTGAATGTTGATGATTCTAAAAAACTAACAGATGAACAAATTATCTCGTTAACTCCAAAAATTAAGAAAAATTGTTCTTATGTAACTAAAGTTATTTCACCAAAAGAATACAACAAACTATATGAACAATATGAAAATGCGCATGTTATTAAAACTTACGGTCATAATTATTGCATTATTAAACTAAGAGAATTGACAGGTAATGATGTTTTGGTTTATATGGATGAATATTGTAGCGAAGAAAACTACATCAAATACTTGAAGAAGTTAGGTATTGAATATAATTCATTAAATAAAGTGGATCATTTTGAAACAAAATCAGAGTCCAAATATATTGCTATAGCAGCTGCAAGCATTATTGCACGATATGAATTTCTAATGATGATTAAGAAATTAGTAAACAAATTAAATGAATTTGATTGTTTGAATTTTGATACTTTACCATTAGGAGCATCAAACAAAAAAAATATTCTTGAATCAATAGCAAAAATCGAAAAAGTCATTGGGAATGATAAGTTAAAATATTTCATTAAAACGAATTTCAAAAAATAAATGGGAACTATGATTGAAAATTTATTAAAACGTGCTTCAGTAAGAAACTTCAAAAAAGAAAAACTAGATGATGAAACAATTAGCAAGCTAAAACAAGTTGTTAATGCTTCACCTACTTGAAAAAACTATCAAGATTTTAGTGCTATTTTTATCACTGATCAAAAAACAAAAGATGTTTTATCAGAATGTAATTTAAAACAAGAGCATGTAAAAGAAGCACCACTTATTGTTTTATTTAACGCTGATTTTAATTTCATTGATGAAATTATTAAGAAACAAGATCTTAAAAATGTAACAGTTGATAAATTACACAATTATTTAATTTCATTTACTGATGCCATTATTTCAGCTACACAATTAGTTGATGCCGCAGTTAGTCTTGGTTTAGGAACTTGCTATTTAGGTTTAGTTAGACCTAATGCAGATAAAGTTATTGAATTACTTAACATTAAAGGTAAATGTATTCCAACTATTGCTATTGCAATTGGTAAGATTGACAAACCAGCTGTACAAATTCCTAAACATAACAAAGTTTATGAAGAGAAATATGATATTAATCAAGTAAGACCTGAACTTGATAAATATGACGAAATTATGAAAGATTACTATCAAAAAACTTACAATATTGATCGTAATTATTCAAAAGTAATTGCTAAGATGTTAGTACATGAAAATGCTGATAACATGTTAGAACTTATTGAAAAACATTATTTTAATAAAAAATCCTAATGGGTTACCCATTAGGAACATAAACAAAGATTTAGCAATTATGCTAAATTATTTTGTATAGAAAGAATATTATTGTTGTTTGTTTTCTCTTCTCTCGATACGTTTTTGAACGTTGTCAAGATATTTTGCATAGCTATCTTTATTTGGTAGATAGTAGTCAGGGATGTCTTGGCTGTAGTATTCACGTTTACGAAGTCAAGATTTCAATCTATATTCTTTTCATTGCTCTTCAGTCATTTTTCTAATGTCGTCACCTGAAGTTTGTAATTTAATTGGTGTTTTTGCCATATTATTTGTCTCCTTGTGTTTTATTTATACTATACATTATATAATATATTTGCTATGGATTGTGTATTTTGTGGAATTGTAAAAAAAGAAGTTCCAGCAAAAATAGTTGCTGAAAACGAAAAAGCGTTAGCTTTTATGGATGTTAATCCAGCTTCTGATGGACATACAGTTGTCATTAGTAAGAAACATTATCGTTGTTTTAGTGAAACACCGGTTGATGTTTTACAAGCAATGGTTGAATTATGTCATACAGTTGCAAATAAAATTTCTAATTCAAAATTAAAACCTTGAGGTTTTAATTATCTATGTAATGAAGGAAAAATAGCTCAACAGGTAGTAATGCATGTTCACATGCATGTTATTCCAAAATATGGCAAAGATGAAGGATGAAAAGGCACTAGATGCAAAAATATCTTCGTCAATGATGTTCAACAAGTTTATCAAACAATAATGAAAGCTAAGGATTAAATTCCGAAATATTTTTTAGTTAATTTAACATTATCGGAAATGTATTTTTTTAAATCATTTCTATGTTTAAATTTAATAAAAGGTGTTAGATAAGAAATTAACATGATTTTAATTTCTTTACCATAAGCATTGTATCCTTTTGGATAATCAACAATGATATTAGTTTCAATTAATTGCCAATTTCTAACAGTCGGTTTAAAAATACAAGTTACAGAATTAAAGATGATGTTATTTAAAACACATAAACTAACATAAACACCTTCTTTAAATTGTATTTGTTTCTTGTCTTTTAAGAAAATGTTTAAAGTCGGGAAACCAAGTTTTCTTCCTTCTTGTTTACATTTTATTACTTTTTCTTTAATTAAAATTGGTCAATATAGAAGTTGATTGGCTTCTCATACTAAACCATTTTTGTACATTGATTTAATCTTTTTAGTTTGATACTTATCATTGTATTTTATAACATCAACTATAAAATGCTTTTCTAATAATTTAACATCGCCTTTTAAATTTTTACCAAATTTAAAATCACCACCAATAACTATTTTACTTGGGTTAATTGGTATCAAGTAGTTTTGTATAAAATGTTCAGCTGAAACATTATTTTTATTGACATCAAAAATATAAATAGTGTTTGGTTGTAATTGTTGGATAATGTTAATTCTTAAATCCAATGAATGAACATATTCTCCTTTGTTTGGGGAGTTTATAATTAAAAGAACATTAAAACTATTTGGCTTGACTTTGTCAAATAATTTTTTGTGTTGTTTGTGGATAACATCAAAACAACCAATGATTAATGGCAATGAATTATTTTTTGTTTTTGAAGATTTTATTTCTTGCTTCATATAACAAAATTCCTGTAGCAACTGCAACATTTAGTGATTGTAATTTTCCATACATTTTGATTATTATTGATTGATCACTATTTTTAGCTATTAGTTTGTTGATTCCAGATTGTTCATTACCAATAATAATTACAGATTTATCACTATAATACACGTCATTATTACTTTGAGATTTTTCATCTAACATTGAAGCATAAATTCAGTAACCATATTTTTTTAATAGTTCTATTGCTCTTGAAAGATTAACTACTTTAAAAATATTTAAAGTATTGATTGCTCCCATACTGGTTTTAGAAACAAAATCATTAATTTGGACTTGGTTATCACTTTTATAAATTACTGCATCAACACCAAAAGCATCACAAGTTCTCAAAATAGAACCGAAATTATGCGGGTCTTGGATTGAGTCAACAATTAAAATGATAGATTTAGTTTTAGTCTTGTTATTTTCTAAAAATGACTCTAAAGTTTTGACTTTGTTATTATTTTGAATTTCTGTTACAACAAATTGGTGGTTTAAATTCTTGTCAAATTGTTTAAATCAGTTTTTATCATGATGAATCTTGACTTTGATATTGTTAAACTTTAATTCATTGATTAATTTTTTGTTATCTTTAAAAAGATGAACAACAGAGATATGTTCTTTATCAAATTTGATTTGATCTAACAATGCTTTAGTTCCAAAAAGTCTTGTCATTGATAGATGCTCTATACTCTTCTAAATCCACGAATAAGAATTAAGATATAAACAATGTATCATACAATTTCAATGAATTGTGATAGTAGGATATATCCAAATAATCATGATAATTGATGTGATATTCGGCTACTGCTTGCATCAGTAATTTCTGCAAATTGACTGCAGTTTTTAATTTGGTTTACAAGTCTAATGATTGATATAACCATTAAAAGCATAAACACAGTAAATATAACAAAGTAAATTCAGACATAAACATTAAAGAAAGTTATGCTATTTCCTAAGACAACAAAACAAATAATAACTATCATGAAAATGAAGAATAATCCCATGCAAACGAAAGAAAGGATATATTCAATTTTTTGTAATGTGTATGCAGTTTTATTACTGATGAAATATCCAATTAGTGATAATAAGAAGCAAGCAAAGGCTCCAATACCAAATGCAACAAGCATTAGATATGCTCCAAATAGGAAAATAATCAATGAGAAACCTAAAGATTGACCCAATATAAATATTATCCAAACAGTGATATTAAATCCCATTGATCGCTCAAATATCTTTAATGATCAAATCATCGATATGAATGATGAAATGATAATTAAAGCAAATGCAATAGAGAATACTGTAACTACCAATACATTTGCAAAATCAGGTTTTAAGTTGTTCATGAATGAGTGATATCAAATAAGTCCAAATAAGAACGATAATACTCCAATAATTAGAAAACCTAATCCAGCTTTAACAAATGACATTGTCAAAATTGATTTTTGTTTTGTATTCATTTGTTGTCTAGTATCAAATGATACTTGACCATTTTGTGTTTTGTTAAATATAGACATATCGCTTTTATTATACATATAACTAAAGTTGAATAATTGGTATAATTTTTGTATATGTAAGAGGTTAAAATGACTAATATTTTTTTAGAAGTAGCGTTTTATTTAAGTATGGTAGGAGCGATTATTGCTATTTGTTGTTATCTACCAGGAGTAATCAAAGTTGTTAGATTTAATGATACGCGTTCAATGTCTGTTTGAATGTTTTTATTTACAACACTAGGTTCTCTTTTGTGAATTGTAGTTGCCATATTTTTGATGATTGGATATAGTAGAGTGGGTGGTAGTGACTTTTATTTTAAATTAGCATCAGGAATGGGTATGTTAGTATCCAATATTGGATTAGCAACATGTTCAGCTATTATTTTCTTTAAAAAAGTAATTAATCTTATTCATGCAAAACATGAAAATATGAGCGAAGATGAATACTACAAAAAAATAGTTGAACCAATTGTTAGAGATAAATTAGCTAAACAAAGAAAATTAAAATTGGAAGCTAAGGAAAACTATAGAAGAGAAAGGGCTCAACGTAAAGAACTTAGAGAAAAACAAAGATTGCTTGAAAAAGAAGCACGAAAAAAGCAAAAAGAACACATTGAGCAATATCGTGACGAAATAGAATCTGAAATTAACAAAGAAGACCCAAATAGTGATTTACTATAATAGATTTAAAATATAGATTAGCATTTTTTTGTTTAACTTTTCAAAACTATATATCTAACTTCATATTAGAAAAAATGAATGAAGTGATAATATTGTTCTTATATTAAAGCAATAGGTTTAGCACCACAATGCTGTAGATTTATGTTATCTGATTGCAATTCTTTCAACATCTGTTAAATTTGCTTATACCGGATCTCTGTGAACAGAATACGATGAATTCGAATTATGAGTAGGTGGTGTGGCTCAAACTGGCACATTCTATTATAATGGTAAGTATTCAGCACAAGACTTTTGTTTCCCATCAGGCTGAGAAGTACAACTATTCTGATAACTAATATAAGCAAAAATAAAAAATCCTAAGCCGATTTAATGGCAAAGGATTTTTTGTTATGAATATTTTATAAATCAATTGAGTTTGTCAAACTTTGAATAAAAGATTCAAGATCAAATTCTCTTAAATCATCTAATGATTCGCCAAGACCAATAAATTTAACTGGTAAATTAAAAGCATCTTTAATTGCTAAAACTATACCACCTTTAGATGTACTATCTATTTTGGTTAATATAATACCAGTTAACTTTGTAACTTCATTAAAAGCTTTAGCTTGATTAATACCATTTTGGCCTGTAGTTGCATCAATTACTAGAAGTGATTCGCAAGGTTGGGTTGGATCAAATTTTTTAATAACATTTTCAATCTTTTTCAATTCATTCATTAAATTTGTTTTGTTCTGTAATCTACCTGAAGTATCACAAATAACAATATCAACACCATTTTCTTTTGCATTACTTACACCAGTATAGATAACACTTGCAGGATCTTGATTTTCTTTAATTGGTGTAAAGATTGGTACACCAATCTTTTCAGCTCAAATTTTAAGCTGTTGTATTGCTCCAGCTCTAAATGTGTCTGCAGCAACCAAAGAAACTTTATATCCTTTTCGTTTATAAAGATAAGCGAGTTTAGCAATTGAAGTAGTTTTTCCAACTCCATTAGCACCTGTAACTAAAATTACATTAGTTGTATTTTCTTTCACATTAATTGAAAAATCAATATCTGTGTTCTGGATATAGTAGACAAACAACTTGTCAATAATGATTTCTTTGATTATCTTTGGATCTTCAACTCTTTGATATTTAATTTCATTGATAATTGAGTCCATAATTTTTTGTGTTGATTTAGGACCAATATCAAACAATAAAAGAGCTTCTTCAATCTCTTCTAACATTGCATCATCTATTCTTTGATATTTACGTGCAATATTGTTAATTGAATTAGTTAAAGAATCTCGAGATTTTTTTAAACCAGCATCAAATTTTTCTTGAACAATAACATTGTTTTCAGCGTTTTTTTCTTCAATTTGCTTAGCTACTTTATTTTTTTTCTTAGTAAATAAATTTTTTAATTTAGATCAAAACCCCATTAGTTAGTTTCTCCGGTTTCGTCATTGCCAAATTCATTTTGTGCTTGTGATAATTCAACTTGATAAATACTTGTAACACCTTTTTGTTGCATTGTAGCACCAAATAAAATATCACATTTTTCCATTGTACCTGGACGGTGAGTAATTACTAAGAATTGAGTATTATCACTTGCTAATTGAATCATATTAGCAAATCTTTCAACGTTAGCAGGGTCAAGAGCTGATTCTGCTTCATCTAAAATTACCAATGGGAAATTTTTAATTTTTAAAATTGAGAATAGAATTGAAAGCGCAACTAATGATTTTTCTCCACCTGAAAGTAAAGATAATCTTGTTATGTTTTTACCATAAGGTGCAACAATAACTTCAATTCCTGAAGTTAGAATATTTTCAGGATCTGTATATTCAACATGACAAGTTCCACCACCTAAAAGATATTTGAAAACTTCTGGCAATGTTTCATTAACTTTATTGATTGTATCATCGAAATCTTTTCTTACTTTGATGTCAAGATTGCGGATGACTTCTTCAATATGTTCTTTAGCAGTCTCAATCTCTTTTTGTTGCTTTGACATTTCATCATAACGAGCTTGAATCGATTGTAAATCATTTAAAGCTTCCATGTTAATAGGACCTAAACGAGTGATTTCATCTTGCAATTTTACAATTGCATCTCTTGCTTGTTGATCACTCATTGGTAATTCATTAACATAGTTTTCCATTGCGAACTCAACAGTCATATGGTAAGTTTGGTTAATTTTATTACGCGCATTCTCGATTATTGATTCACACTTAACTTTTTCGGCTTGATGTTTAGCAACAACATCTCTAGCTTCATCAACTTGGAATCTAACTTGATTAAGTTTAGCTTCCGCATCTAGAAGTTGTGATTTATAAATTGCTTTTGAATTACGGTTAACATTTAAGTCTTCGTAAACTTTGTTCTTTTTATTGATTAATTTTGCTAATTCAATGTCAATAGTATTTTCATCTCATTTTGATTTTTCTTTTTGTTTAATACCATTTGTTTTAGCTAATTGTTGGTAATCACTTTCATATTTCAATAAAAGATTTTCATTGGTTCTTAAAATTTCTTCATAACGAGAAAGCAAAATTTTCTTCTCGCTTTGTTTTGAAGAAATTTCATTCAAATCAGCAATTGTTTTTTCAAGTTCGTTTCTTAGTTCTAAGAACTTGTCATTAATAAGTGGGTATGACTTGTTTAGTTCATCAAGTGCTTTCTTTGAGTCAAGTTGATTCAATAAATTGTTTTTATTGATGTAGCCACCTGTAATGCTTCCACCAGGGGAGATTAGTTCACCATCTAATGTGATGACTTTATATAATTGGTAAGTTAATTTTGATAAATTAAATGCATTATTCAAATTATCAGCAATAATAATGTTTCCTAATAAAAAGCGAATAGCACTATCATATTGTGGATCATATTTTATTAAATCACAAGCAATGCCGCAATAACCTTCACGATTTTGCAAAATTTCTTCGTGTTCAGGTCTTAAACCTTTAGCACGGATAGTATCAAGTGGTAAGAATGTTGCTTTTCCAGCTCTATTAGCCTTCAAGAAGTCTACAGCATGTTCGGCATCAATATTTTTTTCAACAATAATGTTTTGCGTGTGCTTTCCTAAAGCAGTAACTATTGCTGTTTGGTAATCTTGTTCAACATTAATAAAGTCCTTGACAATACCGCATATACCAGTCAAAGCTAATTTATTTTCAATAATTGCCTTTACACCACTTTCAATGTTAGCGTTAGAATCTAACATTTCAACCAATTGCTTAATTTTGGTTCTAGTTTCTATCAATTTATTTGATTGCTCATTTGTTTGGGTATTTAGTTGATTTCGTTTTTGTGTTAAATTAGTAATAATTTCACCATAAGTTGTAATATTGTCTTGTAATTTTTGAATATTGTTTTTTGCATCACCAATAGTAAATTTTGTAGATGAAATAAGGTTTTGGAATGCTTCAATTTTTTTATCTAAATTATCGCTTCCTAAATCAAGTTGAAATTGAGAATGTAATGAGGACTTACGAATTTCAAGTTTGTTGATTTCTTCAACAAGTTTAGTTAATTCATTAGATAGTCTTTCTACATTACGATCTGCTGTATCTTGTTTTTCCCTTTCAAAACTAATTGATTGATTAAGTTCTTTTAAACTAGGTTCAAATTGTTGGAGTTTATCTTTAGCTGTTATAACGTCATTTTGGATAATACCTAGTCGTTCAGTAAAATATTTTAAATCTTTAACCATTATGGTTAAATCCAATTCTTTTAAAGTTTTAGTTTTTTCTTCATAGATTTTCGCTTTTTCTGCTTGCTTTTTAATTTTTCTTAAAGTTGAATCTAACTCATTATTTATATCAACAATACGGTTTAAATTTTCTTGAGTTTTTTCAAGTTCTTTTGTTGCATCTTCTCTTTTTTTCGTGTAAAGACCAATACCAGCAGCATCCTCAAAAATTGTTCTACGTTCTTCATGCTTAGCATCAACAAATCATTGAACTGTACCTTGAGAAATAATTCCCAAAGAACCTTTAGATAAACCGGTGTCTAGAAAGATATCTTGAATATCTTTTAAACGACAAGGTTCATCATTAATGAAATATTCATTAATACCTTCACCTTTTTTAAGTTTTCTGGTAATTGAAACTGTATCATTATCATAATGTAAAGCACGATTTGAATTATCAAATTCAAGAGTAATTTCAGCCATTTTAGCTGGGTTGTGTTCTTTAGAACCGTGGAAGATTACATCTTCTCCAATTTTAGAACGAAGTGCTTTATTAGATTTTTCTCCAAGCACCCATTTAATAGCGTCAATAATGTTAGACTTTCCACTACCATTTGGTCCAACTACACCTGACATGTTATGTTTAAAATCAATAATTGTTTTTGTAGCAAATGATTTAAAACCGTTAATTATTATTTTCTTCAAAAATATCATACTTATTTTATTTCCTACTTATTATATAAACTATTTATCAAGTTTAATTAAACCGATAAATTTGTGGCACGCTTCACGTGCTGCATTTTGTTCAGCTTCTTTAATTTTTATACCATTACCACTACCATATTTGATGTTGTTACATCAAAGCTCAACACGATAATTATTTGGTTTGTTATTGACAAGACGATACTGAATTTCATGCTTACCATATTTCATCATCATTTCCTGAAATTTAGTTTTAAAATCTACTAAATTTACCAATATATTTTGTTCATAGCACTTAATTAATGTTTCATAAACAACATGTTTAGCTGTGCTATAACCTAAATCTAAATATATTGCACCCATCAAAGCTTCATAAACATCTTCCAAAATTTTTTCATTATATGAGGAGTCTTTATTATTTATTGACTTGCCAATTCTAATATACTTGGAAAGGTTTAATTTATTAGCTGCAATAACTTCTGATTTGGCTTGTACAATAACAATTTTATCTTTAGACATTTCTCCAACACTCAATTTTGGGTTTTTGTTGTATAAATATTCACATACAACAAAAGATATAACTTGGTCACCTAAAAATTCTAATCTTTCATAATCATAATCGAGATGATTGTCATTATGGTAAGAGGAATGAGTTAAAGCTTCAAGATATAGAAAATAACTATTAGGAGTTATTTTCAATTTTTTGAATAGTTCAATTAATGATCGATTGTTATTTTCCATTGTTAAAATTCTTCTTAATTTTTGCAGTTACATCATTCTTGATAATGCTGTACAATAGATTCAAAGCAGAAAAGAATTGTTCTTTGTCAGCAGAACCGTGTGTTTTTACAGCGGGCTTATTTAATCCTAAAACAATTGCTCCAGCTTTATTTTTGTAATCAAATGTTCTACTAACACCTTTTATTGCGCATATAGAAAATAATGCCCCAAGTCAATTTCAAGGCTTCTTATAGTTTTTCTTTAAAGCTATCGAAATAGCTTTAAGCCCTCCTTCTAATGATTTTAAAACTAAATTACCGGTGTATCCATCACAGACTGCAATATCAACAACACCTTGAAGTAGATATCTAGGTTCCACAAAACCTACATAGTTTCATTTTTGATTATTTTGAAGTAATTCACTAGCATCATGATGATATTCAAATCCTTTAGATTTTTCAGTACCAATGTTGATAATTCCAATTTTAGGATTTGAATTATTGTGGATTGATTTGAAATAAATGTTTGCCATTTTAGCAAAGTTATATAAATCTTCACCACTACAATTTTTATTAGCACCAACATCAATCATACCAAAAAATTTATTTCCACCAGTTGCAGGTAAAAATGGCATGAAACCAGGTTTAGCAATTCCAGGAATAGTCTTAATCAAGTAGTAAACTAATGTAACATAACAAGCAGTGTTTCCAGCACTTAAAACCCCATCAGCTATATTGTCAGCAACTAGTTTAATTGCTTTATACATACTTGACTCTGTTTTTCTTAACGATGTGATTATTGAATCATCCATTGTAATTATTTCTTTTGCATCAACAATTTCAAATTCATTTTCTTTAATGTTTTTAATTATTTCTTGTTGATTACCAACAAGGATAATTTGTACATCTGGATATATCTTGACAAATTTTCTAGCAGCGATTATTGCTTCTGATATTTTATTTTCAAAACCCATTACATCTAAAGATAATTTCATATTTTCTCCATATTACATTTTGATAAAGTTCGTTAAAAAGAAATCAAAATTTTAAAATGATCTACAATTGCTTTTGTTGGAACATCCATAACTATTTTCCCATCTTTTAACAAAATACAATACAAAACTGCAAGTTATTGGTAGAGATAATCATTTAACCAAATTCTTTTTCATTAAATTTTATGTTCTTTTACGAAATCTTTTAAAACTATTTTTAATTTTTCATCTTTAAGAGCTCTATCGAGAGTGGCTTGTAAATATCCGTTTACAGAACCAATATCATATCTTTTACCTTCGAAATTACAAGCATAAACTTTTGATTTTTTGGTAATTTTTCTTAAAGCATCAGTTAGCTGGATTTCTCCAGACTTATCAGGTTTACATTTATCTAATGCATCAAAGATGTCAGAAGTTAGAACATATCTTCCTAATGCTGCATATTGACTTGGTGCTTTATCAACATCAGGTTTTTCAATCATGTCTTCAATCATAAAAGATTTAGAATTAATCGTTTTATCTTTCGGCTTAATAATGCCATAAAGATTAGTTTTGTCCTTTGGCACTTTTTGAACACCTAAAATTGTACAGTGATATTTATTGTATGCTTCAATACATTGCTTGATGGCTGGTTTTTGTTTTCCATTAGCAAAAACTAAATCATCACCCAAAATAACTGCAAATGGTTGATCGCCAACTATTTGTCTAGTGCAGTTAATAGCATCGCCTAAACCATTTGGTTTCTTTTGACGAATAAAAACAACATTAGTCATATTTGAAATATCTTGAACCATTTTTAATAGTTCAACTTTATTTTTCGCTTTTAATCTTGTTTCAAGTTCAAAAGAACAATCGAAGTAATCAATGATTGAATTTTTTTGAGAAGAAACAACAATAATAATTTCTTCAATTCCAGATTGTAGTGCTTCAGTAACGATGTAATGAATTGCTGGAACATTAATAATTGGTAGCATTTCTTTTGCTAACGATTTTGTAGCTGGTAAAAATCTTGTACCCATACCAGCAACTGGAATAACTAACTTTTTAACTTTTCTTTCTGCTCTCATATATCAATAGATTATATATATAGATTTATACTAATCACTAATTTATGACAAAGCAAAAAAGTAAATTATTTTTATGGAATTTAATTTATTTTTTCAAAATTTTCTTGAGATATTGTGCTGTATATGATATGTTTGTAAAACTTAAAAGTTGTTCTGGGGTACCTGTAGCAATTACTTCACCTCCAGCATTTCCTCCATCCTTACCCATATCAATAATGTAATCAGCACATTTGATAAGATCTAAGTTATGTTCAATCACAATAACTGTTGTTCCTAGATCAGCAATTCGGTTTAAAACATTAATTAATTTACTGATATCATCAGTATGAAGACCAGTGGTTGGTTCGTCAAGAATTAAAATTGTCTTATTAGTGCTATTCTTTTGTAAGAATTTAGCTAGTTTTATTCTTTGAGCTTCTCCACCGCTTAAATCATTAGCACTTGTTCCTAATTTTAAATAACCTAAACCTACATCATTCAATAAACTAATCTTATGGTGAATATTAGGAATATTTTTGAAGAATTCTAATGCTTCAGTTACACTCATTTCTAAAACATCATAAATTGATTTTCCTTTATATTTTATGCCTAAAGTTTCATCATTATATTTTCTTCCATGACACTCATCACATTTGACATAAACATCAGGTAAGAATTGCATAGCAATTCTAATTACTCCGTCTCCTTGACATTTTTCGCATCTTCCACCAGGGATGTTAAAAGAAAATCTTCCTTTTTTGTATCCTCTAGCTTTTGCTTCAGGAACTGAAGCAAATAATTCGCGAATATCATCAAAAACACCAACGTAAGTTGCTGGATTACTTCTCGGTGTTCTGCCAATAGGTTCTTGAGTAACAATAATTAATTTATCAATATCTTGGATACCAGTAATACTTTTGATTTTTCCAGCTTTAGTAAATGGATTAAACAAATACTTTTTTATATTAGCAGCAAGTGTGTCTAAAACTAGTGTTGATTTACCGCTACCACTAACTCCAGTTACACAAATAAATTTTCCCAAAGGGAAAGTTACTGTAATATTTTTTAAATTGTTAGCCTGCGCTCCTTTAATTACAATCTTTTGGCCATTACCACTTCGACGTTTTTTAGGTATAGGAATTGATAGTTCACCAGAAAGATATTTTCCTGTAATTGATTGTTTGCACTTTATGATTTCTTGTGGTGTACCACAAGCTACAAGCGTTCCACCTTCTGCTCCAGCTCCAGGACCAATATCTACGATATAATCGGATTCTAACATTGTTTCTTCATCATGCTCAACAACCAAAATAGTGTTACCTAAATCACGCATTTTCTTTAATGTTGTAATTAACATAGCATTATCTTTTTGGTGCAAACCAATTGATGGTTCATCAAGCACATAAAGAACTCCAGTTAAATTGCTACCAATTTGTGTTGCTAATCTAATTCTTTGTGCTTCTCCACCTGAAAGAGTTGTGGCATTTCTTGATAATGTTAAATAACCTAATCCAACATTTTGTAAGAAAGTCAACCGGTTAACAATTTCTTTTAAAGCTAAATAAGCAATTTGTTGTTTTTGTTCATTTAGTTTTAACCCTAGAAAGAAGTTTAATAAATCATCAATTGACATATCTGTTAAATCAATAATGCTTTTACCATTGATTTTAACACAAAGGGCCTGCGGAGAAAGCCTTTTACCTTTACAAACTTTACATACTTTTTCTGACATGAACTTTCCGTAGAAAGTTCTAGCCATTTCACTTGTAGTTTCAAAATACAAACGTTTTATGTGGTTTAATACACCTTCATAATAGTCATAATTTTCACGTTTTAAACCATTAACAGAAGTAACGTTCATATGTATTGGTTCATTTGAACCATACAATATGTAGTCTAATTGTTGTCTTGTTAACTTATTAATTGGTGTATTAGGACTAATTTTATAGTGTTTAAGCATGCATTCAAACATTTGTCACTCAATATTAGTTGTTCCTGCTGTATTTTTGTAATATTCAATTCCTCCATCTAGAATGGAAAGTTCAGGATGAGGAATCATTTTCTCTTCATCTGGTTCAAATGTAACACCTAAACCTTTACAATTAGGACATGCACCAATTGGTGAGTTGAATGAGAATAGTCTTGGTTCCATTTCGGGAATTGAAAATCCACAAACTTTACAAGCATGAGCTTCAGAGTATGTAATTTCCTTATCGTTAATTAAAACAACAACCTCGTGGGTAGAGGAAACTTTTAATGCAGTTTCTACTGCATCATTAATTCTTGAACGTGTATCTTTATCACCATGACCAATGATACGATCAATAATGATGTCAATGTTGTGAAAATCATTCTTATTTAGTTCAATGTCTTCATCTAAAGAATAAATTTTGTCATTAATTCTTAGCCTTAAGAAACCTTGATTACGAAGTTTATCAAATTCTTTTTTAAAAGTTCCTTTTTGTTTTCTTGTATATTTGGCAAGAATTTGGATTTTATCTTCATCAACAAAATTTTCAAAAATTTTGTCAACGATTTGTTTTATAGTCAAAGTTTCAATTTTGCCATGATCATTTGGACAATACGGATCACCAATTCTAGCAAATAAAACTCTTAGGAAATCATAAATTTCAGTAACTGTACCAACTGTTGAACGCGGGTTATGAGAAGTTGATTTTTGGCTAATAGAAATAGCTGGAGAAAGACCTTCAATCATATCTACATCTGGCTTTTCATTACCACCTAAAAATTGACGCGAATATGTGGACAAAGACTCCAAATATCTTCTTTGTCCTTCAGCGTAAATTGTATCAAACGCTAATGATGATTTACCACTTCCACTAACTCCGGTTATAACAACAAGTTTGTTTTTTGGTATTTCAACATTGATATTTTTAAGATTGTTTTCTCTTGCACCTTTGATTATTAGTTTGTCCATTATCAATTTATTTTCTTTCCATTACTTTAATATAATCTTAAAAGTTATTTAAGATATCATCATTTCTTCTAGATACTATTATTTATATCTTTTTGTGAGTTAATTTAACATATTCATCGCGATTAGAAATAATCGTATGTGTATTGAATGGTAAACGAGTAAAACAATCACTAAGAATTTGGTAGATATTTTTGGGGATAAAGGTATTACGCAGATTGATTTTTTGTTTGATAAATTTTTTATTGGAAATTAAATATTCAATGTTTAGGTAACGATGTTTACCAAATGAGCATCAAGAACGAGCGTCAAAAGAGTTGAGACTAAAATAGTAAATATTGTTGCTTGAAACGATGTTTAAGTTTTCCAAAATTTTATTAATTGCATTCAAGTTACAACATTCAGCATTTGAAACACTAAATATACAGTCTGCAACTTGTGTGACATAAATATTTCATTGCTTTTCCAATGCTTTGAAGTATTGTTGTTTTTGAGTTATTTCATCATAATCACTATCATAAAGTAAGAAGTTTGTAAACTGGTTATACTTAATAAAGTTTTTGTAAGTTAAATAATTAGTTGTAAGGTGATATGGGTGTAAGAACTTTTTACGAATATTATCAAACAACAAATAATTTTGAGTGTAACAGAAGTCTTTGTCAGCAGAAGAACTGATTATTAAAAGTGATTGAATTGTACCCATATGGGTAATCATATCTCTTGTATTTTTGTCTAACAAAACTTCATAAATAATTTTGTGAGCAGCAATATCATAAATTCGTGAACCATTGTTACAAACAATGTATCCTCTTTTTAATTTAAGTGACTTATTCAATATTTTTAATGTAGCGTTTAAACTAAGTATTGTGGTAAAAATATAGGTAGTATCAGCTTCGTTTTCTCTTAAAATTTTACCTATCTTTGGGTCTAAAAGATATTTTGATATGTTATCATTTCTACAAGCATTGAAATCAAAAACAAAAACTGCTCTTTCTTTTGGAGGCTTACTACTAGTTTTTGGATTCTTTAGTTTATTCGAATTATTACTAAATAATTCCTTTCCTTTAGGAAGTAATGTGTCATTAAAAATTTCAGTTGGTTTTATTTCTGAATTCTTTAGATTGCTCATTTGTTATTATTTCTTGTTTCGAATTTGTTTTTTAATAAGTTTTAAAAATTCGCTAAATGAAACTGTAATTTCATCTGTTTTTCCGTATTGACGGTAAGTTACAGTGTTATTTTCAACTTCCTTATCACCAATAACTACTTGGTAAGGAATTTTCTTAATTTGAGCTTCTCTAATCTTCTTAGATAGTCTTTCATCGCTATTGTCGATTCTAGCTCTAATTTGATTTTTAATCATCATTAATTGTAACTTACGAGCAAATTCATATTGTTTATCACTTACGGGGATAAACATTACTTGAATTGGTGATAACCATAAAGGTAAAACACCCTTAGTTTGTTCTAATAAGATAGCTAAGTAACGTTCAAATGTTCCAATGATTCCTGCATGAATAAATACGGGAACTTCTTTTTCTCCAGTAGATCCAATGTATTCAAGTTTGAATCTATCAGGTAATAAGAAGTCTAATTGAATAGTTGAAACAGTTATAATGTGTCCTAGTACAGTTTTAATTTGCATATCAATCTTAGGACCATAGAAAGCAGCTTCACCAATAACTTCTTTATAAGGAATCTTTAATGATTTCAATGCAGTTCTTAATTGATTTTCAGCACTTTCTCACATCTTGTCATTGTCAAAGAATTTTTCTTTATTTTTTGGATCACGAAGTGACAATTCAACAGAATAAATTGAAGTTCCAAGAACTTTGTGAGCTTTAACAATAAGATTGTAAACACGTTTAATTTCACTATTAATTTGACTGTGCATTAAAATAGTGTGAGTGTCAACTAGTTGCATTTGTCTTACACGTTCAAGTCCAGTTAATGCACCACTAGCTTCATAACGGTGTTGAATACCAAATTCAGCGATTCTATATGGTAATTCACGATATGAATGTGGTTTTTGTTGATAAGTTACAATGTGGTGAGGACAATTCATTGGTTTAAGAACAAATTCTTCATCATCAACCTTTAATGGAGTGAACATATTTTCACGGTAGTGATTTCAATGTCCTGAAATTTTATATAAATTAATTGTTCCTAAAACTGGAGTTTGTACAAATTTATATTCATTTTCACTTAGAAGTTCTTTACAAAAATTTTCAATTTCAAATTTAATGTTTGTACCATTTTCTAATCAAATTGGTAAACCTTGGCCAATTCTAGTATCAAAACAGAATAATTCTAAATCAGCACCAATTTTTCTATGGTCTCTTTCATTTTTTTCGATTAAGAATTTTTTGTATTCTTTGAAGTCATCAACATTTTCGCGAGCCCAACCTTCAATAGCAACTAATTGTTCATTACCGGCATCAGAGTTAAAATACTGACCAGAAACATTAGTTAATTCTATTAAATCAGCTTTTGATATTTTCTTCAATTCTAAATCATGGCAGATATCAACAAAATCTTTTCCAATACGGATAATTTCAATTGATTTACCAGGTGCATTTTTAATTTCAACAAGTTTATATTTGTTGTCAGCAAAAATTTTATTTGCTTCAGTTTTAGTTATTTTTTCATATGAAACATTTAAGGCACGATCAATGTTTTTTTGAATGTACTTCTTAATACGTTTGAAGTCATTACTTGAAATTTTTGTATTATCAGGCAATTTAAAACTATAACGGAAACCAACTTCAGTAAGTGATCTTTCCCCAAGTTTAACGGGATGATACATTTCTAATATTGATTTTGCAAGTAATTCACTTGCAAATATGTTAATTTTATCTAATTTGTTTAATTGCATTTTATTTCCTTTCAATTGTTTTTAAATAAATTATTTTGTGTTATTTGTTGTATTATCACTGTTTTTTGTTATGGTGTCATCCGTTGATACATCAAGAATTTTGTTTACTAAAATTCTTGTGTATAAATCTTTTTTCTTTGAGATTTTTGTGTGTAATTCACCTTCAATTACAACATGTGCATTAGGATTTTTCTCCACGATTTTTGCTAGTTGTTTTGATAATGGTGAAAGCGCGTAGATAGAAAAATAATCATCTCATTTAAAATTAACCATTTTTCTTTCTTGTTTTAATTGTGCAAAGTAAATGAATTTATTAGATGCACTAAAAGATCCATTTACAATGTTACCTTCAATAATAACTTTATTGATTAACTTATTCATATTATGTGTATATTATATAATTACTAATAAATTACATTAATATTATGATTGTGGATTTAAAACAACTTACATTAGCGAAAAATGATTATGACAAATTTAAATTGTTATTAAAACGTAAACATAACATAAAATCATCAACATTTTGATTAGCATGGGTTGGTCTTCTATTAGGACTTGCATCTTGCATGATTAATATTTGAAATATTTTATTGCCAGAAAACGCTAATTTATCTGTTTATGGTGCAGTTTGATCAAAATTGTTATTCAACTTTTTTGGCTATTTTACTCAACAGTCAAATATTATTGTAATCTTTGCTTACTTTTTGTTTTTAACATGTTTTAGAACAAAGATATTTAATAATCGCAATTTGTTAGTTGCTGTAGGAATATATATCAATACAACAATGATAACTTATTGATTGGTAATGTTTCCAGAATGAATTATGGGAACATTAAGTACTTATGCATGATGATCAATTTTTTCAACTTTAGCATTTCACTTATTTTGTCCAATCATTTATGATTTGTTTTTACTTATTAACGTTAATTACCCTTATAAAAAAATAAAAAATCCGATGAACCGGATTCACACAAAATATTTTGTTATATATGTATTGATTTACACTGCAATATATGCAATATTTGCAATAATGATTAATTTTATTCGATTACCAGTTAGTGCATTTCGTACAGATGTTACTGATCTTGATGGTAATCTTGTTAACTTAATGATTGAGCATCATCCTTATGCTTCTATATATAACATTATCACTAACTTCAATCAACAGTGTTGGAATATTGTTTATTCTAATCCTTTACATCCTGATTTAGGCGTATGTTTTGATGTCAATTCAAAGGGACAAATTTTCTATATTTTGTTGGTATTCCCAGTAGGAATAATTCTACAGGCTAATTTTATCTGAATTATTTGGGTAAATAATCATAAGTCAACTCCAAATTCAATGCGAATCGATGTGTTGAGAGAAAGTGTTATGATTAATGAAGAAAACAAAAACATTTATTGTAAACATCTTATGAACTTTGAAAAGTTAATTGGAATTTCATCAAAAAAGAGCAAAAAGAAAAACAATATAAAAAAAGGAAAGAAAAATGGCAAATAATTTATCCGTTGAACAAAGAATTAATGATTTATTACAAACATTAAAGATTTATATTAATGCTGATGGAGGGGATGTTGAATTTGTTGAATACAAAGACGATATTCTTACTTTAAAGATTACAGGTAAATGTGTTGGGTGTCCTTTTGTTGATAATACATTCGATGAGGGTGTTAAGTTTGCTTTAATGCAAGAAATTAAAGAAATCAAAGACGTTAAATTCATTTATTAATCTGTTAAAATAACAAAAAGCGACTACTGCTCTATGCAATAGTTGCTTTTATTTTTAGGTTTGTTTTTTTGAATTTAAGTAAAAAAATATCACAACAATAAAATTGTATAGGGATATTTAGCTCATTAAAATAAAAAAATACACTTGCAAAAAGTGTATTTTGTATGGTGGTCTGTGAGGGGATCGAACCCGCGACCCGATGATTAAGAGTCATCTGCTCTACCAAGCTGAGCTAACAGACCGTTAGTATATGATATTATACCAATATCCATTATAGCTTAGTTGCAATTTTTAAATTATTAGATATTAATGAATGATCTAAATACAAAATATTTAGTTGTAGTATATGTTAATTCAGAAATACTATCAGTGCAAGAAATATTAAATGAGAAAACTTGTGGGTTATCAAATATATCAAATGATGGTGTAGTATCTGAATGTCCAAATGAAATCAACTTTTCATTGCTATCAATTTGAATTTTTAAACCACTAACTGTACTAGGTTTTTGATTAACAGTTAATGAAAAGATGTGTTCAGCATCAATAGGACTAAAACTTGGAAATAAGTTTCAATGAAATAGTTGACCATCTGCTAAAAATTCATTGTTTTTTAGAACTGTAGCTGATCCTGAAGCCTTTCAATACATATCTGTAGGGATGATGTATGGATGCTCTTCTGTTCCATTTGCATCTAACAACATTTGTTTTGCCTGCTCAAAGTTTGGGAAGTCATTATTTACAGCCAACCATTTATCATAATTTATTAAAGGCACAACATCATTAATTGAAGTAATTGGTTTTAACGATGGACCAGCATCAATATTTTCTGCAAAAAATTCGGACATTAAATTAGTAGCAGATTCCAAATCATCTTGTTGAAAACTAGCAATATCAAAATTTAAATTTTTAACAACGGAACGGAAGAATAATTGGTATCCTTTGTTGTTAAGTTTTAATTTGCTTCATATTCAGTCATCAAAAGTGTAATCAGTAAGTTGTAAATTTGTATTATCTGTAAAAACATTGATTGTTGAATTATTTTTTGATTACGTTCATAAGTGAATTGATAATTAAGAATTGATCTAATGTAACATTTGCATGCATATATTGAGAACAAATAAATTCAACAAATAAATTAGTGTAATATGTTGAGTTCGCCATTTCATTTATGTAACTTGACATTGCATCAGCATATGTTTTGTCAGATCCAGTAAATTGTGTTGAAATGTAATCGGAGAAACTTGTTATTTGAAGTTTAATACTATTCATTGTGGCAACTGTAATTTTTTGAGTTTCCGCAAAAAGAATTTTGATGTTATTAAATCCTTTAGACAAAATTTGCATAAAAGTGTTTAGTAAGTTATTTCCATCATTGTCAAGCATAGTTGCTAATTGTGCAAAGGCAATATAACAGCTCAAGTTTGTGTATGTATTATCAACATAATTATAAGACGAATATCTATTTATAGTTTCACAAAAAGTACTTAAATTGCTTGAAAAACTAGTATCTTTTGTATATCTACAAGTAGCTGCGTATGTAAGTTCAGTTGTAGAAGTGCAAATAGGAAAAAATGTCGCACCTAAAATTACAAGTCCTGCTAAATGAGTACCAATCCCCATACCTTTAGTTAATTTTGTTTGTTCTTTAGATTCATATTTGTATTCAGCAAATAATTTTCTCTTAGAAACACCATTTATTAAAGCTTGATAATTTAATTCAGCACATTTCTCTTTAGAAATAGAATATTTACCGATTTTTAATGCTCTTTTACCTCATATAAAATAACTTGGTAAAACGATTATCAAAGTTCCAATAACAGTACATATTATGAAAAAGAACATTCTAGCAAAAGGAACACCGACCTTTATAATCAAATCATCAGGCAGACCGGTTATATTTATGTGTAATAAGTTCAAGATATATTTGTAGAAGCCTACTGTCAAACTTTCTGCTAAAAAAGCGGCAAGTATTCAACCAATACAATACATTACAAGTATTCCACCACCTCAAAAGATTGCTCTTCTTCAGCCTGAAAATGCACCAATTATTGTTGGTATAAAAATCAATAGAAAAAAACAAGTATTGGAACTCATTCTAAACCATTTCTTCAATCTATAATATCCATATTTGTATTATATCCTATGAATAAAACTTAAATAAATTTTTTAATTTCTCGCCTTAGGTGACTAAGTATATACATCAAAGTGCCCACATAAATAAAAAAAGCTCATTTGAGAGCTATGTTGCAAAAAAAGTTGGTTTTTTGAGATTTTTTCGATTTTTATATAGCTCTATCATATTGTAGAGCAAAAAATTAGCACAGCAAAAATAGCGGATGCTATAAGAATTGCAAAAACTTGAAAAGTACCGGTTCAGAAGGATTTTTGTCATCGAATTTTAAAACGATGTTTTATAATAGAAATTGAAACACGCAACATCAGAATTGCTAATACAGATGCTACAGCAAGACCTGCAAATATTAATCATTCAGAATAATCATCAAGATAAGAGTGTAGATTTTGGTCTTCATTACCTAATTTTAAAAACTCCTCATAGTCTTTTTGTGATTGAGTTTTTTTATCTTCTTCAGTTTCATTGTTTTTGTAAGTTGAATAATATAGCA
>Ga0247610_10001919_pt1 | contig 24888 bp, 31 predicted proteins | sample 174DNAGHGhighgp2_FD_193483 | JGI IMG/M metagenome (GOLD analysis project Ga0247610, IMG submission 193483) | Sheep rumen microbial communities from Palmerston North, Manawatu-Wanganui, New Zealand - 1742 DNA GHGhigh gp2 | ecosystem: Host-associated > Mammals > Digestive system > Stomach > Rumen...
CACAAAATCTAATTTGTTCAGTTGGTAAGTAACAATTGTCTTTAAAGCGATATTAAACAATATATTCTTCTTTTGTTTTTTCACTTTATGTAATGAGTTGTATACTGCTAATCCTTCATCGAGTGTATTTCTACCAAGTAAACCATACAAGAATAAGTTTAAACCAGTTTTCATTCCATAATATCTTCTTCCTATATGACCTTGTATTTCATGTTGTTTTAATCCTTCCAAGTCTTCTTCTGAGAACATAGCAGAAGTTTTAATACGCATTATTTTATCGGTATTCACATTCATTCTTGGCATCATTTCATCATTCAACTCAATCTTCCACTCATAACCTAATTCATCAATGTATTTCTGAAGCTCATTCTTCGCTGTCTCTGCATTGATTGTTCTGTGCGCATCTTTAAGAGATTCATAAGGATGCTTTTTAATTGTTTTTAGTGCAAGTTCATAATTTTCTAATGACGGTGGAGTATCAAAATACACTTTATTTGGCACATTATTGTTTTTGTCAATTGTGAACTTTACCTTGGTTATATAATCGTTTAATGATTCAATATAATACTCAGACAAAAAGCAATTGAAATTTTTAAACTCAGTTCTAAGAGTTTCCATTCTTTGAAGAATACCATCTTCGGAGAATTTGTTTTCATGCATTTTCAATTGAGGATAGTATTTAACACCTCTTTCTCTTGCCTTGATAAATTTCTCATACTCTTCTTCTACATTCAATACATCTTTCCAGTTACGGTCTTTTCGATACATGTATATCAAATCGCCGTACTCTTTATCAAGAGCAAGTAATTTTTCTTTTTGTTCTTTGGATAATTTCATTGAATAAATTCTATTATCTAAATATTTGTATAAGTCAATCATATTCTAAATAATCTTTTCAGTGTATTATTACAATTTAGATTTCTTCTACTTAGTATTTCAAATCTTTTTATTAGTTCGTCGTTTTTATTTTCTTTACAGCTCTTTATATTTATATCAGTACCAATCAAACATCTTGATTGTAATGGTAATAAATATTCGGGAATGTTAATAAAAAACAAAGCGGGTTTATATGATATATCTACAAATAAATTTGCATGCTTGTCTAATAATTTAATCAATAGAGAATATTGTTTTTTATACTCTCTTTTTGGTGATAATCCACAATGACATAAAACAAATGGAATTTCAGGATAATCATAAAGCAATTTATCTAATTCATTTGTTCGTTCTTCATTGTATATATACCAATGTAGATAAATAGGTAACGCTTTATCTTTGTCAAAATCACACAAAGTCCTAACCCATGTTAAGTTTCCAAAATCTAATTTATTCTCTTTGTAATAAGAATAGCATTTTATCTCACCGAATCCTTTTATTTGATTTGGAAAATTCTTGTAAGTATCAATCATGGTATCACAATCTTTTCCAGTTGCTAATAAAAGCATTCTATTTTTGTCATAATATTTACTATTTATAAAATCTTGGTAATACTTAATTACATCATCATGATTATACTTATCCAGTGCATAAAAATCTACATCCATAAAACCAACAATTTTTGATATATCGCTTGGAATTTCAAGATAATCAAAAATTGTTCCTGAATGGTCAAATAAATGAATATGTCCATCAATTTTATTTGATATATATGAATATAAATCTTTCATTACTTAACCGAATATCCATAACCTGAATCTAACTTACGTGCAACGTCATTGAATACGCAACTTGAATTTGTTGTTGTGTATTTTAACGATTCTTTTATTGCATCTTCGTTAGACATATATTTATTAAACAACTTTATATTTGTTAATTTTACAGGATAACCAGTAACGGCAACTTCTTGTGGTTTTTTTGCAATATTGTCATTACTGTATTCACAACTTCCGTTTTCTTCAACAACATCAAATACAAACTTGTGCATTTCAGGTTTTAATTTGTACGCAGGAACTTCTAAAGGATACGTATAAGGATATGCAGCAATTTCTTGTACAAATGTTTTACGATTCCATTTACAAATAACAATATATTCATTTGTAAGTAAATCTGATAATTTTTCGTCATTTATTTGTTTACGAAGATCTGCATATGCGTTTCCAAATTTCAACATCTTACCGTTTGTTTCAATTACAATATTACCGAATTGAATAATAGGTTTGTATTCCTCTAATTCAATTCCTGTAGCATCAATTATAAACGATAATGTTCCGTCTTCTCCACAATAACCTTTTTGATATGTTATTAAAGCATCCTCAGCAAAATTGTACATGTTTTTTGCTACTACAACAGAACCATGATTGTATTGTCTATCTATAATTTGTATCTTTTTTGTTGTCATTTGCTTTCTAACAGCATCTTGTACAAATACATTATCAAGTGCTTCGTTTGCAGCATACAGTGGACGTTCTATTTGCGTTGTGGCGGTTGTACGTACCTGTTCGTTTTCTTCAAGTTCAGCAAACACGTTATCATATGTATTTACAACAAGATTGTCTATAAACTCTTCAAAATTGCCTTGGTCCACGTTTGTTTTTTCATTCCATTTGATAAGACCTAATTTCCATGTTGTTGACCTCCACATTAGTCCTTCATTCTTTTCATCATATGCCGAATTTACTTCCCACATACGGTTCATCATCGGAATATAAATGAAATCTCTTTGTTTTGGAAACGCTGTATCGCCAAATGCCTGTGCAAATTGTTGTTTACCCAATTCAACATTCCAGTCAACCTCCCAATCAAAATCCATATCGGTAAATTGAGGTTTTGATGAAGGCATTTCACCATCAGGAATCATTAACTTCAATTGTTTTACACTTTCTACATTGTGCATAACATATTCCTTAAACGTATAATCAGCAGTATCTTTTTGAGGAAGAACACGAAAATAGTAAATAGGAATACCAAACATACAAATAACGCTGTTTGCTATTTGATTTTGGAGTTGAAGCGCGCAATCAAGTCCAATATATGGATTGAACAAATTCTCGTTGCACATATCCTCCAAAAATGGATTTTCGTTGAACAAACAAACACTATAACACTTAGTTTCCATGTTATTAATAGAAACTGTGTTCAATGTGTCTGCAAACAATACACGTAAATAAAAATCTGAATCTACATTTTTAGCAAGTTTAAGATATGTGTTGTAATTTACCCAATTCGTCCAACAAACCATATCGGATGACCAACTATACATGCATGTATTTGTTATATCAATTCCAGATTGATTTGTTATTTTCAAAGGACCAAAAGCAACAGCGTCTTGAAACTGTAATATTCGCTTTATAAGACAACTCACGTTAATATCTACAAATTTAAGTAAATAATAAAAAATGAGGCCTAACAAAATAAATTGTCAGGTCCTCAAAAAATCGTACAAACGATGTTCTGTTATACGAAAAACAACAAACATTCACCGCCAATTGCAAATCGTCCATGTTTATCAAAATCAAAATCCGCCCCATAAGGAGTTCTTACAGTTATACAATACACTTCATCGCTGTCCATTGCGACAACTTTGCAATTACCACAAATGGGACTATATAACTCGTCACCTATTTTGAGGACGTTTAATAGGTCTATCATTTTCCATTTTAATTTTTTTCATCAAATATAAAATATAAAAGAGAGATAAAAATTTAACTCTTACCTCTCTTTTTGTTATAACATATTGATATTCAATTGAATTACTTATCGAAATCTGCTTTTTCCCATTCAGGATATGCATCAATCAATATTTGAAGTGCTGGCAAATAATCAGCGTTCCAACCTGGTTCTGTGCTTTCGCCGAAACCTTTGTTGATTTCTTCAAATTTGTGTGTAATCATTGAGAACATCTTACCTGCTGCAGATTCGTCTTTCAAACGCGCGTAATACTTACAAATATTTTCGAACGTTTTTGGGTCAGGTTGTGTTTTCAGGAATGATACAATTGTTGTGGTAATAATATAGATGATGTCAAGTTTGTATGTTGAACCTTCCTTCTTTGGCAATGGTGCCTTATCGGGGTCGGTCAATACCTTCTTCAACTCTTCCATATCGATTGTACGCATCAACTTAACGTAATCCATAAATCCACGTGCAGCAGTCAAACCGACGTTATCTTGTATTGATGCCATAATTACGTCATCAGGCAATGCTAGCAAATCGAATCCTTCTTCATCTGCAGTATAAGATTCATCTGCAAGTGCGCGACATGCTGCTTCCCAAGCACGAGGAGTGCAGAAAATCTTTGTATCGTCATTATCTTGGAAATAGAAATACTTTTCGTTTTGTTCCAACCAGTCAAGAACGTGTTTGTTCATATAACCTTGTTTGTCTGCCCATTCACGCCATGATTTACATGTAGGAGAATAGTTTACTTGACGGAAACGGTTTGCAAGCGCAGTTGACAAATCGTGCTGAGTGTCCATATCGTCTTCCAAACGGTTAGATGCCGCAATAACAGACCAACCTGAACCAAGACGGTAATTTTCACCAAGTTTGCGTTCGTCTACAAGTTTCAAACAAACGTTTTGTACCTGAGGTTTTGCACGAGACAACTCATCAAGGAAGATAAGTCCTTTGCCGCATGCTTCGTCAGCTTTCTTACGTTCCTCATCAGTCATTGAATCCAAATCTTCCCAAACAGGCAAATATGATTTTGGAAGGTCAACGGCTTTTGTTTTGTTTACGTTGTATGAAGGAAGGAAGAAGTCATCATGTTCTTTCATTGACAATTGGAAGTCGAGCAAACGTGAATTCTCGCCTTTCATTTGTTTAAGTACCTTTTTAATAATCGCAGTTTTGCCTACGCCAGGAGCACCCCAAACAAGCAGAGGTTTTGCGTCCACGCCTTTGCGGATTACCATTGATACAAGTCTTTCTAATTCTTTTCCGTCGATGTTACGGATTTGATTGTCATCAGATGCTAGTTTTAACACTTCAAAAATTTGGTCTACCGTTTTACCTTCTTCAGCCTCTCGAATACCTTTATGTTGAGCGGCTCTTTTCCACATCTCGATAGTTGACTCTCTGCTATCCAAAACAGATTTGCCAGTTGTATCGACACCAGAGAATTTAGCGTCTTCAGCGTTTCCAACCCAGTGAACACCTTTTGTATCACGAACATTGCCGGATTTCAATGCAAGCTGTGATGTAATAGGTAATACTGCAGGCAATACTTTGTCATTAAAAACACCAACAAAGAAATCACCAATTTTTGCAATCTTTCCTTTAAGGTAATTGAAAATTTTGCCGAAGAAATCGCTAATAACACCTTCATCTACCATTTGTGATTGTAAATATGAGGTGAGTTCGTTTCCTTCGAACATTTGATTTAATTGCTTCATATAAATAGTACTATTATTTTTGTTTTTCAAATAATAATTCTATTCATTCGGCAAATAAAAATGTTCGTTATATGAAATTTTTAGAGAATTCTTTGAATTTATAGTCTGAAAACTCAACTTTCTCGTAATTTTTTTCTATATATTCTTCAACATCAGGACTATTAAAATCTATTTCATTATTATCAGAATTACGATTAATAAATATATTATTGCCATTATCTTTTATGCTTTCTACAAAATCTATATATTGTTTTTCCGGAACTTTTGTAAATATAACAAAAAAGTTTCTAGGAACATACAAATTTGAATATTCTAAATGTTCATACCATTTTAATGCTTTCTTTAACCAACGTTCACCAGAAAAATTACAATATCTGAATTTGAATTTCCAACACTTCAAATCAAACATTCTATCAATACATTCAAAATCATTAGGACTTTTAAAGAATGTAAATAACACATATGGATTATTTTCAAAATCGATATTATAATTTAGATGATAACCATTAATTGTTATTATTCCACCTGCTCCAGTTTTTGCACTAAAAATAACTTTGTATTTTTTGTAATAATTTTCAAGTTCAACAATTCTAAATGCTGCATTATTAGTTTCAGGATACACTCTTTCAAGTTCATCCTGAATAATTTTCAATTTACCTGTATTTGTAGAACTAAGAATTGACATATGTTAACTTCTTACATAAAATTTTCTTTTTGTTTCTGTCGATTCATCAGAATTCTCGGAAATTACTTCATAAGAATAACCCCAATAAGTTTTTTTACGACCAACATATAGGTGTTCACCATTATCAAAAAGTGATGCCAAAATTTGATAATAAGTAAGTCCGATTCGAATAGTTTTACCTACTAAACTAAAAGAACCTGAATTTGTTGTTTTTAATATACCTGATTGTTCTGACATATGTATATAAATTGTTGGTTGTATTTTAATATATTAAATCAAATGAAAAAGTTAACATGACTTACATAGGAATTGACCCTTCACTTAATTCAACAGGTGTATGCATAAATGATAATGGAAAATGCAAATATTACCTGATTGTTTCGAAAATGACAAAAAAGATGAAGGAATTTAAAAACGAATTTATACATTATTTGCCATACGAAAAAGCCGATACAAATAAAAAAGAAAACGAATACGCACAAGTAGAATTCAACAAGGCGCATAATGTACACAGTATATGTGAACGAATAAAGAAAATTATTGAGCAATATAAAGATTGTGAAGTTTTTATGGAAGGTATTTCGTATGGTTCAACAGGTTCAGCAGCATTGGCGGACCTTGCTGGATTGAATTTTGCAATTCGTAACATATTGATTGATAATGGTTTAAAATTTACAATAGTATCTCCTGGACAAAACAAAAAATTTGCTACAGGTAATGGTTCGGCTGAAAAAGATTTGATGATTTTTTCTTGGTTGAAAATCGAAAATCACCTAAAGCAAATAACAGAGATAAAAATTGATGACCTTGCTGATGCATATTTTCTTTCAAATTATTATAGAGCAATTGAGTAATAGCCGATTAAAAAGTTGTTAACTCTTTATTTATTATATCAGCAAATTAATAAAAATATTATCACAAAAATGTCCGACAATACGAGCACACGAGACACAATTATAAAAAGTGCGTTTGAAAAGTGGGCTGATAAAAAATGGTTTCAAATTTTAATGGCCGTAGTAATAATGTATTTATTAGCTGCACCAATTGCTGGACCGCTTATTTATCAATACATAAACAAACAAAATACATCTGAAGCAGTTGTAAAATCACTTGATGAAAGAGACAGACAAGTAAAAGAGGCGCACAAAATTGAATTTGAAAGATCCAAACAAACATATGCTGCAGTAAAAAGTGTAATGCGAAATTACCTCGAAAACACAAGCAGCGATTATATCTTCCTATTTGAATATCACAATGGAATGGAAAATGTAATGTCAGGTATACAATTTTGCCATTTCGATATGACATTGGAAGTATTGAATGACGGTTTGTCATATATTCCTAATGACAAATTTAAAAACGAATACGTTGCGAGATACGATATATTGTTGGATCCCGATTTTGAATCTTCTGCAAAAGCGTTTTATTACAGAACAGAGGATTTGAAATATGTAGACCGATATTTATTGCAATGTATTAACTATATAGAATGTAAATCTTGCGTATTAATTAATATTTGTAATGACAAAGGCGTAATTATTGGCACATTGTTGTTTGCGTCATTGGATGAAAATATTAAGATTACGGAAGTGTATAACTGTCAAAGAGAAGTAGAAAAAGCTTTTAAGCAAAAAAATATAACTATAAAAGACGATGTGGACTAAGTCGTATATTCAATTACAAGTTGAAAGTATTCAAGAAAGAGCAAAATTCGCAAACGACATAACAAAGATTTTAGAAAGTTACAGAATAGAAGATGGTGTTTTTGGAATAACAAACAACAATACCTATGAACTTTCTCAAGGTTATTTTGTTGAAACAAAAGTGTTTGATAGCATTGACCAATTGATTAAGGAAATGAACCAAAACACACAGGCTGTTCGTATCACTGAAGGAAAATTTATCCTTGGTGATGTTTATGCTTCTTTGTTGGATGCGCCTGAAAACGCAAAGGTGTTTAGTATTGAGTTTTTGGAGGATGTTAGATAATTCGGAGGTACAAGCCATAAAAGAAAAATTAAAGCAGAACGTTATTCATCTATATACATTTGAGGATGTAGACGCCCTGCTTTATTACTGTATAAACAACAGGTATTGTGTTTTTGATACGGTTATTTTGAAAAATTACTTTATCAATAGTACACAACGACCTGTAATCAATTGTAATTCAAGCTACGAAAAATTTTTGGAAGATCTTGAAAATTACTTTGATGAAACAACTGTGTTCAACAATATTAAATCATGCTGTGATTTGAATATATTAAATATTGTAGACAAAACAAACAATTTAAGAATCGAATAATATGGGTGTAGGATTAAGCGCCGCAAAATCAAAATTACAAGCAGACATACAAAAAGCATTATACGATGCATACAAAGCAACGTTTATTTTGGGTGCTGGAGATGAAGGCGACAATATTGCAAAAAAATTTGCTATAAAAGGTGCAGAACCAATTGCAAACGCGGTATTTGATTTTATTTCACAAGCACAAATTGTAGGTATCATAAATGGCGTTGTAACAGGTGCAAGTCCTGTTGGTCCTGTAACCGGAACAAATATAGATTCATTAAGCGGTTCTGAATTGTCATTAATATAACTGATTGATTATGAAAATTGAAGATATGGATTATGCAATTAATCCGAACACTGGACACAAGATTGATATGAAAAAATTGTTAACCGAACAACGTTTAGCAATGATTTATATTGACTCCAACTTTCCATTCTTTTCAACATTGCTTCGTAACTTGACATGGATTTATACATTCCAAGTTCCTACGCAAGCAACAGACGGCGTTCGTTTGTTGGTAAATCCTGAATTTACGGCGGGTTTGTCAATTAAAATGAAGGCTTTCGTAATGATGCACGAAGTAATGCATTGTGCGCTCGACCACATGGAACGTGGAAAAAATCATCCTCACGACCGTTCAAATGCCGCTGCTGATTACGAAGTTAACGGATTACTTGAAGCGGACGGCGTTGTATCTGCATCCGACCTTGCACCTTATTTGTTTGACAAAAAGTATCAAGGTATGAACTACGAACACATTTACGCAATGAATCCTCCTGCACCAAAAAATCCTAATCCACAAAAAGGTGGTCAACAAGGCTCAGGACAAAGCGGTCAAGGTGGTGATGGCGGCGATGGTGGTGGAAATGACAACACACCAAAGTCAGCCGATTGGATTGAAGGCTGGAATCAAGCGTTAGAAGATTATAAAAACGGTAAAATAAAACTGTAAATTATGGCAAACTCAAAAGATTATAAATCTGGATATGAAGCCGCGATAAAGGCACTTAAAGATATGCTTTCTGGTAAAAAAAATTCAAACAGTGCAGGAGGCGGAGGTGGCTCAATGAAAGGAGCTAACATGCCACAATTAAATGATGACGACCAAAAGAAAGCAGATAAAAATGCAAAAAATGGTTCTGGTGATTCTCAAGCGAGTGAAAAATCTCGTAAAGAAGCTGCTGAATCTTGTGCATCTGTGGGAGGTGTTATGTCTCAGGAAGCTGGTGCAGAAATTGCACGTTCAGAAGGATATAGTGAAGCAGACTGTAAAGTAAAATCAAGTGCATCGTTGGCACAGGATTGGAAAGATGCCGCAATTGAAGCATGCAGCAAAAACAACTCACCTGGAAAAGGTTGGATTGTTTCGCACTTTAAAGATTATTATATCACTTCGCACGATTGGAAAAGCGAATTGAAGAAGTATATGGGTCGTGCGTTGAATAATATTGAAACTGAAACAAAACTTGGTAAAAAGAAATGGCTTGCTCAAGACGAACTAAAGAAATTCGACAAACCGTCCGAAACAGGTCTTGATTCAGTAATCTTTATGATTGACTGTTCAGGTTCAGTTTCCGATAAATTGCTTCAAAACATTATTTCGGAATGTTATACAATATGCAAACGCAAAAACGTTACAAAGGTTACATATTGTTATTATGATGACGGCATTCGTCAAATGGAAACTAACGATACAATGAAATCCGATGGTGTATTGACACCTGATATGGTTTCACGTATCAAACGAGGCAATGCAAAACCTGCAGCTGACATTCATGGTCGTGGTGGTAACAGCGAAGATGTTGCAATGAATGAATTGGTTGCAATGTTGAAGAAAAGTCATAAACGTCCTGAATTGGTAATGTGGTTCACCGATGGATATACATACGCAAAACCTGCACGTCCTAGAATAGTTAAACATATGATTTGGGTTGTTTACGATAATAACAATTTTGAATCACCTGACGGTTCACAAGTAATTCATATTAAGTCTGAAGATTTGGGTAAATAATTCATTTCTAAGACAACAAAAAGTCCCGGCAATAATTTTATTGTCGGGATTATTTTTATGTCATACAAGGCAAATAAATGTCTATATCAAAGATTCTATATAACGGGTGTAGCGAAATATATTTTAGATTCACGATAAACGTTCAAACCAGAGTCTGAAGAGTGTATTGCATTTCGCATTTCGTCTTTACCATAACGTTTGCGAATTTCATCTTTAAGTTCATCCATTGTATTGTTGCCGTAATTACAAAGAACAAATCCAATTGAGTCACCAGACGACATATATTTGCAAAGGTCTTCATAAAAGTCTTCTTTTGAATGAACTTTATACAAATTTTTTGCTTCTTTCATTGATAAAGTTTTTCGAAGCTCACGTATAGGAATTATATTATGTTCTTTTAGATAATCAAGAATTTCATTACGATATTCAAGAAATTCCGGTTTGATTACCATAAATTCCTTTTTGTTTTCAGATTCGATAATATATGAAGACAAATCTTTCATTGTTCAAAATTTATTTTAATCTATCTTTTGACTAATTTCCATATCAAGACGTTTAGCAATTGTTTTTGCCATTCTTGGGTCGCAATAGATTGTTACTTTTGAACCATCTAATTCCCAAGATTCAACGTTGTCCATCTGTTTTTCATCAAGAAGACTGCTTAGAAATTTTTCCATATCTTTATCGTTCTTAACTTTGTCAAAACCATCTTTTGATGATAGGTCTCCGGTTAATACGAAAGTGCCTTTTGCTTCATCAATGACACTTTCTTTTATGTATTCTTTTAAGTCTTTCATATTGATTATATTTTTTTCTTTGTACAGTTCTTTCCAAAATATTTTACAAGTTCACTAATAAGTTTTGCTCGCATACTTTCAATTGGGAAATCAGCTATTTCTTTCCAGAACTTAGAAATAAACTCAAAATCCTTTTTTGTTGTTAATTTACATTTATATTCAAAGTCTTTATCATATTCATACGAATAAAAAGCATCATCATCGTCGAATTTTCTCAAACTTACTGCAAGATTGTCTGGATGGTAAAAAAATGTATATTTATTAAATGTTTTCTTTGTCCATCCTAATTGCAATAAATATTTTTCAGTCAATTCATATGCTGATTTACCTGCGTTTGTGCTGTTTAATATAGATTCTTTTATTGTTTTCATAGTTTATCGTCTTTTTAAAACACCACCTTGGTCTTCAAGAGCTGCATCAACTACTTCTTTTAACCAATCAGCAGTTCTTTTATACAATTCATCAGCATTAAAATCATCTAGACGACATTTTCTGAACTTCTTACCACCTCTGTCATAATATGGGTCTGTTAATCCCTTTAGTGCATAGTATTTGTATTTACCTGCTTTGTCTGCATCAGTAAGTTCCAAATGACCAGTTGAATATAATTCTAATGAGCTATCTGTTATATCATATTTGAATGTAACAAAAATACCATTATCCGAAATACAATAAGGGATATTTTCTTTTGAAAGAAAATCAATACGCGGGTAAATACATTGTCTGCCTGTACTAACACCTGAATTGAAACCTTTTATTTCGGGTATTAATTTTTTAAGTCTTTCAAAGTATTCATTTAGTTGTTCTTCACAATACCTTACATCATTTGAACCTGTAATCGGACCAGTAGAAAAATCATTTCTTTCGCCAATTGTATAAATATGTTTTTGGTCTGTATCTATAAACTTCTTCAGCATTTTCTTTGTTACATGCACATCATTGTTACCTATATACAAGAAATTTGGTTTCTTTGGCAAATTCTTTATTGAGTCTAATTCACAGTCTGTTATTGCTAGTACTTTACATGAATTGTCTTTAATACCAGAAAAATCTTTTATGTTACAAGAGATAATTTCAAGTCTTTCACATTGAGGAATTTTTTCTAAAGTATTTGGATCTTTTGAATGTTTCAATTTAAAAATCTTCACTGGCGCAAAGTTTATGTAATCAGGTATTTCTCCTTCAATTCGGATTTCATTAGATGTTATTGGATGTATAATACCTTGTTCATCAGCACGAATACCATCATGCTGTGCTAACCAGTTTTTAATAAGAGTATCTTTTCCAGAGTGTGTGCTTGATAGAATACCTTCATTTACTATTTTATCTCTTAATGAAATCATTTCTTCAATAACATTTCTTTTTGTCGTTCAATTAATTGTTTCAAATCATCACCTAAATATACATCTTTTGACAATGTTGATAATTTAATAATAACATCTTGCCCTGCATCAAAACACATCTTGTTTAGAAGACTATTACTTATACGAACAACTTGACTGTTTACTTTTCCTTTTACATTTTGAATACGTAACAAGCCGCCACCTATTGTAAGTGTTTCCAAATACTTAAAAAATTCAACACGATTAATCATGAAGAAATTGTTTCGATTTGGCACTTTCCAAACAAAATAATCTATGTTTTCATTATTCAGCAATTCAACTTTTCCGTCTTCTTTATATGGAATTATACAAGCATAATCTTCATATTTTACTTCATTGCTACTTAAAAGAACCTTGAAACGATAATCTTTTTCTGGAGTTTTTACAATAAAATCAGTACCAGCGAACACTTGTTGCTCATCTGGTACTATAAAAGAATAGTTTTCATTTTTAGAAAAGTAACGATGAAAAATATCCAAAGTTTCATCATCCGCATAATACTGTGTTGGACCGTCATATGTATCTGATATAGCAGTTAAAAATTGATACATTGATGACAATGCAGCAGGTAATTTTTCAGGTTTTTTGCCTATTTTATCTACGTCTATAACCTGTTGCGAATGAACTTCTCTAAATGCTTCTGTTATAAAATTGTTTAATTCTTTCATTCTTCATCATCATTTTTTGATGCTTCATCAGAATCAGATTTTTTTGTCTTCTTCTTTTTCTTTTTGTCCTTTTCCTTTTCCTTTTCAGATTCGTTTACTGCCTTTTCTTTTGCACGTTTCAGTATTTCAAGAATCATCTTTTGGTCGTCTGGGTCAAGCGATGCCCAATCCATTCCACTCGTTTGTTCATCTTCCGTTTCGCCACCTGCCAAGTTCAAAGATTCGATTTCTTCTTGTTTCAATTTCTTATTAAGTGCAAGGTCAGCATCGGATAAGTGTAAATATTTCTTTACAAGGAATTCAGATGACCAGAATTTGATTTCATTTCCTTCTTGGTCCATATCAACCATGCCATCTTTCATTGATTGTATAAAGTCAACGCGTTTTTGCATCAACTCCATTTCCATCAATTCCTCAAAAAGATTGTATGATTTATAGTGCAATTGAATACATTCCAAAAATTCCCTTTGTTCAACCAATTCCGGCATATCCAAACACAATTGAATACACAATGGTTTCAATATAATTTGTGAGAAAGGATTACGCAAACGGTTTACATAACGTCCAAAATCAATTTCTGTACGCGCATAACTGGTTGCATCTGTACCAAACCAGCTTTCACCAGATTCTTGGTCAAAACGGTTCAAAGGTATTTTAGAAATTTTGTATAGAATATTTTTAAAGAATTTCAATTGGTCATTATCGTTCAACTCAGGACCTTCACCGCCAATTGTATCAATTTCAGGTGTACCGTTTTCATTGTCAGGCATCCAATATTCTTTGTTGAATGGCATATTTACCTGACCATTAATTGTAAGTTCACCTGTATCTGCAATAAATTTAATGTCTTCTTTATAACGGTTCATCGCAGACATCAAAGTTTGTTGAGCAAGCACACGGTTCATATTCTTTGTAGGAATCGTGAACTTCATTTTGTACTGAGCATTCGTTACAGTCCAAATGATTTGTGCTTGTTCAATAATACGATAAATATTGAATGGTCGAATAAGACGTTCCAAATATGACAAACGATTGATTACGTTAGTTTCTTGGAAAGCAATATAAACAATTTGAGAATCAAGAAGTTGTCTCTCTTTTCCTTGAATACCTTTATATTGTACCCAATACCATTTGCCGTTTTCGTATTTCTTTGTTATTGTTGCTGCATCGATAGGAACCAAACCAATAATTTTTGTAGGTTTTTCAAGTGAGTCATAAACAATTTCCCACGCCAATATACCTTCAATAAGGAAACGTTTGAAATCATCCCAGGCGTTTGTTCTCCATTTAAGCATACGATACAATTTCTTGTAATCTTTTGCCATGAAGTCCGTTAATTTGTTTTGTACTTCTTTTGTAAAATCTTCTAAGTCGGTCTTCTCGATATATGGTTCCGCAATGTATACATAGTTAGGGTCGTAAACGATACACTCATTAGACATTGTGTCAAGAATGTCTTCCAATTCAGGTTGCACTGCTAATTGTCTAAGAGCCGTTCGTTTGACCGCAAAATCTTTCTCGAAAAAGTTCTTATCTGCGTTTGATTTTACTTTCCAGTTAGATGATAACTGTGTAAATAAATCCTGATTTTCAAGTTGAAATGGTTTCGGAAGTAAGTTTTTGTCAGCAGGAATCGCACGAAGATTTTTTACAATATCTTCATCATAATCCATACCCCAGCGAGAAAGATTTGAAAACACTTTAGCTATCAAATTTTTCTTTTTTGGTTTTGATTCCTCCGATGCATATTTTGGTCTGAAGTTTGTAGTTTGTTTGAATCCAGGAATTTGACTATAATCCTGTAGCGCACCTTCGTAAAGGTCATAACCTTCACCAACAAGCATACTTGAAGATTCTTGTCGTGTATATCCTGTTACTCCATCAGTTTGATTCATAAAGTTTTTCGTATATTATACCAACAAATAATAACCGTACCAATAATTGAAATTAAAGGTACGGCTAGCAAAATAGTGTATAATTTATACGTTAATGAGTTCTTCGGTAGAATTCTTTTCTACTTATTGATTTATATTTATCCTCTGTTCCGATAACAATTTGAGGTCCATCTGTCACAATATTTCCATCCACAAAACGCGCATTTACATTTACTTTATTGCCGAAGTAATCAATATCTTCTATTTCGTGCATATCATCCGCGAGTTCAAACAAACGTTTTGAACCTTCAAATAAATTTGTTTTAAAATCAGTTCGTAGACCATAACAAACAATATTGATATTGCAAAAATCTACAAGATATGCTAAATGTTCAACCTGTTGTTTTGTTAAAAATTGCGCCTCATCCACAAGAATGTATTTACAATCTTTTGAAAAATAAGGTAATGGTTCGTCAGGTTTCCATAAACTGCATTTCAATTTGTCATGCAATGGACGCGATGAAATATATTCACCATCACGTGTATCTTTTGACGGTTTTATTACAAAATACGGAATATTTTTGTTTCGTAGTTTTGCGGCAAATGCGAGCAGCAACAATGACTTACCTGTATTCATTGCGCCATAATAAAATGTAAGTCGTGCCATATTATTTGTAGTATGATTTGAATTCTGAAATGCTCATACGCCTGTATATTGTATAATCGCGTAACTCTTGAAGATTTATTGCATCAATATACGACATTGTACTTCTTAAAGCTGCTTCCAGTTTTGCTCGAAGCTCATCAACTGTAAATTCTATCTTCACCCAGGTTTCAACGCCTTCTGGATTCTTGTTTGCACCTCCAGAGATATCTATTTGTCCTTGCTCGGATGCCATTCCATAATACTTACGTTCAACATATGCCTCTTTGAATTGTCCATATATATTTGACTGCCAATCCTTACGACCAAGATTTATTGCATCAAAGTTCAAATAAATGTCCTGTCCATCGCATGTAACAATGTGCGTACGTTTTTCACCACATGCCTGAGCAGTTTGAGCACACAATTTGCCTAACATAACGTAATCATATCCAAGTGCCAAACATTTAATTGCGCGGTCGAACGTATTAATACCACCATCTGCAATTATTCTAGTTGTAGGATTATCCATCCACTTCTTTATTTTGTTTATTTGTTCAATCATCCAAACATGAGATGCATGAACACCACATTGTACGGACGTTGAGCAAACAGAACCACCACCGATACCAATACGAACATAATCTACGCCGGCATCGCAGCAATATTTATACATATCAGGATGCGCAATATTGCCAATCATTATTGTTGTATTTTTGTGGTGTTGTTTCAATAGTGATACTTTTTCATACAAGTCACCAATATGCCCGTTTGCAATATCGACAAGAATATACATATGTTGTTTTGTTGATGCAATATTCTCATCAACAATACGTCTGAATTCCTGCAATGAAAATGCAACCCATTTTGTTTGACACGTTTCAATACGTTCATCAAAGTTGTCGTTTCGTCTTGGAAGAATTGGCGTAAATCCTGCATCCTCAAAGTACTTCATATTTTGTTCTGTCAATACGCTTGTCATTGGCGAAACAAATACTGGAAGACGGTTTTTACACGAGGTCTTCACGTTTTTTACATCATTAATAAATGGATTTATTTGTGCACGAGAGTCAATTGATGTAGGCGTGCCGGAAGGTAACAGGCCAATCTCGTCTAAAGATAACATTATTTCGTTATTCATAGTTTTTGTTATTTCAATTTTGTAAAGTAATCTTCTGCGACCTTAATGTCCTTTGTCATAAAACGTTTTAGTCTTAAAAAGTTAATTATATCGTCCGTAAAATTAAATTTGCATCCTGTAAAAGAACGTATTGGCAATTTATAAAGATGTTTGTCATTACACAACAAATAAAACAATATCAGCTTTACTTCACCGGCATAATCTCCTTTTAATTGAAGTAATTCTTTATCATAGAACGGACAAATTCCTTTCACAATATGTTTTGATTTGTTTGATACCATTGAATTTCCAATTACTTCTTGAAAATCCTTTTTGGTTGTTTTAATAAACAATCCGTGAATGATATTACCGCCGTTCAATTCATACTTTTTTGTAGCATCTTTGTCGTGCGTTATTGTAAGATTGCAAGGAAAATTATCTGATATATAATTTATTACATTTTTTGCAATTTCAGTTTCATCACTATTTGATTTTGTATATACCGTATAATTTACAGGATTGTACCGCCAAAAATACGACAAAATACGTGTGTCCATTCCTCCTGAAACTTCAAGACGAATATCATCAGGATCTATGTTTTTAATTATTTGAGTGTATCGTTTTACCCAAGACTTAATAATGTTCAAATATTTGTTTTTTCCTTTTGGATAAACGAACATCTTAGGACGTTCGATAAATTTATCAAACACATATGAATTGCGATAAAGATATAATTTATTGAAAAAATTTTTTTCTCTAAATAGTTTATCTTGTTCAAAACCGGCATTGACCAGGGTATTATAATTTACACAAATATAGTAATACGTTCCATCGTTATAAATGAACATATTTGGAGAATACGTTAATTTAAAACTTATCTCAATATGGTCATTCACGCGTTCTATTTTTAGGTTAACATTTTCAAAATCTTTTATATCGTCAAAATCCTTGTTTGACAAATATGTATCCCAAAGAGGCGTTTTCATTACCAATTGTCTGTATTTGTTATATCTTTTTCTTTTCCACAATAATTACATCTAATAGAAACAGTATCTCCTAAAGTGCTAGGTGTAATAGAATACGTAAATTGTTGTCCAATTGCGGTAAACATTATCTTATTTTGTTTTATAAATTCATCCTTATGGTCGTGCTCTTTTATAAATTTTCTTGCATCAAATGATTCCAAATCGTCCAATGCAAAACGTATATTTTTGTCACCAAAATAATTACATGACACTTCGTATTGGTCATCACGTGTTATTTTGTTTTTTGTACCGCATATAGGACACTTATATGATAAAATATCGTCTTTTGATGATTGTTCTTTCTTTTCTAACGTAAATTCATCATTAGACATAAATAGCTCTGTATTGCAGTGCCCACAAATGGGATGATAATACAGAGCATGCGATTTTTCGTTTATTTCGTTTTTCCATTGTTCGAGCGCTTTATGCATATCTGATTTGTATTTTACAAATCAATATATGAAATCACTCGGCAGATTTTACCTTTGCAATAATCTTCAGCGCTTTGAAGTAATTACGATTTCTGTTGTACAATGCTTTATCCTTTTTGATTGCTTTTAAACGCAGTTTTGCAGCCATTACAAGCAAATCTTCAACATAGCTCATATCAGTAAGCTTTCCATAGTAAGCACATCGCTTAGCAAGCTCTACTTTTTGTTTGTTTGTTAAATCACACATAGCAGTTCCACAAAACTGGTCAAATGTGATTGATGCAGTAAGTCCTTCTAGTTTCATTTTTATTCATTGTTTTTTTACTTATGTTTACACCGAAGCATAAAACTAAGCAGATCATTTGTCCAAATATTATAAAAAGATTGTCTGTGCATATAATTGTACAACTCAAATAAAGGATCATGTATATCTTTTCCAGTAGGCATAAGATTTTCAACATGCTCTAATAAAATCTCGTACAAATCCTCATATCTATTTTCTTCGCAACTCAACCAATTGTGCATTTGAGGATCTCTACTGATTTGTTTGCGAAGATTTTCAATGCACTTATGTACTCTTTCTCCATATTTCTCTTTCTCGTACGGATATTTTTTAAAGTATTTATAAACTTCAGGATAAAACATAATTTTAATTGTTTTGATATATTTTATTTTACAAAGTTCCAAGAAATTACTTTGTAAAGTGAGCGACCATCCTCAGCAGTGGTTGCTTCGTATGAATTAATCGAAATGGTTTTGCCTTTGATTTGTTTTGCAACGCCTTTCGAGTCAAGCGGGAAGGAATGTTCCGGTCCGTAATAGGTACCGCGATAATATTTGTGTTCGAAGAAGAAACGATAATTGCCAACCTGAAGTTCGCCGTCAACCGAGATGTTGTATTTCGGGGTAGTTACAACAGGCGCATTTTCTGCGACTGCCTTATCCGTAGCAATCATATTCTTGAACCAATCTTTTTCCTGGTCGTCAAGAGAATACAACTTGTTGTCAAATTCAACAGCGCCAAGTTCGAGCGCGCGAGCTTTGATGTTCTCGAGCTCACCGGTTTGAATTTCCTGAGGACGATACGTGTCGACTGCTTGGTTGTTGTATTTCCAGCAAAGAAGACCACAGTCGTTGCACCAAGCGATAATAGTATTACGTTCAGGTTTGCGCGAGAACTTGGTTGTATCAATTTCCTCAGGTGTGTAAAGACGTTTGCCTTGGTCGAAATAGTCGAGACTTACGGCACCAAGCTCAATTGATCGGTTTGCAATATTGGCGAGCTCAGCGTTTTGGCGTTCGAGCGGCATATCGAGTTTGATTGCGCGACAGTTATATTTCCAGCAAAGAAGGGTAATGTTGTCGCATTCGGCGATAACTCCGTTATACATCGGGGATTTCGAAAACCTGAGGGCTTTGATTTCCTGTTTGGTCAAGTTAAGTCCGCTGCCTTCAAGACCGCCATTGATATGAATCTCTTGACCTTTCAGTGATGCCTCAAACGGGTAAACGCCATCAAAGCGGTTGTGCTCGCCGAGGTTCTTGATAAAGTATGCGTCAAAGGTGAGCGCGTTAGTTGCCTCATTCCTGGTGATTTGATAGGACCACAACGTGTAGTACTTGTTAGCGAAACCAACAATATGTCCATTTTCTCCGAAGTTCTCAACGATGGATGCTAGATTGATGTTAGAAGCAGTCATATCAGTAAATTTTTAAGTTGTTGAACGTTGTTTTGATGCAATCTATAATGGATTACAATATAATATAGCAAAAAGAAACGGAAAAATAATCTCCGTTTCTTTGTTAATGACCAAATGATGGCATTTTTGGAATATTGTAACCTGATGTTTTCGGTAACGAACTTCGCATTGAGCGCATCATTGAATTTGGATTGAAATTGTATTTATCGTTCTCTTCCTTTTGTCTGTCGTTTTCTGTTTTTATATTGTTATTTATTTCATCCAGCAAATATTCATACTCCCAATAAAACATTTTGTCAATTTCCGACGGGGAAATATTGAAGTTTTTTGCTATTGTTACTTTATTGCGAATAAGTTGTAACAAATTGACTATAAACAACTTAATAACAGAAAACTCAAGAATCGGTTGGTCAAAATTTATGTATTTAAGATATTCCTTTTCAGGATTCTTATCTTGACCCGAACTTAGTATGTTTAGCTTCAGTCTTGAATAGAGCTCTAATACCCTTTGGAAATCGAACGTTTGAAACAACCTCCTCTCCGCAGTGAGGACAAATCTGCTTCAAATTTTCGGATGGATTGATTGTAATATTACGGATTACATCTTCCATAAAATCAAACATATCAACATCCCAATTTTTGTAAATCATATGTGCCTCGGCGATTAAGTGTTCCAATGCATTTTCGTCTTTCGGCGCCTTAGACAAAAGCCAAGGTAAGAAATCAAGGAACTTCTTGTCAATTTTCTTCTTTTGACGAGCTTTTGCCAAACCCCAATCCAAAATTGCTTGGTCCTTTTCAATTGTTGGAACATACAATTTTATAGCAGGACGGTCCAAATTATAATCTTTCGGGTCAATATACCATGCACGCTCGTATGCATTCCAATGTTTTTCAACAATTTCATCATCAGGAAATTCATAAAACAAATTTTCAGGTTCCAAACGATATGTAATTTCCTCTTCACATTCAGGACAATTATCTGTAAATTCTATTTTTGCTTCTCCTTGTTTGAATGAAATTTGACGAATCTTCAAAATAAACCAAAAACGGTCCCAACTGTTAATACGGTTCCAAGGTATATTTCCTGTTGAAGATTTAATGCACAAACAAGAACGTACAATGTCGTTAAACCCTTCAATCATTACGTCCACGCGTTCCTCATCGATTGCGCTCCAGTTTTTGATTGCCTCGACAGTTGCTGCACGAATAAAGAAACGCCAATCGTCTGCATAAAAACGAGAACGTATTCCCATTTCATTTCGGTCTATTTCAACCCATCCTTCTGCTAAACGAGGTGTTTTTGCTTCTTCACGTTCATCATCTACAGGCATCTTTACAATTTTACTCTTTTTACGAGAACGGTTAAGGAATTCATTCATATCAGTGTCTTCATCCTCGTTCAGTTCTTCCTGTTTTCCCGGCACGTGTCTCAATTTTTTTCCAACCATTGTATTATCTTCTTGAGGTTGCGCTTCTCCTCCAAGATTTCCGATTTGGTTTTCAAATTGTTTTTCATCGTTATTCATATATAAAGCTTTATTATTTCAGTAATTATAATGTATGTTGTTTTGTTTTATTAATCTTTTGAAGAAATTTGCTTAAATTTGTCCTTTAATTGCTCAGGAATATTCGCTTCGCATATTTCTTCTATATTGTAATTTGTAAACTCAACAGATTCTTGTACTTGTTGAACATCAGGATTTGGAACAACAATTGCATTGTGAATTTTTGATGTAATATAAGAAATACGTTCTGTATATTGTTCATTCAATAAATTCGTTTTATTGATATACAACTCAAGATAATCGTTTTTCAGTTTTGTTACATCAATATCAAAAATTTCATTGTTGTAAAAACGCCAAAAACGTATAATGTTCTTTGCTTTAACAAACTTTAATTCGTTTGTTTGATTGTCGAGAATATAAAATCCTCTGTCGGCGTTGCTATCTGCAAATGTCAGCGCATACGTACTTCCAAGTGTAAACAAATTTCCTTCCCGTTGTGGCGTATGAATATGTCCTGAATAAACGTTTATTCCTCGTAAAAGCGCATGATATTCAGGTGATAAACGCGTAAGGTCAGTATGACAAAATATATTTTTTGGTTTGTTCGAATCAATATACGCTTCAAGTACTTCTTTTTTATCAAATTCGTACCAAGGCACTAATAATGATTGTCCTTCATCCAGAATAGCGATTTTATCCCGTATAATGTTCAAATTCTTTATTGAATATAACGTTAAATCTAACGCTGAAACATCATCCTCTACGGGAGAATAAAAGTCGTGGTTTCCTGCAACTATATAAACAGGACAATGCACAGCAATATCTTTGAATGCCTTTCGTACATAACTTGCAACAAATGTATTAATTGTACTACGACTATCAAAGACATCACCACAATGAACAACCTGCACTTCATCATCTTTTTTCAAATGAATTAGACAAGGTATAAATTCTTTGTAAATAAAATCTATTTGTGAATTAAGCCATGTTATTGAGTTTTGTTTAATACCAAAGTGAGTATCAGATAGTATTAAGGTTTTCATTTATATGTGTTAAAATTGTGTTTTTTCATACCCGTTACAATAGGGTCATAATCGTCACAACTGCGTAACTTACCTGCACATTCGGCATTGTCACCTGTGTAATGACGTTTACAATTTTTACAATAATCACTAATTCGATTTTCCATTAAGTCGACGGTTTCTTCTTTCGTTTTTATATGATTTGTCACCACTTGCAATCAAATCATCCCAGAATGGGTCAATACTGAGATTTTCTGCTGCAAATGTTGACAAATCTATTTTAGGTATTTTAATTTTCGGTGAGCGCACGTGTTATTCGTCTAAATTTTCCTCCTCTTCATCATCGAGTGCCATTTTTGCACCACAAACGCATGTCGGAAGTTTCTTGTCGTGCTGTTCAAACATCTTTCGTGTGGTCTTCATTTCGTACCCACATTCTGGACAAAAGAGTTTAACTGTATTCTTTTTCTTGTCCTTGTTTGTTTCTTTCTTACGAATAACAATCGGTTTTCCTGGGAATTCACCAAAACGAACTACCATTTTTTGGTATACGTTATCAATAATATCCATCAGGTATGATGACGGATTGCATTTGTTATAAGGTGCATCAAAATAAAAACTTTCAGCAAGCGTTTTGAATTTTTTGTTTCCTGTCGAGCGAATACCATAAAAACATTGTATGCAGGCGTATGCAAGATTGACAAGCATTTCCTTAGGGTCTGCACAGGTTACGCTAACGTGAATTGTATTAGGAAATAAATCATCAAGTTGTACATCAGGTCCATCATAAGGAAAAATTACCTCAGACACTTTGTTACGGCGTGTCCATCCGCATGCAATCTGATAATTGTTATTCATTACGTCCAATCCGCCTTTAAACAGGTCAGAATCAAGCAGTTCAACCGCATTTCTAAGCCATTCTTCTCGTGTCATTACTTATTTCCTCCTTTCATATTGTATTCCATTTTTGTGATGATTTTCAATTGTTTTAATTGAGGAATTGTAACTGAAAATACAGAAGGTTCAGATTCCCCAGCAATAACGATGTCCATTTCAATCAAACCTGCATTATAAATAGCAGATTCACAGCGGAAACAAACTTCAGCGCCATCAACAGTACAACTGAAATATTTTTTCGCGTACTTAGGATTGAAATAATCTGTCAAATCATCATAAGAGTTTGTTACCAATTTCTTGAGGTCAGATAGCTCTGCTTCTGTTGCTTCAAGCTTTGCCGTTAAAAGTTGATTCTCATCTTCCAGTGCGGCCAATTTCTTTTTGTTGAATAAATCCATATAAGTAAATTTTTGTTTTTTGGTTGTATAAACATATAAAAAAGGGGGCTGAAATTTACCAGTCCCCTTTAAGTTATTGATTTTTAATATTTTATGTATGTTTAGCGTTTAAATTTAGGTTTGTATTCCTCTTTGATAGGACAATCTAAGAACATGTCATCATGACATACTTTATCATTAACTTTCCAAGTGGAAATATCTCTATTAAAGGAGGAATCAAAAAACATTGCATACATATCTTTAACTTTTCTAACGTTCCATTTAGAAATATTTCCATTAAAATTTGAACTAGCAAACATATAATTCATATCCTTAACGCTTGATACGTCCCATTTTGATATGTCTCCGTTGAATTTCAAATTTTGAAACGTATCATGCATATTTGTCACCTCAGACGTATCAATCCAATTGAGTGAACACGCATTTCCTGCTAAGCCAATATATGTTCTGATTAAGGATTGAATATTATTATTATTAACTTTATAAACGGCGACCTGTTTTTCTAAGTCGACAATCAATTTTTTGTCTGCAACGCCGCTTTCAAGCATTTTATCGATTGCGTGAACGTAATATGCTTCTTTACCGGACTTTGTTGAACTTAATATGGATTCGTATAAGGATTTCAATATATTTTACATGAATTTTTTCAAATAATTAGTTATGTCATTTGGATAAAAACGTTCAACAATTAATTTGTCTGTAAGATAATCAATCAATGACGAATTTTGTTGAGTTTGTTTTTTGTGTTTTTGAACGTATGCTTTGAAGTTCTCTATCTTTTGATGATACTCATCAGGAGATATACTATCACCATTTTTATTATAATAGTTTTTTGTTGTCTTGCCTGTTGACTTATTTTTCTTTTTGTGCCAAACTTTTGCAGGATTTACACGTTTACCTGTTTTTTCATCACGTTCGGCGTTTTTGCCTTCTTCAGATGTTTTTTCCTCTTCGCTTTCTTTGTATTTTTTGTCTAATATTTCGTCAATTTTATTTTCATCTTCAGGATTTTGGTCTTCTTTCCATTCTTTGAATTTTGTTTTATGCTCGTTAAATTCGTCTTCGGAAATGCTAGTTTCCTTGCCATCCTTATCGCGTTTTAC
>Ga0247610_10001921_pt1 | contig 24876 bp, 29 predicted proteins | sample 174DNAGHGhighgp2_FD_193483 | JGI IMG/M metagenome (GOLD analysis project Ga0247610, IMG submission 193483) | Sheep rumen microbial communities from Palmerston North, Manawatu-Wanganui, New Zealand - 1742 DNA GHGhigh gp2 | ecosystem: Host-associated > Mammals > Digestive system > Stomach > Rumen...
TCGTACCTTGTTTTACGGTTCGTAATTCCGGGTAATCTGTGATACAATGGAACAGCCACAAAAAACACACTGCAGGAGAAGCAAAACAGAGCCACAATACGGAGACTGCACATGAAATTCTATATTGATTACGATGATTGTTTATGTGAGACCGCCCGGTCATTTACGGAGATCGCCGACAGACTGTTCGGGAAAAAAGTCCCCTATGAAAAGGTTCGCTTTTTCAACCTTCAGGATGCATTTGAGCTTACCGATGACGAATATGAACAGCTGATGATCGAAGGACACCGTGCGGAGATCCTGCTTTCCTATGAGGAAACTCCGGGAGCTTCCTCCGTGATCAACGAATGGATCGATCAGGGACATGATGTCTCCATCATCACGGGGCGTCCTTTCAGCACGCGGGATGCATCGAGAAAGTGGCTTGATGAACACGGATTTGAAAGTGTGCAGCTTTATTTTCTGAATAAATACGGCCGGAACTCTTTTATCAAGAACAGTGATTTTGATCTTGAATTGGAAGACTATTACCGGATGAGTTTCGATTATGCGATAGAGGACTCGCCCAAGGCTTTCCGCTTTTTCGACCATTTACCCGAACTGAAAGTGATGGTCTACGAGCGGCCCTGGAACCGGGAATGCGAACTTCCGGGCGCTAATTATTTCCGCTGTCCCGACTGGAATGTGATCCGGGAAAATGTTGCAAAGACAAGCATCCTCTGATCAGGCGCTTCTGTCTTCCGCCTCCACGATGAGGATCGAGAAATACGATGCAGTGTCGGGCATTTCTGCGATTCCTTTATAGACCTTTTCATCTGACATTCCGCAGTTTTCCACGAGATACGCTTCTCTTCCGGATTTTCTGACGGAATCCTTCAGTTCTTTCAGCTTACTCCCTGCTTTCATGATCACAACGGTTCCGCTGTGATCCGCATACGCTCCGGAAGTGATCAATACGGATTCATCGTTTAACGCAAGAGACATCCGTAGTCTTGCCGCCACGGCGCCGAAGGAAGGAATCCCGCTGATCACTTCCACATCAAATCCTTTTTTCATGATCGCATCGGACACATATGAAAACGTCGAATAAAAGGACGGATCTCCCAGTGTCAGAAACGCGACATCCTTTCCGTCCGACAGGATATTCGTCAGTGCTCTTACTGCTTCACCATGTGCATCCGACAGGAAATCCTTTGTCATCGGAAAATCCAATGCAATGGCTTCCTTTTCCGCGATCTCCGGCACTGCAGACAGTGCGATCCCGTATGCGATACCGGGCTTTCCGTCTTTTGCGGGCGATGCGATCACATCCGCATCCCGCATCGTCCTCACCGCCTTCAGTGTAAGCAGCTCCGGATCTCCGGGGCCGACTCCGATCGCGTATAATCTGCCGTTTAGCATAGTACTTTAACCTGCTCTGCAAGAAGCCGTCCCAGTTTTCTCTGATTCTCCGCGTCCATGTGACAGCCGTCGGAATCACTCGCCTTGACATGTTTGGAAGCATCAAAGAAGGTGCAGCCGTACATCTCTGCGATCTGCGAATACCAGTCGGGAAGCTCTCTTGAAAGCTTCGATGAATTATCATAACCGAAACTGTCCCCGAGCCAGGAATCTTTGATCGCATCCGAAATATAAGGAGGCGAAACCAAGATCACTTTGAATTTATCTTTGCATCGGAATTGGTTATGTGAGAGGATCTTTTCGATCATGATCTGCATCTCTCCCGCGATATCCATGGAAGAATATGCAAACTTCCTCTTGCAGTCATTCGTACCGAGCATGACGATCACCACATCGAGCGGGCTCTGGCTCTCCAGACAGGGGACGATGTATTTCAGTCCGTTCTTTTCTCCTTCCGCAGGGTCATCACTTGCGATCGTGCGTCCGTTCTGACCTTCCTCGATCACCGTGTATCCATCGCCCAAAACGCTCTGCATAACCAAGGGCCATCTGGAGTCCTCGGGAAAACGTACCCTGTTGTCAGGATCATATCCCCAGGTCAGCGAATCACCGAAACATAAGATTCTTTTCTTTGACATTTTATCTCCTTAAGTTGTGCTCATTTTTTTCCAGCATTTTGAAATCAAAAACGTTCTTATTTCTTCTTTATCATCACCTTCATAGTATTTTACCAGCAATTGCTTAAAAACAGACACCTCTTTTTCCGGAATCACCAAAAGTCCTAATCCATGTGAAATCATATAATGATTTGCAAAAATAACAGCAGCCCTTTTGTTTCCATCTATGTATATTTGAGTCTTCATGGAATAAAGAAGCATATTGACAGCTTTGTCAATTTCTTCTTCCTTTCCGCTGACAATATCACGAATTTCATCTTTCACTATACTTTCAACAGGAATCGGAGGAATATAATTACATCCCCCGATTGTCACGGGAACACCTCTTATCCTTCCGCCATCAGAATAGAAGCCTTCATTAATTAGCTTAGCTATATGGCAAAGCAGATAATAATCACTGTCTGCTTGAATAACATCTTCATCTAATATAAACTCCCATGCATGTTTTAAATTGAGAATTTTTTGTACATCACTTGCAGTCATGCCGTTCACTGTTCCATTTTCAATTATATCTTCAGTTTGCGGAAATGTTGTAGACACACCTTCCAGAACAGCCTGGTCATATATACTGGCCTTCATATTTGCGCGTGCAAAATCAAGATTTAAAACTATATTTGACGCAAGTTCATTTGATTTATAACCTAATTTCGCTAATTCTCCTGATATCCTTCTTATAGTTTTCTTAAGTACTCTTGATTCCTTGGCATTTTTAAGAAGAAGCTGATATAGTTCATCTGAATATACATCAACATACGTTGATGTCAGCCTGCTTCCAACTCTTTTTCGTATATAAAGATATTTACCGCTGGAGTTTTCCTTTACCTCCGGAGATCCATCGTAAGGAATAAGGTTTAAGCGTGCTTCTGCTTCTGCTTTTTCATTTATTAATGACTGTATCAATTCTATATTACTCATATATAATCCTCTTTTAGGGAACTTTTACTTGTAAATTGTATCAGAAAGTTCCCTAAAATGCAATGGGTTTTTAGGGAACTTTCGTTGTAAAACACAGTGAAAAAGTTCCCTAAATCATCCGATAATACCTTACGGCAGCTCCTCCATCGGAGCCAACCCGCCGTACTGAGGACTGAACCCTATGCTATGATAAACGAGATTGCAAAACTCCGCATTATACCACTTGTCTCCGTAACGAACTGCCATCATAAACAGGACATAATCCTCCCTGCCTATTTTCACCTTAAGACAAACATTTTCGATCTCGTCAGCATCCCACTGTTTTTCTTTATTTTCATTGATCCTGTCGGCAACCTCCTCCGGTCCTTCATATAAATCCGAAGCCGGGATAAAGACATCGATCTTCATATCATCAAATTTCGGATCGCTTTCCAGAAAGTCCATAAGGTCATCGATATCCATATCATCCGGAATACTGACCGGCTGTCCGTTGTAAAGCTGCTCTTTAAGCTCTTCTACCGAATGATTCGAAAGGATACCGTTCATATACTGTCTATAGATCCAGCTTGTAATATAGGCTCTCCGGTTTTCCGTATTTAATCGTGCGGAAAGATCCGAATCCCGTGTAAGCATGGCGTTCGACTGTGCCGACGAAAAACTATACGGGAAGTAGGAAGCTGTATATTCATAGTAAGCCTCCGGATCATAATGCTCCACATAGCTTTCTATTGCAAAGGTGGATATCATTCCGTCCATATCTCCGGCCTTCAGATATTCCGCATAAGCCATTACTGCATCTTCCGCAGAATCATAGCCGGATCCTTCCATTTTAACAACACCATCGTCCTTACCTTTGTTTAACAGTAATACAAGAACTGTTGCTGCGGCCGCTCCGACGATGATCCCTATAAATAGAAAAATAATTCCGGCTGCTGATTTCTTTTTTTTCTCCGTCTGATCCATTTGATCGTCTCCTTGTCAAACATTATACTTTTTTTTATTCTACCACTTCATTTGTTTCCATCAAAGTGCTTTAACGTAGCTTATTCCCGCAGACTTCGCAGAAGTTCTCTCCCTTCGTCGGGGTACCGCATCCCGGGCAGAACTTCGGGTAGTTTGAAGGCTGTGAAAGACCCTGCATAGGTCCCACACCCATTGCCCTTAGCTGAGCTTCCGTCGAGTTTGGGGAAATGTCATTCGATATCATTGTTTCCGCTATCACTGCCTGCAGCTGCTGCTTTAATTGTGCATTACTCTCTTCATCGGGAGCGATCGAATTGACGATCAGGCTCTGCACCTCAAAGCCCTGAGCCGTTAATTGCGCTGCACACTCTTTTGAAATCTCCGGAATCTCAGCTGCCAACTGATCCATGGATATATCCGGTTTCTTCCGGAAATGATTCATCGCAGCACTCTGGATCACCTTCTTTACCAGTTTGATCGTTCCTTCATCCATGTCAAGAGAGGAATGGCCCACCTCTCCCTGTCCGGATACGGTGAGAAACTGATTCGTGTTTTCCCCGGTAAATAAATGAACTCTCTCGGAAAAACTAACTACTACAGCCGCCATGTCTTGCTTACCTCCTTGTTAATTATTATTATGACCAACCGCCGGGCCAACTTCTGAAGCTCTGTCACCACCGGATACTTCGTTTAATTCCGCGTCGGAAAGCTGATTCCGCTCTTCTTTTACGTCTTTCTGCTCTTTCGCTTTTTCATTCGCGGTCTTTTGGGATTCATTCTGATCCATTTGATTATCTCCTTGTCAAACATCATGCATTCTTTGCATACTTATACTTCATCATAGGTTTTCGTGTGATCACGCTGTTCCGCAGCGGATTCGTATTATAAACCTCTCCGGAAGGCTTTACAAGCCACTGTGCCGGTTCATCCGGAATCTCCGGTATCACATTGAGAATGATATCCTCTCCATCCACCCAGAACCCTATTACAGGACGGTCGTAATCTCTGTGGTAGAGATCAACTGCTCTGTTAACGGATTTCATTAGTTTTGCGTCCATCCGATTGGCAATAAAAAGCCCAATAGCCAACCCTACCGCTGAACTTATAATGATCTCTTTCGGGGTCAATTTTGAACTCATAACTGCATCTCCATTGTTGATCTTGTTAATTCATGGTCTCTTCATGTTCATAAAACTTCTGATAGAATTCTTAATCATCCCGCCTTACTGGTAGGAGGCAGGTAAAACAACTTACCACCTTTTGAAATAATCTGAACATCCTCGTTATACAATTCTTTCTTTTGCCGTCCGGAATAGCCATTATCTTCCGATAATTGTATACCTATCATTTCAACTGTCTTATGTGAAACATGACAGTATTTCTTCTTTTCATCGATCAGTCCTATAAGTGAATCTAACAATTTATCCTCTTTTCTGGTAGATCTGTTGATATTTACCTCAAATTTCTTCATAGATTCCTTGTGCCACTGTGATAATTGGGTTAAAGAATCCGAAACCTGTTTCTTGTATGTAGAAAGCAAAGCACCACACTGTTTCCTTGATACATTTCCAAGATTAAGTACGTATTTCAGATCAGAAATCTTATATAAAAGGTCTAAAAGATTCTGCTGATATACATACCAGTTCTGAGCATATCCAACCCGTCTTTCGTAATCACTAAATTTGTCGTTTTCCTTCTTCGCAAAATCTGAAATCATAAGATTTGCCTGTCCCAAAAGCTGTATGCACTCGTCCTCCAACTTATTTAAATGTTCAATTTCCGCATATCTAAGATCCGCATTTTCAATGATCTCCGCTTGAAAAGATGTAATCTTCTTTACCTGCGCCATAAGCGCAAATACTCTGCTCTTATACTCATTATCCTGAAAAGATGATATTTTCTCTATTCCGTTGCTTATCTCTCCAAGTTCTGCATTAATTTGAGTCACATAATACTGACCAACCACCATAGATGCAATACTCATTGCTGCCGCGGTTGTATTGGCAACCGTCGTTGCTGTCTGATCAACAGCTACAAGATTGGCATGTCCTCTGATTCCATCAGGACCAATATAAAACCCACGACTAGCATTTTGCATTCCATTTGAGTTTGCAAGTTTTGTCCCTGCCGGAATAATTGCCCTATATAATGTCTCTCCACTCGCTTGTGCCAAATTCATAGCAGCAACACCTGCCTGCACCAATCCGGGGATAAGATGATTTATTCTGGCAAGTATGGTACTATCTGTAATCTCGACTAAAGATCTTTCATTAACAACCTCTGCTTGCGGAATCATCGTCATTTGAATAGATAATTCATTACCGGCTTCATCTTCACCCAAACGGATAATTTCATTACCATTAATAGTTTTCGGTGCCGGAAATTGTTTCACATCCGCAACGGAATCTTTAGTTTTACTCTTTTTCCAAAGCAACATAAGCTTATAATCTCCAAACAAATCTATGCTATGTATAACACATCATCTGACTTTAGTAGTTCAACCTTTTTTTCTTCCCCCCTTATGCTGATTGTGCAATATATCTGAAATACACATCATCACCCGATTTTACGAATTCCAGCGGAGAATTTGTGATCTCTTTGTATTCTATAAGTTTCCTGCTGATTTCGTCGATCGGTGCAACATCCCGGCAGGCTGTGAGATAATTCTCCAATTCGCCTTTCAGCTTACTTTTGTCTTCTGCCATCTTTTTCTCTGTTGCGTCCGTTATCGCAGTCCCGCCAAGTCCCATTAAAATATTACATCCGGGCATAAATACTAACGCAGTAGTAGAAGCCACTTTCAACGCTTTCGTCCACATATTCGGATTGATTTTTTCTGCCTTTTCCAGATATTCCAGAAGCTTAACCTGGCAGTCCTCATAGGACTGTAAATAACAATCTCTATATTCCTGTATCGCATCGATCATATTCGAAAGATAATCCGGATCATCCAATTCCGCAATCAACATTTCCAGCAGGATCGCCTTCTCATATAAGACAATCGACAGCCTAAATTCAGGCAAATACTCCATAACCTCCTGAATACATGTTTCAATGTCCGTAGATTTCATTTTCGGATCCAGATTCTTTAATCTATTTCGGATCTGAAGGTTAAAGAAGCAGATATCCGATAAAGAATCCTTCTTTATTGCCAGGATCTGTGTCATTATCGTCTGCCGTTCATACGGATTATTCATGATAATCGTTATATTCTTGTATATCTGCGTTAGCATCTGGTCATTTGCCCAGATTCTAGCTTTCTTTTCGTCTAACAATATCGATTTGATGTCTGCCACTTTGGAATCAATGTGACTGATGCCATTATTGATTTCTGTCAGATAATACTGTGAAGTCACCACGGACATCACAGCGAATACATTTGCAGCAATCGCAGGAGTATTGCTCATTGCCTGAGGATCAACCTTCTTCCATCTCGTCTGCGCAGCGAACTGATTTGTCTCATCATCCAGCAAAGTTCCTAGGTAGACATCTGCTTCGTCCTTGTACTTTGCCATATGCGTTCCTTTTTTTGTAATTGCCTTGAACGTGTCTTTCAATGCTTTCCTTGTTTCAGCCTGCTGAGCATCAAGTGCCGCATTTGCCGGAATAAACTGAAACACTGCAGACATTCTTTTTGCCAACTCATCAGTAAGCTTTTTAAATCCGTTTTGTTCCCATTTATCTTCTTCAAAATCGTTGTCGAATTGAAAATCCAAACCATATTCGGATAACTCAGCAAGATCCACTGTTGCTAATTCGTTTTTTCCTCCAGCCATTTTTGCTCCTTTCATAATCTTTTCACCCGTGTTACACTTATATAATACATAATCTCTCGTTTCGATATTGCCCCCAAATCGGTGGTAATGATATATGAGCACGCTTCTAATTCGTGTTCTTTATCTGTTTTAAAAAATCCATGTCCATTTTTTAATTCCGGTTTTAACCACTTCAATACTTTTTATCTCACTCTGCACGAATCCTATCAGCCTGTCTCCAACATCAAGAGATAACTGTGCCTCTCCGTCAGTTTCGTCTTCCCAAAGGATCACGTCTATTTCGCCGGAATACTCTTCTCCACCTACTGTATGTAACTTTATTTTATCGCCAACCTCGTAATCCGTGATATTATCCATATTCCGACATGTCTTTGATGATCTTGTAAAAAATCTTAATCAATATTCAGATATAATGCAGGGCGGACACCCCACTCATCACCAATCCAATCCGGTCCATGACTATGATCAGGTCCTACTGCATTACCATAATTGCCGGAAATATATCCGGTGTCGTCAACACAGCCTGCACAATCCTGATATTCTCCGCTGTTTCTCAAATACCACCAACAACCGGCTTTCCCGATACAATCCGTATCATAATGCCAGCCCACCTGAAGATAATATCCCCAATCATCATCTTCATTATATAGATTATAATCCTCCTGTGTTATTCCCCCAACCCGCAATCCAAGAGAAATTGCATATTCCGTAGGCGCAACTATCGCCTGCTGACTGAATCCGCACCACTCCTTATTCTCTTTTACCGCATTGATCCGAAAATAACTAAAAACATCTTCGGAACTTAATAAAAATACTCTATCTATCGTATCATTTCCGCCGTCTGTTTCACACAGGACATTATCCTTGTTCTCCAAATATACTTCGTTGATCAAGGATTGTTCATAATCATTAAAGGCCGTATTCATAAAATCATTATTAAGCCATGTTCTGAGTGAACAATCTTCCCATGTAATATCAGTGCGTTCAAAATGATATGGCTTAGCATCAAGAACATATCTGCTCGCAAGGAGTATACCGTTTTCATTTTCCGTTATGATCTCCCACTCAATAGGCTCGGGTCCGTTATTATAATTATTATCCTGCTCATAGACTCCGAATACATAATATCCCTCATCATTTATGTATGGCTCCGGTCCCGTTGCAGTGCTTCCGCCGCCGTTTCCGCTACCGCCACCGAAATCATCACCTATAGACCAATCCTCCTGCCCGCCATGAATGGTATCATCGATATCAACACCGGCATCATTATCATAATCCTCCCCTGAGCTTCCGCTTTTTACTACGATTTTAACAGTCAGATCATCATAGCCCCTGGCAGAAATTACAACATTGGTCTTACCTACAGATTTTCCGGTCACCTCAAATTCCCCATCATCGATTTCCTCCACCTCTGCGATATTCTCATCCTCCACTTCATATTCAAGCTTGTTAAGGTCACTATAATTCTTTATTCTGATGATATCGCTTTCCCCTACATAAATGGTTATCTTATCATCCGATGCCTTTATTTCGGACTTTTCACCCCCGCTGCTTCTTCCCCCGCATCCGATTAACGAAACACATACTGTAATAACCGGCAGTAAGCTTAAAACTATTCTTTTAAATATGTTCACAGCAATATTCCTCCTGATTATCATTTCTTCTTTGCAGCCGAGTTCTTTCCGTTTTTCTGTTGATCTGTCTCTCTGTCCCTCGACCAGTCCAACCGTTATTAATTGACTCAAAGTCATAATATTCACGTTTATCTGGATCAGATATCTGGATAAGCGTACAATATTGACTCCAGTTTAAATGCGAACGCAGTGCGTTCGCATTTGAATATACCCGATAAAACTGACGACTCTGCTCCGGTTACATAATATCAAATATGCTCTGCTGTCCTTCTACATCCGAATGCTTCGTTTTGCCTCTTTTCTCCTCCTCCGGCGGTTCCGAAAGCGCTTTGCTTTCCACCAAAACATCCTCTTTTACTGACGGAATATCACTGTTCTCAAGATCCACCTTATGACCACAGCGGTAACAGTATCTAGAGCCGGAAGAGATCCCTGTATGGCAGTATCCACAGGAATATGTCATATAAGATCCCTGCCTGCCCTTTGTTGGTACCGAAGGAATCAGCCGATCCAGATCCAGAATAAGCGTCTGCAGAGCGTCTTTTACTTCTGCCGGAGCCTGTTCGTTATCCCCGTATTTCTTTATAATTTCAACTGCCTCTTTGGTTTCCATCTTTTAAGAGCCTTACTTTCCTGCATCCGTCATCGTCCAATGTCCCACGTTTCCTTCCTCGTTTGTATAGCGGACACGGAGGGAGAATGTGGTGCCTCTGTCTGGTGCAGGGCGATAACGCCAACGGATTGTTTCATGTGCTTTTAAAGAATCCTCACTTTTTTCGCCTTTTGCCACAACTGGGACACCCATGTCCAACCATTCTATTGTGTAGTTGTGCATACCAATGATAACCACATTTAGAACAAATCCACCAGTACTTTGTACTTCCACTCGCTGCGACTTCCTCTGGTTTTTCACTGTTTTTCTCGTAATCCCACTCTTGTTTTAGTAAAGGATACCTCTCTGCAACGCTTCCTTTTCTTACAATTTCGTTTTTATGACGAGTATCCCAAATCTTTTTAGATCTACATTGCGGGCAACCCGTTCCGCCTCTGTTTTTTGTTCGGTTGGCTATGGATGCTTCCCAGGTATTCCCACACGTTCGACACTTCCACCATACTTTCTTATGGCTTCCACCTACTACGTCTTCTGGTTTTTCCTTGTTCCTGTCATAACACCATTCAGCCGCCACTTGGGGATATTGTGTGAGAATATCATTAAAACCCCGTAGTACCTTTTTATTTGAACAGTACGGACAGCCATTGTTACCGGTAGTGCGATGAGAGATCTGACAAGAATACGAATGCCCTAAGCTACATTTCCACCAGACTTTTTTATCAGCTCCATACGAAAACATATCAGGACTTATGCCTTTATTCTTCTCATAATCCCATTCTGCTAACAACTCCGGATAAATATTCCCTAAACTGTTTTCTTTTCGTTTTTTTCGATATTGTTCTTGAATATCTGAATCATCACGCTCCAAATCTATATCCACAGTTTTCCCCAATCCACTACAAATACTATTAATTGCTTCAATAAGAGAATTATCGTCTCGCCTATCAACAACATAACAAATACAGAAATCATTGTCTGATAACATCGGACATTCCATTTCTCGAATCCGATAAAGGACAATGCCCTTGTCTTTACATAATCTATTCTTTACTTCATCCTTCTTTACACTTCGATGGAAAGCTTCTCCATCATACTCAATCGCAACGTTTATAGAAGGAATATAGATGTCCAATTCTTTAGGAAATATCTGTTTTCTGTCTCCACTTATAGCGTCCGGGAATATCTTTTTAATATAGTAATATACCACCTGTTCTGGAAAAGAAGTTCTCGCTTCTTTTGCGCAATGGGGACACCCTCTCGTAGTTCTTCCTGTAATTGTATATACAGCCGCTTTCCATTCACATCCACAATCCGGACACTTCCACCATACAATCTGTTTGCTCCCAATCGTCACTTCTTGCGGAGTAACCTTATTCTTCTTATAGTTCCATTTCTTAACAACATCTGGTCTTTGGGAAGCTAAATCGTTATACCCATTTAAGACCTTTTTATTACTACAATACGGACATCCATTTCCTAAATACCTATTGGAAATCATAGCAGCATAAGAATGTCCGGCAGGACATAACCACCAAACTTTTCGGTTGGATTTATAACCTACTCTCTCTGGCGATAGATCTTTGTTCTTATTATAATCCCAGTCAGAAAGAATATCTGATCGTACCGTAGCAAAATCATTAAACCCTTGCAACAGCTTATGTCCGCTACAATATGGACATCCATTTTTCCTCTGTCTGTCAGAAACCTTTGTTTTGTAGGAATGACCTTTTGAGCACTTCCACCAATATGCTTTATTGCTTTGTGGCATAACCATTTGAGGGGTAATATCCCCATTCTTGTCGAAATCCCACTCTTCAGCAATTTGGGGGTTAGCATCTGCCAGCGAATCTGCCACAAGCAATCTATTCTCTATTCTTTTTGATATCATTTTCTTCTTCCCGCACTCCGGGCAGCCATATCCACGAGTCCTGCTGGAAATCACAGTTTCCCATTGATATCCACATACTTTACACTTCCACCAAACTTTCTTATGACTATTTTTTGAGACTTCTGATGGTTGCACATAGTTTCTTTCATAATTCCATTCTTCCAATAACTCTGGATTTGTTGCGGAAAGATCATTATACCCTTTCAGTATTTTTCGATTAGAACAATATGGATACCCCGCTCCGATCCTGGTTCTATTCGATATAATAGCCTCCCATTCATGTCCCAAAGCACATTTCCACCACACCTTTTGGGTAGAACCGTACGATATATTTTCAGGCTTCAAATCCCGGTTCTTCTCATAATCCCATTCCTTCAGCAGTTCAGGGTATTGTGAAGCGATATCATTTTTTCCGACAACTACTCTCGACATGTTATCCCTTATTCCATGACATTACAATCCAGTTTCGAAGTTCTACAAAACTATCGCTCTTCTTTAAATCGCTCCAAGAATACTCGGCAAGCCGTCAAAATAACCACTCTTTACCGCTGTAATCCAGATCTTCTCCTTGCAAGCTACTTTAATACGATTTTCTGGTACATTTTCATAAGTGCTGCTACGCAATCGGATTCCGACATATCTTTTATAGAAAACCCGTATGCGCGCATCACAGCTTTATCATTCTCAATATGAGCTTTCCGGAGTTCCTGAGGCATTGCTAACGGATCATACAAATCAGCAAGGCTACTGTCAGGATAAAGAGCACGAGCATCAAGAATTCCCTGAGCAGTTTGTTCGATTTTTGCCTTTTGGTCATCCGTAATGGTAGGCCATGGGAAATTATTATATACGCTTGACGAATACTCTATATCAGATTTTAAACGCCCCGACACAACTCTAATCCATGCATTATGAACATTTGACATAAGAACTCCAAATACATAATTATCCGCACCGGGAATTATTATAAGCTTATCTCCACATATTGTTTTTGAGTCCAAAAATGTCATGGGAATATAGTCTCTTCTCGATGAAGAAACCCGCGGAAAACCAATATAACTACTCTTGGGCTGACATATGGTTTGAAACAGCGTGGGTGTTGCCGCCGCTTTCTTAGTTGATGCACTACTACTCATATTGCGCATCTCTTGTACTGCTTTAACCCTTTTCATAACCAAAGGCATTTTTTTCAAATCTGCGGGAGAACAATCCAAAAGCCATAATACATATCTCGGTTGCCCTTTCATCAAATCTGCGCCCATATAGTAAGGCAATATATAATTCTGAGCTAATGGTTCTTTTGATATAAGCTCATCCTTTTCGGTGGATGTCATTACAAGATTATTACCATCATATGCTCTATTTCCGTTAGATATTATCGGAACCTCACATAACGGTTTATTTAGTCTCTGGATATAACAATCTGGTGCATCTAAAAGATAAGCATTGATATGATTTGGAAACGATCGAGCACTCGAGCTATCCCATAGCATTTTTCGTTCCTTATCATATACTGCAAATCCCACTATTACACAATGAACATGTGCTACATTCGTTGCTTCGCTGTTCCACACAAACGTTTGATATGCAAAATGAATTTTAATATTATACTTTTCGAAAAGATTTTTCCAAATAATCTCGACTTGCTCTCCTTGACATATAGAATTTGTAGATACAAAGGCACATGCAATCCGAGTATCATATATGAATTGTGCCGCTTTATAATACCATCCACCAACGTAGTCAATAAACCCTGCACGCTTAACAGAATTACCATCGCGATCGATACATACATTCAGAATATCTTTTTTTTGCTGTTCAGACTGATTTCGTGCACCCACAAACGGTGGGTTCCCCATGATATAGTTCAGCTTCTCCTTCGGCACCACATCTAGCCAATCTATTTGCAAAGCATTACCTTCCACGATATTTGCATTGGTTTTCAGCGGAAGGAAGTTGATATCCATGATCAAAATTTTCTCTGTCTCTTTTAGCATCTGACTCTCCGCTATCCACAACGCTGTCTTTGCAACAGTAACAGCAAAATCATTGATCTCGATACCATAAAACTGACTTATCTCGACTTCGATCGGATTAATCATTGCATCCATAATCGCCATCTGTCCGGATTTCAACAGACTGATGACCTCATTTTCCAACCGTCGGATGGAAAGATATGTTTCTGTGAGAAAGTTCCCGGATCCGCAGGCCGGATCGAGCCATGTAAGCGAGGCCAATTTCTCTTGAAATGCTTTCAACTTTGTATTTCTCGTCTTTTCCATCTGAATCTGTTTGATTTCAAGCAATTCAGCCTTCAAATCATCGAGAAACAGGGGATCTATGACTTTATGAATATTCTCTATGGAGGTATAGTGCATACCGCCGGAACGCCGTGTCTCCGGGTTCAGTGTGCTTTCAAAAACTGCGCCAAAAATGGTCGGGCTTATTACTGACCAATCAAATCCCGCGCTGGCCTTATCGAGTAATATGTCTCGTATCTCATCCGTAAAATTGGGAATCTCGATGTTTTCATCAGCAAAAAGACCACCGTTCACATACGGAAACTGTGACAACAGACTCTCGTCATAAGAATCCCGCTTATCTTCCGGAATATCCAATGTCTTGAACAACTCTATAAGAGCTTTCCTCATTCCCTTTGTATCGAATTGTGCCATATAGTCATGGAACATATGACCAGAATTACCAAAAATATGTGCATCCTCTGCATACAGGCAAAAGACCAGCCGAACGCAGAGCATATTAAGACTCCGAAGACTCTCTTCACTCTCAGGATTATGGTACTGCTCCAAAAAAGCATCATAAAGAAGTCCAACATACTCTCCGGCTTTAATGCTGACTTCCATTTCTTCGGACAGTTTCTTTTCTTCTTTATTAACCAAGAAGGAAAAGAGACTGGTTTTTGTGTGAATATCTAGCAAATCATATTGTTTGGGTTCAGGTTTATAAGAATCCATATCATAAACCCAAATTTGCCGGAAATTAGAGACAACAATCCATTTTGCTTTCTCTGACAACGGAAGACTGTTATCGTACATCTTCGCCTGCTCATACGGCGTCATTCCATTGTGTCCCGCCTGTGGTTTGGAAAGATCTACATTTAGACTCTTTTGCTCGATCAAGACTCTTGTTTCCGGGATATAAGCATCAATCCGCTTAACATTCCCGTCAGGACCGACAACTTTTTTCTGGAATTCGATCCGTTCCGTAACATGATCCACCCCAAGAACATACTGAAGCAGTTCAATCCAATAAGAACGATCATCTTCGTCTTCTTTTCCTTTATTCGTCCATCGTTGAACAAACTGTCTGGCAGCTTCTGATCTTTCTGCGTCCGTCATCTTTAGTCCCCTTTTTCATACAGGCAGTTTTAAGCCTCATCTTCGTTTGCTGATTTACTCCTATATATATCTATCGCCTCTCCGTCTTTATTCTTCCAAATTGCCCATCCGTTATTGGATGCTCCCATCGGTACCCAACCGGCGGTAGAAGGTGAATTACACTCTACGTCTTCCTGCAGAATATTGTTCTTTATTACAGCAGTCTTTCTCACTTCCGGTATCCAACTCGCCTTCGTTGGTGCACAGATGCTCCCCTTCTCCACGATAAATAGGCCGTCCTCCACCCGCATGGTTGCCTCTATCTTCCCAAATCCTTTCTTGTTTTCACTAAGATAATACCTCCCATCAGGGATCTTGTCCCAGTTATCCTTAATATTTCGATCTCTGGTGGCTTTTCTAAACACCTCTTCTTTAGATTCCTTCTCAGGATAGATTTTCGTTCCATCAAGCGATGACATGAGCTGAACAACCAAATCTATATCTAACGCAAACAATTCCGTATTTGGAACTCGTGATTTGCTGAAAATATCATCCAAGAGGATCTCTTTTTCATCGTACTCTTCGACTTCTATTGCAAAATGTCGTTTCAATCCCACTACATTGGAATAACCATTTTTCTCTAGATTATACATTCGAGATTCAAAATTATCCCTCGTCGTCTTGCCGATTTTGATTAATCCCGGAACCACTGTTGTCATACAGTATAAAACGCCCTTTGCCATCTTTTCACCTCCTTTATTTCAGCAACTCCTTTCACTTTTCCATCTCCGCTTCCAAAAACGTAACACCTTTTCCCATCTTTTCATGATCATGAGACCAGTCCCGGATATCGTATTTGGGATCTTTATCATTCCACGAAACCTTGTTCCGTTCCTTTTTCCAGGCTTTCGATCCTTCCGATAACGTACCAATGTGTTCTACGATTTCAAACTTAATGTCTGCTATATGTTCCTTCTGTTCTTTTTCTACGAACTTATCATCCGATTATGATTCCATATCCAATTAGAAAGTCCCATATTCGCATTATATTTCAAATTATGGGTAAAAATGGACTCTATACCAGATTTAAGAATCTTTCTTCCGAAACCCCCATTTTTCCCCTTAAATGGCGCTTTATCACATAAAAGCACCGCTAAATATTATACTACAAACCCACCGTATTATCAATGAATTCGGATGGGTCCGGCTCTACCAAACGATAGTTTATTATATTTTCTTCCGCAACCAAACCTAACATACTCCCTCCAAAAATGTTAAGTTTTCTTGGTTGATATTTTTCTGTCCTGCGATTATTATAATGTTAATATTTCTTGCAAAGGTGGGATTTTTATTAGAAAACACTATCTGGACAACATACGGTGGGTCACGGTGGCGATCGTAGTGGTTTTCCACGTGTTTTATATGTACAATGCCGAGGGCATAGTGGGAGGCGTTGGTAAGATCACCGGCCTTCCGGTTCAGCCGTATGATATATTCCAATACTTCGTGTTTCCTTGGTTTATGCCGCTGCTGTTCCTTGTTTCCGGGATCAGTTCGCGGTTATATCTGGACAGGCACACGGCGAAGGAGTTTATTAAGAGCCGTACGAGGAAGCTCCTTGTGCCGTCGACCATAGGACTGTTTGTTTTCCAGTTTATCCAGGGATATATCAACATGTCACTGGGTACTGCTTTTACGGATCTTGATATGGCAAGTGTCCCGAAGCCTGTGCTCTATCTGATCATGGTTGCTTCCGGCAGCGGGGTTTTGTGGTTTATCCACCTTCTCTGGCTTTACAGCATGATACTCGTCCTGTTGAGGAAGATTGAAAAGGGGAAACTTTCAGAAGCGGGAAAGAAAACTCCGTTATGGCTGGTTGCACTCTTTTATTTCCCGGTCTGGGGAGCTGCACAGATCCTTAACACGCCGATCATATCGGTGTACCGGATCGCATTTTATTTTGTTTTCTTCCTCCTCGGATACTATGTGTTTTCCAATGACGAGGTGATAGAAAAATTGAAACGTTATGCGATCCCTTTGATCGTAGCAGGTATATCAATCTGCACTTGGTTTTCGGTATATTACTTCAGCATGTGTGCAAATTACGCAGACAAGCCGGTAAACAGAACCGCTTTATTTGCTGCATGTGCATATCTGGGCTCGCTGGCTGTGCTCTCCGGGATGGCGCGGTTTTTAGATTTCAGTAACGGCTTTACAAGTCTGATGAGCCGGAAAAGTTTCGGACTGTATGTTTTCCATTATCTCGGGATCTCATCGGTTGCACTCTTCATCGCAAAGTCCCGGCTGTTACCGGCAGCGCTTTGTTATCTCCTAAGTCTCGTCGCAGGATTTGTTGCCGGCTTCGGCTTATATGAGACCATTTCAAGAATCCCGTTTTTCAGATGGGCGGTTCTTGGCATCAAAAAGGAGAAGAAAAAAGATGTTTCATGACAATCTGGTACAAATGAGAAAGATGAAACGGCTCACGCAGGAGGACATCGCAGAAAAGCTCGGCGTAACCAGGCAGGCCGTAGCGAAGTGGGAAGCCGGCGAAACGGTACCTGATCTGGATAAGTGCAAGATACTTGCGGAAATATTCGAAGTATCGCTGGATGATCTTGCCAATTATGATTCGGACGAAAACCCGGGGCTCGGACTCCCTCCAAAGGGCAAGCATTTATTCGGAGTCGTAACTGTCGGTGACAAAGGGCAGATCGTGATCCCCGCGAAAGCCCGTAAGATTTTCGAGATACTCCCCGGGGATCAGCTGGTCGTTCTCGGTGATGAAGCCCAGGGCCTGGCGATATTAAAATCCGAAAAGTTTCTCGCTCTCGCGGATGCCATCAGAAACGGAATGACGGAATAGCTCTTTAAAACTTTGTATCACCCGTACTTTCTTATACTCCGGTACGTCAAATGAATATTCCATAAATCCTCCTTGTTTACTCTGATATGTTACCGTCCGAGCTCCAGTGAATCCGAAATGTAACAGTGAAAACCGTGCTTGTCGCAATAGGATCTGATCATCCCTTTAAGCTCTTCATCCTTTGTATATTCCAAGAGATAAATCTCTGCACCCTGCGACGCATATCTTTCCAGATAATCACAGAAGTATTCCGTATCTTCATCCGATGCTTTCGAAAACTCCTCCTCATCCCAAAGGATCTTTGAAAACACGCTCTCCTGGTTGATTCCGGAAATCAGATCTTTCCAATTCCCGCCTTTGTCACAATAGGCGTCTAGAAATACATCTCCTCCGTTTATGATAACCGTATCGCTCAGTTCTTTCAGTCCGGAAAGAATATCTGCAACTCCTTCCAGAACATCCTCTGTAGGATACTGATAATATACATCGCAGTTATCAACGAAAAAACCGTCTATGCCTTTGTCGATAAGTGATGGAGCAAGTTCGTCTATAACGAAGGCTCTCCAGGACTCATCCTCCACATCGATCCACACTTCTTCCTCCCAGTGTTCATACGCCCCAAGAGCAAGTGCTTTGTATCTGTCATAATAATCCCGGAAATCCTCCAGCGATCCAATATTGATATAGCTATATACGGTATGCCCTTCTTTCCGAAAAGCATTGATCTCATCAGCATCATAATATTGTGCATCGATCACAACGGTATCATACGCCGCAAGATCTTCCAGCTTCCCGTCATATCCGATAAACACACCGTATTCATATGTTTGATCCGCCGCCGATCTACACGGGATCCGGAACAATAAAAAAACGCATGCTGCGGCCGAAACAAGCACGGATACCAATATGATCGTCACTATTGTTTTGCTGTCGGTTTTTTTCTTTTGCTCCATCCGGTTATCATCTTTCTCGAAAAAAAACATCTATCATCAAATCAGCGGACGCAGCATGTTCTCGAAGATTGTATAATTACGCTCATCCCTCGGTGAACAGTACACGGCATACTCTATATTCTTAAACGCATACAGATAATCCCTAATGACATTCAGATTTGCGACAGCCACGGTCTCCGGATCATTTTGAAATGCCCCGCAGCCAAAGGCTCCAAGAATGATGGTATCCCGCTCATACAGTAAAGCCACCTCCAGCATTCTCCGCAGGCGTTTTTCATGCACCTTCTGCAGTTCCGCATCGGATATCTTTACCCGATGATCTCCGTCACCCATATTGAACAGGTTGCTTGGATTCTCTCGAAGATTCGGCGCCGCACAGGTGATCACATCTACCCGGTACCAATCCTTTTCCGGCATCAGGACCGGATTTGCCGTATCCGACTTAAATACAGTCACATCCGGTGTATATATGATATCGTCATTGTGGATCGGATCATGTGCCGCTCTGTGCGGTTTATAAAATCCATCCCACATCGCAGGCGTATTCAAACTGAAGAATAAGCCGGAACATCGGCAAAGACATTCCTCCTGTGCGTTTGCACCACGCTCTACTCCGCCGCCGGGGTTAGTTGCCGAAGCAAAGTTGTGAACTGCAACCTTACAGTCCTTATATCCCTGCGCCGCTTCAAATGTCCTTTTCTTTGATACGACCACCCTTGCTGCATCCTTATACAGGTTCCGGTTCTGTTCCGGAATATCCTCCTTCTGCAGGATAAGCCTCTGCGCTTCCGTTGCCTTCCGGACAGACTCCTTTATTACCTGATCAGATCTGCAGATCCGTTCCGTGTCCTTAAATACTTTTACATTTTCTTCTCTTCCCATGATCCTCTTCTCAATAAGTCCGATTCGATATATCAATTTGCCAATCTTGCTATTCTTTCTTTGTCAGTCTCTGTTGCAAAAACAACATGAGAAAAGTTATTTCTGTCATTAACGATATAGCTTATTAATCTTCGTGTTCGTGTATCCGGGCAGCATTCATATCTGAAATCATATCTCATCAATGCCGACAATGCGGTTACGTCAAAATCCTTAACTGAAACTCCACCAATCCCTTTTGCATCAAATATTTCCTTCATTTCCGCATATATTGAGAATGTGGAAGCTTGTTTAGCAACAGCAACTCTCCGGACTTCATTTTTCCAATCTGAAAAACCGGATGTCATTTGTATCTCAAAGAAATCCTGCAGAAGATCTGTCTGTAACGCTTGAATCTTATCTCTGCTGCTTTGGATCATCTTCTTTTCCTTCTTGATTTTTTACTCGAGCTCGCAAATACATTTTCTGAACAGTGGATTTTGAGCGAACTTAGACGGGTTAAACAGTTCATTTCTGAACGGTTTGAATGTATCTACTATACTTTTTAAAGTTTTTGTTGTCATTTTATTGTCACGGGTGACAATCCCGCAGCACTTCCGGGAATCATTCTCCCCAATAATCTATTGACTCCTGCGTGCGTCCGGATATTCCAAACAGTTTGTACATAAACTCTTCTTTTTCTCCAAACATCTCCACAATTATAATTGTATCGTCATCTATATAGTAAAACAGATGATTATGATTTACATAGATTGCCTTAAAGTATGTATCTATGTCATATCTGGCAGACAAGTCTACACCCAAATCCGGATTCTTTTGAAGATCTCTTGCTCTGTTGGTAATCTTTTTGATCGCAGTTTTGGCAAGTTCTTCTCCATATTGCTCCGTCAAATACAATTTCAAGTTTTTCAATTTACGACGAACAATTTGAGAATACTCCAACTTGTATTTCATCTTACAGCCCCAGCTCCTTCTCGAGCTCATCTGCAGAAATGGTGCCTTCTTCTCTTACAGATTCCTCGGCTTCTTTCAACTTAGTCATAAGATGTAAGAGAGCTTTTTGCTTGTCTAATTCGTCAAGTTCTGCGATGTCTACTAAAGCACAGGTTCCATGACCATTCTTGGTAAAATACACTCTGTTTCCGTAAGTTACCTCATTAACTATATTTGTATAATTTTTTAATGCAGAAATCGGCTTTATACTTGGCATAAACTCACCATCCTTCCATCGGTAAAATTATAGTATCACAAAGGACATTTTTTAACAATATCCTTGAGCGAATTTTCCCATAAATTTAGCCTTAAATTTATACCCCGTTTTCTCCTATAAGGTCCTATCTCTCTTTTTTCAGGAAGTTATTAGCAGTATATGATGGTATATGAGTCAGTCCGGGGACATTTTCAATTTATTCGTATTCCACGGTCGCAGGCGGCTTCGGCGTGTAGTCGAACAGGACTCTGTTGATGCCAGGGACCTCCGAGATGATCCGTTTTACCAGATGGTCGATCAGCTCATTCGACAGATGCTCCACCGTTACCTCCATCACATCGGTCGTGTTGATGGCGCGGATGATGCAGGGCCAGTCAAAGGTGCGCTTTCCGTCCTTTACGCCCGTCGATTTGAAATCGGGAACAACGGTAAAGTACTGCCACACCTTGCCCTCCAGACCGTTCTTAGCAAACTCCTCGCGCAGGATGGCATCCGACTCACGCACGGCTTCCAGACGATCTCTCGTGATCGCTCCGGGGCAGCGCACACCAAGTCCGGGACCGGGGAACGGCTGACGGTATACCATTCCGGAAGGAAGACCCAGACGCTCTCCTACGATACGCACCTCGTCCTTAAACAGGATCCGCACCGGCTCTACAAGCTCAAACTTCATATCCTCCGGCAGACCGCCCGCATTATGATGCGCTTTGATCCCGGCCTCGCTCTCCAGGATATCCGGCCAGATCGTGCCCTGTGCCAGGAACTCGATCCCGTCAAGTTTACGAGCCTCCTCGGCAAATACCTCGATGAACTCTCCGCCGATGATCTTACGCTTTTCCTCAGGATCCGTGACACCGGCAAGCTTATCCAGAAAACGATCCGTTGCGTCCACATAGACCAGATTGGCTTTCATCTGATTTCTGAAGACCTCGATCACCTGCTCCGGCTCCCCCTTGCGGAGCAAACCGTGATTTACATGCACGCAGGTAAGCTTATCTCCGATCGCCTTGATCAGCATTGCGGCAACCACAGATGAGTCCACACCACCGGATAATGCGAGCAGAACCTTTTTGTCCCCGATCTGCTCCCGTAACGCAGCAAGCTGCTCCTCGATGTATTTGTCTGCCAACTCCGGTGTCGTGATCCGGACCATATCGTCCGGCCGTCTGTCATTTACCATCTTGCTACCTCCTTTGTTTGGTCGATAATGGCTTCATTATAACGGTCCGGCCGGGAATATGCAATCCTTTCCGAGAAGCTCCATATCACATATCACAGAGATACGGATGCTCCTCTCCTGCAGCAGTCAGATGGAAGGGCAGAGGCCTTCTCTAAAGCGTCTTGAGTCTGTCGTATGAATGCTTGCAGCTTAAGTACAAAGTACGATATTCCTGAGTCTTATAATACTTGTATAAACACCACGACACTCCTACCAGGAAAAGCAGTTTCAACACATTCCATTTCCACAGGATGAACTCTTTACAGATATAAAGATATCTTGCCATTTTTGCTCCTCTCAAGTAACACGGTCCGCTTGTTTCGCCCACTTTCCTATCACAGTTTTTCCAACCGATACTTCATGGCCTGGTAAGATGTCCTGTTCTCATTCGTCGGTTTCAGCTTGTAACGGAGCCACTTCGCCGCCAGAAACATATACAGCAGGCTCTTGCACAATCCGATCCCCAGAAGACACGTCAAACGAATCATTGCATTTTTCATAATCGACTCCCTCCTTAGTACTTGATGATGATCAAAACGATCTTGATCACAGCCAGCAGGATCACACTATCAGCCTTCTGCATCACCTCCTCACTGATGGGATAAAAACCGCCCGACATGCTTCTTGCTTATCGGTCTTTCTGAACCGTTTCCGGATACCACGGAAATGAATGGCGAATAATCCGTATCGAAATCTCTTTTCTGTTTCGCAGAACGCTCAAAAAATGAAAACAAAAATGGTGATTATGCTTTTTTCTCTGTGTCCTCACCATTTTACCAACAGAATATTTATTGTATTACCCCTGATATGGGGGGAATCGTCTCTTTATCTATTCCGGAACAACCCGCGCCCCCGTTTCACTCATCCCCCTCATGCGGCAGACCGATCATCTCACGGATCCTCTCGATCATCTCCTGATAGCGTCTGTGCTGCATCCTGGGGAATGCGAGGAGGATCCGCCCCATACCAAACAGCCGGTGATACATGATGCTCTTCTGTATATGCACGATCCTTGCCTCGATCTCCTGCTTCTTCTTTTCGTAATCCGCCTTCGCCTTATCCTGCTCTTCCTCCAGAGCCCTGACCGTGCGGATCGTTCCCTCCGCGATCACTTCCGACATCCCGTCACTGATCCTGAGTATGGATCTCTGAAGATCCTCCATCATTGCCAGCTGCTTGTTCAAACGCAGGACGGAGAGCGTGGTCATGACCAGATCCAGAATGAATATGAGATAAAGTGCTGACAGTACGATCCAGGCGATCCTCTCCGGTACGATCCCCGTCACATCCCGGATCACCGGATGTACCACGCGTAACACGAAGGCAATAGCCAGGCCCCAGATAATGCTGAATTTCAGGCAGATATAACCTCGAAAGTTAAAATGTTCTTTACTGTAATCCCACCATCTGGCATGAAACAGCAGATCCAGGAGAAAGCCTGCGATCAGCTCGATCGTGGTCGAAAAACAGATCCCGATCACAAACAGGACTGATGTCGAGGCCGTCTCAACATTCCCGCTGTAACCGAGAGCTCCGCCGACCCATCGGACCACTGCGAGCACACTCAATACCCCGCATCCATAGACCGGGCAGATCGGGCCGTTCAGGAAACCGCGGTTGACCACTTTTCCCATCGTCACGGCGTGGTAACTGACCTCGATCACCCACCCGATCAGCGAGTATACAATAAAAAACCATAAAAGCTGTAAGATCGACATTTTTTTACTCCGTTATCCGGTCACACTTCCCCGTGATACTTCGTCATCCGTCCTCAGGAGACATCCCTGCAGTCCTGTCTTTTTTGACGGATACGAACAATGCTTAAGAGTCATTGATGAACTCTAGCTCTCCCGCAGCACCAGCTCCGTGATGCCGTCATTGCTGCCGCTCTGTATCTTCAGTACACGGGGCTCACGCCCGTAGCTGTACTCCTCACGGATCATTGTACTGATCCTCGTTCCTCTGTGATAGCCGTGGATACAGCGGATACGGTATACCCCGCCACCGGCCTTGTCCAGCGCCCTGTCGATCCGCCGCTTGGCTTCTTCCGTGTTCAGATTATGAAGGTCGACCTCTATGATCGCTCTCAGATCCATACATGATCTCAGAAAATCTTCTATGCCCATGACATATCCTTCCCCTGTTCTTTATGTTCTTTATGTTTTTATATGTTTTTATATGTTCTTTATGTTTTTATATGTTTTTTATGTTTTTTATGTTTTTTATGTTTTTTATGTTTTTTATTTTCTTTATGTTCTGTGCTTTTGATCTGTTCTTTATGGCCCGGTCTCTCCTAATCTCATCAGGTTCCTTCGCATTTCTACAGACAGCGGTACAGATCCTTCCTCTTTAATCCGTTTTTCCTGCCGCCTCGCGGCCAGCCGGAGTTGGCAATGAACATATAACAGCATCTCGGGAAACCTTTGGGTCCTGCATAAAGATCGCCGGCTTTTTGATCTTTGTTGATCGCTTCCGAGAGTTTTGCCAATGCGCTTCCCACTTCTGCAGCCGGTCCTTTTTCGATATTCTTCGCGGCCATCATCA
>Ga0247610_10001922_pt1 | contig 24875 bp, 37 predicted proteins | sample 174DNAGHGhighgp2_FD_193483 | JGI IMG/M metagenome (GOLD analysis project Ga0247610, IMG submission 193483) | Sheep rumen microbial communities from Palmerston North, Manawatu-Wanganui, New Zealand - 1742 DNA GHGhigh gp2 | ecosystem: Host-associated > Mammals > Digestive system > Stomach > Rumen...
ACGTGTTTTTTTGATGCGAGACTGATTGATGAGAGAATGTTGTTCGCCACGTGACAGAACGTCCGCTTTGTTCTGTCCACTGCCGTTAAGACAGAATTGCTTGCAATACTTGTCGTTTGGACAGACCTTATATCCACTCAAATTGCTTGGAGCGAGATAGATGCAGTACGTAGCGACATTGTGTTCCAAAGAGAGACGCATTTTCATGCTTTGACCCACGCTACCCAAATAGGTTACACCGACTTGGTTGTATGCTTTTTTCAGTGAAAAAGTGTTATTAAACATAGTTGAACTTGTTGTTTTAAGTTGTTTTGTTTTGAACGGTGCAAAGGTAGTGAGAAAAATTGAATTATCCAAACAAATTGGAATGTTTAACATGATTTTAACGTAATTGTTAACGATTGTTAACAGACGAGGGGTTACACATTAATAAAAAATATATATAATATATTAATAATATATTTAAATAATAATATTAATTTATTTAAATTAATTTAAATATATTATTTAAATAATATTTTAAATATAATATAATAACGCGCGTGCGCGCGCACAAGTGGTATTCATTTCAATTGAAATGTTAAATTTTAGTTAAAATAGGAAAAAAATTTGGATATGTCAAAAAGTTTGTATATCTTTGCAGTGTCAAAATAAAAATGACAACGAAAAGAAACAATTAAAACAATATCAACTATGGCTATTGTAGGAAACCAGGAAATGCTCGCAAGAGCAAAGAAGTATTTTGAGACCCACCCAAATGAGGATACTTGGGCTTCATGTGGCAAGACTTTCAAGAGAAGTGAAGTCATGTCAAATTGATAAAAGTATTTCGTTTTTATTATTAAATGCTTTTTTTCATTATTGAATAATTAATATTTTATAGTTAAAGAACGGTAGTATAACGAACTCTGCTTTATAATATGGTTCCATAATCGGGTTGTTCCTTTGAAGGTTTTTGAATGAGTTTGCAAACTACCAAAATTTCAGTTTCTTATCTTTGTCGTTGTGAAACGACCTCCTTTCTATTTTATTTATTTGAATATTTTTCTGTTTTTTTTATTACATAAAGATAGAAACTGAAAATCTAAAGATATTTTTGTCGTGATGACAAGGTATCTTTTTTCAAGAGAAAAGATAAGATTTTTCAATATTTTGTTAATTTTTTTATGTGTACCATTGCTTGTGAAAGTAGTGGTACATTTTTTTATGTATATTATTTTCTCGCTGCAAAGATAAATATAATTTTTAATATATCCAAGGATATGTTTGATTTTAACAATTATTTAACTATTTATTGTTATAAAGAAAATTGATATGGATTTAGATAAGATTATAACAGAAACAATAAACAATTATGTCAATGGCATTATCAATGAAAAGATAACCATTGATAGGATAACCAAAGGAAAACACTCTCAAAACGGTTTCATTGTAATATCAGCCAACAGAGGCGACAAGAGTCCAGAGGAAAATGAAATGAACAGAAAGAGATTGAAAAATGAGATAATTAAAAGCGGTTTCGGTTTCAATGAATCATTTGGAGGATATAGGAATCTTGAAACCAATGAGGATGCAGAATATGAACCGAGTTTCATTGTCTATAACTACAATCAGCAAGGAGAACCGACTGATTTCAATACTTTGGTTGAATATGGCAAAAGATGGTGTGGGGAATATGAGCAAGACTGCTTTTTGGTAAAAGCACCAAAACAAGCACCTATCTACATGGATAGCGAAGGAAATAAGGTAAATTCCACAGAATCAAACCAAGTATGGAAAAATGACCCTTCCAAGGAATACTTCACGACATTGAATACACCTCAAAAAGATGCTGCAAATAAAAAGATTGGAAAAATCGGTCGTAGATGGACAAATGATATATCATTTTAAATAAAATACAAAAATAAGACAATAGGTGATTTGTTTCCTATTGTCTTATTTTTTTATGACTTTAGACTATCAACAATTGATTTCAAATCCTTGAAATATTGCTCGGCTTCTTCGTCCTCTTTGTCTTGCAAATATTTATCCGCAATCTTTACCAAATCGTTAATTTTAGGATAATCAACACTTGATAAGACCAATTTGCCAAAACACAATTTATACACATTTCCAAAAGCCAAATTATCCTTAGAATCACCGATGTCTATCATAAAGTAATTATGATTTGGGAGATTTGCTTTATACATTTCAACAACATCCAATTTTTCCCAAGACAATACGTTTTTACGTTCAATGATTGCATCTAGCAATTCATTTACCTTTTTCGCATCTATCATAGTTGAAATTATTTTTAGCAAGACATTATTACTTCATTATCGCCAATATCGCTAATTCCATACATTGTGGCTGACAAACCGCTTTTCTTTAATGATTGGAAATCAGCAAAAACTTCGCGATAATCATCATAGAACTCATCAGTACCGTTTTCGGCTACCAATTGGTATTGTTCATATTTTCTCTTTGCCATAGTGTTATTATTTATTTTGTGGTGCAAAGATAAGGATAATTTTATATAAATCCAAATAATTGCACCACTTTAACATTTAATTAACACTTTTCCATGTTATTATAGATTTCAAATAACTCTTGAACTGAAAGTTCACGGATAATCCGAATATCGCTTGCAGCGGTATTGCTATAGCCCCAATCCAAAACACCGCTTAATTCAACTTCGGCAAAATGGAGGTCGTTTAAATTTCCCCAATAGTAGTTAAAAACATCCAAGGGGTTGGTACATGCGTGGAAACCATTGTTACAGCATGAAATTTTCCCTTGTTGATGGTAACTCTTGCCCACCTCATATTGAAAGTTTCTGCATGTCCAATCACTATGAAACCCCTTGAAAGCGCGTAATTCGCCATTTTCATTGCACTGCGGTTTAACTTTTTTAATTCCTTCAAACGCGCTATAACCGATTTCTGTTACACTGCTTGGAATTTGTATGCTCGCAAGACTTGTGCAGTCACAGAATGCCACTTCGCCTATTTTTGTCACACTATTTGGAATCTCAATACTTTTTAGATTCGTGCAGTGACAGAATGCACCATTGTCTATATCAATCACGCTGTTCGGAATAGTGATATGTCTCAATGAATTGCGTCCACCGAAAGCATAGTCACCGATTTTAGTTACATCTTTTGGAATTACAGCATGTGCTGCTTTTCCATAATATACATGTAATACCCCATCTATAATTTTATAACTTGACATATTTGTATTTTGTTTTTAAGTTATTTAACTTGGTGCAAAGATAAGCATTATTTTTGATATATCCAAATGTTTTTAACAATTTAACATTTAATTAACAAAAAAAATGGAAAAGGTTTATGCCTTTTCCATGCTGCTGTATATTTCAGCAAGTTCACTAATTGTGAGTTCACGCACGATTTTAATGTCCCTGGCTGCTACTTTACCAAACGCTTCATCCATGTCACCGCTGAGTTCCACCTCTGCGAAATGTAAAGCATTCAATTTACCATAATAATAAACAAAAATGTCCAAAGGATTTGGACATGCGTGAAATCCATTTTTGCAACAGATGATTTTTCCATCTTGATGGAAAGACTTGCCTACCTCATATTGGAACCCCTTACAAGTCCAATCGGCATTAAATGCCTTAAATGCGCGTAAAGACCCTTTAGTGTAGTATTGAGGTTTCAATGGTTTAATTCCATCAAACGCACAAAAATCAATGTATGATACACTGTTTGGAATTTGTATGCTAGCAAGATTGTAACAATCACCGAACGCATAGGGTTCAATCCGAGTTACACTGTCTGGAATCTTAATACTTGTAAGATTTTTACAACCATAAAAAGCACCCCATCTAATTTCTGTCACGCTGTTAGATAGATTGATGCTTGTAAGATTGCGGCAATTACGGAACGCATTCTCTCCAATTCTTGCCACACGGCTCGGAATCTTGATACTTGTAATAGTATCGCAACAATAGAATGCCCATGAATAAATTTCTGTCACATCTTTTGGAATTGATGGACGTGCTGCATTTCCAATATACTGAATTAACACTCCATTGTCAATATTATAATTTTTCATAATTGAAATTTGTTTTTAAGTTTAACGATGCAAAGATAAGCATTTATTTCCAATAAAACAAATTATTTCATACTTTTAACTTTATTTTAACATAATTGTTAATTTAATGTTAATTTAGATAAAACATTTGGATATATGGCAAAATATATTTATCTTTGCAGCGAGAATAATATATAGAAACAAAAAAAAGGTGTGGCAATAATGTCACACCCCTAATTGCTCTATTGATGATTCTGTCTCCAATCCAAGGATAAAATCATTCATTGTTGCATTCTCTGCAAGTTTCCTTGCTTTCTGTGCCGCTTCCTCAGTAGAATTTGCTTCTACCAAAATCGGAAATGTACACTCAAATTTTAACGTTACTTGATAATTCATGTTTCATTTTAATTTATAATAAACAAGGTATCTATTTGTTTTATCATAGATACCTTGTTTCTTTAATATTGTTAAGCAACCTTTAGCAAGTTGGTGTAAAGGTTGTTTAACTTCTTGCTCACACTACCATCCATGATAGCATTGAACTTTCGAGCCTCATCCCCACCCCAATCGAAATTGTTTTGGAAATAGGTAGTAACACCATTGGTCAACCACAAGCCAGTGCCACTTGCAAGTTCTTTCTGTCCAACGCCGCTATGAATGGCTTCTGTCACATTGGCGATGATGTTCTGTGAACGAGTAGGAATATCCTCATGGAGAATATTGCCACCATTCAGTGCATAGACTTTCTGCACTTCTGGAGTAAGGAGAGAATTGACAAGAATAGATTCAACTTGCTTGTCGTTCAACTGAATCTTTGCCATTGCTTCCAACGATGCTTCAAACTGCTTCTTGTACACATCGTAAAGTTGCATACACTTGAAAGCACGTTCTGCATTCTCCTTGTTGGTCAAGTCAAGTCGCTTGCATACATTTACCGTATGACGAAATGACAACTTGCCACTGTTGCGAGAAAACGCAAGGTTAAGAGTGTTCTGGCATACCACTCTGACTGGGGTTATGAGAACCGAGACGGCCCCACTGCCATCATGCGATGTCGTGAACACAAAGTACATGTCAACCAAGTCATTTCGGTTGTTGGCAACCATGATTGACTCTGGGAGTTTTGCGGTGATAAAGATGCGCTCACCGTTTCCAAGAACACCAGCACACTCGATAGATGGAATGAGACTACCACACTTGCCAGTTGTCAGCATGTCGATGAAATCGAACGCATCAGTGTTCTGTACGATGCCGTAGTCCTTGCCTACGATACCAAGGTTGAACTCATTGTCCTCTCGCACATTGGCTTTCTTGTCCTCAATACGGAGTAAATACTTTGACATGAACTCTTGTGGAGTGATTGGCTTGTTCTCCATCAGCATCTTACCAAACTCAGCCGTTGGATAATAGATGTTGCGCGATGCAACATTCCAATCAGCATGACAGCCTTCCAAGGCTTCCTTTGCAGTCAAAGGACGGTCAAAGGTTGTTCCAAGACCGTGCCATGCACGTTCCTTTGCGCCATTTTCAACAAACGCTGCATCACCATTTTCCAAGATTTGAATATTATGTGCCATAATTCAAAAGTTTTTAAGTTGTTAATATTATTATTTGTTTTAATTTGACACTGCAAAGATAAGCATTTATTTCAAATAAAACAAATTTTTTATTTAGTTTAACATAAATTTAACAATCGGGAAATAATTGATGGTTTTTGGAAGGATATTCAACGAATATTTCCCCATTTTTGTAACCGATGGAAAAACCTAAAGATGCAAGTCCAAGTATATTATGCTCATAGTACACTTTCCATTCTATTGTCTTAGGTGTTTCAAATGTCTCTTCACCAAAATCGAAATGGAATTGCCAAATCAATTCAAACATTCGTTCCAAATCTAAGTCAGTTTGACCTACGCCAGCACGCACGTAATCATTATAGATATACCATTTACCAGGAGCGTTATGCCAATGCAACTTGTTTTCAATATGGTCATTTACGTCCATAACAAAAATAGCAGCCTTTGACAAGAACTTTTTTTTCTCTTTGTTGTGGTCATATTTTGGTTTATCCTCAACATCCACACTTTCCAACATGCAAGGATAGTACACGTTGTCAAAATACTTGATTTCATCCAACTTGTGTGGATTCTGTGCAATAATATGGAAAATATCATCCCAATACTTGCGCACCAAATCATTAGCAATTATGTCTATGGTTAGCGGCATATATACACTTTCTCCTTCCGTTTTACCACACGCAAAGTAACGATTAGGAAATGACATAATGTAAGACCATTGTGCTGATTGTTCTCCTTTATCAAAACTCTCCATCAGCATCTTCATATCCTCCAATTTATTTTTATCCCAAATATGCAAATCTGGAGTTTTCTTTTGAAGGATAGTCCAAAATCGAACCAACTCATCAATGCTCAACTTCGCGATGGTTATGTCCAAAAGCATAGACTTGAAATTTGCATTTGCCATATTGTTATATTTTTTTATAGTTTGTTATTTCTTTTTGTTTTACACTGCAAAGATAGTTATTTTATTTGATATAAACAAGTATTTTATCCTATTTAACATAAATTTAACATAAAAAATGGAAAAGGTTTATGCCTTTTCCATTGAATTGTATATCTCAACAAGGTCAGTTAAAGATAGTTTGCGGACAATTTTGATGTCGCTTGCCGCTACTTTATCATAGCCCCAATCAATTTCACCACTGAGTTCCACCTCAGCAAAACGGAGTTTGTTTAACTCGCCAGCATAATAATTAAATACAGCCAAAGGATTTGGACATGCGTGGAAACCATGACGGCAACATTCAATTTTTCCATCTTGATGATAAGATTGACCTACTGCATACTTAAAATCTCTGCATGTCCAATTTTTATTGAATGCCTTGAAAGCACGTAACTTGCCGTTATTGTATTGCGATTTAACTATTTTAATGCCGTGAAAAGCATAAAACCCAATGTATGATACACTGTTTGGAATCTTTATACTCGCAAGACTTTTGCAATCACTGAACGCACCGTTATCAATTTTTTTCACACTGTTTGGAATCTCAACACTTGTCAGATTTTTACAAACAGCGAACGTCCTATAACCGATTCTTCTTACACTGCTCGGAATCTTGATACTTATAATAGTGTAGCAACTATTAAACGCAAAGTTATCAATTTCAGTAATATCATTTGGGATTGTAGGTTGCGATGCTTTTCCTTGATACTCCCTTAAAATACTATTTTCAATAATATAACTTTTCATAATTGTTAATCGTTTTGAAGTTTAACGCTGCAAAGATAGTTATTTTATTTGATATAAACAAAACTTTTTTATTATTTAACATAATTTTAACAAAGTTGTTAAACCAAAGTTAAAAAATGGTTTTTATTTGGATTTATAGAAAATAGTATGTATCTTTGCAGCGAGAAAATCATATAGACACAAAAAAATCCTACCGAACATTACGTTCAGTAGGAAGACTTATATATTCAATTCGTATCCTTAAATCACATACTTACGAATCTTGTCAATATGTGCGTTAGGATTGAACTCGTTCTTTGCGATGTCCTCAAACATTGAGAAACCACCACCATAGTAGTATTGGATTTTGTCATCGTTCTTCAAAGGCTTTGTGCCATAGGCTGCAAGGTCAACCTCATAGATATAAGGTGAGCATACCTCCTTGACATAACGCTTGTAAGAATCGGAAGCAACACGTCCATAACACTCATTATCACTGATAATGATGATACGGTCATAGACCTTCTTCTCACTTACCAAAGTATCAAATACTCGGAAAAGATAAGTGCAACCCAAATCCTTGTCAAACTTCTTGGCAAAGTCAAAGACATTGTCATAGACACCGAAATTGCGTGCCCATTCAGTTCTTGAGCCAAACAGCATTACATCGGACTTTGCAGCCTTTGCAATTGTTGCAGCAACCAAGGCACCCTTCTCCAAACAACTTCTTTTTGAATTGGATACATGGGTGTACATTGAACCACTACAGTCAAGTACAACAAGTGTCTTGCCAGTGAGAACCTTAGATAGGTTAGGAAGAGCCTTCTCATAGCCAATCATCAAAGCATCCTTTACTTGTTCCACATAACGGCTATTCAACGTTGAAATAACGTCAATGGCAACATCAATTTGAGAAGGCAAAATCAAAGCCTTGCGAATCATATCACCATCGGAAAGCAAAGAACACAACTTGTCAACTGCTTCCTTGTCCTTGCAAACATCAAGAATGTTTCGGATATTACGCAATGCAGCAAGATAACCCAACTTGCCATCATTCAGCAAGCCAAGCCAATTCTCAGCCTTTGCGTTATCCAAGACAGCCTTTGCTTCCTCGGTTGAAATCTTGCCCTCCTTGACAGCCTCTGCAACGATTTGCCCAGCCTCGGTCTGATTGGTTTCCCAAGTATCAGCCTTGACCTTCAAACCCTTCATAATAGCATCAAGCACCTTGTACTCCTTACCATCAACGGTAATGGAATCCTTGCTGTTCTTGGTATTAGGGTGAACCAGATTTGAAATGTCGATGACACTCTTCTTGTACTTGAGCAACAGATTTCCATCGGTAGCCTCCAGTACAGAAGCAAAACCCTTCTTCATGGCATTGGTCAAAGCACCCTTGCCAATAGCAGAGTATGCGTCCTTGATTTCGGACATATCATCAACTCGGTGGATGCAGCCGCCACTCTTCTCCTTTGCATTGAAAGACGAATAGAAACGCTTACCCCACTCTGTACCACTTGCAAAAGGTGCAAGCAATGTTGCGGCAACATGGTTAATGCTACGCATACCCTCACCACAATTACGAGACCATGCAATTGCTTGTGCAACGAAATAAGGGTCTTTTGTAGCAATCTTTTCGATAAGTGACTGCAACTCCTTCATGGTGTCGTTTTCAGTACGATAGAACTGAGGTTCCAGTTTCAATGTATTCAACATTGAAATAAGACGCAACTCGTCCTCAACCGCATAAACCGCACCACCAGTACGGTTAACTGTATCTGTGCTGGGAATCGAATTGGCTTCGATAATTCGTTCCTTCGTACCCAAAGCACCCAACGCGCTCTTCAATTGAGCGTTTCTACTCTTCATTTGTGCCATTTTATGACTTTTTAGTGTTTAACAATTAAAATTAACTAAAAGAAAAAAAACCAAAGAAAACTAAAAGGGCATATTGTTGTTGTAGGCATTAGAAACGAAGTAGCCCTTTTATGACTATTGGTTATATTGTGAAAAAACCTAAGAAAATTGCAAGAGATTAAATGCGGAATTGAACCGCTTAGTCTGATTACAAATCGGATGTTCAACCAAAAGAACGAAGTAACTCTTTGCTTGACTATAGGTTTTATGTATAATCAAAAGAAAAAACGGAAGTAAATTGGTAGTGTGTGTTTTGACTGAATAAGAAGGATTCAAACCTACGTATAAATGTTCCCAATAACATTCGCCTTAATCACTTGGCAATTATTCCGAAGTAACACTAACCTTGACTATCCGTTATGTATTAAAAAAACTAAAGAATGGTGAAAAGGGTTTAACACAAAATGTGTTCGGTGGGAATCGAACCCACAAAAGATTAATCCCTAATTAATTGTCTGTACCATTTGACTACGAAGTAACCCTTGTTCTTGACTATTAGTTTTTATATATTGTAAAAAGCAGAAGGAAAGTGAAGAGAGGAAACAATACACGAATTAACGTGCCGTATTGGAATTGAACCAATGTAACAATCTTTAACAGAGATTTGCTCGACCACTGAGCGAACGAAGTATCTCTCTTCTTGGCTATCTGCTTAGATATTTGTCATTTTGTTTTTACATTGCAAAGATATAACAAATATTTTGAAAAACCAAATTTTATTTGTTAAAAAATGTAAAAGTTTTTAACATTTTCACATTTCCATGCAAGTTGATTGTTCAAACCATGCTTCTGCAATAAGTTGGTTTGGTACTTTATCTTTACTATCATAACCAAAGTTACCATAGCAATCCAGAACTTCATCGATGTCTTCTTTTGACAAGTCATTGACATCAATGATTTCATAGTACCAATCTTTTTGTTCTGTATATTGTAAAGCCGTGACAAGAGCCATTGTTGGATTGTCATTCTTAGTTTTTTCTTTTACAGAAACTAATTTTGTTTCTTTTAACTGAATGTACTCAAACTCATGCTCGTTTATCTTTCGACAAAACTGCATATTGTCTCGGTCAGTACATTCATAACTACTGATTTTACCTTGAAACAAAATATTGGCTTTATCCATAGTTTGAAATTGTTTTTTGATTTTCAACACTGCAAAGATATAGAATATTTTTGATATTTCCAAATCTTTGCAGCATTTTAACATTTATTTAACACTTTTCCATGTTGCTGTATATTTCGGCAAGTTCACTAACGGTCAATTCGCGGACAATCTTTATGTTGCTTGCTGCTACTTTACCAAACGCTTCATCCATGTCACCACTGAGTTCAACCTCAGCAAAATGTAAATTGCCCAAATTACCGTAATAGTAATTAAATACAGATAATGGATTCGTACATGCGTGGAAACCATTTACACAACATTTAATTTTACCTTCTTGGTGATAACTCTTGCCAACTTCATATTGAAAGATTCTGCATGTCCAATCCTTATTAAACCCCTTGAATGCACGTAATGTTCCGTTGGCGTTGTACTGAGGTTTAACTCTGTTAATCTCTTCAAAAGCACAAAAACCGATTTCTGTTACACTGCTTGGAATATTGATACTATTAAGACTTGTGCAACCATCGAACGCATGAGTGTCAATTACAGTTACACTGTCTGGTATATTAACGCTGGTTAGACTTGTGCAGCGATTGAATGTACTCCATGCAATTTTTTTTATATTATTTGGAACTACAACACTCGACAGACTTTTGCAGTTATCGAACGCAAACTCACCGATGTGTGTTACACTATTTGGAATCTCAATGCTTCTAATATTGTAGCAACTACTGAACGCTTCATTACCAATGTATGTTACACTACTTGGTATATTGATTTTTTTTAGTCTTATGCAGCCGCAAAACGCATTACTAGCAATACACGTTACACTGCTAGGAATTTTTATACTTGTAAGATTTTGGCAGTAGTCAAAAGCACCATCACCGATTTCTGTTACATCGTTTGGAATTATAGCATGTTCAGCGTTTCCGCGATATTCTATCAATATACCATTTTTAATGTAATAACTTCTCATAATTGAAATTTGTTTTTAAGTTTTAACATTGTTATTGTGGCCAAACATCTATAATCTCTGCCGATGCAATCAAATCTTTATTGTGGGTTTTATCATATATTTCCCACATTTTTTCTTCATTGTTGGCAGTTATTATATTTTTTCTTTTTTTACCACTTTTATAAAGTGTAAGAACTTCATAACAAGTCAATTCTTCTTCTTGTATCATATTTTTGTTGTTTTTAAGTTTTAACACTGCAAATATAGTTATTTTAATTGATATAAACAAGTATTTTATGTTATTTAACATGAATTTAACATACTTGTTAAAACAAAGTTAAAAAATGGTTTTTATTCTAATTCATATTCATGCTCGATGATGTCAGCAACACATTCAGCAACCGTTTTTTGGTCAAGAATATCTAAATAGTCAAATTCCAAACCATCGGCATCTTCGGTTTCCACATAAATTTTACCATCTTTAAGATAAATTCTCTGTAGTTGTGAATATGGGTTTGCATCGTATTCTGGATGTCTTCCACCATCATACGTTACACAATAATTATAATTGTCATACACTTCAACTTCGTTATTAGAAACCTCAGTCAAAATGGTCTTGACATACTTCTTGAACACTTTTGCACTTTCGTTCATTACACACTCTAAAGTGATAATTGTCTTGTCAAGTTTAGCGGTAATATTTTTAATTTTCTTGCTCATAGTTGTTATTGTTTTTAAGTTGTTGATATTATTTTTTTGTTTTGCGGTGCAAAGATACACATTTATTTCAAATAAAACAAATTATTTTTAATGTTTAACATGAATTTAACATAATTGTTAATTAAATGTTAATTCATATAAAACATTTGGATATATGGAGAAATGTTTTTATCTTTGCAGCGAGAAAATTGTATAGACACAAAAAAAGTGGTATGAAGCATTTAAGCAACATACCACTTATGTGTTTCTTAGATTTCGGTTATACCTTCAAGTGGCATAACCTCTGTTTCTCCATATAAGCCTTTCATTGTCTTTTTGTTTTTATTTTTTATTAATATTTTGTTGCGGAACATGAGGGTCGAACTCATGTGTTTCTTGCTTATGAGACAAGCGTGTAAACCGTTTCACTCTTCCGCAATATCATTTATTTTTTTGTGGGAGCAGTAGGAATCGAACCTACGGTGTTTACCCTGGGGGTCACAGATTTACAGTCTATTGCAGTCGCCACTGAGCCACACTCCCATTTATTATCACATTGCTTTCAATTTGCCGTGTCTTTCAGCAATCTCTTTCAATGTGTATTCTTTGTCAAACGCTATAAGTTTTGGATAACTCAAAGCGTAGGAATTTCCTTTGTAATCTTCACAATAACCAAACCCATCCAATAATTTGAAATTCATTTCATGAGTTTCATCATCGCCAAAGATTGTATTGTCTTTGATTGATAATGTACTCTCTTCGATGATTTTACTTTTAGAAGCCTTTTTCAAATCATCATCAGTGATATGCTTAATCATTGTTTCAATTTTTTTACACTGCAAAGATATACATAAATATTATATTATCCAAATTTATTATGTAAAAAAATGTTAATTTTTCAAAATTATTTTCAAATTCGGCAAAATAACGTCATTTACATAGTTTTCGTCCTTATTTACGACAAGGACACGGCTCCTACAAAGTGAGAAATGAGGGAATTTTGTTCTTTCCACCTCACCAAAATAGAAAGTCTTTTGGTTCTTTATAAGCCAAGGCTTGCATACATCAGCCATTTTCTCACCAAGAAGAGATACTTGCCACATGCACCCAACTTTGTAAGCCATGAGATAAGCCTTTGTCTTATTGTTTGAAAAAATTGGATTGACAGCGCATCCAAGTGTGGAAGTGGTTCTGGAAATTGTCCAACCACCTTTCTTGTTGATTGCCTCTGCAAGTTTCTTCCACTCCTTGCCATGAGAACCGTTATCAATGATTTTCTTGAAATCTACATAATAATGTATCATTTCATGTATGAGTGTTTCTTGCAAGTCTCGCTCTGGTCTGTCATAATATATTGACATTCGTATGCGGTTGCATGATGACCCATCATTGAAGATGCTGTTTGACAATGGATTACCGAATATATCCAACCTATTGCAATGTTGGTATTCACCCAAAGTTGTCTTTGTCTTAATCAACTCAAACTTTGGAGTTGGAAGTTCACCATCAAAGTATTCCTTGTTATAGATGGGGAACCACTTGTTACAGAAATCTATTGTCGCAATCATATTTTTATTTACTTTTTCATTTGACGGTGCAAAGATAAGCATTTAATATGACAATTCCAAATCTAATTGCTTATTTAACATTTCTTTAACACTTTCAGCATACTTTTCCAATGATTCCAATATGGAATATCTTTCAACATCCTTCAAATCTGCCAATTCATATACAAAATAGGTATATGTTTTCACCTTGACCTTTGCATCCTCTATATAGATGTTTATATCTCCTACACTATTGTATAGCCATACATCATGCAATGCAATCAAATGCTTGTCCTTTTGGTCTCCATATCTGTAGACAAGTTTTGTAATCTCTTTCATGTAACTCATGCTACAAATATATAAAAAGAATCCATCGGCTTTCACAAGCCAATGGACTCAAACAACCTAAAAACAACTTTTGCTTCCGTTCATTGCACGTGGATTAGTGAGAAAACTTTGAACAGCGAAAAGATAAACGCCAAAAGCAACCACATGCAAAAGAAGCCTAAAAACGCTTTAATTATGGAAAAAAAGCAAATAATGCAATTATAACATTTTGTATAAGGTGGGGGATTCGAACCCCCGACCGTGCTTCTACACACGGTACAGCCTTGAAAGGGCTGCGACATAAACCACTCGTCCAACCTTACATGTTTGAGGTACTTAATTAAGTACCCCATGTGTGTTTTTCAATGCTTGACCACACCTTTCTCGGAATAGCAACACGTATGCTTGTTGATGTCATACGTGACCATGTCCATTGAATTATCAACGATTTTCTTCAACTCGTTGATGGTGTTCTGCATGAGCATCATTGTGACACTGGTCCGTGAACACAACTCTTTGAGTCCCAATCTACGACCATTGCCATAGATGAATTCCTTGCCCTTGTAGAGTGGGTCTGTGAGCACACCACTCTTTGTGATACCATCGGTTAAGTCATCCAATGCGTTGTGTGCGTCATCAATAGCCCAATGCAGTTTCTCGATGATACCGAAAACGTCCTTGTCGTTTCTCTTGGCAATCTTTTCAATAAGAGTCAAGTTCTTGTTCATTTCAGTCACCGCAGTGCTGAACTTTGCGAATGGAGTAGAAATAAGAGGATTGTTGAGAACATCCAAGACAATCGTACCCCATTGACGATAGCCGTTATTCTTATAGGCTGTGAGGCTCTTGCAGAGTTTCAAGTTCTTGGTAAAAGACTTGATGTAATCTGGCAACAGAGGAATGATTTTGTCATTCTTTGCCTTGATTTTCTTCTTTTTTTCCTCCTTCTTCTTTAATTTATTGGCTTCTGCCAATGTCATTTCTACTCCGTTATAGACAACCTTGGTCTCATTACGGTAGAACGTATCCCATTTGCTCATAGTTATTGTTTTAAGTTGTTTATAGATTCCGTAGGACAAATATGTTTGGAACATACCTACCTACATTGTATGTTTTCGTAGCATATCCATCGGCTGATATAGCCAAGTTGGTAGCCCTAAACCCATTTGGTAAAGTAACATTTACAACACCGTTGTTGGAATTGATTTCATAGGAATTGCCAAGTGCATCCAAGAAATGAATCTGTGCATCCAACGGTTTTCCATTCTCCCCCATTACCTTAAAGGAGAACTTGATTCCCTTTGACTTATGAACACGCAAAGTACGAATCTCCACACGCTGATTCGTTCCGAACCATTTGGAGGTTTCAAACCCTACAGCATTGACGTAGGTGATTTGTCGCCCTTCATCCAACTTATCAGCCGAACCCTTGCGATGACTGAACATTGAAAAAGAGTCAACAAGAGTCGTGCCTTCATATACACTCACTTCATGCACGTATGTGCGTCCATACCCCAAGACCATGAACATGGTCATAAAGAGAATTGAAAAGAATTTCTTCATAATGCCCAAATATGTTTTTTAAGTTGTTTCTTTTTTTTTTGACGCTGCAAAGGTAAGGAATATTTTTGACATATCCAAATCTTTGCAGCATTTTAACATTTATTTAACACTTTATTCCGTAAAATAGGCTAAAGTGTACACCTTATCAGCACACAACTTCTTGATTTCCTTGTAGGAATGCTCCAAGAAATCTGTTGTGTAGTTGCGCGTAGTGGCAGTGTGGTCAAACACTTCGTTCAAGTACACCGTGCCGTTGTCATACTTTACTGCAATGAGGGTGCCGTATGACTGAAAAGCCTTGCCGTGTTCAAATTCCAAGATGGTCTGATTTGGTACTGGACGTCCAAAGCAATTTCCACGAACCAATTGCTTGTGGCTTACCATGTTGCAACTACCAATGAATTGACCAAGTTTCTCAATGAGTTCTCCTTTTTTGTAAATTGGTATCATATTACTATTGTTTTTAGATTGTTAATATTTCCTTTTGTTTTGCGGTGCAAAGGTACGAATAATATTTGAATTATGCAAGTTTTTTATTTAGATTAACATTTATTTAACATAACTGTTAAAATAAAGTTAAAATTGGATAAATGTTTGGTAATGTCATGGAATATCATTATCTTTGCAGCGAGAAACTTGTATGGATATAAAAAAGGCTTGACACCAATGAGTGTCAAGCCATCGTGTTTTGTATGGTAATGTGATTTGTTACTTGTTGTTGTCTTCCACGGCATTTGTAAGACAGATGAGGTCAATTGGAGTTATGCCACAACCAAAGCGAACCTTAATCTTATGCTTTGTAGTAACCACGAAAATACCCCTCTTAGGAACTCGCTGAACTGAAAGGACATTCTCTGTCTCATTCTTATAGACGATGTAAGGTAATGTTCCTTCAAATTTAATGACGTTGTTATGCTTTTCAAGAACGGCACGCATGAATTTCCTACAATTATTTACTAACTCTGTCTCAGTATTGCAGAGAGTAACATACGTGTTGTATAAGTATTCACAATGATTTTTCATAAAACAATATGTGTTTTTAGATGTTAATTCTGTTCCAATGCTTTGAGATTGGTAACAGAATTGTCAAACACATTGTTATTTGGTGTTTTTGGCAATTTTATCCAACCCTCTCCACATTCTTGCTCGATATAATACAAGCCTACATCTTCGCTATTCCAAGCCATCAACTGCTCGATATGGCAATAAGGCGTTTCCATTTCAATGCGTGTCAATTTAAATTCTTTTGGCATTGGAAACATAGAAGCAAATGTTTGCGCTATAATATTAGCCAAAGTTTTTGTTGGCTCGCAAGTAAAGTCAAAATCACCAATGATGGTATTCTTTAACTCATAGCACCGCTTATCTATGGTGTAGGATGTTTCTTTATCCCATCTTGTGTTCTTTCCAAATAACGTAATTTTTGTCGTTATTTGATAACGAATTTGGACATCATTAAAATATCCAAAAGCCTTCATGCGTTCCTCAAATGTGGAAAGCATTTTCTTGAACTCATCAGTTTTGAGTAACGCGCACTTGAATAAATGTGAACTTATCTGTGCCATAGTTTATTTCTTTTTTAACGCTGCAAAGATACGCATTATTTCTCACATATCCAAATATTTTATCTTATTTAACATAATTTTAACACAAAAGCCACAAAAAAAGAAAAGGTTGGCAATAATATGCCAACCTTATTTGTTATATGAGGGGTACTTAATTAAGTACCTACTTGAGAATATCACCCAAACCAAAGAGCATGTTATTTCCACCACTCATAACGGTTGGGAAATGACCATCCCATTTCTCCAGAGCATCCTCCTTAACGATTAGAGGGGACAAAGATGCGGAGATAGTTCGGTTGTAGTAAGCCTCTGCATCAGCCTTGATTCGCATAGCCTCTGCATCGCCCTTCGCCTTTGCAATTGCAATCTTTGCCTTTGCTTCGGTCTCCTTGACCTCATTCTCGGCTCGCAATGCGGACTGAACTGCCCTATTCTTGCTGTCAATCATTTCGGACAGAGACTTAGGTGGAGTAATCTGGGAGGTGAACTCTTCAATGATAAAGCCTTCCTTAATCAATGATGATTCCAATCGCGTTCGAACATCGCTCTCAAAGTTCGCTCGGTTTGCCATAAGTGAATCGGAGGTGTACTGGTTTGCACAGATTCGGTAAGCATCGTAGATGCACGTTCGAATATATCCATCCTCGATGTCCTCCAAGTCTTGTCGATACTTGACAAAGATGTCGCACGCCTTCTCTGGGTTGATACGATAAGCGATGGTTGGGTCAACGGTAAAGATTGATGCATCCTTTGCGTTCACAGTGAAAGGATTGTAGTCCTTACGCTGAACGAATGTCTCATAAGTGTAAACGTCAGTTGTGTACTTGTTATAGAACACAAGACCACGGCACGTTCCTTCGACTCCACCGTAATCGTTCTCAGTGGTTGACCACTTGTGGAACTTGATACCAATTTCACCCGAATCAACACGTGTGCAACTCCAAGGGAGTGCAAACAGAACCAAAAGCGAAATAATCGCTCCAATTACATACTTCATGTGTAAAACTTAAAATTAAATTGTTAATATTGTTGTTTGTTATTTCTTTTTGACGATGTAAAGATAATGAATAATTTTGACTTTAGCAAATTTTACAATGGTTTTAACAATTTTTTAACACATTGAATTGCATTCAGCATAATTCTTCTTAATCTTTCTGTTGACCAACTCATCTGTGATGATTTCAGTTGGTTTGACTACGATATATCCTCTGTATGTGTCATCCACAGAGTCATATACCTTATATAAGGTGTTATTCACCTTGTCCAAGGTTACGTTTCCATAATCGGTTTTATAAACTCTTTGTTCTGCCATAATCAGTTGCGAATGAATAATAGTTTAACATGATATGGAGTTGTGTGCAAATAAACTTCACACCCATCATCTGTTATCTTAATTCTGTATTTCATTTTATTTCTTTTTTTTAAGCACTGCAAAGATAAGGAAAAATTTTGTATTCTCCAAATCTTTTTCAGTATTTAACACTTTTTTAACATTTAATCAATATCATTTGGATAAATGACCAAACCATAGGCATAAAATGTCACATCATCATCGTGAAATTGCATAGCAATAGCGGTGCCCGATTCGATGGAAGATGATGGACAAAATGGGTAAGTATCTGGAGCCGTAACAATTCGTCCATCTGTAAGGTTCTCACCAATCATCCAAATATCTTCGCAAACCCTAATAAATGCTCCCAAACCATACAAGTCACTGAAATCGTCAAGATGATTTGAAACAACATCTTTCATGTATTCAGTTTCGTCTTCTGTAGTAGGTGTTACATCTACCAAATCACGTTCAGCCAAAGTGAAACCATAATCATGGTCATGGGTAAAATGAGAGTCGTGTGCATATAAGTTCCAACCATCTTTCTTATACAAAATCTCAATTTCTACATTTGCCTTGTCTCCGAAAATGGTCTGCAACTCTCCTTGTACGTCAATCAATTGTTTGGAATTGGCAAAATCAATGATACCAACCTTAACCCATGATGGATAACCATTTCTCCCATCAGTGGTATTGACATATTCAAGTTTATGCTCTGCGCAATAGTCACTGACAATTTCACTAATATCAAAATTTGCCATAGTAGTTTCTTTTTTTAACGATGCAAAGATAAGGATATTTTTTGACATATCCAAATCTTTGCAGCATTTTAACATTATTTTAACTTATTGTGGAAATAAGTCTGGGCATAAATCTCCAAACCTTGATGGAGATTTCGCAAAATATCCTCTCCATGCTCCTTGAAATAAGAATCAAGCATTTCCTTGATTTCCTTTTCATCAGCACCTTCTGCGATGGTCTCACTCTCCCAAGTAACACTTCGGAGCAATGTCTGCAAAGCAATGTTCACGCGCTCCTTGTCTTGATACTTGTCTTCCTCATATCCGTATGGATAACGTTTTTCCAAATCGGAAAAGTCCATAGGCCAAAACATTTTGTTTCCATTCAAATTGGATATGATTTCATTTGACATCTTGCAAGCATATTCGTTACGACCATCGAAACGACCTTCGTTGAAATGCTTTGCCTTGATTTCCATGAATTCAAGAGCAATCTTGAAGAACTCTTGCTGCAAGTATCTGTGGCATCTTGTTGCCATATAATAAGCAGCCGAACGAGAGTCACAAGAAGTATTGTTGATAACGTCTTCGATTTTTGAATAATCCATAGTCTTTTATTGTTTTAAGTTGTTGTTATTTCTTTTTGTTTTGCGGTGCAAAGATACGAATAAAATTTGAATTATGCAAACATTTGAAAACATTTAACACAAATTTAACAATTCATGTTAAAATAAAGTTAAATTCAATTAAAATCTTGGTAATGTGAGAAAATATGTTTATCTTTGCAGCGAGAAACTTATATACCAATAGAAATGAAAAATCCCTCCACCCAATAAAGGATGAAGGGAAAAAGTAATCCCAATATTTAACTCTTAAAACGACTATGTTACTTATTCGTTTACATTATCGCAGATTGTCTTGTCTGTCCAATCATCCTCCTTGTATTCGATGGTAGATTGACCGCCATTGTCGGAAGGCTCCATTGTTTCTACACTATCGTAAATGTATTGACCATCGACAATGTTTACTTTTTCTGGAAATTGGCATTCCAACTCGTCAGCATTGAACTTGCTATGTTCTTTCAAGAACTTGATAGCCTCTTCTTTGTTCTCTGCTTGTATGGTGAATGTGGTATCATACCAAATGGTATGTTTCTGCTCACAATGAAAAGTGAAATTCTGTTTCATAGTTGTTCGTTTATTATTTTGCGTCAGTGACTTCCAAAGTCTTCACTTCCGAATCCTCAACATCGAATCTGCCATCACATGAAGACACACAGACATCAAGACCATCACGAATATCATCCATATCAACATCATCATCAGTGTTGATAATTACATTTACTTGCATGGTTAAATAAATCTTGCTCATATTTGTTGTTTTTAAGTTTAACGCTGCAAAGATAAGGATAAAATTTGAATTATCCAAATCTTTGCAAACATTTAACATAAGTTTAACACTTTAGTGTCTTTCTTTTGGAGAAAATGAAAACTTGACACCCTCTGGGAGTTTGGACATGTCCAAGTTTGAAATGAACTTATCGAACTCTTCTCTTGTCACTTTAGACTTGTAGTCAAGCCAATTGAACACACCCTCATTGGAGTAAGGATAGAAAATGAAATTCTCGATAGTCAAGCCGTTGTCAAGAATATACAACTTCACGTCTCTCTCCGCTTGCAGTGTTGCATTTTTCTTGTCATAGTCTGCAAGAACTTCCTTTCTTTCATCCTCCATCTGCTTGCGCTTCTTATCTGCTTGTCTCAGCACAAGTTGCTCGGTAGAAAAGAAATCATTGTTCTCCATCTGCTTGCGCTCTTCGTCAGTCAAGCGCATGACAAATCGTTCCTCTTCGGGAGTATAAGGGTTCTCCCACTTTCCACCATCGGCAAGGAACTCAATGAACTCATCGGCTTCCTTTTTCCATCGGTCAACAATTCCAAGTTTGAACAACATGCACTTGAAACGTGTACGCTCTTCTCTCTCGATAAATGGTAACAGAGCATTGTACTCTTCCTCGGTGATGCGCAAGTAGTCCATAGCAACTTGCTTTCCAGAATTGGCAATATGGTACTGACCATTTGCTTCTGGATACAGAGGCTGACCAAGGTAGTTAGAACCATGCAGAGGGATAAATTTCTTCAACTGAGGGAAACGCTTTGCAATGTCCTCATGAATGCAACCGCCTCTATCATCAACCCATCGTCCGTTCTTCTCTAAACGTGTGATGTCACCAGTGATAGCGAAATCATAACAATTGTTGTGACAATCATCATGCAGCCGTGCACTTGCTTCAATCTTATATGTACATCCGTCCTCAACGAAAGTTTTAGAAAATTTCTTTTCAAGTCTGTTGTTCATAATCGTTATTTTTAAGTTGTTAATACTCTTTGTTATTTTTTTAACGCTGCAAAGATAAGCATTTATTTCAAATAAAACAAATCTTTGCAACGTTTTAACATTATTTTAACATAGTTTTAACATTGGTTAGTCTTTTTCATAGAAAAGAGCATGTGTTGCATCAAGCAACAAATAGTAATATCCATTTCCACACCCTCTGTATTCCATACTATAATAACCGCGCAGAACACCATCATCGCCTAAAGTTATTTCAATACTATGGTCATAGGATTTTGTCCAATGCTGTTGATAATTTGTTTTGTTGGCTATTGCATTTTCAATCTTATCGGTATAGAAGTCATGCAAGCCATCTTCATAGTTGATAGTCTTGAAACACTTGTCTTTCCACAAGTTTTGCAGCATGTCAATATCTCCAATATGGATATAAAAATCATTCTGCAATCTATCCATTTTTGCATGATAATTTTTAGAGTCTGCTATGACATAATGCTCTGTATCATACAACAGACAGAACATGTCGTATCGTGCAGTTTCCGAAAGATTAAGGATATAACAGAACAATCTTTTATCAAACTCTTTCCACATACCGCTTTTTACAAGGATATTATGGATAAAATTGACACGTTTGACAAAACGCTTGTAACAATCATCTTTTGTCTGTATGATAGGCTCACAAGAAAGCCAATCTCTATATTCATTGCCGATAACAAAACCACGCTTTCGTGAATTTTGTGCAAACTCACAAACACCTCTGGCTCCATAGAAAAGCCGTTTGCTTTCTGTCTTGCCATTTGAGAGTGTTATTCTATACTTGACTTTATGTCCGTTCTTTTCAACGATTTCTGCTAAAACATTATAATCCATAATTGTTATTGTTTTTAAGTTTTGACGCTGCAAAGATACATATTATTTTTGATATATGCAATAGTACACACAGAAAAAAATGAAATCATTTAACAAAGTTTAATAGTTAGGTTAATTAAATGTTAAATGTGTTAATTTATTTGGCTATGTGAGGAATTATCATTATCTTTGCAGCGAGAAACTTATATACATAAAAAAGTTTCCCACTACTCTCACGAGCAATGGGAAACAAAACTCATTGTTTAATTTATTTAAAATTTATTCTCAGTATTATTATCTATGAATAAAACTAAAACTTCTACTATTTGTCACATACTTAGTTTTTTATTTCTTAATGTTAATGATGTTTTTACATATCCGCATTTACGTGAACAACACGGATTAGAATGAGTAGATAAATTTCTTTTTTCAAAAAGAAATTTTTTCTTACAAATTGGGCACTCCAATTCGACCATTTCTTTTATATGATGGTTTTTTTGACGATTATATGTTGCTGAAATCACTTGTAAATTTTCAATAACATCATTCATCTTATCACCGTCTATATGGTCAACTTCTTCACCTTTTGGTATATCACATTTGTAATGACTTGTATATAAGTATTTAGCATAACTCATACTTGTCATAGTGCCATCTATTTTTCGTAAAGTGGCAACTCTTCTTGGTTCTTTATTTGTGTTTATGTAAACTTTATTAAAACCTTTTTCTTTATAATATTCAGAAATCTCTTCTACCATAGTGGTCTCGGTGGGGTTCGAACCCACGACTTCCAACTTATGAGGATGGCACATCTGACCGACTGAGTTACGAGACCAAAAAAAACCGATACAGACCGAACCATACCATTCGAAGTCTTTGTTGGTTTAATGTATCGGCTTATATTGTTAGTCTTCTTCGCTATAATCCTTATGTTCCCAATAATGCTTTGGAAAAGGATTTGAAAAACTATTTTCTTCCATATTATTGTTATTTTTAATTTTTCAACGCTGCAAAGATAAGGATAATTTTTGATATTTCCAAATCTTTTTAGCATTTTAACTAAATTTTAACATTTGGTAGGGGATAATGGAATCGAACCATTCTCTCAAGATTGAGAATCTTGCGAACTGACCGCTGTTCTAAACCCCCATTTAAGTAGCCCCAGCAAGATTCGAACTTGCACGTTCCTTGCGGAACTCTCAATTTTAAGTCGAGCGTGTCTCTCCAGTTCCACCATGAGGCCATATTAAATAATTCCAAATATGAAGGTATTTCTATTTCTCTCCAACCTAAGTCACTTATAGGTGGGTATATTTGGAATTATTATATTGTATTTAACATTCGCACCATGATTCAACTAAGTATCCATAAGTGTCCGACAGATAATCTGCAATCAAACATTCTGCCATATTTGGTACTTCACAGATAGATGGAAGATTTGCTTCCTTAGCATCAAGACCATCAGTGTCCCAAACCACTTTGACTTTTTTCATTGTTTTTTAGTGTTTAATAGTTAAATATGTTTGTAGGCGGTGGGGGAGTCGAACCCGCCCTCTCAAGATTGAAAGCCTCGCGAATTAACCGATATTCTAACCGCCCATGTATAAAGGTACTTAATTAAGTACCTTACTTGTTTATTTTGTTGATATGTCTCCATATTTGGAATATCCCACAATCTACTTGAAAACATCCATAGGAATTACCATCTATATCTATTACAGACATTTCCAAGTTTTGTGTAAAGTTACATCCTCTAGTCTCTAATTTTTTAACTAGAATTTTCTTCTTTCGATGGTTGTAACTTTGATAATCTAATATTTCAATTTCAATAGGAGTTGCAAATTCAAACTCAGATTTAAGCCCAAAAGGTGCTTGTTTCATTACCCAACTTGCAACATTCATCCAAGTTTCTACCATATATTCGCAAATTTGTTTTGTTTTAACAATGCAAAGATATAAATAATTATTCAATTATCCAAATTTCTGCAAGGTTTTAACAAAAATTTAACAATTACCTCCGCCAACAATATTCAAAATATACTGAATTGGCACCTTCACCTCTTTGTGCAGTAGAATGGAATGCGGCTCTTGATATACCACTAATGAACTCATTCACGCCCACACGTTTCACGGCAGTTCTCCATGATATAGGACGTTGATTGGAACTAATGAAAAGCATTTTATTTGAACTTACAACTTTTTCTACTTGTTTCAGTTCCTCTTCATTCTCCACAAATTTCCCTATAACATAGGATGGTTCGACAAGTTTATTGAAAGAAAAATTACTATTATCAATACGGCTCATAATATAATAGGTTTAGTATGTGAGGGTACATAATTTAGTACCCTCATTGTTATTTTAAGAGTTCCACACCTCACTATGCCGATAGTGGGCATCTTTGGTCAACTTGACGCTCCATTCACGTCTATCGTAACCGACCTTTTCACCCTTTTTGTTGACATAGGTGATGATTTGCAAAAATCGTTCATTCACCCATCTTTTCAATGGCTGACTTGTCCAATGGTCACAACAACCAAAATTGCACTCATGCAAGATTGTGTACCATCCATCATCACTCAATTTGAGTATTTCTTCGGCAGTCATTTCAACTGCTTCCTTTGAATCTGGAAAATACACT
>Ga0247610_10001923_pt1 | contig 24868 bp, 16 predicted proteins | sample 174DNAGHGhighgp2_FD_193483 | JGI IMG/M metagenome (GOLD analysis project Ga0247610, IMG submission 193483) | Sheep rumen microbial communities from Palmerston North, Manawatu-Wanganui, New Zealand - 1742 DNA GHGhigh gp2 | ecosystem: Host-associated > Mammals > Digestive system > Stomach > Rumen...
CTATCTTCTCCTTCATGTCGCCAGGCAGGAAGCCAAGTTTCTCGCCGGCCTCTACTGCGGGGCGCGACAGGACGATTCGCCTTATCTCCTTGTTCTTGAGGGCACGAACGGCGAGGGCAATGCTGGTGTATGTCTTGCCTGAACCTGCGGGACCGACGGCAAAGACGAGGTCGTTCTCCTGATAGGCTTTGACGAGCAACTGCTGGTTCGTGGTGCGGGCACATATCGGGCGGCCTGTGACGCTATAGACAATGACGCCTTCTACGCCCTCGCGCTCCGAGCGCTCGCCTCGCGTGATGTGCAGGAGTTCTTCTTCCGTCAGGCTGTTGTATTTGAGGATGTGCTTCTGCAGTTTCTGCACGATTTCCTCGAAGGCACACATCTCCAACTCGTCGCCCATGACATGTATGACGTTGCCTCTTGCCACGATGCGGAGCTTCGGATAGAGTGCCTTGAGCATCTGCATGTTGATGTTCTTTACACCATACAAAAGCAGGGGGTCGATGTCCTCGATAAGGATATGCTTTTCTATCATTCGTCGCTATTTTAGCTGCAAAAGTACAAAAAAATGAAGAATGGAGAATGAAGAATGAAGAATTATTGGCTATAGAATTAAAATTATGAATTATGAATTGTGAATTATGAATTATATTTTGTACTTTTGTCCGACTTTATGGCAATGAGAAGACTAAAGAAGAAGATATTTTTAGGCCTGTTCGGGGGTGCGGTGCTGCTGCTTGGAGCCGTGAGATTGGTGTTCCCCGGAGTGACGGGCAATGTGGAGGACAACAAAACGCAGGCTGTTGAAACGCCAGTACCACCACGGGGGAACTCCAGTACCACCACGGGGGAACTCCAGTACCACCACGGTGGTACTCAGGCCAAACCGAGAGAGCTTGTGCTGAACAGCCTGCCATCCGGACCGGACGGGCGCGTGAAGTGGCATCCCATCCGTAGCGTCCCTTCTTATGCAACCTGTTTCCCTGACGTTCAGGACGTGCAGATAGTGGCCGCAAAGCAGTGGGGCGTCAGTCCTGTTCGCGACCGTCAGGAGGCAGAAAACCGTAGGAACGAACTCCTCTACATAGGAGCCAATCCCTTCTACTGCCTCGACAAAGGGATGACTCACAGCATTCCTTACCTCGTTCCGAGAGCCGCTCAGTTGCTCTCGACAATAGGACGCAACTATCTCGACAGCCTTTACGTAAAAGGCATCCCCTTGCACCAGATTATCGTCACGAGTGTCCTGCGTACAGAAGCCGATGTGGCTCGCCTGAAGCAGCGTAATGGAAATGCTACCGAACAGAGCTGCCACCTCTTCGGCACCACATTCGACATTTGTTACAACCGCTACAATACCGTCTCTCCACCAGAAGGCCCAGAGCGTAGAACCGTGCGAAGCGACACACTCAAATGGGTGCTGAGCGAAGTGCTGCGTGATATGCGCGAAAACGGAATGTGCTACATCAAGCATGAAGTAAAGCAGGGTTGCTTCCACATCACAGTCAGATAGTTAAAAATCGTTACCTTTGTTCCTGTCGATTAAACCTTTCGCCCTCCGTCTCTGTCAAAAGGGTGTGACAAGAAAACAAACAACATTATAAAACTTACAGAGATGAAAAAGACAATTATCGTGGCAGTCCTGGCTCTCTTGAGCAGTACCGCCGTTTGTGCACAAGAGCGTATGAGCGCTGAGGAACGTACGGCAGCAATCGCCGAACGCATCGAAAACGCAGCTAACCGCTTGGCTAAGGACTTCGACCTGAAAGATGAGGCGAAGAAGTCATTTGTGGAAACTTACACAGCCTACCAGAAGGAAATGTTCGCAACCAACCAGTTCCAAGGTCAGCGAGGCGAACAAGGCGGGCGCAACGAAGAAAAGAAAGAACTGACAGCAGAAGAAGCACAGGCCAAGCTCAAGCAGAACTTCGACCGTCAGGAGCAGCAGATAGCTACCATGCAGAAGCGTCTGGAAGTCCAGAAGAAGTATGCCGAAGAACTCGGCAAGGTGCTGACACCACAACAAGTCCTCAAAGTGCTGACTCCTCAACGCGGTCAGCAGGGCGGTCGCGACCAGCAGCGTCGTGGCGGCAACGGCAATGGTGAGCGTCGTGGTGGCTTCGAAGGCGGTCCGCGTGGCGGCGGCTTTGGCGGTGGCCCGCGTGGCGGTGGCTTCGGCGGCGGCTTCTGATGAGTTAGAGATAAGAGGTTAGGGGGTACTGTTTAGCGCTTAGAGAATACAGGCTCCCACTGCAATCCTCTTGCCCCTCGCTCCTCGCCCCTCGCCCCAAATACCCCTAACAGACAAAGAAAAAGGTCCAAAGTCTTGCCACTTTGGACTTTTTTTTGTAAGTTTGCATTCGCTAACTAAAACAATAAAAATGGGAAGAGTACTTATCATAGGAGCTGGCGGCGTATCTACCGTTGCAGCTCATAAGGTGTGCCAGAATCCTGACACGTTCAACGAAGTGATGATTGCCAGCCGCACGGAGAAGAAGTGCATCGCTTTGGCAGAAGTCCTAAACAAAAAATATGGCACGAAGGTCAAGACCGCACAGGTCGATGCCGACAGCGTGGAGCAACTCGTCAAGCTGTTGAGCGACTATAAGCCAGACATCGTGATGAACCTCGCGCTGCCCTATCAGGACCTCACCATCATGGAGGCCTGTCTGCAGACTGGCTGTAACTATCTCGATACGGCCAACTACGAGCCGAAGGACGAGGCTCACTTCGAGTATTCATGGCAATGGGCGTATCGTGAGAGATTCGAGAAAGCAGGCCTCTGCGCCATCCTCGGCTGCGGTTTCGACCCAGGCGTGACCAGCGTCTTCACCGCCTACGCAGCCAAACATCACTTTGATGAGATTCAGTATCTCGACATCGTGGACTGCAATGCAGGCAACCATCACAAAGCTTTCGCCACAAACTTCAACCCTGAAATCAACATCAGAGAGATTACTCAGAAAGGTCTCTACTGGGAGGACGGCAAGTACATCGAAACGGAGCCGATGGAGATTCATAAGCCTTTGACCTATCCCGGCATCGGTCCCAAGGAGAGCTACTTGCTCCACCACGAGGAGATAGAGTCGCTCGTCATCAATTATCCCACCATCAAGCGCGCACGTTTCTGGATGACATTCGGTCAGCAGTACCTCACTTACCTCGACGTTATCCAGAACATCGGCATGAGTCGCATCGACGAGGTGGAGTACAAAGCACCCAAAGCAGACGGCAGCGGCGAGGAAGTTGTCAAGATAGTTCCCCTGCAGTTCCTCAAGGCAGTTCTGCCCAACCCGCAGGACCTCGGCGAGAACTACGATGGCGAGACGAGCATAGGCTGTCGCATCCGTGGTCTCAGAGGCGGTCAGGAACATACATATTATATATATAATAACTGTTCGCATCAGGCCGCCTACGAGGAGACAGGCATGCAAGGCGTCAGCTACACTACGGGCGTGCCGGCCATGATTGGTGCCATGATGTTCCTCAAGGGCCTTTGGAACAAGCCCGGCGTCCATAATGTCGAGGAGTTTGACCCCGATCCATTCATGGAACAGCTCAACAGTCAGGGCCTGCCTTGGCACGAGATTCACGACGGAGACCTAGAACTTTGACAAACAACAAATAATGAAATAATAAGAATATGGCTAAGAAAGAAAACGAGACAGCTGCCCAAGGGCAGCAGAGCGAAAAGCTGAAAGCCCTGAAGGCGGCTATGGAGAAGATAGAGAAGGACTTCGGTAAGGGCTCTATCATGAAGCTTGGCGAAGAGAAAATTGATAATATCCAAGTCATCCCGACTGGTTCAATCGGGCTCGACTACGCGCTTGGCGTGGGCGGTTACCCAAGGGGAAGAATCGTTGAGATATACGGTCCGGAATCTTCTGGCAAGACCACTTTGGCCATTCATGCCATTGCGGAAGCCCAGAAGCAAGGCGGCATCGCGGCCTTTATTGATGCTGAGCATGCCTTCGACCGCTTCTATGCTGCCAATCTGGGCGTGAATGTCGATGAACTTCTTATCTCCCAACCCGATAACGGCGAACAGGCTCTCGATATTGCTGACCAGTTGATTCGCAGCGCGGCCGTCGATATCATCGTCATCGACTCTGTGGCTGCTCTTACGCCCAAAGCGGAGCTTGAGGGCGATATGGGCGACAACAAGGTGGGTCTGCAAGCTCGTCTGATGAGCCAAGCCTTGCGTAAGCTGACTGCAACCATCAACAAGACGAATACCACATGCATCTTCATCAACCAACTTCGCGAGAAGATTGGCGTCATGTTCGGCAATCCTGAGACTACTACGGGCGGCAACGCATTGAAGTTCTACGCTTCCGTGCGCCTCGACATCCGCAAGTCTTCGCCCATCAAGGATGGCGAAAACGTTATTGGCAACGAGGTGAAGGTTAAGGTGGTGAAGAACAAAGTGGCGCCTCCTTTCCGTCGTGCCGAGTTCGATGTCATGTATGGCGAAGGCATCAGCCGTGTCGGCGAGGTTGTTGACCTTGGCGTTGACTTCAAAATCCTCGAGAAGAGTGGCTCATGGTACAGCTATAACGGAAGCAAACTTGGACAGGGCAAGGAGGCAACGAAGGGCGTTCTTCGCGATAATCCAGAGCTTCAAGATGAAATCACAGCCAAGATATACGAGGCTATGAATGCAGGCAAAGCCTAATCTACGGGTAAGGTAACAGAGAAACAGTACATACGGCGGCACATCGTTCAGAGCGGTGTGCCGCTTCTTTTATGCAATCATGTTGCCCGATTCTGCCTGTTGTGTTGATTGCACGTTCGCGAACGTGCAATTGCATCATGGCGAACGTGCAATTGCATCATCGCGAATGTGCAATCAACTTAACATGCCATGTTTGGTGTTTCATCTGCTTGAAATGAGCGATGCACGATGTCGGCTTCCGTCGCGTAGTAGCAGGAATAGGGTAGGGAAGCCCGTCGAGTCGCCCAAAATGTCTTTGAGTAAATCATTGCTTTCAGTTTCCTCCCTTCCTTTGACCTACAGCATAACAAAAGAAAAAGCCCGAGAAGTCTCGGGCTTTATGCTGTGAAAGAGAGTCTTTCTGTTACTTGGCGTATGCGATAGAGCGTGTTTCGCGGATGACTGTAATCTTGACTTGCCCCGGATACGTCATTTCGTTCTGTATCTTGGTGGCAATGTCGGTGCTCAACTGCTCGGTCTGCTTGTCGTCAATCTTATCGGCGCCAACGATGACGCGCAGCTCTCGGCCGGCTTGGATGGCGTAGGTCTTGACCACACCCGGGTGGCTCATGGCGATGTCTTCCAAATCTTTGAGGCGCTTGATGTAAGCCTCAACAATCTCGCGACGTGCGCCAGGACGTGCACCGCTGATGGCATCGCAGACTTGCACAATAGGTGCAAGCAAAGTGGTCATCTCCATTTCATCGTGGTGCGCACCAATTGCGTTGCATATCTCGGGCTTCTCCTTGTACTTCTCTGCCAGCTTGGCACCATAGAGAGCGTGTGGCAATTCGGGCTCCTCGTCGGGCACCTTGCCGATGTCGTGCAGCAAGCCTGCACGCTTTGCCTTCTTCGGATTGAGGCCCAACTCGCTTGCCATGACGGCACAGAGGTTGGCGGTTTCGCGAGCGTGCTGCAGGAGGTTCTGGCCGTAACTGCTGCGATATTTCATCTTACCTATAATGCGAACCAATTCGGGGTGCAGACCGTGTACGCCCAAGTCGATGGTCGTGCGTTTGCCCACCTCGATGATTTCCTCTTCAATCTGCTTTTTGACCTTTGCCACCACCTCTTCAATGCGGGCGGGGTGTATGCGTCCGTCGGACACAAGTTGGTGCAGGGCCAGACGACAAATCTCGCGACGAACGGGGTCGAAGGCACTGATGACGATGGCTTCGGGCGTGTCGTCAACCACAATCTCGACGCCGGTGGCAGCCTCGAGTGCGCGGATGTTGCGTCCTTCACGACCGATGATGCGTCCCTTCACTTCGTCATTGTCGATATGGAATACCGTTACGGAGTTCTCGACAGCGGTTTCTGTGGCCACACGTTGTATGGTCTGGATGATGATGCGCTTGGCCTCTTTCGTTGCCGTCATGCGTGCATCGTCCATAATCTCGTTGATATAAGCGGCAGCATTCGTCTTTGCTTCGTCCTTCAAAGACTCAACCAGACGCTCGCGAGCTTCTTCGACGCTTAGGCCGGAAATCTCTTCAAGCTTTGTCCGCTCCTGATTGATAAGGTCAGAGAAGCGTGCGTTGACCTCCTCCTCCTTCTTCTCGAGCATTGCTTGCTGCGTCTCCATACGCTGGCGTTGCGCATCGGCTTCCTGTTTGCGGCGTGTCAGCTCGTCTTGCTTTTGGTTGAGCTGCATTTCACGCTGCTTGATGCGATTCTCGCTCTGCTGTATTTGCTATTGTGCAGACGTACCTCTTTCTCGAGTTCCGTTCGTTTGCTAAGGAATTTCTCCTTCACTTCAAGCAGTTTCTTTTGCTTGATGACCTCTGCCTCCATCTCTGCGTTCACGCGTGCTTCCTCGGCAAGAGACTTTCTCTTGGCCGGCACCACAATGAAATACCATATTGCGACAAGCGCAAAGAAAGCTACGACAGCAATCAAAAGTGCGATGATGATATCAATTGTCATGCATAAAAATATTAGTGGTTAATACTCGGGGTCACTCTCTCTTACTTTTTGATGAGTGCGGCCTCGACTTCTGCGAGCAGCGGACGAATCTGCTGGAGAACGGGTTCTGCATCGTAGGTTGTTTCCTGACGCTTGCTTTGGACGGCAATGTCGAGGATAGTCATCACCAGATACATTTCGGTGTTCTGTCCTGGATAGCTGCTTGTATAGAAGTTGAACCTCTCCTTGATAAGCTTTTCAGCTTGGCGGTAGATGTATTCTTCGTCGCGTTTGATGGTCATGGGCAAAGTCCACGAACCAAATCGGAGAGTTATTGATAAGGTGTCATCCATAGTCGTTTACTGTGTTACTTTGAGCATAGAAATGCACCGGTCAATATCGCGCACCATCGTTCTGATACGGCCACGCATGTCTTTAACGTCATTGTCGGCCATATCAATATATTTAGCCATCTTCAGACGGCTGTATTGTTGTTTGAGTTCTTCGTTCTGAATCTGTAGTTTCTGTATTTCTTCATTCTTCTCGTCAAGCAGTTTGCGCAGCGATGCCTGCTCCTCCTGCAACTGTGCCTGCTGCATGATGAGCTGTCTGACGCGTGTCTCCAGCCGGATAATGAGGTCTTTCAGTTCCTGATTCATAACTTAATAACTCAATTTGTGGGCAAAGATAATACTTTTTTTTGCTTTATGCAAGTTTATTGCTCACTATTTTTCTTTGGTTCCTTCTTAGCGAGCATTACAATGGTATGCACGTATTCTGTCATCCAAGATTCTGTGTAACCGAGTAATGCTTGGTATTTCCTTATGGCAGCGCATGTGCGTCGAACGCCATCGTCCTTCCAATCATTCTTTGTCAGAATTTGGTGAATCTGCCTTGCTACCATTTCGCGCAGGGCACCTTTAAAGAATCCGGGCAAACGCATTTTCCATTGCATGAGATTGCCCATCAGCATCATTAAGTCTTGGCTGAAGCCTTGGAACTGAATGAGATAGCTTTGCGCATCCTGAATCTTTCGACAGTGCTTTCGGATGCTGCCATCTATTTCGGCGAAGAAGGCGTCGCTAATGCCATAGATGTCCTGTATGAGCTTGCGACATTGCTTCTTTTCGGAAACGCCCAGTTTGTTGTTTGCCGTCGCTACATGGTAGGTTTGTTTGAAGATGCGGAGGTCTGGCAGGGCTCCCAGATTGTTTATGCCAATCTGAGCTGCCATGACAGCTTGGTAATAGACGCGTATTAGGAGCATGAAATCCTCCATGCCGCCAACTTTTACCTGCTGCTTGTCTTCGCTTCTGTGGAAGAGTTTGCTAAATATAGACATGTGTTTTGTTGCGTTTAATACATTATATATAATTGATAGATTTCGTTTTGGAATTGCTCAAGATGGTGCCAATCCTCCGTTTCATAATACGCAGGTCGAGCCAGAACCCCCAGTTCCTGTAGTACCAGATGTCGGCCTTGGCACTGCCGTTGGCTTGCGTGGTGGGCCGATAGGCTGTGATGCCAGCTTTGAGGCAGTAGCCTGAAGCCAGGTATTGTTTCAGCTCCTGTTTGTAGTTCTGGTAGTGCTCAGGCCTCATGGTCTGTGAGCCGACGATAGTCATGCTGCCCCATAAGACGCAGAGGAACTGGGGAAGGAACTCCATGCGGGAGACCGTAAGGAACTTTCCAAAGGGGAAGTACCCAGGATCGTTGCTGTCGTCAAGGAATGAGGGTGCAGCCTCGTAATGCCTCGTACGGAAAGAGAGGCATTGAAAAGGCTTGCCGTTCATGCCGCACATATGTCGTACGATTATGACCGGACCACGGCTTTGGCGCTTGATGCAAATATAGGCAACGAGGGCAAAGACGGGGAAGATGGTGAGCAGAACCAGCAAGCTTAGCGCAATGTCGGTGAGGCGTTTGATTATCCGGTTAAGTAGTTTCTCCAGGGGAGGCTTGACTGGCGAGAGAATGCTTACAGAGCCACGGCATTCGTGCTGTATGGCCTGATTCAATGCGGAAGCGGGCCAAGGCAGGAGATGCAGCGTGATGTCGCGGTCGTGGCACACATGAGCGATGGCTTCCGCCTCGGACATCAGCACGGAAGACTGTGAGCAATAGACGCTTTGCGTTTCGGGATGTGCGGTCAGATGCTCATTCAGTTGCTGTGCCGTCGGTCCTTCCAGTCGTGTCAGTTTCAGTCCATAGGTGTTCTGTTGCAGTGCCTGTTGCCAATTCTCCTCTTCGCTGCAGATGATGACGGCTTGTTCGCCATGGCGTATGCTATAGCGGGCGAACCAACTGTTGAGTATGAGTCGCTCTACGGTGAGTGCTATGCAGAAGGCAAGGGAAGCGAGGAGCAGCGAACTTCTGCCAATGGAGAAAGCCATAACGAGCACTCCGATAGCCAGACCAGTTTTCATTGCAGAGGCGACAACCTCGTCGCGTCGGGCTGTGCGGCTGTAGGTATTGTTTGGAATGAAATGCGACACGATGGCAAGTGCCAGTATGCCAAGGGTTATGGGCCAAACGCCATTGGCGATGCCTTTTCCCAGAAGCGGATGATGAACGAGGCTTGTTGCGTGGATGCATCCAGCCCAGATGAGTGCTTCTGTCAAAAATGTCAGACCGTCCCGAAGGCCGTGTTGTGTAGATATATGTGTTGTGTTTTTTAGCATTATATAATGTTGTATGTTGCCTGCGCGCACATACTCGGCAGACAAAGGTACAACATTTTGTACGAAAAAAGGCAAGGATGGACAGATAAATATACAATAAGGACAATTTTTTCTGTATTTTCTTTATGATTTACATAATTATTCGTAACTTTGCACACTGTCTTGTATATTTATGGAATTAATATAACCTCAAGTTTCTATGGCAGAATATGTCTCTATTGATGAGTTGAAGAAGGAAGAATCGTCCAGTGAGTTTTCCTTCGCAGAGATTTGGACAATTGTTGTGTTGCATTGGCAGTGGATAGTCCTCTCCACGGTAATTGCCTTAACTGCAGCCTTTCTTTACTTGCGATATACGCAGCCAGTCTTTACGTCGGCCATGAAGGTCCTTATCAAGGACGATAATGGCAAGGGTGGCGCCAAGGCAGGGCAGATGAATCTGGAGGAGATGGGTATCATCTCGAACAGTAATGGTTTCGACAACGAGTTGGAGATTCTGAGCAGCACCAATGTCAACAGTCGTGTTGTGAAGTCGTTGAAGTTGTATGTCAGCTATGCAGTTGAGGGCAAGGTGAAGAAGATGGAGCAATACCAGAGCAACCCCATCATTGTCGATATGCCTCAGCATCAGCTAGCCGTGCTGCGTGTCCCCATTGAGGTGGAGATGACGAAGGCGGCTCAGGGCTTGCATGTTTTGGGTAAGATGCGTATTGCGGGACAGAAGGATCCTGTCACTTTCGAGCATGACGTCAAGAAGTTGCCAGGCAGCATCAATACTCCGATGGGTGTGATTATGTTCCAGCAGAATCCGGGTGCCAAGTGGGATAGTGAAAAATACTATGCGACGATACTTCCTGTAGAAAGTGCCGCACGCCTTTACAGAAGCAAGCTTTCGGCCTCTCCCACTACCAAGTTCACGACGGTGGCGAATGTTACTTTTACCGACACGCAGGTGGGTCGTTCGCTGGATTATCTGAGCGAGCTCATCAAGTGCTATAACGAGGACGCCAACGAGGACAAGAATGAGGTGGCGATGAAGACGGAGGAGTTCATCAAGGCGCGCATTGACGACATTCGTGGTGAGCTGGATGTGACGGAGGGAGAGCTCGAACAGTACAAGAAGAGCAACGACCTCATCAACCTCGCCAATAATGCTACGACAGCTCTGTCCAGCACGACGGAGTATCAGAAGAAGCAAGTGGAGTTCGAGACGCAGTTGAACCTTATCAACGCATTGGTCAACTATGTGAACAACCCAGCCAATGCCATGCAGGTTATTCCTGCTAATCTCGGTCTGGCAGATGCCAGCCTCAATGCGACAATCAGCAAATACAACGAAGCAGTGTTGCAGAGGAACCGTCTGTTGAAGTCCTCGAGTGAGGACAACCCCTTTGTGAAGAACCTTACGGCCCAGATAGACGAGATGTGGCCTTCTATCAGGATGAGCCTGGACGCCATACGTAATGATGTGCTGATGCAGAAGTCGAGTGCTGACAGGCAGTACAGCATGTACAGCAGCCGCATCAGCAGTACACCTACCCAGGAGCGTGCCCTGACCAACATGAACCGCCAGCAGGAAATCAAGGCCAGCCTTTACCTGATGCTGTTGCAGAAGCGCGAGGAGAACTACATTTCTCTGGCGAGTACGGCAGCCAAGGCTCGCGTCATCGATTCGCCGCAGCTTGTCGGCAAGGTGTCTCCGAAGTCGAGTATGATATGGCTCGTGGCTTTGGCTCTCGGCGTAGGACTCCCTATTGGTGTCTTCTTCCTGATGAGCCTGCTCCGCTATCGTATAGGCGGCCGCGAGGACATCGAGAAGCTGACTAAGATAAGCATCCTTGCTGATATTCCTCTGGCTGGCAAGGGTATAGATGGCGAGAAGGCGCTTGTGGTCCGCGAGAATACCAACAACTCGATGGAGGAAGCGTTCCGTGGCCTGCGTACCAATCTGCGCTTTATCCTCGAGGAAGGCGAGAAGGTCATCCTATGTACCAGTTGTATTCCCGGCGAGGGTAAGACATTTGTCTCTACGAACCTTGCCATGTCTCTGGCGCTGATGGACAAGAAGGTAGTTGTCGTCGGCCTTGATATCCGCAAGCCGCGTCTGGTGAAACTCTTTAATATTCCAGCCAATAAGAAGGGTATCACGACCTTCCTCTCTGGGAATGACCGTACGTTTGCGGCTCTTGACGAACAAATCATCCACGGAGTGGTGAACAAGAATCTTGACGTGCTGCCGGCCGGCATCATTCCGCCCAATCCCGGTGAACTCATTTCCCGCGAGCAGCTGGACCTTGCCGTTGAATTGCTGAAGGAGCACTATGACTATGTTCTGCTCGATACGCCCCCAGTCGGTCTGGTCAGCGATACGCTTTCCATTGGCCGGGTGGCAGATATGTGCCTCTTCGTCTGCCGTGCCGACTACACTCCTCGTGCCAACTTCGACTTAATCAACAGCCTCCGTGCCGACAACAAGTTGCCTAAGATAAACATTGTGCTCAATGCTCTTGATATGCGCAAGAAGAAGTATGGCTACTATTATGGCTACGGCAAGTATGGCAAGTACGGCAAATACGCCAAGTATGGCTACGGCTACGGACGCTATGGCCACTACGGGCTCTACGGCAAGTACGGAGCCCATGAAAGCAAGGAACATACAGAGAAGTAAATAGAGGGTTTGTAAATGCCGCGTGCTGCGTCGAAAAACGCAATACGCGGCATTTGCTTTTTCAGGCAGCAGCATCAGCTTTCGCAGCACGCTGCGTCGGCCTTCGCAGCTGCCTGCGTTTTCTGCTTCAGAATCAGAGGTTTGCGCTGATGTAGTATCGGGGTCCGGCCAGGAAGTAGCTCATGTAGGCTTCCGCGCGTTCTACGGCGGTGGAAAGGTCGTCCCCCTTTGCCAGATGTGTAGCGATGGCGCTCGCCAAGGTGTCGCCAGTCCCATTGCGGTCGTTGAGCACCAGTTTCTTCTTCGGATGCGGAGTGAGCGTCCCGTTGTTGATGTCGTAGAGGTAATCCACAAGATACTTGCCTTCCTCCACGCTTTTCACCAAGACGCTACACCCCCACAGGCTGAGCGCCTTCAAGTCCTTCTCCGGGTTGACAATCTTGTGGCCCAGCAGGAACTCGGCCTCTCTGACATTCGGCGTGATGAGCGTGGCGAGCGGGAAGAGCTCGTTCTTGTATGCCGTAATTGCAGCATCGCTGACCAATTGTTCACCCGCAAAATTCACAATTACCGGGTCAATAAGAATAGGCTGCCTGTTGAATCTGCGTAATACGCCAGCCACCGCCTGGATAATTTCGTCGGTGGGCAGGATTCCCGTCTTGATGCAGTCGGCTCCGACGGTGCTCAGGAACGACTCTGCCTGCGACACAATCAGTTCTGCCGGCAGGTGGTGTATGCCTTTGATGCGGTTCACGTCCTCGTCCACAATACATGTCAGTGCCGCTGCCGCCCATCCACCACAACGGGTGATGGCCTTGATGTCCGCCTGTACGCCAGCACTGCCCAACGGTTCGCTGCCAGCAATCAGGAAAACCTTGCCTGTATTCTCTGTTTTCTCCATATCGGAGCGCAAAGTTACGAATAATATAGGAAATAATAGTTAATATAAGGGAAATTATTCTTGTCCCTGTTTCTTTTATTCGCATTTTCTTCATAAATTTGCAGCCGCTTAATAACAAACAACCAGAAAAAACAAATGATGAAAAGACTGACAACTATTGTCTTAGTGCTCATGTGCTGCCTCTTCTCCGGCGCACAACCATTAGTGAGGCCGATACCTCCTCGTAACGTCCACCATACACATCGCCTGCCAGGCGTCAACGAACGTCGTCTGGCTCGCCTTGAGAAAATGCGCAATGCCAACATCGCCCGCCGCCATCGCGTAGGGCCATGGCGCGCCAAGACACAGCCAGAGACACAGCGCGGACTCGTTCTGCTCGTCCAGTTCACAGACGTGAAGATGCAGACGGGAGCCGCCACCCAGTGGAACAACCGCTTCAACCAGCAAGGCTACTCGCAGTACGGCCATGTGGGCTCCGTGCGCGACTACTTCATGGAACAGAGCTATGGCCTGCTGACCATCGACTTCGATGTGGTCGGCCCGCTCACGCTAAGCAAGAACCACGACTATTACGGCTCGTCGCCAAACAGCGATCTGGACGACCGCGCAGCCGAGATGGTAATAGAAGCGATGAAACTTGCCGATTCGCAAGTCAACTATGCCGACTATGACTGGAACGACGACGGCGAAGTAGAACAAGTGTATGTCATATTTGCAGGTCAGACAGAATGGGGCACACAAGGCTACATCTGGCCCCACGAGTGGAACCTCGACAATGCAAATTACTATGGAAATGGCAGCGGTATTCAAACCCTCGATGGTGTCGATATAGACACCTACGCAGTCTCCAACGAACTGGCCGATGCCAATACGCTCGAAGGCATCGGCACAGCCTGTCACGAGTTCAGTCATTGTCTGGGCTACCCCGACTTCTACGATACAGAATACTCAGGCGGAACGGCAGGACAATACTGGGATGTGCTCGATGCCGGAAGCTACAACGGTCCCAATGGCTTGGGCGAAGTGCCCTCGCCATACACAGCCTACGAACGATGGACTGCAGGCTGGATCGACCTCATCCCACTGACAGAACCAGTCAAAATCACAGATATGCCAGCCATCAACGAAGAGGGCGTAGCATACGTCATCAATAATACAGGGAACGCCAACGAGTATTATATTCTGGAAAACCGACAGCAGGTAACCTTCGGTACGGGCAATGGCGGACATGGACTCATGGTGTGGCACATCGATTATAGTGCCTCTGCATGGGCTGCAAACTCTGTAAACACCGACAAGAACCACCAACGCATGACCTTCCTCCCTGCCGATGGCAAGGTAGGAGACCTTAAGGACACCGGCGACGGCACATACCAATATCAGATAACCCTTACCGATGAGGCAGGTGACCCATATCCCGGTTCTAAGAATGTCAACAGTGTCCAGCAACTGACATGGTTCACAGCAGAAAGAAACGGCTCAAAGCGACACGCCAACCTCATACACAACATATCGGAAACGAACGATGGCAAAATCAGCTTCACCTATGGTGACTATATTGCCCTTCCCATGCCACAGATAGCATACCCGACGGACGTCTCGCCCGATTCCTTCACCGCCAATTGGGAGCCCGTGGATGGCGCAACCAGCTATAACCTTGAGGTGGAGGCAATGACCGGCGAAGAAGGTCCGGCAACGATACTTGAAGAAGACTTCGCTAAGTTCAGCAGCGTAAACGATAACGCCCAGATAATTGACTTTGACCTCTACACCAATACAGAAGGATGGGACGGAGATGTAGTTTATGGAACGAAGAGCGCAGCCATACGTATCAGTTCAGCAAAGAAGGCAGGCTATGTTACAACACCAGTCCTCGCTAACGCAGAGGGCGTATTACAAGTGGACTTTGATGCTGCGTTTTACAATGTGGATGGCAGCAGCGTATTAGTGACAGTTCTTTGTGACGAAGAGACAGTCGCCACCGAGATAGTTCGCTTGACCGCCGACCGTGCCTCATATAGCCTCACCTTCGAGGATGTGCCGTCAGGATGTCAGGTAGAGTTCGCTTCTACAGCAAAGGCCAAACGTTTCTATCTCTATAATGTAAATATTATGGACATGAGTGGAACTGGTGGTGCTGTTACCAAATATAGTGGCTTGACATCAACAAGCTATACCGTTCAACCACTGGTTGCAGAGCAGTACTACTACCGCGTGCAAGCCGTTTGCGACGAAGGAACCTCCGAATGGTCGGAATGGATGGATGTTGACATAGCTTCAGGCATTGATGCAAAGCCGATGGGTAAAAAGCAAGACGATATAATGTATGACCTGTCAGGACGCCGTCTGATGTCAACTCCACAGCGAGGTTTTTATATCAGTAACGGCAAAACATTCTTTGTCCGTTAGTCCGACTGAAATATTTCCAATCAAAGGAGCGAAGCATTCAAGTGTTCCTAAAATGTTTCGCTCCTTATCTTACCTTCATACCTAACTAATACCTTGTCTAAATGTCATGAAAAATTCAAAACTCCACAGCCGGCCAGTTCACCTTGTAACCATAAGCTGATATTCTTCTGTATCGAAGTGCAGTTCCTATGGTTGTGATTCGACACATGCATTATCTTAGTGTTTTTGGCCTCCCAAAATGCAAATAAAGCCTCAAAACCCCACCATTTTTGAATAAATTTAACCCAGGAGTGTTAAATATCCTTAAATTAGGGGCCTTTGTTCCTATATTATGGTGCTTTTAGTCTAAAAAGATGTAAATTTGCTCTGTTGAGTGCGTATAAATGCATGAAACGAGAGTAAAAAACGCGAAAAATAACAAAAACTGAAATAAAACAATGCGTATGACAAACCGTTTAAGCAAATGGCGCAGACATTCCTCTCGTGCGCTATGCCTAATGGCTGCTGTCGGACTGATGTATGCTTGCAAGGATGAGTTCATACTGGATGACGAGAAACCCAGTTGGCTGACTTCGAGCATCTATGAAAGTCTCGAACAGAAAGGTAATTTCAGGACGTACCTGAAGTTGCTTGCCGACAAGGATGTTAATTCCGAGAAAGACCGTTCGTGGGTTGATGTGTTGAGCAAAACCGGTTCGAAAACGGTCTTCGTAGCGGATGATAAGGCATGGGATGCATTCTTTGCCGCCAATGCTAAATTGCCGGAGGGCAACCCATGGCATGGTGCCACAAGCTATGAAAATCTATCCCCGTCCCAGAAGCTGTTGTTGATTCACACCAGTATGCTCAACAACGCCATCGTCATGGAGAACTTGGCCAGCACGGAGACTTCAGGAAAAGAGTCACCCAGCCGAGGCGAATACATGCGTCGCTATACCGATGTTCTGGTGACAGACTCTATTACCCATCTTTCCCCCGAAGAGCTCCCATACACCTACTCACCCACAGAAAAGGATTATTGGGAAAGATTCCGTGTGGATGGAGGTGGTATAAATATCGTTACCGACTCTACTGTTCCCATGATGCTTCACTTTACTGATGAGTATCTTTCCAGCAAACAGATTACGGATGAGGATTTTGAGTTGATAATGGGTCGTCCCAGAAAGACGGGCGATGTGCATATCAATGATGCTCTCTTATTGGAAAAGGACGGTGTCTGCGAAAATGGTTATGTCAATATTACGGAAAAGCCCATATGCCCTCTGATGAATATGGCAGAAATGCTGCGCACAAATGGTAAGACAAACATTTTCAGCCATATGTTGGATCGCTTTAGTGCGCCTTTCTATAGCGAACGAATTACAAAAACATATAGAGCCCTTTATCCAGATTATGATTCTATTTTCATTAAGAGGTATTATTCAGCGAATAACTTCCTGGTAGAGGCCGGTTATGTCAAGCCTTATACTGATAAAGACGGAAATTACATTGTACCTCAGTGGGAGCCAGCAGATAAGGGTAAGTTGCAGACCTATATTCCTTTCAAGAGTGGCACCATTCCAGACCGCACGCCAATGCTCAAGTTTGATCCGGGATGGAATGGATACAAAAATGAGAAAGACCTACGCACGGATATGGCTGCAATGTTCGTTCCCAATGATAAGGAAATGTGGAACTATTTCCAGAGTGCCGGCGAGAACTTGCTCCGTACGTACTATGCGCATGAAGGTACCAAAGACGCAATACCTTTTTCGCGCGCTACAACTCTTGAAGAATTATATCAGCAAATTGATTGCATCCCTGTAGGTACCCTCGATAAGCTTATCAACAATATGATGCAAGGGTATTTTGCGAACTCCGTTCCAAGTAAGTGGGATAAGCTCACGAATGATGCTCAGGACGAACTTTTTGAAATCGAGGGAGGATCAGAGACAGCAAAAATGCTGCTAGACACTTGTCTGGTATGCAATAATGGCGTGATCTATGTGATGAATATGACATTGGTTCCCGCTGACTATCGCTCTGTTGCGGCACCGGCATTTATCAGTGAAACAAATAAAATTATGAAGGAAGCCATTTATGGCAACTTCATGAATTTGAACTATTACGCCTATCTCAAGGCGATGAAGAGCAAATTCACCTTTCTCCTGCCCAGCGACAGTGCGCTTTGGAACTACTACGACCCCGCAAGTATGAAGAGTAATACGCCGCGTATCGTGAAGTTCAATTATGATGGCGGTAACAACCCCGTGAGCATGAGTTTCTACAACTATACGTGTCCTTATAGTAATAAAGGATATCCTAACCTGAGCGATGTCGGAAAGAGAGGTGGCCCAATTCTCGGAACCAATCTTTTCGAACCAGCAGAGGTGGTAAACCGATTGAAAGATATTCTGGAGACTCACACCATAGTGCATGACGCATCCAATCCTATAACAAGGGAAGGTCAAGAATATTATGGTGTTCCAACTTCAACCCCTTTGGATGAATATTACCTGTCAAAGAATGGTAATGCCGTAAAAGTGATTCGTGATGCTAACGAAAGGGTGATTGCCGTAAAAGGCGGTTTCCAACTTGAGAACGAACGCTTTTTCAGCAAGAACGGCCTTCCTTCCCTTGATCCTGTAGAATATCCTGGTGTGACATCTTGTGAGGTTTACAAGTGGATTATCCCTGGCAGTACAGGTAATGGTAACACTTATGTCCTCAGAGCCCCTTTGATCCCGACATATCGTAGTGTATATAGCATCTTTACCAACGATGATGACTGGTATAATTATCAAGAAGGTGATCCCGCTGCAGAAACGCCATATTCTGCATTCTATAATCTTTGCAGAGTAGATCTCCACGGAACAGAAATTGAGAAATGCGGACTCGTAGACGGAGGCCTGACAAAGGATAAAAAAGAGAAGGCCCTTAAGAAATTCCTTATTTTTGACAAAGATGCATTCGGCTTGGACCAGAATGTCCAGTTCTTCAATAACTACCGCTACACAATCTTTGTTCCCACGAACGAGGCAGTACAGGCTGCCATTGATGCAGGCTTGCCAACTTGGGAGGAAATAGAAGAAGACTACCTGAACCACCGCAAGCCCGAAATAGATGAAGAAACGGGCGTTCAGAAGGTTGATGATGACCTGGAGCCTCAATTCCTGGACGAGCTTGCAACCTACGAAGATAGTTTGCGCATCGCTACAAAGATTACCTATTTAATTAATTTTGTACGTTATCATTTTGCAGACAATTCTGTGTTTGCGGACAAAACAAAACTTGATCCATTTGAAATGGTGACATCCAGTTATGACAAAGAACTGGAATTGTTCTGTAAAATACATGTAGATAGAACGGGTACAGACCTTCGCGTGTGTGACGATGTTACATGGAAAGCAAACGGACACAGTATGAATACCGCTTTTACAACTGTCGGCGAGAAGAATGTTCTCGCACGTGATGTTTCTTGTGTTAATAATCAGGACAAAAAAGGAAAGGCTCCCGTCAAGACAGCGATGAAGGGTATTGTTATCAGTTCATCCAGTGCTGCAGTAATACATTCTATTCCTGGATGTTTGAACCATGTTGCTTTGGATTCCAATGGACGTCACGATGGCACATGGAAAGACATTAAAGCCGCCAAGAGATACCTAAAGAGATACGCTATCCGATAAAAACATCTGACTATGAAGAATAATATAATTAAGCTTTTCTTGCTTTGGGTGGTTGCACTCATGGCACTCCCCGCAAGCGCACAGCAACGGCGTATCTCTGGTACCGTTTCTGATGATATAGACGTCATTATCGGTGCTAATGTCAAGGAGATAGACAAAAATAATCGTATTGTCAGTCAGGCTGTCACTGATATGAATGGTAACTTTACCATGAACATCAAAGACCCCAACAATACGCTGGAGATTACCTATATCGGCTATAAGAAGTATAGCCAGAAAATAGGAAGTGGAAAAAGTGTATTCAGAGTTACATTGCAGGACAACACGAAAACTATTAAGGAAATAACCGTTACGGGTAAGAAGATGTCACCAACGACGGGCCTTGAGATTCCTGCACGCGAGTATGCTGGTGCAGTTTCAAAGTTTGATATGAATGATGTAGAAGGTCTTGCATTTGAGTCTGTCGATCAGGCTTTACAGGGACAAATACCCGGCCTTGACATTGTGCCCAACTCTGGTAACTTGGGCTCAGGTACAACCATGCGTCTGCGCGGTACTTCTACTATCAATGGTAATCAAACGCCTCTTATTGTCCTGAATGACCATATCTTCCAGATACCTGAAGACGAAAGGGACAAATACGACTGGGGTTCAATGGACAACGAAGAGCAGTTCTCCACATTGCTACAGGTCAATCCAGAGGATATTGAAAGCATTACTGTCCTAAAGGATGCTGCTAGTACCGCGAAGTGGGGTGCTGATGGTGCAAACGGTGTGATTGAAATTAAAACTCGCCGTGGCCATCGTGGCAAGACACGTGTAAATTTCTCTTATAAGTTCAAAGGGACATGGCAGCCAGAAGGTTATGAAATGCTTAATGGTGATGGCTATACCATGATGCTTAAGGAAGCCTATTATAATCCCAACCATAAAGATACTAAGATATTAGAGCTGGATTACAATAACCGTTTACCTTATATTTATCCTCACTTCAATAAGAATACAGATTGGGTGAAGGAGGTTACTCAGTTTGGTCAGGAGCATAAATTCTCCATTAACCTTTCTGGTGGTGGCGAAAAAGCACAGTTCCGTATAAGTGCCAACTATGATAAGTCAACAGGTACGATTATTGGACAAACGCTGAATCGTTTCACCAGTAATACGGCGTTGGATTATTGGGTTAGTGATCGCATTAAGTTTTCTAGTAACATCAGTCTGGCATTTACTACCAATAATAAGAACGATGAAAGAGGTAATAAGCCATCAATCCTCTCTCGTGCTTATGACGCAATGCCTAACATGAGTGTTTATGAGTATGACGCAAATTGGAACCCCACAGGAAATTATTTCTTCATGCATCCTTTGGCTGCGACTTTGACTACAGGTGGTACCGAAAGAAAGGAGAATGATGAAAGAATGACGTCGTATGAGCTTAGGGATATGTTTGTTAATGGAAATCCTGTAGCACGTGCCAAGTTGGCTTGGTGGAAGATGAAGCAATACAACTTGACTCCGCAATTCAATGTGGAATACAAGTTGCTTGGCAAAACCGACGATGAGCATCGTTTGAATTATGTTGGAGATGTACAGCTAAACATCTACAATACCAGTCATGAGGAATATACGCCCAGTGAGCTCCGTCCCATGGCATGGGTATGGGGTGGCGACAACAGCGCAGCTCTAACTGCCAATGAGCGTAACTATGTGGGTAATGAAGAGAGTAAATCTTTGGAATTTACAACTCGTCATGACTTGCGTTATTATTCGGCGTTCAAGAATCGCGATCATAGCTTAAATGCTTTGGTACGTTTTGAAATGGCCGTGGGCAATAGTAGTTATCAGGATCTTTCCCTTTGGAATGTTCCTAATGGCATTACTGACCCTACGGTAGTGGCTCTGCTTCGCGATGCAAGTTCTGGTAATAACGAGTGGAGAAAGCATAGTTTCTATGGACAAGTCCATTATTCTTACAAGAGTAAATATTCTATTGACGGTTCTGTTCGTTGGGACGGACGTCCTGGATTTGGTCGTGGGCATAAATATCCGTTCTTCCCTGCTGTTGGTGCACGTTGGAATGTCATAGATGAGGGATGGATGAAATGGAGTAAAAACTGGTTGAGTATGCTTGGCTTGCGTGCTTCATGGGGTATTACTGGTGGTAATAGTGATGCCGGTAGCAGTCAGTATAACAAGTATAGGACAAGTGGTTATTACAATGGACACCAAGTTATTATTCCCGAAAATCTCTCGCTTTCAGATTTGCGATGCGAAAAGACTAAGAAGATAAACTTTGGTTTGAATATTGGCTTCTTCAAGGATTTGATTACTTTTGAAGGCGAAATATATAACCACAAGACGACAGACATGATAATGTATAATCTGCGTATTCCCAGCGCCAACGGCTTTAATAACTTAGGCTCTGTGAATGCAGGTGTTCTTCGTAACAAGGGATGGGAACTTAACTTCTATACATCTCGCATTTGCAAAGTGGGTAAGTTCTCAATGAAGTTGCGTGGCAATATCTCTCAAAACTTCAACCAACTGGAAGAAATGAATCCGCTACTTTTGGAAGCAGTTAACGGTGCTGAAAATTACAAGCCCACCAATGAGAGTTATACAAAACTTGTCCAGACAGGAAATGCTTTAGGCTCTCTATATGGCCTTCATTATTTGGGCGTATATAAGTATGACTATGATCACAGTGGCGAAACGACATCTTCTTGGCACAGCTATGGATATGCAGAGAGCGTTCCTGACGGAAACGGCGGCTACCGCAATAGTCAGTCTCTTGAAGAAGCTAAACAATACGGTGATGGCTGGCACTATTCCAAGAACGCCACTACAGGTGAATGGTATCGTGATTATGCAATCAATACTGCAGCAGCAGCAGAGCGTCGTGGTGATATAAGCACCTGTCCTATTGCAAGGGATGCCGGAGGCAAAATGCTGACCGACGCAAAGGGTAACCCTCTTCCCATGTATTACTGCTACAACGAAGGAGAAAACTACCGTACAAAATTCCAGGGTGGTGATGCAATCTATGAAGACATCAATCATGATGGTCAAATAGACCGCTATGATATTGTATATCTCGGCAACTCCAATCCTAAATGTAATGGTGGTTTTGGTATTCAGCTCTTTTTTGGAAGGTTCTCTATAAATGCAGGCTTTAATTTCCGTATAGGCAATCAGATTCTCAACTTGGCCCGTATGAGATTGGAGAGTATGCTTGATAATAAGAACCAGAGTTTTGCTACCACTTGGCGTTGGCGAAAGAATGGCGACGAGACAGTCATACCTCGTGCTCTAAACAACTCAAATACAGGTTACACAAGTTACAACTCTTTGACTAGTGACCGCTATATTGAGAAAGGTGACTATCTTCGTTTGCAATATATACAGTTTAGCTATGACTTCGATGCTAAGAAGCTTAAGAAGTATGGCATCAATCAGTTGAAGTTGTTTGCTTCAATGGATAACCTCTGGTGCTGGACGAAGTACACCGGTATAGATCCCGATGTTGCTCAAGACAGATGGGGACAGTCAGTCGATAATAATAAGACTCCTCGTCCGAAGTCATTTACATGTAGTATAAACCTTGGTTTCTAAAATTGTGAAAGCAATGAAAAGTTATATTAATAAATATTATATAGTCTTCCTTACAGGACTTTTGACTATCGGAACATCTTCTTGTTCAGATTGGTTGACCGTTTATCCTACGGATCGTGTAGTGGAAGAAAACTTTTGGGAGGATAAACACGACTTGGAAGGCGTGCGCTATGGCGCATATAAGCAGATGGCATCGACAGTCAATAAGCTTTTGTTGTGGGGTGACCTCCGATCAGACAACTATGAGCCTAATGGTTCCATTCAAAGTGATATTGCCACTCATAATATTTATGAAGATATTATCAGTGGTATGCCCGATTCCAGTATGGAGATTTTTGATTGGGGTGGCGTTTATACTACAATTAATTACTGTAACAAAGTGTTGCAGCATGGCGAAGAAGTTCTTGAAAGGGATAAACAGTTCACTACGGGCGAATGGATTCAAATGCATGCTGAAATGACAGCTCTTCGTGCATTAAATTATTTCTATTTGATACGTGCTTTCAAGGACGTGCCTTATACCACAAAGGTAATAAATACGGATTCTGAGGTAGAACATTTCCCCTTAACTTCGCAGTTACAGGTACTGGACTCCATTATCCTTGATTGTGAAAAAGTCAAAGGGAAAGCTCGTAATCGATTTAGCAAGAAGGCAGACTCAAAGGGCTTGATTACGAACTGTGCGATTTATGCCATGTTGGCTGATATGTATTTGTGGCGTGCATCTCTGCATGATGGTCGCCATGTGCGAGCACAAAAGGACTCTATTATTATAAACGGTAAAAAGGTGTTCTATTCGATAGCTGATGATTACAATAGGGCTGCCGAGTGTGCGGACACCAGTCTTCTTTACCTTGCACGACAAAATGCAGAAGAGAAGCTTGATGCCGACGTTTCTTATGGTGAAGAACGGACGATTAATTATGGGCTTGGTGTTCAAGGTGGAATTGTTAAAGGTGAAGTTATCATGGACAATTGCGACATGATAAGAAACAAATCTTTTGAAGACGCCGCTTCAACCGAGCCTAAGATGGAAGCACAAACTTCGATCTTTGGCGACGGGGATAATAGAGGAAATAGTCGCGAAAGTATTTTTGAGCTTCAGTTTAGCCAAAGTGATGGTTCTTCAAACGGTATAGTAAACAGTTTGTTCGGTTTTGGAACTAATATACACCTTAGAGTGAATGAGCAGGCCTTAGCAAAGCTATATGAAAAAGGTGGCCTGACAGGTGAAGAGCCTGAAAGTGGCTTGTGGGACTCACGTACATGGATTTGTTGCCAGAGGAATCCAGTCACAAGCAGTACTGATACTGGTACTGGCCAGGATGGATATTATTGTCTAAAATATCATTTGGCACCGAATAATTTTCTTAAGATGACTGGTTCGTCAGATGGACGCAAGTTGGAAAGTGTGACATATAAGTCCACGTCATACAATAACTGGATTATCTATCGCATGACAGATGTTATGCTTATCAAGGCCGAGGCATTGGCATGTGTTGAAGGACTTAATAGTGATAAAAACGAAGAAAAGGTAAAAGCCATTTGTGATGCTATTCATCGTCGTTCATATTGTAACTATTCAAAAGCCGGCAGTAATGCTATCGCTAGTGAAGATTTGAAACACTCCGACAGAGAAAGAAAAAACGTCCCTGGTGATGTTTATGCTGAAAAAAAGGAGACAGAGGCAGGTATTACGTTTACCAGGAGTATCATGTATGTTATGAACGAACGTCAGATAGAGTTGTTCGCCGAGGGTAAACGATGGTTTGATTTAGTTCGATTGGCAGAACGTCATACAAATAAAACAGATTCTCCAGATGAACGCGATTGCCCAATAGATGAAGAGGCAACGAAAAATGATCCTAAAGGCGAGATACATTACATAGGTAGTGGTCAATCGGGATATGTCGGGAATGGCCAATCTGGTATGAGTGCAATGGTTGGAGCGTTCCTCAGTTCTGGTTCGAATGCTAGTATGGCTAAAACCTTAATCAATCGTTTCAAGAACCGTTGGGGTTTGTATTGTCCAATTTACTATATGGAAGTAAAAGCCAGTGACGGAGCCATTCTGCAGAATCCTGTATGGAACAAGTCCAAGTATGATCAGTAAGAGAGAGAAGTAACGGATTTCAGTTAGAAAAGACATACATAATATGGCTAATAACAGAATTAACAAATACATCGGTGCGATGGTCTTAGGTACGGTGATGATTGCTGTGCCAAGTTGTACTGACACATGGGACGACCATTATAATAATGAGCCGGGCTCAGGAGCTACACTAACGTTGTGGGACGTAATACAGGACAATCCTG
>Ga0247610_10001924_pt1 | contig 24860 bp, 23 predicted proteins | sample 174DNAGHGhighgp2_FD_193483 | JGI IMG/M metagenome (GOLD analysis project Ga0247610, IMG submission 193483) | Sheep rumen microbial communities from Palmerston North, Manawatu-Wanganui, New Zealand - 1742 DNA GHGhigh gp2 | ecosystem: Host-associated > Mammals > Digestive system > Stomach > Rumen...
TTTTCATCTGAAACAGTAGATTTTAATATCTGAATCGAATTAGTACTATCCCCATCTAATCCTTTCAAAATAATTTTATATTCTTTTCCTCTAGAATTAAACTGATTTTCAATATTAACTACAAAATAATCCCCATCTTTAAGTGAACCCAAAAATACATCTTGATCCAGAATCTGTATTTGTGATTCAACTTCTATTACTTTAACATTTACTGTAGATTGCGTACTGATTGAAGGCATAGCAATCATCATACCTATTTGGTCTAAATTATTTCCTTTAGCAATAAAATTTTGTGATACCTCTACACCAGATTCAATCTGAGGTGTACGTCCACCTTGAATAATATGATTATATCTAAATTCATAGTTATAGTCATTTTTAAAAGGTTTATTAATCATAATTGCAAATATAAAAAAAATAGTTAGTACCACAAGATACCATTTTGTCTCTTTTACTTTGCTTATAACTTTTACTATCTTTTCTTTCATTTTTTTCTGCAAACCTCAATAAACATAATTTCTATATGATATTATCATATTTCTCAAACACATACAATGTCACAAAATAAAAAAGCGACAGTTTTACATCTGCCGTCTTTTTTCTAAAATTCTTTATCTCCCTTTTCTCTGATTATTAATCTAATTGGAGTTCCTTCAAATCCAAAATTATTCCTAAAACAATTTATCAAATATCTTTGATATGAGAAATGGAATAATTCCTTATCATTACAAAATATCACGAATGTTGGTGGTTTTGATGATGCTTGTGTACCATATAATATCTTAAGTCTCTTTCCTTTATCTGTTGGTGGTTGTACTACAGCTATAGCTTCGTTTATAACCTCATTAATTACAGAAGTAGATAATCTTTTTGAATTCTCTTCTGCTACTTTATTTATCATTTCAAATAGTTTATTAACTCTTTGACCTGTCTTAGCTGAGATAAATAGAATTGGTGCATATTGTGCATAAGACAAATTATTATACACTTCTTTTCTATACTTTTCTAAAGTTCCATTTTCTTTCTCTATTTCATCCCATTTATTAATTACTATTATTATACCTTTGCCAGCTTCGTGTGCCTCACCTAATATTTTGGTGTCTTGTTCTGTGACACCTTCTGTGGCATCAATTAAAACTAAACACACATCAGATCTATCGATTGCTAAAAGAGTTCTCATTACACTAAATTTTTCTATAGATTCATTTACTTTTGCTTTTTTTCTAACTCCAGCAGTATCTATAAAAACATATTTACCAAACTCATTTTCAAAGTTACTATCAATTGCATCTCTCGTTGTTCCTGCAATATCACTTACTATTGTTCTCTCTTCACCAAGGATTTTGTTCACTAATGATGACTTTCCAACATTTGGTTTTCCTATAATAGCGACTTTAATTCGTTCATCATCTGATTCATCATCTGATTTTGGTGGAAGTTTCTCATAAATTCTATCTAATAAATCTCCGATTCCAATTGCATTTGCAGCAGAAATTGGTTGTGGATCACCTAAACCTAAATTATAAAATTCATATAATTCTGCTGGTGGTTCTCCATAATTATCTGACTTATTGCATACCAAAATAATTGGTTTCTTTGATTTTTTTAACATTAATCCAATATCTCTATCAGCTGCAGTTACTCCTTGTTTGATATCAGTCATAAACAAAATAACATCAGCAACACTAATTGCTATATTAGCTTGCTCTCTCATTTGAGATTCAATTATATCATCGCTTTCTGGTTCTATACCACCAGTATCTATTAATGTAAACTCTCTATCTCTCCATGATGTATCTGCGTATACTCTATCTCTAGTAACTCCAGGTGTGTCTTCAACTATTGATATTCTTTGACCTACTACATAATTAAAAAACCTTGATTTTCCAACATTAGGTTTTCCAATTATTGCTACTATTGGTTTTGACATTGTATCCTCCTTCTGTTCAGTTTACATATTATATATCATTTTTGATTATTTTTCAACAATTTCTTTATTTTTCTTGGTTTTCAAAACTGTGAATCCAATACATGCAATAGCAGAAACTACAGATAATAACATTGAAGTTTTCATCGTACTTGACCCAGTATAATCTACCGTCAATACTCCAGTTTCATTTTTGGGAATTGCACACTCTATAAATCCTTTATCTGACTCGAAATATTTCATTCTTATTCCGTCAAATCGTAACGTATACCCTGGATAATAAATATATGGTAATTCAAATACTGTATAGTCATCAGCTAAATTTTCTATCTTTGCTTCATAATGAGCACCATTTTTTACCTCATCTTCTATTATTGCTTTGCCTGAGATAACATATGTATTATCATCTCTTGTTGCTATATCAAATCTATGATTATATGCATTTACTGGCAAATACTCAGCCTTTGCCGTTCCTGCAACAGTTTCAACTTCTTTTCCAGACATTACTCCTAAAGTATATTTGTCTATATCTTGAATTCCAGTATCATATTTTAGATATGGATAAAACGCCGTCATATATCCAACAGCAATAACTGTCACAACAGCGACGTCCTTAATATTAAAATTCTTAATAATAACTGTCATATTATATGCGCATAGTCCACTTAAGAAAAATCCTGACATCATAGACATTCTCCATGGAAATTGAATAAATGAGAATTCTTTTGGAAGCCATTTCCATGGGAAATATTTAGTAGACATCCATATAGATAATAATGCTGATACTAAAAATACAACATATATATTTTTATGATCTTTACTAACTAATCTAAATGCCATAACAGATAATGCTAACATTATCCAGATATGAGGTCCAAGTTCAAATATAAATGTACCATTATTCTTTGAAACGAATAATTGATTTAAACTTAATCCATGTTCTGCTGTTTCAGCACTAGTACTCATCATACCTTCTTCATACACTTGGTAATTTGTAGAGACAGCAGTTTCAATAAATGGTGCCCAATAAAATGAAGTAATTAACAAAATAAAAAATATATCTATGAAAAATTCTTTAAGTACATTCTTCTTTATAAATAACTCTAAATTAGCAATTATATAAAAAGCTCCGAAAATAGTTACTAAAATTGAACTAATATTATGAGTAAGAATTAATCCTACCATACCAATAATAAAGTGATAACTATTATCATTAGTTTTTAGTAAATTATATAGTCCTAAAAAGACTAATGGAATAAAGCAAAATGAAATGTACTCTCCAAGAGCATTTCTAATATACATGTCTGTTAAATGATATGGAAACGCCATATAAATAATTGCTGCCAATAAAGCGGTATTATGATTCTTTGATGTTGCTTTAATAAAAATATACATTGAAACACCTGAAAGAATCATACAAATAAGAAGCAATAATTTATATGCGCTAATATAATTGTGTGTTATTACATGCAAAATATTTATTCCAAATGAAGAAAGTGGTCCATAGAATAAATTCCATGAATATCCAAAACCATTAGTAAATGAAACAATAACATTTCCCATAAATGTATTGCTTTTATTTTGACCAAATGCCCTAGCAATATGTTGAATTCCATCATCATAATAAACATTTAAATATCTACTAAATAACGGAATTCCAAGATATAATCCTATTACTACTATTACTATGTAACTAATAAGATTCTTATGTTTTTCTATAAATTTCTTCACTTTTTAACCTCTATTTGATTCTATTTTTTCTTCACTTTTTTGCATAAAACTCACAATTATTCTATACCAAATACATTTATATGTCAAAGAAAAACAACTATTAATTCACAAATAAAATTAGGCAAAAAAAAGATTGCACCATGACATGCAATCTTAAAAAAATATATCTTATTTACTTTCTTTTTTTGCTATTACTTCTTTTCCATCATAGTATCCACAATTTGAACAAACTGTATGTGGTCTAACTGGTTGATGACAATGAGGACATACAGATAGGTTTTCTTCCTCTAATTTCCATGTAGATCTTTTTGATCCTGTTCTTGCTTTTGACCATCTTCTTTTTGGTTGTGCCATTTGAATCCCTCCTTTAGTGACGATTTTATATATGTCAAACTCTTATTATTCTTAAAGTTACTCAAATAGTATACAACCTATTTATGCGTTTGTCAAGCTTTTTTTAGCATTTTTAACGTTTACAGGAATAATAATACTTGCATTATTATTATAATAATCAAAAGTTGAAAATTGGCATTTACCTCTTTCTAGTATAATCTCATTTTGTAATTTGGTATTCTCTAATTTATAAAATTCAATTTGATTTTTTGTTTCGCAAAATAATCCTTTTACTCTTTCTTTATGAATTACAGGTAAAAATGATTGTTCTCCAACTATCTTTTCTAATGCTCTTTGATATACTTCTTCATCAGTAATCTTCTCTTTTGCGTAGTCTTTCTTTATCTTATTGTACATAGCTTTCATTTCAGGTGTAAACTGACCTGATAAATCAGATAAAGCACACGCATATATATCACTTAACATCTCTTTATAGTCATAATTCTCTTTTGGTTCGATTTTTTGAGCTTGTACTAACTCAATTTTTAATTTAACGTTCTTCATTCTCTCTAACTGAAGGTTATTTTTTCCAGTAATATTTCCAAAGAAATGAAGTCCTTCCATCCAAATTGCATCTCTATCAGTGATATATCTTTCAATTTTGGCATATTTAATTATGTTTTGAACTTTGTAATAAAGACGTTCATCTACTTCTCTTTGATTCTCTAATTCTTCTTTCTCTAAATTCATAACACAATACCTCGTATTATGATTTTAACAATACTAATAATTTTTTTCAATAATATTTTAATTACGTTTTTATAACAAAAAAAGCTCTTTTTGTAAAAGAGCTTCTTTTTTATTTCTTATTTTTGATTATCTCAGGATAATCTTCTAATATCTCATTAGCTAAACTACTATCTAGTTTAAACATTTTTACATATCCATCTAAAGAATTAGCTTTATCCTTCAACACTTTAGCATCACTATTTACATATATGCCTGCTTTTCCTTTTCCATTTTTGGCTTCTTGAACTAGATTTGACACAGGTGAGTTACCATCAAAAGCAAGTACTATAGAATTTCTTCTTTCAAATATTTCATAGTTAAAGCTTTTATATAATCCCATTTCTTTTTCTGGTGAAATTCTAACTCCATCAATATTCTCAGTAATTATTTTTTCTGCATCATATTCATCAATTTCATTTGGAACAATTGCTGTTATTTCAATGTCTTTATTTAATGATTTAGCTGCTTCTACAAAAGCTTTTTCGTATCCTGACATTGTATGCCCTACAACAAAGTAAACTTTTTGTTCATCTAAGTTTGATACCAATTCTTTTATAGCATCTCTTTCTTGTTCATCTATTATTGTTTCTCTATTATTTCCATTGAAACTTCCACCAGCAATAATAAGTGGCACTTTATTTTGTGGGAACTCAATTATCTTATCTTTAAATTGTTCCTCTGCATTTATTTTCATCTTATTGTTTAAATTAATCTTCTTAGCATTTTCAAGGTTTACATTTTCTTCTTCAAACATTGCTTCTCTTAATGATCTGCCATGAATAAATTTTTTAAACTTTTTATTTTTTTCTTTAAAGTATTCATCTGCATCTTCTATTATTTCATCTTCTACTCTTCTCATTTTTTCAAAGTCAGAATCATCTAATTCTAGTAGATTATGTAATGCTAATTGCTCGTCAAAAGTATCTGTTCCATATATTCCGCAACCATCAGTACCTTGCACACATTTAACTCCATAGTCTAAGTATTGTTTGATTGGATGCTTCTCAATATCAGTCAAATTATTTAATCTAACGTTACTTGTTAATTGGAATTCAAGAATTACATTAGAATTCTTCATTGTTTTCATTAAGTCTTTACCTTCTTGAGATGATAAATCTGCAGTATATAAGCCATGTCCTAATCTTACTTTAGGCATTTTTTGTCCTGGAAGTAATGAATCTTTTACACATGAAATTGCTTTCGCAACATTGGTTCTTAAGCAATCATTCTCACCAGCATGAATTCTAATTGTAAAATTTTCATCCTCTGTTGCAGTATATCTAACCAATTCTTTAATAACTGGTTTCAATTCTGCTATATCATTTATTTCTTCTCCAATGAAGTCACTTCCTACTATGTATGGACTTTTAGCTAGAGCTTTTAATACACATAATACATCTGAATAGTTGTTGTTTGATGCACTAGCTCCAAATAGATTTAATGGTATTCTTCTAATTCCAATTAAGAATCTAATTCTTACACCAGTTTCTTTTTCGATTTTAGGCATTATTTCGTGAATATCTTCTAAGGCCTTAATTCCTGGTTCACCGTTTTTTGCTAAATCTGTATCTGTTATCTCTACATATTCAATATGTTGCTTGCCGTATTCTCTTGCAATCCATAATAGTTTATCTTGTCTTAGTGTATTGTTTTTGTATGGACTTTTTGGTGTTTTATCTTCCATCATTTTTCTTAAGAAGTTTCTAATGTCTCTATCTGGAATATCATTAATCTTTGAGTCTGTAATCTTAATCTTATTCTTATGCTCAGTTCCTTTACAAAAAACATATCTATAAACATATAACTTCTCTAAGTTTGTAAATACAGCTTGACCATCTTTTAGTAAAGCCAAACTAGCTCTTATTTTTCTAATATTATCTTCAGCATCCTTTGGATTGTTTATAATTAAATCTGCAAAGTTTATAAATGTGTTATCATCAATTTTTCTAGTTAGAGCTTTTCCTTCTAAACCACTATCAGCATATTCTGCTTCAACCTTATCTCTTTGTGCCATTATTTTCTTTATTTGTGATGGTGAAAGTTTTAAATCAATCTTCTTAATATAATATAAAGGATATCTAAGTTGTCTAGCAATTCCTAAAGATATCAAAACATCTGGTGATAAATTTGCATTCATATGGGTATGAAGATCTGTTTTAAACTTTGATTTTTTAAATATATAAGATTTTACTATTGTTTTCTTAATATCATATTTATAATGTTTTGTTTGAGAAATAAGTGTTTTAATAATTGCCGGCATTTTAGCTTTTACTTCTATTCTATCTTCATAAATGTTAGCAATTTTCATTCCTGCTAGTCTAAAAATATATACTTCTGAACCATCACCGTTAATTGAAGCAGGAATAACATTAGAAATAATCTTTAATCCCTTGTTATCTAAAGTTGTTTCAACTCCACATACCATTGCAAGATTAGTGATTAAATTTCCACTTTTATGACTTGGAGTTCTTATAATATACGATAATTCATCAGGGTTACCATTTTTATATAGTTCTACAACAATATCTTTTTCTTTATCTAAATAAAATCTGTCTAGGTATTTTAAATTATTCATTATTATAAGACCTCTCTTTCCTTTAATTTTTTTATATTATTAATACATAATTATATCATAAAACTAGTTGAATATCAACATTTTATGTAAATTGTTTTTATTGTACAAATTAAGCCTTATCAAATAATAAGGCCTAACTACAATTTCTTTCATTAATATACTCATTGGCAAGCTTTTTCATTTTTGTTATTTTGTCAATGGTATCTGCATTTTTGTATGTGATTCTATCAAAGCATCTATTTATTAAATCTTTTTCTTTTATATACTCAAAATTTTCGTTGTAGTATATATCGAAAATAAAGGCAATATACCCAATCCATCTATCTAAGCACGTCTTGGTATCATGGATATTAACAAGTTTTTTGCTCATAAAGGTTTCGTATATTATATCTGAAATTTTCTCATTTTCAATAAAATCTATATCATCAGTACCTAAAAGTACTTTATAGTTTTCGGTAAGTTTTACTCTAAAATTATCCATCTTGTCATTATCTCTAATCAATTTAGAATGAACTAGAGCTCTTCCTTCAACAGCATCATCGATTTTTATTTTATTATGATTCAAAATAGCAGTTTTTATTATTTCATCATAGCTATCATCTTCTATAAACTCTCTTATTAATCCATCTTCAAAAAGAACTTTTACTCCATAATCAGCATGATCAAATACATAACTATCTGCATTATCATAAATTCCTTTTATAGATTTAGTTTGCTCAAATCTTCCTATGTCGTGTAATAAAGCTATTAGTTTTGATAAATCAGTATCTTCTTTTGATAAATTCAATTTTTGAGCTAGTCTTTGACTAGCATCAACAACTCCATATGTATGAGTTACTTTTAATTTTATTCTATCATCATCTAAATCATAATTTTCTAGATATTTTTTAAATGCTTTCTCTGACTTAATAATGTCTATCATGTTGCCCCCTACATATTAAACTTTGACATCCCTTCGGAATTTATGTTTTTATCATTATTGTCTGCCACTTCTATTATCATTTTTGAAATTCTTTTGTTTTCTACACTGTTAGATATTGTTAGCATATTATCATCTATATTATTAATTACTTTTGCATATTTTACTAGATTCTTTGATTGTTTTGGAGATATTTCGTCATTTTTATATTTTAACTTGTGTTCGATATTTGCCCAGAAATCCATTCCAAGCGTTCTTATTTGTATTTCGACCTTAACATATATTGTTCCAGAAGATAATGCAACTGGAACTTCTGTGATTAAATGATAACTCATATAGCCACTTTGCTTAGGATTTTTCAAATAATCTTTCTTTGTAAGTATTCTGAAATCTTGCATGTTTTCTATTATACTTAATAAATTATAAACATCTTTTTTAAAGTTACATACAATCCTTATTCCGGCTATATCAGATATGTTTGTATATAGATTTTCATATGTCAATTCCAGCGACCTTCGTCGCATCTTTTTTATTATACTTTCTGGTCTTTTTATTCTAACTTTTATATATTCGATAGGATCATAATTAGAAAAAAGTTTCATTTCTTCTTGTATAGTATTTATCTTAAGTTCAATTTCTTTTAATGCTGCTCTATATAAGAACATTACTCTTTGAAACTTTTGACTATTAATATCAATAATTGTTTTATCATCAATGTAATTTTCGACGTTCGCCAAGTAGTTGTTTTTCATTTATCAACCACCTTCCTTCGTATTTTCTACGAACATCTTATTAATTATTTATTGATATTTCATTGTTAATTTGTAAATATTGTGTGAATTTTAAACAACGAAACACATCATAAAATACACGATACTACATATCGTTAACATCGATGATGTAAATATCATTTCATAATTAAATATTTTACTTTCAGATTTTTCTAGTCTGCTCATAATAAGTAGTAATCCACATAATATTGGAACTATCATGTATCTTGAATTTGCTGATGAAAGATATGGCATTGATAAATTTAGGTATATAAACCCAAACCACCAAGATACAAAAGTCGTTAATAATACAATATCATCTTTATAATAAATAATCATCATATATAGTGATTGAATGAATAAGACAAACACTAGTATTATCATTATTTTCTCAGATATCAATCTAGATACAACTAGTCCAAATCCAACTTGTGAATTAATATATGAATTAAATAAATTATATTCTTTCAATTTAAAGATATTAGATGGTCCAAATCTATCAAATAGAGAATACATAGCTACAGATCTATCTTCCGGCGGTTGTGAAATACCAACTGTATTCTTTCCAATTGATAAAGAATAAATATGGTATGGTAATCCTAATGCACAAACAATAACCATTAGTATGACAGCTTCTACCGCTAGTTTTTTCCAATTATTATCTTCTTCATATACACTCTTGTGTAAAGTAATGAAGTATACAATTATGCATGGTAATATCATTACCACAATTGATGATTTGGTTAGCAATCCTAATCCTATACATAGTGATAAAAGAATAGTATTTTTATATGATTGATCTTTCTTCCACCTTATTAAATATAGTAAGGATAATAGTGAAAATAAAGTAACAAGTTGATCATTATTAATGGTACCACTCATATATATACCGATTGGTATAAAAGTAACAATCATAATTGCCAATAGTTTATTTCTTAAACTAATATCAAACTCATTAAGAATCTTAATAAAAGAAAAAATAATTAGCATTGAGTATAATACACTGATATATTGCATGCTTTCAATTTTAATCATTGCAGAATCAGTAAAAATATCCATTATTTTAAGCCAACCTGCAAAGATAGCATGACCAAGTGGTGGATGGTAATATTGTCCAATTATTTTATCTGGTATTTTTCCAGTCTTATATACTTGTAATATATAATCTAAATGTCTACCAATAAATCCATCAACTGTAGAATCTGCCATTACATTTTCATAATCTTCTGCTGTTTTTAATTCACCAACTCCTGCATCAAATTGACACTCTATAACACTCGTACTATTAATAAAAAGAATTCTTACTATTAAACCTACAAGAATCGTCGCTATTATTAATATCTTATAAATAGTATTTTTTTTATCAGACATCTATTCCTCCACACTTTTAACAATAAAATCTATAACTTCATCTGTATGCGCATCTTTTTGGTTTTCTTTTCTTTCCTCTTCATTTAAATCTACTAAATATTTATTAAATTTTGGAACAATTGCTATAGAATCTAGTGGATAACCTGGATTTCTATTTTCACTTGCTTTTGATACAAATACCAAAGAATCTTTGCTCCATGAAAATTCCTTCATCTCTTTTCCATTATATATTGCCATACCATATCTCCAACTGGCATGCAAATTGTCCCCATTTTCCCTAACAAAATCAATATAATATTGAATCATTTCTTCGTCTGAAAGTCTTTTTCCATTCACTCTTCTTACAAAGGTTCCCGGTTGTTTTTCATCTGGAATATTTTCAAAAAACAAAGTATTATCCATTCCTATTGAAACCATTCCTGTAGCTTCATAATATGCTTTGGCCTTTATTTTTGCATTTTCTAATGCATTCTTTCCGTTTTCTTCCACATCAACCTTTACATCTATATCTTTTATAGTTAAAAGGTTAATTCCTTTTTCCTTTAGTTTCTCATAATAACTTTTTACTTTTGCTGGATTTCCTGTTGCAAATAAAACATCCATTTTAAAATACCCTTTCAAATAGTTTATTATTTTTATTTTTATAATTAATTAATTCTGATAGAATAACGTTTGCAAAAACTGCTACTGCAAAAACAACTATTAAATATAATTCTACTTTTATAAAGAATTTACTTAATAGATATAACATTAATACTATAGCCCCTGTTAAGAATAAAACATACATAATATTAGTATTTTGTTTCATCATTGTATATTCACTATTCCAATCTAGGTGTGGATTAGAAAGATCAATAATAATCTTGATTTTTTCTCCGAACATATTTAATAAAAATGTATCCACAAACACTAAGCCTATTAGTATTGTGTTTTCTGTAAATAACGCAAAAGCTATAGTAACCATCAAACTTGTAAGTGAATTTACACCAATACCAATTGATGCTTTATAGTCAAATTGTTTCTTTAAACTAATTGGTATTGTTTTATTTATTATTGAAAAATATCCTTCTCTTGAAATAGAAATGATTGATGAAAAGTTCATCATATAGAACACTTCACCAACTCCTAATATTATACATGCTCCAATACCTGTTTGAATTTTATCTTTAAATTGTTCAATTAAATCCAATCCAACCAATTTAGCAAAAAGCAATAATCCTATAAGTATTGTTCCAACAATTATAGGATACAAAATTGGCATAATAATACATTGAATAAAGAATATCGGACTTCTAGATAACGTCTTCCATTCCTTAGTTCTATATGCCTGTGCCTTAGATTTAGGTTTAAAATCATCTAAAAATAAAACTACATCTTTAGTATATTTTTTGGTATCACCAGCAGTTGTTGTACCAATAGCTCCTTTTAGGTAGATTTTTCCCATGATAAACACACTGACAATGTAGAAAATAATATTCTCTATATAATAAATAACTATATTTCTCACTCCGACTATTCCGTCGTATCCAAGTAATACATTCATAATAGGTTTAATAATTTTAAATGAATCAGAAATTGAATAAGCAAGACCATTAAATGAGAATATAACCCTAGTAAATGCACCAACGTTATATTGAGAAAAATCATTTGACATTAACGCAAGCACTAAATTACTAACAAAAATTGTCATTATAATTGTAATGTACATTACTTTACTTTTATTTTTTATAAAGTTTGTAAATCTCATTATTATTGCAATTATTAATGTTGTAAGTACTATTGGTATAACTGGAAGTACAATCATAATAAGAGCAATATATAAATAGAATGGCCATTTAACACTTTCGTATACACCATAAATAGCCATAGGTATTGCAAGCATTAATAATTCCATTTCATACTCTGAAATAATCATATTTATAAGCTTCGCATTAACTATCTTGTGTGGTTTTATAGGCATTCTAAGTAATGCTGATAAATCTTTTGAAAAATATAATACATTTAAACTCTCAAAAATACTTTTAGCAAATAATAAGACAAAATTCATTACTAGCAAAAAATTAATAAAAGCATATGGCTGGTGAATTCTATCTAACTGATCTATAACATAATAACTAGCGTATCCCATTGCTATTGCTAATGATCCAAAAACTATAATGAAAGCTAATGTTGCTAGTACTAGCGAATTCTTTCCTTTATTTCCTGTGTTTCTTTTAGTATTCTTGAATATTACACTAATTAAACTATTTCCCATTCTTACTCCTCTATAATCTTCAAGAATGACTCTTCAAGTGTAGAATTTGATTTTGATTTTTCTTTTGCTTCTTCTACTGTTCCAGAAAAAACAATCTTTCCTTTGTCGATAATTGCAATTTTATCACATAACTTTTCAGCAACTTCTAATACGTGAGTTGAAAAGAACACTGTATTTCCTTTTTGACTATGCTCCTTCATTAAGTTCTTTAATGTAAACGCAGCTTTAGGATCAAGGCCGGTCATTGGCTCGTCTAGAATCCAATTTTTGGGGTTATATAACAAAACACTAATAATTAATAGTTTTTGCTTCATACCATGTGAATAGCTTTGTATCTGATCTTTTAGATGGTTGTATATTCCGAACTCCTTTGCTAATCTCTCAACAATATTGAATTTAGTTTCAGCATCGACTTCATATACATCACCTATAAAATTCAAGTATTCTAGCCCAGTTAATTTTTCAAAAGCATCAGGCGTATCTGGGACAAATCCAAATTTCTTTTTTGCTTCAATTGGGTTCTTTTGAATACTTATTCCATCAATTAATATGTCACCTTCATCTATTCCAAGAACTCCAGTTATCATCTCTATAGTAGTTGTCTTTCCAGCGCCATTTGGACCTATGAATCCAAATACTATTCCATCATCTATTTTTAGATTCATATCATCTATTATTTTTTCATTTTTAACATAGGACTGACTTACATTTTTAATCTCTATCATTTTTCATTCAACCTTTTCTATTTTTCAAAAAGGTAAGAAAGAATAATCTTCCTTACCTTTAATCGTTTATAAATTCCATTCAGGATTGTTGTAGTAATATGCTTTTTTCGATTTGATTGGTTTTATTCCTTTTTCATATATGAATATCTCATCTTTATCTAAATCATCTAAGAATTCTTCATCAAAGTTTAGTAATTTTTGGAAGTAATCTTTTGTCTTTAATGAATTAGATTGTGTGTAAACTTGAGTGTCGCAAGTATCTAAAATTATTTCTGTATCTTTTCCATAAATTGATTCTAGTTCCATTAAACTATTTACACAAATTAAGAATGCCGTATTAACAGATACTGAATTTCTCATTCTTGGAACCAAGTTCTTTAGTCTCTTTAATGTGTACATTTCATCTAGTAAGAAATATGTTTTATAGTTTTTCTCCGTTGTTGATAATTTATTAATTATTTGATTTAGTGCTATATTTACAAATTTATTGTATTCAGCATTATCTTTAATATTAATGAATAATACTGATTTTTCTTCTTTTAATGTATTTAGATTGATTGTATTTTCACTTGTTATTTTTGAAATTTCAGGGATTTGTAAGAATGATAGCTTACTCATAAGTGTTGCTACTATACTTCCATAAGTTTTTTCTGGTACATTCTTAAGCATATTATAGTATTTTTTGGATGGATGATCCTCTGGCATAACCTTCATTAAACTATCCATATAAGAAGGTTCATATGAAAGCATTGATATTGCTTCATGTAAATTCTTTTCCTTTCCTTCTTTAAGAGCAAGTATATAATATGTTACCGCTTTTAATAAGATTTTAGCAGAGTTATCCCAATATGGATCTGCAGCATTATCTTCACCTGCAATAATGTCCATAAGATCTGTAAAATCATCATCTGTGTCTATTTGTTCTAAGAAGTTATATCCATCACTTATTCTAAATATTTTATATCCATTTCTTTGTAAGTAGTCTTTTGTTTTACTATATATTTCTTCATATGGATCCATTACAACATAATTTCCTAACATATGTAATATGTTTGGCATTATTATGCTTGCTGTCTTTCCAGAACCAATTCCACCCACATAAAATAAATTCTTACTACCTCTTTTTACATCTGGCAAATATAAATTTTCCCCTAATTGAAGACCACATTTATCATAGCCAAGTAAACCATATATTTTTTCTTCTCTTTCTAATTCATTTTTCATTTGTAACCCCCTATTTTTATATAAAAATAAAATCATCCAAATAGATTATATCTATAAAACAAAAATATATCAAATTATATTTCATTTTTTTATTAATTCTAATTCCTCTTCTGTTAATTCTCTATAATCGCCTCGATGTAACTCTTTTGGCAATTTAAATTCTCCTATTTGAATTCTTTCAAGTTCAACAACTTTAGCTTCATAACATCCAAACATTCTCTTTATTTGATGATACTTTCCTTCAGTTATAGTAACATATGCTTCATATGTACTAATTTTTTCCAGAATTGCTTCCTTGCATTTCTCATCTTTTAGTTTTACACCTTTTTTGAATCCCTCTACCATTTTATCGGTAATAGGAATATCTATCTTTACTTTATATATTTTTTTATGATTTTTCTTTGGTGATAAAATGCTGTGAGAAAAATCGCCATCATTTGTGAGTATTAATAATCCCGTAGTATCCTTATCTAATCTACCCACAGGAAATATATTTCTTACTAAATATTCTTCATCTATTAAATCTAAAACTGTTTCATCATACATATCTTCTGTGGCACTAATAACACCTTTAGGTTTATTTAATACCAAATATACTTTATCTTTGATTATCAATACTTTGTCTTCAATTTTGATAACATCAGAAAACTCATCTACTTTTGTTTCTGGTTTATTGACAACGACATCATTTACCTTTATAAAGTTTGCTTTTATTAGTTTTTTTACTTCACTTCTAGTATACGAAGAATAATTAGATACAATCTTATCTATTCTTTCCATAATGAGTTTTTCCCTTCCTAATCTGATATAACTAAATCAACTTTTTTATCAAAAGAATTAACTGGAATCACTTTTTCCTGCACTATTTGTTCTCTGAAGCAAATTCCAATTGAAACAATATTTTTAATTTTATTAAGTAATCTGTCATAATAACCTTTCCCAAATCCAATTCTGTTACCTTCTATATCGAAGCAAATACCCGGTACTATTACCAAGTCTATTAACCTTATGTCAAGTTTTTCGTGGCAAAAAGGATTTGGTTCTTCGACTCCAATTTTACTTTTTTCAAAATTATTATTGTCTAAATCCTTTATTATATAAAACTCTAATTCTTGGCCATTAACTTTTGGAAGCACAACCATTTTTCCATATTTTATAGATTCTTCAATAAGGAGCTTTGTATCAACTTCAGTAGGCAAAGACATATAGCAAGCAATTATTTTTGCTTTTTTAAATTCTTCAGTTTCCAGCACTTTTTGACAAATACTGTTACTTTTTCTTACTCTATCTTCGACTTTTTTTCTTATATCTATATACTTTTTTCTTAATTCTTCTTTATCCATATTTTCTCCACTATTTAATTAAGAAATATAGTATTATGTCCAATACAAAAATAGCACTTAGTACCATAATAACAATATTTGAAATCTTTTCAGGGACCTTATTATATATTTTTTTAGTTAATGGTATTAAAAAATATACAAGAAGTAGTCCAGAAATACCAAAAAATAAAACTGACCTTAAACAAATAAATCCATTAATATTTCCAAAATTCCATATTTCAGTGTTATAATCCCATAATCTTAAATCAAAAAACTTTAATAAAAACAATCCTGTTAAATACTCTAGTAGTCCTGTAACCAAGCAATTTAATACAAAAACTAAAAATGGATTTGATTTATACCTATAACTAATCAAAATAATAAATAATGAACCAAAAGCATAGATAGGAATCCATGGTCCGAATGTTGATCCTCTTTTAGTAAAATACCCCAAATCGATTCTATAAAAAATGGTTTCGTATATAAATCCAAATATTGCTCCAAAGATCATTAGTATAGCTAAAATATTGATAGTGTTTTTTACTGTATACTCTTCATCTTTAAATATTAATAATTTCTCCCTCATTAATAAACTCCTCTTTATTAAAAATCCATTCGCATTGGATAAAATCTTAACCCATTTACAATTTGTTCTTCAGTTGTTGTATCTGAAAATCCTAGATGTTTATATACCTCATGTGCATATGGTGATGAGTTTACAGTAAAGAAATGACTCGTATTTAGTTCTTTTACAGTTTGAAATAGTTTTTTTCCAATTCCCTTTTTATGATGTTTTCCTTCAACAAATAATAAAGCAATGTGAGTTGCATCCTTCGTTGCTATAACTCCCAACAATTCTTCTTCATATGCTCCGAAAAATTTTCTTTCTTCTACCCATTTTTCATTCGAAATTGTTTTTTGAAATTCTTTAATACCTTCTTCAGTATAGTCTGGTGCTTCATACTCCAGGAAAACTCTCCATACCAATTCTATAGCCTTTTTCATGTCTTCTTGTGGTATTTCTTTTATAATCATAAACAATCATCTCCATTATAAATACATTACTAATCTCTTAGTTTTAAAGCACAAACACATTCAATATGTGATGTATATGGAAACATGTCACAAACTGATAAATGCTCTAAGTCATACTTCACTTCAAGCAATTTTAAATCTCTACCAAGTGTTGCTGGATTACAACTAACATATACTATTCTCTTTGATTCAATCTTAAGCAAAGTATCTATAGCTGTTTTATCGCAGCCTTTTCTAGGTGGATCAACAAAAACAACATCTGGAGTAATACTTCTTTTTTCTATTAGCTCTGGTAATTCTTTTTCAACATCTCCGACAAAATACTCAGCATTTTCTATATTATTTAGAGTAGCATTTTGTTTAGCATCCTCTATTGCTTCTGGTATAGTTTCTATACCATATATCTTTTTAGCTTTATCTGATGAAAAAATACCTATTGTTCCAATTCCACAATATAAATCAAATATAGTTTCATTTCCTTTTAAATCGGCATATTCAACTGCTTTAGAATATAATCTCTCTGTTTGTACTGGATTTACTTGAAAGAAAGAAAGTGGAGAAATCTTAAATTTAAATTTTCCAATAAAATCATATATAAATCCTTCTCCATATAAGACTTTTACTTCTTTTCCAAGAATAACATTAGTATTTTTATTATTAATATTTTTTACTATTGTCTTAATATTAGTAAATTTTTGAATCAATTCTTCAACAAGTTCTTTCTCATGCGGAATATTCTCTTGATTAGTTACTAAATTTACCATTATCTCATCTGTCTTTTTACCAGCTCTGATAACAATATGTCTAATTGTTCCTGAAAGAGTCTTTTCATCATATGCTGGAATACCATGTTCATTCATAAAATCAATAATAAAATTTGCTATTTCCTGAGACTTATTATCTTGAATTAGACAATTTCTAGTCTCAATAATATTATGTGTTCTTTCTTGAAATACCCCCATAACCGCTTTATTATCTTTAGAAACAGCCACAGGAAATTGCAACTTATTTCTATAACATATTGGATTCTTAGCAGCTATGCATTCTTCTATTTCAACATCTTTTCCATATGTTTTTCTTAAAGTTGTTCTTACAGCATTTTCTTTTATTCTTAAAGAATAGTCATAGTTTACATGTCTTAAACTACAACCACCACAACTAGAATATGTTATACAATCAGGGCTCACTCTTTCTTTTGATGAATTAATTATCTCTACTATTTTTCCATATGATATATTCTTATCTACTTTTAAAATTAATGTTTTTACTTTTTCATCTTTTATGGCTCCTTTAACAAAAACTGTTGTATTATCAATTTTTGCTATTCCTTCACCTTGGAACCCATTATCAATGATATCTACTATATACTCTTCGTTCTTTTTCACTACTTCTACCTATCTCCTCTTGTTCTTCCGCCACTACTTCTACTGTGCTCACCAAGTGTTTTATCTTTTTCTTTATTCTTTTGTCCTTCATTACCATATAGTCTATCATCTCTATTTTGAATCAATTCTTTTTCTTCTCTTTGTCTTTCAGCTTGCCTATATGATCTTCCAACTTCTATAGTTTTATTTATAATATCTAAACTAACTCGAACTCTTTCTTGGAAATATTCGAATTCAACTCTTCCTTTTTTCCTGTTTTTTAATTTCTTTATCTCACCAGGACTTATTAGTCCAAGAGCTATAAGTTCATCTTCTAAAGCTTCTAATTCTTCGATTGTTTTAACGTTTCTTATTTTTTCCTTCAACTCCTCTAAATGTTTTAGTTCTTCAGAAGTGGCTTCTATTTTTGGTTCTTTTTTAAATAATTTAAAAAACAATCCCTTTTTCTCTTTTTTTTCATTTCTTTTTTTCATAGCTCTATACTCCTTTTGCTATATTTTATTACATAACATAAAAAAAATCTAGAGTGATTACTCTAGACTTTTTCTTACTCTTCAGGTCTCAATTCGAAACTTATTTTTCTTAACAGTTTATTTGCTTCTAACACTCTTATTCTCACACTGTCTCCAATTTTATAAGTTCTATTTGAATGTTCCCCTATTAACATCTTTTTATTATCATCATATATAAAGTATTCGTTTCCCTGAGTCATATTTTCAAATCTTACTAATCCTTCAATTGTGTTTTCTAATTCTACGAATATTCCAAAATTAGTAACAGATGATATGATACCATCATATTCTTCTAGTATCTTATCTTCCATATATTCGCACTTCTTAATATCTTCAGCTTCTCGTTCTGCCTTAGTTGCTCTTTGTTCACACTCAGATGATTTTTCAGCATATTGAGTAGCCTTTTCTGAAAGATATGCAACTCTCTCTTCAGATATATTATATCCATTCTCTAGGTATTCAGAGATTACTCTATGAATAAACAAATCTGGATACCTTCTAATCGGAGATGTAAAATGGCAATAATACTTGCTAGCAATACCAAAATGTCCTTTATTTTCGCTCTCATATCTTGCTATTTTTAATGTTCTCAAAATCAATGTTGATAATACTTTTTCGTATTCAGTTCCTCTTAATTTATCAAGAACATCTGCAAATGCTCTAGGAGTTATATTCTCTTTAGTTGCCTTTATTCTTTCTCCAATACTAAACAAAAATTGATTTGTTTCTTCTATTTTTTCATACTCTGGCTCTTCGTGAACTCTATATATAAATGGTGCTTCAAGCCAATAAAATTTTTCTGCAATTGATTCATTTGCTGTTAACATGAATTGCTCAATTATTTCATTAGCAAATGTTGATTCATATTTCTTAACATCAATGCATTTACCATCTTCATCAAGAATAATCTTACATTCTGGAATATCTAAATTAAGATAACCATTCTTTAGTCTTCTTTCCTTTAAAATTAACGCAAGTTCTTCCATTAACTTAAAGTTTTCTACATATGGTTCATATCTTTTTACGACTTCTTCATCTAAATTATTAATAATTTTATTTACATCTGTGTATGTCATTCTCTCCGTTACTCTAATAACAGATTTATACACATCAACAGATTTAACGATACCATTTTTATCTATTTCCATGCTACATGACATAGCAAATCTATCTTTTCCAGCATTTAAGCTACAAATACCATTAGATAATTCTACTGGAAGCATTGGAATAACTCTATCAAACATGTATACACTTGTTCCTCTTTTTCTAGCTTCCTTATCTAATTTTGATTTTTCTCTTACATAATAACTAACATCAGCTATATGTACGTTTAAAGTATAATTATCTCCTGTCTTACTAACACTAACTGCGTCATCTAAATCCTTAGCATCTTCGCCGTCTATAGTAAATAGTATTTGATCTCTCAAGTCTCTTCTATTTTTCACTTCTTCAGGATCTATTTCTTGTGAAATCTTTTTAGCTTCTTGAATAACGTTTTCTGGAAATTCACTTGGCAAATCGAACTCTTTAATTACAGAAAGCATATCTACGCCGGCTTGATTAATGTTTCCCAAAACTTCTACTATTTCACCTTCAGCATTCTTTCCGTCTGTTGGATACTTAGTAATTTTGGCTACAACTTTATCTTCTTCCTTAGCACCTTTAGTATACTTTTTAGGTACATAAATATCAGTCCCAAATTTTTTGTCATCTGGAACTACAAATCCGAAGTCTTTATTTTTTTGGAAAACTCCAATTACCGTTACTTTTTCTCTTTTTAAAACTTTAGTAACTTTAGCTTCAGCTCTTCTATTCAATTCTTTCTGTTTAATAATTGATATTTGAACTGTATCTCCATCCAAAGCACCATTAATGCTTTTTGGTGGAATAAAATAGTCTTCAGTTTCATTTTCTATCTCAACAAAACCAAAGCCTTTTTCATTAGCTCTAAAAATACCCTCTATTCTTTTATTCTTCTTACTTTTTTTCTTTCCCATTTTCTTTACACCAAAAAGGACAGTCTCTTACGAACTGTCCCAAATATCTATATTATTTTAGATTAAACAACATAAAGAATATTTAATGTTATTGTTAATACAGCAAATACAATCATAAGAATAATTGTTGCTTTTTTCATTTTTCCTTCTGCTGTATTTCCTTTATTCTTCTCATAAAAATTACTTGATGATGAACCAACAACAGTTCCAGAAGCTCCACCATCTGTTTTATTTTGTTTTAACACTAAAATGATTAATGCAAGACAAATGATTGCATAAATAGCTATTAATACATATTTTACGATTTCCATTTTGTTAACCTCCAATTTTCTTCTGTTATTAACTACTAAAGTTTACCATATTCCTTTTAAAAAAGCAAGGTTTTTAGATAAATAATATTATTCTTATTATTGTAAAAAGAAACAAAAGACTATATAATTATTTTGCAATTTAAATTTGAAGGAGAAAAGATTGGACAATAATAATAGTATTCAAGAAAAATTAAATAGTAATGACTCTCTACTTCTTAAAGAAAATTTATTCCAAAAAATAATCAGACTTATTGTTAAATTCGAGCTTTTCATTATTGCTGCAATTGCCGGATTAATTGGAATTCTTGAAATGTTTATTACTGCTCGTTTTGATAGTCTATTTTATCATCCAAGTGAATATACAAATTTCTTTTTTTCATTTGGTTTCTTAAATATTCTATTCTCTATCCTTCTTATTGGAATGATTTATTTAGCAAATAAATTTATATTTAAGAAAGTAAAACCAAGATATCTTATAGCTGCATTCTTAATACCTATTACTTTTTTGTTCTTTTATTGGATAAATGCACTAAGGCTAAATCCTGAAGTAGATCAAAAAATGATTGAAGAAATTGCTAAATCTATAAATGGAAATTGGGTTGATTACTACTTGCAATTACCACAATACTTATTCTTATATCCTTATCAACTAGCTTTAGCATATTTCATAGCCATCGTATATAAAATATTGGGTGAGAACTATTTATATATAGAATATATTAATGCAATATGCTCAATAATAAATTTAGTTATACTTTATTTAATAAGCAATTCAATTTTTAAAAGCGAAAAAAATCAAAAAACATTATCATATTTACTTTTAGGTTTTTCGTTATATTGGATGTTTTTCAATGTCCATTACTATGGCAATATAATTGGATTAACACCGGCATTATTATCAGTATTGTTTCTTCTATACTTCTTAGAATCAGAAAAGATAAGGTATGTTGTATTATCAAGTGTATTAGTTACATTATCAATTCTTATTAAAACAAACTATTATATCTTTTTCTGTGGAATAATACTGGTTTTAGTACTATATGCAATAAAAAAATGGACACCAAAAGTACTAGTTCCAATCTCTATTTTTATAGCAACATTCATAATTGTAAAAGGATCATATTCTATTTTTGTATCTAACGTTTTAAAAATAGATTTACCTAAAGGTACTCCAATGATTACATACATTTATATGGGAATGGACGAAACTGAAGGAGTGACACCTGGTTGGTACAATCAAGACAATTACACATTATACGAAAAAAACGGATTTGACTATGATAAAACAGTATCTTATACTAAGGATTTAATTTCCCAAAGAACATCTTTCTTTGTCAGTCACCCTGGTGAATTCATTAAGTTTTATGCTATTAAATTCGGATCTACCTGGCTAAATCCAACTTTCCAAACAGTTTGGACTTCACTTCCAGGTCAGAGATACAACTGGTATCCAGAATATAACCATTATTTAGGCTATCATGAAACGTTGCTTAGCATGGTTGGCGGAGACTTATTCAAGGTTGAGGAATTTATGTTTAAGTCATTACAGATAATTGTTTTTATATTTGCAGCAATTTCAATTGTTTTTGATTCAAACAAATATGATTTAAAAATAATATTCCCATTAGTTATATTTATCGGTGGATTATTATTCCACTTAATTTGGGAAACAAAAGCAATATATGTTATTCAATACTATTTTCTACTATTGCCATTTAGTGCAAATGGTATTAATAGATGTTTAGAGCAACTTGAATTATTAATAAAAAAGCAAAACGAAAAGGCTTCTAAAAATTAGAAGCCTTTTAATTATTCTTCATCTTTATTTTCTTCTTCATCAAGATCTTCTTCAACCGGTTTTGGTTTAATCGTAGCTTTTACTTTCGCAATTCTCATATCTTCAACTTTTTCTACTTTATATATTGCTTGATCAGATTCAACAGTAGGTCTATCTTTTTCTTGAGGAATATATCCTAATTCTTCTATTAAGTATCCTGATAATGTATCATAATCTCCTTCAGGAATTTCAATATCTAAAAGTTTATCTACTTCTGATACAGACATACTTCCGCTTAAATAATAGTTTTCATCATCTATTTTCTCATAAAATTTCTCTACTTCATCATATTCATCGTAGATTTCACCAACAATCTCTTCTAGAATATCTTCCATTGTAACAAGTCCTGCAGTTCCACCATATTCATCAACAACAATTGCAATTTGTTTTCTTGTTTTTCTTAATTCTTGGAATAATTCGTTAACTGATTTTGTCTCAGGAACATAATATGCTTCCTTCATTAAATTCTTAATTTTTATGTTTCTATTTTTATTAGATAAAAGCATATCTTTAATATAAACTATACCTTTGATCTCATCTATTGTCTCGTCATAAACTGGGATTCTACTATATCTAAATTCTTCATCATCAGCAATTTCTTCTAATACTTTTGCTACAGATAAATTCATGTCTACAGCATAAATATCAATTCTAGGAACCATTATTTCAGAAACTGAAGTATCGTTGAATTCAAAAACGTTATTAATCATTTCTTTTTCTTCTTTATCAATAGCTCCCTTTTCTTCGCCTACATCAACCATCATTCTAATTTCTTCTTCTGTAACAGTCTCTTCTTCTGTTTCAGATACACCGAATAATTTAGAAATAACATTAGTTGATCCTGTTAAGAACTTCACAACTGGTGAGAACAAAACAGAAATAGCACTTATTATTCCAACCGTTCCAAAAGCAATTTTTTCTGAATGTTTCATTGCAATTCTTTTTGGAACAAGTTCTCCTAATACCAACGTAAATAAAGATAAAACAAAAGTAATAATAACTATTGAAATAACACTCCAAGTCTCAACACTAAGTGCTGGTACCAAACCATTTAGCCATGGAGCTAATTGGCTTGCAAATGTTTCAGATGCGAAAGCACTTGATAAGAATCCAGCAAGTGTAATTCCGATTTGTATTGTTGCTAAAAACTTACTTGGATTTTCAAGCATTTTTCTTATTTTTCTAGCTTTCTTATCTCCTTCTTTAGCCATTAATTCAATTTTTGCATCATTTAATGAAATGAATGCAATTTCTGCAGCTGCAAAGAACGCATTTGCAAAAATTAGTACTATTAATAATAGTAATCTCGACATAATAATCTCCTTTAATTTATCTTCTCAAATTCTTGTATTTTTCCTTTAACAGTATTTCCTCTTCCACACATAGGTGAAGATAATTCACATCTATTAATACATCCGCTACAATGCAAATGATTAATAAAATCATTTCCATACTTCTCTTTTAATTTATTATAATTCTCTTCTGTTTCAACAATTTTCATCAATAATAACAATTTATCTTTATCATTATTACTTGATAAAAAACTAATTTGTTCTTCTGACATAACTGCTCCTATTTAATAAGTGTTGAAGCTAATTCTTCTAAAGCTTTTCTTGAATCATCATTCAATCTAGATTTAATAGTAACTACAGGTTCACATACTTCAATATCTTTCATTTTAGCAAGTAATTCTTTCATGCATCTTCCTGCTGAAGGTGCCCATGAACCATTTTCAACAATAGCAACTTTTCTGTTCTGATAGTTTTTACCTACTAGATGTGATAAGAAGTGTTCCATAGGAGGAAATACTCCCATATTATAACTTGATGCAAATAAAACTAAT